>WNGR01000671.1_pt1 | contig 37967 bp, 30 predicted proteins | sample 5407581 | NCBI WGS metagenome assembly WNGR01 (sample SAMN13153383, study PRJNA577476) | soil metagenome | isolation source: 80 cm soil or saprolite under Garry oak tree replicate 2 | place: USA:California | collected 2016-06-15 | reverse complement strand
GTGGACAGAGCGATCGAACTCCTCCGCCTCTCATTTGAGATTGCCAACCAAAGGACTGCGAAATAGAGCAAGGCAGCGAAGCCCTGCTAACAATCCAGTCATCGAGAGGAGCAAACCATATGGCAGACCGAGACATGCTTCGAACCATCGACCGCGTGCAAAACGAGGTCTTGCGAACGCGAATCCTCCGCGTTGTCGAAGCTGCGTACCCCAACTGGATAACCCGAGCCGTCCTCTTCTCGGCTCTGCAGAAGAGCCACCTCGACACCTCGCTCAACGACCTCGACATGAATGCGCATTACCTGGCGGAGAAAGGGCTTCTTCAAGCCGAGGAAACGAAGGGCAAGAGCAAAAAGACCTCTTGGCGTATCAAACTCACTGCCCGCGGCATTGACTACCTAGAAGGCCGCCTCGAAGAGATCGGCCTCGCATCCCCCAACCTCGTAGACTAGAGTGCTGAAATGATTGACTGGCCCTGCGTCGCCTAGCGTTGGGGGGCGGAGAATTGAGAATGCCGCATCTTCAGCAACCAAGCTTCCGTAAGTCGTAGATGCAAAAATATCTTCCGCGTGTCGGCGGCAAGCCTGCCGCTAATCGCCAAGCATCCTTCCACGTCTTTTGAGCGCGGGCGGTCCCGTGCTCGAGGTTGAAGGCGGCGCGGTAGTGCTCAAGCGCCTTGGCCCGAGCCGATTCGGCTGCCTGCTGGTACTTCTTCGGGTCGTGGTATTCGGTGTCAGTCGTCTTCGCCAGCCAGACGATCGTCGCGTAGGCATCGCCGACCATGAAGTGCAGTGAGGACAGGGTTGACATCGGCAGCGAGCGCGCGCCCGCGAGCAGCGACTCACCTTGCTGAATCACTTGCGAGAATTCTTCCGCCCCCGCGCTACACATGTCGGTTTCGTCGAAGCCGCGCTCCATTTGGAACAGCAGGACCTCATCGCCAGCGGGCCCGGGCGGGGCGAGTGCCTTTGCCTGCTTCAACAGTCCGTGGCTATAGACGTCGCCGCCTGCCAGTTCGTCGTGGACGTACTCGACGCCGAAACTCTTCATTGCAGCACGCGCCGCTTCTCCTACTTGCACTCCGTCATGGTCAAGGAAATCGAGTACGCGATCGGCGGCGAGCAGCGACACCGCATGCTGGCCTGCTGGCTGCGATTTCGCGGCCATGATCCAGTCGCGGAATGTTGCGGCGACTTCACTGTCGCTTGGCAAGTTCCGCGCGCTGAAGTAGTCGGGCTTTTCGAGTAAAGCGGTCATCTCGGCGGTCGCCGCAGCCGGCATCGGGCCTCCTTCACCGTGCGAACCAGCGTGTCGCGCGCGGCTATCAGGTTGATACGCGTCTGCTCGGTTTCCTTCACAAGATCGTGGATCGCGTCGGAGTTCGCGAAGGCCAGGCGTACGAGCGTGCGATGAGCCTTCCCTTTGAATTGGTCGTACGCGACGGTAAGCACGGCGCCATCCACGCGCCACTGTCGGGTAGCGGTCCATCCCGCCAGCCAAACCCGCTCGAGCCGAACCGTGGTGTCGAACTAGCGCCGTACTGCGACGCTAACGCCGCTTGAATGTCCTCCGAGAGTTTTGTTCCGACTGCCGGATTGCCCTCCGGAATGTCGATCCACATCAATCCCAGCTGGCAGGTCGCTTCCAGCACCTCTCTTCCAGAGGCTCCCGGCGCGGGCAGCGCATCGTCAGGCGGGGGCTGTGGAGAAGTTTCTGCGTCTCCGCTTCGAGCGAATCCAAACGCCCTGGAGTGTCTGTACACAACATTAGTTGAGGAGGTTTCACCGCTGTCCGAGGAGCTTCTTGCGATGCGCGACTGTTTCCTCACAAAGCGGGTCTATCAGACATACAACGGATACGTGATGTCGCAATTCAAGAAGTTAGGCCAGGACTTACGCAACAAGGGCGCGATCCGATGGAAGCACGCCATGCACCTTGTACGCCTATTGCTTTCGGGAATCACGATTTTAACGGAGGGTGCCTTTCCGGTCCGAGTTGGTCAGCATCGAGAACGTTTGCTGGCGATTCGACGTGGCGAACTGTCATGGCAGGAAGTCAATTCCTGGCGAAAAGACCTTCACCGCGAATTCGATGCCGCGTGGATGACGCCACTGTTTGGTGATCGGACTCAGCGCAAGTTCGAGCGCAATCTTCATTTTCCCTAAACGCATCCAACAACTCCTTTCACGCAGCAATCAAAAAGAGACGCTACTGGGTTCTGATTGCCTGCACGAACAACTCTACCGAGGCCGCTACCATAAGCAGCAACACGGCATGTGGTTTTCCAGCGGATTGGAGAAATTCGATATTTCGCTGGCGCAAGTCGGCGCTGACGACTCGATTTTTCTGCAGATCATCTAAAGCCTGCAAGCCGATATTTGCAACCTCGGACAAGTTGTGCGAGACAGGCACCAAATCTTGCGTCAAGTACGATCGTTTCAGCAAGGGCTGCAGCTTAGCATCGTTATCCCGCCACAACTCGAGCCATTCTCGGGCCCGCTCCCACTCCTGGGGTGTTGCCTTCCCTGAAGCGATCCGCTTGGCAATCTCGTTAAATTCGCGGGCTGTATCGCTTTCCGGTGGCACCGCATCGTCAAGATGGTTGAGCGGCGTAAAGTCAGTAAAGGTCCGCAGTTCCTGACGCTCATACAACCTAGGAGGCTGCACCACGGCCGCAAGCACTTTCAAGGGCGCTGGATCTAGTTCGCCGCTCATGCGCTCCAGCATTTCATCCGTGATGAGCCTGTGGCGCAGGCCGTAGTAACCAAGTTTCTGCGATATGATCGCGAGCCGCTTGTACATTGAGTCGACATCCTGTACGTGCTCGGGAGACCATAAGCGCTCGGCGATTGCGGCAGTACGCGGCCATATCCGGTTGTCCATATTTTCATCGGAAACAATGTCTGTCCACATTGTGGCCTCGCCGCCGAGAATGCGGGCCTTCTGGTCCGGTGTGAGCGTAGCAGTGCTCGGTCCGAGCGGTTCGACTAGGTAATGCTCCGCAGCTGACTGGTTCAAGTCGATGTAGTAACCTGATGAAAGCACGCCTCGGTAACCGTTCCGTGCGGCTTGTGCCAGCGATTCGGGTCCCCGCCAGGAGTGAATGACCACATCCTTAGGCGTATCAGGCTGAAGTACCTCGTCCCATCCCATCATGATCTTCTTATGTTCCGCGACGATCTTTTGGACCTTGGCCGTGAAAAGCGTCTGCAGGGCGACACCATCCTTAATCGCACGCGCTCGCATGAACTCCTGAATGCGCTCATTGCCCTCCCATTCCTTGACGTCGCACTCATCGCCTCCGGCGTGAAAGTAAGAATCGGGGAAGAGCGCAGCCATCTCACCAATGAATCCGCTGAGAAGCTTATACGTGCCTTCGCGTGTCGGATCTATGGCGGAACTGTGGGAGGGGTCCTGTCCGCTGGCTAACTCAGGGTAGCCGAGAAACCATGATGTTGTGTGGCAAGGCATGTCAAACTCCGGGACTACCCGAATGCCGCGGTCGCGCGCGTACGCGATGACCTCCCGGACTTCGTCTTGAGTGTAATAAAAGCCGCCGGAACCCTTTTCCTGTAATAGCGGAAAAATCTTGCTTTCGATGTGAAAACCCTGGTTGTCTGCGAAACGCCAATGGAACATATTGAGTTTGACCGCTTCCATCCCGTCCAGATTGCGCTTGATGACGGGGATGGGTACAAAACGATGTCCAGAGTCGATCAGCAACCCGCGCCATGGGAAGCGCGGCTTGTCATCAATAGTCACGACGGGAACGCTGAAGGATTGCGGGGTGATTCTCACCAATTGGAGGAAGGTCTGGAGACCGCGAATCGCCCCTATCGGATTTGCCGCTGTCAACTGAACATCTGTGGTCGAGATCTCGAGGCGATAGGATTCATCCTCGCCCAGTTGCTGGACGTTGGCACTCGGTCTCGCAGTTTGAATTGTGAAGTGTGGCTGGTTGAGGATTGCTTCGCGCCAGAGCGGGATGCCGGTTTCCTGCGAAAGCCTTTCCAAAAATCGCTGCTGTGCTCGCTCCAGACGAGGTTCCTTATACCCTTTTAGAGCAATACCAAAATGACCGTCGATGAGGAATTCGCCCTGACCCTGCACAACATGAGCGGGGAGAGGCATGATCAGCAGCGAGCTTTTTTCTTGTGAGAGAAGACTACTGGGGACGACGAACGCGCAAAAGGCAAGCAAGAGAAAACCGATAAAACCTGCTAAACGAGAATTTGCCAAGATTGCTCTCCAGAAAATGAATTGGCTCCTCATCAAACTGCCGGATAGTCACGATATGCTCCAAATTCCGCCAGATCGTCTTCTCCCAACCAAGATGGATGCTCAACAGGCTCCAAACCAAGATTGGTTTCAACTTGTCTCCACAGACGAGTCCGCTCGTATCGCTGATGTACCAATTGAAAGTGGGTGCTTCTAAGCAAGTCGAAAGCAGCCTGCGAGTTCCCACAGTCAATCAACCAGTTCGCGCGCCGTTCGGCCAACCATTCGTCATCGAGAGCCGAGACCGCGTTGAGCCAGCGCCCGCGCTCACCGAGGGTTTCGCTCCCGAGCGCAGCGAGCGCTTTATCGCGCTCAATCACGACTTGGGGATGAAGCGCGATGGCTTCTGACCCGATGGCTCGAAAGCACTTTGCCGCAGCATCAGCGTCCCGTTTGCTCACCAGCCATAGACGTCCAGCTAGCGCCCGGGCGCGATCGTCGCCCGACCGCGCCAGAACCTCCAGTGCAGCGCTTATCTCGCCTCGACGGGCGAGCCACGCACCGAGTTGAAATAACCACCTGTCTCGCTCGCTTCCTTCTGTGGACAAAGCCGCAAAGGAGAGCGCATCACCTAAATCAGCGATTCCGGTGACGGCCCAACGGTTGTTATCGAAATCAGGTGCTATTGGGATTTGACTGATGTCACCCGACTCCTTTGCGGAGGCAAGTCTGAGCGAATCGCGAACCTCCTCACTCCTCGCCCATCCAAAGAGGGGTACCTTGTCTAGCTCTCTCAGAGGTGGATGAGGAAGGGGGATGGCTCGAATATCACGCGCCGTTTCGGAAGGAATCCAGAATTCAATGTGGTGTCGCAATTGACCAGGCTGAAGTACATCTTTCACCGATTGATCGACGAGGGGACCGGCTTGGATCTCCAGGCATTGCTGACCGTCTAGCGTATATTGACTCACCCACGCCTTATCGCGTCCGATGCCATCGCTCCACAGTTTGATCCCAGGTACCCGCAAAGGATCGGCTACGTGATAGAGCCCTGCCCCCAAACTTGGGGTGAAGACTCCAAATGCACAACAATCCGGTCTCTTCCAAAAGAATCCAGTCATGCGGTGAACGTCGGCTTGGCGCCGCGGACCTCCGGTCTTCCAGTCAATGATGCGCACGTCCCGGCCGTGAACAAGAACGGGGCCCTCGGGGAAATGGAACTCTGAGTCAGGTTGGGCTTGTACGCCTGCATTTGACCAAGACATCCATGGATGGGCATCTCGATCAGGATTGAAGAATACGGTCCGCTGAGTCAGAAACGCATCCTTCTCACCAAGGGAGTATTCGACGGTCCAATTCATTCCAAATCTTATCTCTCTCTCTCCACAGGAAACATAGATCCTTTCGTGATCGCGCGTTACTTCGTAGAGTACGGGAACGATTTGAACTGGGTTGTGCGAAATCGGGAAGCTCAGCTCAATGCCGCCTCCGGTAAAAGATTGTCGGGGCAAGATTCGCACCGGTCTTATAATGTGCGGAAAGAAAACAGTTTCAACCTCGCTCTCTTTGAGAAAAATGGAACAGACACGTCCCCCCAGGTCAGGGCAAACTTTCACGAGAACCTGGTCGTTTTCGATAGAAACCATTCGGTAATTCTTCAGCACGGGCCTCCGGCTGGTCTCACAGAAGCTTTCGTAGGGATAGAATCCATCCGGGTCGTTCGTTGTGGGAATCGGACCTGCTGGAACAAGGCGATGCGTCAGCAAACATTCTGTAGTCTCTGCAAATTCAAGCATTGTAGGACCGAGCCCTTTCATCTTTTCGTTCAGCCACCGGGGCCTGCGTGCTTGTGTTTGCAAGAGTCTTTGCGGTGGTTTTCGTTGCACTCCCAACCGGATCGGGAACAATCCCTGCGCTATCTCGCTGCAGTTCGAAGAGGTACGCTGCATTCGGGGGAGAGTTTTCGAGTGTGCTCGTCCAGAACTCATCTGGGTACACACCGAAGACCGGAATGACTTCCCGCGGAGGAAACTCCGGGTCCCCCCAGCCCGTCACCGTGAAGAGGGGAGCGTCAAGGCCACACTCCGGCGCAATTCTCTTCAGCTCTGAAACATGCGCGGCGCCTGCATCCGGACTACGTACATAATATTCATTCTCGAGTTGAATGGCGACGACCGGGCCACCTTCCTTCCACAGTATGCCTCGCAATTGACGGCCAATCTCGCAGTAATACCGGCGCACATATTCCAAATATTCGGGCGTGTTGCGCCGGACGGGGCCTTTCATCAGCAGCCAGTCAGGCAGTCCGCCATTCCGCACTTCTCCATGCGCGCACGGGCCGGTCCGAACGAACACGAGCAACGCATGTTTTGTACAAAGCTCGACAAACTGGCGCAAATTGCGCTGTCCTGACCAGTCGAATTCGCCTTCGATCTCTTCGTGATGAATCCAGAAAACGTACGTAGCTACAATCTGAATCCCCACAGCCTTCATTTTGAGAAGTTCTTCCTCCCAATACTTTTCCGGATAACGGGAAAAATGAAACTCGCCCATTACCGGCAACCATGGCTTGCCGTCCATCGTAAGATACCGGCTGTTGACCCCGATGTCGTGCCCGTTCGCCGACTTGCCTCCCATATTTATCGGTAGGTTGTGGGGTTCAGGGATGGCCTGGCTTGCATCCAGCGTGATGACTTTTCCTGATCCTTCGTTCCGGGAAGCGCGACCCAGGGTCAGTTGTCCGCAAAATATTTGCCCAAACAGAATGAACAAGATTGAAGTAGCAAGTTCGAGCGCAATCTTCTTTTTCCCCAAGCGCATCCACCAATTCCCCTTCACGCAGCAAGCCAAAAGAGATGCTTGTGATTCGCCAAAATTTGGGCCGACTTTGAATTCAATAACATAGCCGCCGCTTTCCCGCCACTGTCGAAAGACTTTAGGTTTTCAGACTCCTGCGAGTAGACTTCGAGCTAGTGTTGCATCGACCGGTTGAGACCAGACGACTTATCAGGCACTATCCACAAGGGCGAAGTATACAAGCAAGACTGCGGCGCCTGGAATGAATAATGAACACTGCAATCTGGCCTAACCCCTGACCTTCGCCAAAATGCTAGACGTGTTTGAAATGAGCGGCATACACTAAGGCCTGTAACATTGTCACGGGCACGAGAACAAAGGTCTTTCGGAGTCTTACCGTGGGGCAGCTAGCTCGTTAGTCTACTTCCTCAGCGTCAGCCGTTTGACCGGTTGTGCGGAACCTTTAACTTTGCGGACATCGGGTGTATTTAGCGGAACGACTCACCCGCGGGTGTTGTAGACTGCGACACCACGGGCGCAGAACCCGATCGATTGCGGAGTAGAGCCTTTGGCTTTCACCCTTCTGGACTGGCTCATCGTCGTTGCTTACCTCGCGGTCTCGGTTGCCATAGGTCTTGCTGGCAAGCGATTCGTTGGCAGCGTTTCGCACTACCTGGTAGCTGGACGCGAGTTGGGCCCCTATATTGGAGTTGCGACTCTCGCGGCAACCGAGATTGGCACGATCACCTACATGTATAACGCCGAACTTGGATACAGGTACGGCTTTGCTTCCTTTTGCGCAGCGCTGATTTCCGGCCTAGTGATGATCTTTGTCGGTCGTACAGGATTCGTCATTCGCCGTTTTCGCGAATTGGAGTTGATGACCGTGCCGGAATACTTCGAGAGAAGATACAGCCTGGGGCTACGTCTGTTGACAGGAATTCTCGTTGCGACCGGTGGAATCCTGAACATGGGCGTCTTCCTGAAAATTGAGGGAGAATTCCTTACCATTGTGAGCGGTATTCCGAGTCGATATCTGATTTTGGCGATGACTGTGATTCTGCTGCTGGAAGTGGTCTATACGGTCCTCGGAGGAATGGTTTCCGTGGTGATCACGGATTTTTTGCAATATGTCCTGCTCTCCGTTGCAACCATTCTGGTCTCTGCTTACGCGGTTTATCATGCTGGATGGAGCCACATCGTTAGCAAGGTCTCCGATACGATGGGCATGGCAGGTTACAACCCAATCGTCAACGCGAAGTTCGGCCTTGCCTTCCTCGTGTGGCAAGTTCTGCTGTGGTTTTCCGTGAATACCTGCTGGCAAACGACGGCCATGCGGATGTTTTCTACCAACAGTCCGGAAACTTCCAAGAAAGTCATGACGTGGACAGGATTCATCTTTCTGGGCCGTGGGATGCTGCCAATGTTGTGGGGCATCGCTGCGCTTGCTCTTTACGGTACAGGCGCGATGGACAAGCGTGTGCCCCTCCCGGTTTTGAACGGTCAAACCCTTGCCCCCATCGATGCCATGCCCGCAATGCTTGCCCAAATTCTTGGCCCTGGCGTGAAGGGCATCGTGGTTGCGGGAATGCTGGCGGCAACGATGTCGGTAAACAGTTCTTATCTGCTCGGCTGGAGTTCCGTTATCTCCCAGGACGTGATCCTGCCTTGCCGCCGGCTCTTGAACAAGGCTCCCTTGGATTCGCGCCGGCAGATTTTTGTCAATCGTATCGCCAACCTGTTCGTCAGTGCATTCCTCATGTTTTGGGGCCTGTACTATACGCCTCCCGGGGCGGTGTATTTGTACCTGAACATCACTGGCACTATTTTTCTGGCGGGCGCGTTTGCGTCTGTTGTCGGGGGGCTTTACTGGCGCCAAGCGAACACGCTGGGCGGATATCTGGCCATGCTAACGGGGGCGGCGGGAGCGATCGTACCTTTCTTTTTTCTGCACTGGAATGAAACGGTTGCGGGATTTGGAGCTTTTAGTTTGGCTGCCGTAGGTCTGGTGGTTGGCTCCCTGCTCGGGAAACCAGGCGCCGCTCAACTGGGGCGCGGTACCGCAAGTCGGACAAAACCATGAAGGCGTGGCAGATTTTCTGGTCCGTGAGCCTATTGGTTGCGGGCGGCTCCTTCGCATGTATCACACTGGTGATCGCGGTCAAAGGTTTCCAGGACTTGCGCAACCTGTTTCACCGGTGGCGGGAGCAGAAGGAAGAAGACTAGTGCGGAAAGCCGTTGTCCTGGCGCGTGGCCTGGGTAGACGCATGCGCGAACCAAATGCTGCCGTTCGGCTCGATGAGGCCCAAGCAGCAGTCGCAGAGTCCGGCTTAAAGGCAATGATGCCGGTCAAACGGCCATTTTCGGATTATCTGTTGAGCGCACTGGCTGACGGTGGCTACGAACACGCTTGCTTGATTATCGGACCCGAACATACGGCTGTTCGGAACTTCTATTCAGTCCAAGCGCCTCCACGGCGCATTCGAGTTCATTTTGCTGTGCAACTTGAACCGCGGGGAACCGCGGACGCTGTCCTCGCCGCCGAAGACTTCGTTGCCGGAGAAGACTTCCTGACTATCAACTCCGACAACTATTATCCCGTCTCAGCATTGCGGGCGCTTCGATTGCTGGGAGAGGCGGGCACGGCTTTGTTTGAAGCCAGTGTCCTGATCTCCGAAGGAAATATCCCACCAGAAGGAATCCTCAAGTTTGCCGTCTGCGAGGTTGACGCCGACGGTTACCTCGTGAAGATTCTGGAGAAGCCCCCTGAAGCAAGAAAAGTTTCAGCGAAAGAAGATGCTCTCATCAGCGTAAATTGCTGGCGCTTTCCACCGGCGATTTTCGAGGCTTGCCGCAGGATTCCGCTCTCACAACGCGGAGAATATGAACTGCCCAGTGCAGTCGAAAAAGCAATGAAGGACCTTGGAGTGCGATTCCGCGTCGTACGCTGCAACGAGGGCGTCCTAGACCTGTCTTCCCGCAAAGATGTAGCGAACGTCGCGCAAAAACTTTCTAGCACTGTGGCCGATCCATGAACGCAAGAGCGATGGAACGGCTGATGGGCGCCGGGATGGGCACCGTCGAGGCCGAGCGAAAGGCCAAGCTATTCGAGCGCGCCCTCCTTATCCTGGAACGGTGGGGCGAAACACGCGCGTCGAGCCAAACGCGGCTTTACGTTCCAGGCCGTATTGAAGCACTCGGCAAACATACCGACTATGCCGGCGGGCGCAGTCTTCTGTGTCCCGTCGAGCGCGGCGTTTGTGTAGTCGCGAGCCGCCGGCGTGATCAGTTGTTCCGAATCGCGGATGCCGTTCGCGAGCAGGAGTGCCAATTTGCTCTCTCCAGTGACCTCGATGCCGCGAGCGAGGACTGGAGCGTGTACCCGAAGACCGTGGCGCGCCGCGTCGCGAGAAACTTTGGGGGTTCGTTGCGGGGGGTGGACATCGTTTTCGCAAGTGATCTTCCTCACTCAGCTGGATTGAGCAGCTCGAGCGCCTTGGTCGTTGCAACTTTCCTGGCGCTCCGTGAAACTAACGATCTCATTCAGCATCCGGCGTACCGGAGCAGCATCGCGACCGGCGAGGACTTGGCAACCTACCTGGGCTGTGTCGAGAATGGCCAATCGTTCCGCGAGCTTTCCGGAGATGCAGGTGTGGGCACTTTTGGAGGGAGCGAAGATCATACGGCCATTCTTTGCTGCCGCGCGGGTTTCCTCACTCAATTCAGATTTTGCCCAGTGCGCTTTGAACGGGAGGTGCTGCTGCCGACGGACAGCGTTTTCATAATCGGCGTGAGCGGCGTCGCGTCGGACAAGACAGGCTCCGCGCGGGCGAAATACAATCGCGTCTCTCTCGCGGCGAAGACTATTCTTGCAATTTGGAACGGAGCCTCAGGCCGATCCGATCCCACGCTTTTCGACGCGGCCGCACATGCCCCGGATGCGCCGGATCGCATCCGCCTCTTGCTTCGCAAGTCCTCGCACTCTTCTTATCCGGGCCAGGTGCTTCTCGACCGCTTTGAGCAGTTTCTCAACGAAAGTACTTGCTACGTCCCAAGAGCGGCGGATGCGCTGGCTCGAAATGAGCTCGAAGAGTTCGGAAAGTGGGTTGACCGTTCCGAAGCTAGCGCTGAACAACATCTCGGCAATCAGATAACGGAAACCGCAGAGCTTGCCCGATCCGCTCGTGCTTTAGGTGCGATCGCCGCATCCGCATTCGGAGCGGGTTTCGGGGGGAGCGTGTGGGCCATGATGCAATCAAATACGGCCGCGGACTTTCTTAACTGCTGGAAAGAGCATTATCACAGACGATTCCCGGACCGTGCCGAAAGCAGCGAATTTTTTGTAAGCGGGGCAGGCGCTCCGGCTGTACTCTTTTGAGCCAAGGCGTCCAAGGCTGGTAAGAGAGGTCTGGGAAGGGGATTCGTTGATGAATGCAAAAAGATGTCTTTCTGTGACAAAATCTATGGCGTGATGCCACTGGTTCGCGTTCGGCACATCACCTGTATCTCTTCCATAGCCTGTTTTGAGGAATCGGATTCAACAAATCGACGCAGCCCCTTTGTAGTGAAGGACAGATTGGAAACAGGATCACCCAAGTGGCGAACGATCTCCAACGCGGAAGCGCACTGACCCTGTGCGGCCAACGACCGTCCTCTATACTGGGGAAACTGCCTCAGAGGCTTTCGTTTCGAAGCAGATTGCATACGCCTTAGGACCATTTTCGCCCTCAGGAAGCCGCGTTAATAATGGATTTGAGGCGGTAATACCTGAAGCCTCGAGGAATTGCCGAGGCAGAGTGTCCTTCCCTCGTAGATGTAGATGTGAGCTTTGCGCGGCGGCAAATGCCACAACACGGAGTTTGATTTCACAGGTGCGCTTCGCGAATTTTGTATTGGACTGAAAATCCTTATTGGAGGCTGCCTGTCCATGCGAAAATAGCAGTCTGATGAGTGATAACTTTCGCCAAGTATGACCCGGAAATTTTCGACAAATCCCAGACTTTTTGTCCTCGTTGCCGGCGCGTTCTCGCTGTTCTTGCTTGTGTCATTGGGGCAGGGGCTGTCACAACAAGATCCCGCTGAAAAGAATGAACGCCAACAACAATTGGGTATGAGCACAGGCGCCGCTCATGCCCCGGTGAAGGACGCGCTTTCACGGCCGATTACCGCCGGGGGCTTTGTCGATGGCGCACCGGTAGTCTTCGCAGACATTACCCATGTAGCGGGACTAGACAAGTTTCATCACCGCTCGGGAACACCCGAGAAGCGAACGATCATCGAGACACCGGGTTCTGGTGTGGCCCTACTCGATTATGACAATGATGGTTGGCTGGATATTTATCTTCTGAATGGTTCGACGGTCGCTACCCTGAAAGGCAAAGAAGAGCCACCGCGCGCGATGCTGCTGCACAACAACCACGATGGAACGTTCACCGACGTAACCGACAAAGCGGGCGTAGCCAACGAGAGGTGGGGATTTGGAGTGGCGGTGAGTGACTATGACAACGACGGATGGCCAGACATCTATGTTTCGAACTTCGGTAAGAATCGCTTGTATCATAATAATCATGATGGAACGTTTACTGATGTAGCCGACAAAGCGGGTGTGACCCTAGGAGGCTGGTCCACGGGAGCGACCTGGGGAGACTACGATCACGACGGCAGGCTGGATCTGTTCGTGCCTGGCTATGCGAAATTCGACCCGGACCATCCGCCGATCTCGGGACAAGGGGGTTTGCCAGCAGGGTTCTGCCAATTTCGAGGCGTGGAAGTAATGTGCGGGCCACGGGGGCTACCCGGCGAGGGCGACCACCTATTTCACAACAATGGCGATGGAACCTTTACTGACGTAAGCGTCAAGGCGGGCGTTTCCGATCCCAGAGGATATTATGGGTTCGCGTCTGTCTTTGTGGACGTGGACGACGACGGCTGGCTGGACCTCGCGGTAGCGAACGACTCGGTGCCGAAGTATCTGTACCGGAACAAACACGACGGCACGTTCGAAGACATCAGCTACCTGTCCGGATTTGCGTTAAATGATGAGGGGCGTGAACAGGCCTCCATGGGAATCGCCGTCGGCGATTTCAACCGCCATGGCAAGGTCGATTTCTACATCACGAATTTCTCGGACGATTACAACACACTCTACCGGAACGACGGGGATACAAGTTTCTCCGATATCACGGTTCGGGCGAAAATCGCCACTTTGACCATTCCGTTTCTTGGATGGGGCACCGGCTTTCTTGATTATGACAACGACGGTCTGCTCGACATTTTCGTGGCAAATGGGCACGTGTATCCGGGAGTGGACAAGCAGGATTGGGGCACGACGTGGGCGCAGCGTCCCCTCTTGCTGCGCAATCTGGATGGAGCAAGATTCGAAGAGGTTCCTCCGGCAACGGGCAGCGGTCTGGCGGCCGTGGTGACTGCGCGAGGAGCGGCTTTCGGTGATCTGTTCAACGACGGGCGTATTGATGTGGTCTTAAACAACATCGATTCGTCACCCACGCTGTTACGAAACGTCGTGAAGAATTCGAATCACTGGGTGACATTCAAGCTGGTGGGTGGGCCGAAAAGCCCGCGAGATGCGATCGGCGCGAAAGTCTTTGTTACCACGGGTGCCGTCCGGCAGCGCGCGGACGTGTTCAGCGGGGGCAGCTATGCGTCGAGCTCCGACCAGAGGCTTCACTTTGGACTTGGAAGCGCCACGAAGGTGGACAAAGTGGAGATCGAGTGGCCGAGCGGAGCCAAGCAAGAAATTTCGGTCCCAGCCGTGGATTGTATCCATAAGGTAATGGAAGGCAAGGGGATCGTGGAGCCGTGAGTGTTGAAAGACGGGGCAAAGTCTCCGACTGCCGCACCGGCCACCCATGTTCGCGGAATGAAACACGAATGCATGATGGGCGCGAGATGCTAAAGGACAGCACACCGGAGAGTGTCGGCCTATTTGTTTTTAGCGGCGTGATCTCTGTGTTCTTTTTTGTCTTACTGGTGCACGCACGGCAACGGGAGCAGAACACGCTCAAGACAGGAGTATCGGGGCATCCTGGAAAATTCGTCGACGTCACACAGCGGCTCGGGGTCAACTTTCAATACCAGGCTTCACACACATCCAAGAAGTATTTGCCCGAAACGATGGGGGCGGGAGTGGCAATGTTCGATTACGACAACGACGGCCGTCTCGACATTTTTCTGGTGAATGGCGCTCCGCTGAGAGATCCGACTCCCAAGGGGACGATTCCACAAAAGACAGGTCCGAAATACTGGAATCGACTTTACCACCAAAAAGCGGACGGAACCTTTGAGGACGTGACAGAGAAGGCCGGTCTTCAGGGAGCCGGATACGGCATGGGGGTTGCCGTAGGTGATTACGATAACGACGGTTTCGAGGATCTTTATGTGACAGCTTATGGCGGAAACAAGCTCTACCACAACAACGGCGACGGCACTTTTACTGACGTGACCAAGAATGCGGGAGTGGGGGGAGGCGGATGGTCCACCAGCGCTGCGTGGGTCGATCTGGATGGAGATGGTTATCTTGATCTTGTGATCTTGCGGTATCTCGACTGGGATTTTGACGAAATTTGGTGCGGCGAACACAAAGAAGGATACCGGGCGTACTGCCACCCCGATTTCTTCAAGCCCGTCTCACCGCTTACTTACCACAATAATGCCAACGGAACGTTCATGGAGATTGCGGAAAAGGCTGGGCTTTCGCGGCCTGGAAAGGGCCTCGGAGTGGCGATAGCGGACTACGACCGCGATGGGCACATCGATCTATTTATAGCAAACGACTCCATGGTTGAGTTCTTGTATCACAACAAAGGCAATGGCACCTTTGAAGAAGTTGGGTTGCTATCGCAAGTCGCCGTGGATATTGATGGCCGAACCTACGCGGGAATGGGTGTGGACTTCGCCGATTACAACAATGACGGATTGCCGGACCTCGTGGTGACGGACCTTGCCAATCAGCGTTATGCTCTCTATCAGAACAACGGCGACGGCTCGTTCTCCTACACCAGCACGGCTTCCGGGATCAGCCAGATGACACTCAGTCATTCCGGATGGGGAATCCGGTTCCTCGATTACGATAACGACGGCTGGAAAGACCTTCTAATCGCTCAAGGACACGATCTCGACACGATCGAACTGACCAATCCAAGCCTGCGATACCGCGAACCAATGCTACTCCTCCGAAATACGGGAAAGGGATTTGTCGACGTTTCCAACGACTCGGGACCGATTTTTCATCAGGCATGGGTTGCCCGGGGAATGGCCATCGGCGATCTGGACAACGACGGGCGGCCGGACGCAGTGGTGACAACAAATGACGGGCCCGTATACGTCCTGCACAACGAGACGCCGACGCAGAACCATTGGCTGCTGTTGAAGCTTGTGGGGCACAAGAGCAACCGGGATGGAATCGGCGCAGTAGTGAAGCTCGTCACGGCCAAAGGGCCGCAATTCGCGACCGCAACAACAGCCAGCAGTTACCTTTCCTCGAGTGACAAGCGCGTGCACTTTGGTCTTGAAAATGAAAATACAGCGCAGGAGATCGAAATTCGCTGGCCGAGCGGAATCGTTCAGACGCTACGCGACGTGAAGACCGACCAGATTCTACAAATTGATGAACCAGTGCCAGCCTCACCTTTGGTGAAGTAATGCGAGCACTCCTCACCAAGTTCATTGGATTCACCTTGATATGGTTGCCTCTGACCCTGCCAGCTCCTGCGCAAACGTCCAGCGATTACTTGGAGGGATTGGCTGCTTTTCGTGCAGGAGACTATGCTCAGGCGGCGGAACTGTTCCGCAGAGCCGACGCCGCCGCTCCCGGCAGAACCGATGCGCTCCTCCTCGCGGCGAAGGCGTTCGTGCATCTTGAAAAGCATACAGATGCTGACAGTTCTCTGCGTGGTTATTTGGTCCAGCATGCCGAATCGGCGGAGGCCCTCTATCTACTCGGCTACGTTCTCAATCGCGAAAACCGGCCCGCCAATTCGCTCGAGATTTATACGAAGGCAGCAGCGCGGCAGTCGCCCACCGGCGACGACCTGAAGATCGTCGGGTTGAATTATGCTCTACTGAATGATTACGCCAGCGCGATTCACTGGCTTGAAAAGGCAGTGGAACTGGATCCGAAAAACCACGAGGCTTGGTACTTTCTCGGGCGGGCGTACTACACTCGGGGCCTGCTTCCAGAAGCGAAGTCTGCTTTCCAGAAAGTTCTGCAATTGAACCCGAACGACGCGAAAGCCGAGAATAACATCGGTTTGATCCTAGAATCCGAGGCTCGCCCCACGGAGGCTATCGAGGCATATGAGCAAGCTATCTCGTGGCAGCAGAAGAGTGCGCCCTCTAGCGAGCAGCCTTACTTGAACTTAGGCAGGACCCTCCTTGATCAAGAGCGCAACGAGGAGGCTGTTCCTGCACTCGAACAGGCCGTGAAGCGAGCGCCTGGTAACCCACTCTGTCGTTTAAAACTCGGCACGGCTTATTTGAGACTGTCCCGTCTTGAAAATGCACGAAGCGAGTTGCAAGAAGCAGCGCGGCTCGACCCGGAAAATGCCGCTGCCCACTTTCAACTTGGCAAGCTGTACAAGCAGATGCACGCAATGGCACAAGCTCAGAGGGAGTTCAGTCGCGCCGAAGAGATTCAGAGTCGCGCCGCTGCGATGGCGACTCCAAAACCGAAGCAATAGTTACGAAAGAGGATTATGGGCGCAGGTTCTGCAGCGAATTCCAGCGAAAGGTAGCCACCGCTCCGCCCGCCAGCTTGTAACTGGCAAACTTTCCTGCCCATGCGATATTAAAAGTAACGGACGCACCGCTGCCGTTCAGGACGAGCAAGACCAGTGACCCATCGGGATTGCGGAAAGCGACGTCCTCCAGGCTGCCCTGGTCGAAGCTGTTCGACTCCACGCGATAAGCTCCCGGCGCGACAAACTTGCTCGCGTGGGCCAGTGCAGTGTAGTCCACGGTCGGAACCACCTGAGAAGGCTGAGCCGCGTGGTTTACGGTGATTAGGCCCCGGCAGTTCGTGCAACCTCCCAGATAGGGTTGGTGATCCTGGTCCAGTGCAAGATTCCACAGCACCACGCTCTTCGCCCAGTTGCGTGTCGCGCCAATCACGAGCCGCACCTGTTGCGGCAATAGCTTCCCCGTTTGCCATTCGCCGCCGGAGCACTCCGTCATCCAGATGTCTTTTCCGGGGAATCGTTCTCGCAATTCGTTCTGTGCGGTGACGTTCCCGCCGTAGCAATGCGTCGCGGTTCCTGCGGCAAAAGCGGCGGCCTTCGGGTCGCTGAGTACCTGAATGGGATATTCGATCAAATCCCAGTTGTGGTCGAAGACGAGGATTTTTGTTTTCAACCGTGCCTCGCGAAATGCAGGCCCCAGATTGTTTGCTAGGAATTCCATTTGCTCGCGCACGGTCATGCCCATGCCAGGATAGTCGCCCGGGATGTGCAGCGGCTCGTTCTGCATGGTGATGGCGTAGATGGGAACGTCGGCGGCCTCGTATTCCTGCACGAACCGGACGAAGTATTTGGCGAACGGCGAATACGCCGATGGCAGGAGGGCGCCCTGAATCATCGAGCCGGAGGTTTTCATCCACCCCGGCGGGCTCCAAGGTGAGGCGATGATCTTCAGGTTGGGATTGAGGGCCAGCGCTTCGCGGAGAAGAGGGATGATGTACGCGCGATCGTGGTCGATGGAGAAGTGCTGGAGTTGCGGATCGCTTGGTTGGCTGGAGGATTGACTCGTGGCTTGACCAGGGCGCGGGCCCGGAGGCAGGTCATCGTAGCTGTAATCGGAGAGCGCAAAGTCGCTGGCGCCCATGGGTTGGCGCAATACGCTCAGGCCGATGCCTTTGACCCGACTGAAGAGCATCTCCATGGCTTCTTTGCGTTGAGCCTCTGTCAGCTTGTTCCAGAGCAGCCAGGCGGAAGAATCAGTGAGTGAGGCGCCGAAGCCGTCGATCTGCTGGTATTTGACTGCGTCGTTTACGGTGATGGTGAGATTTGGCGTGCGCGCTGCGCCGAAGGTCAGCGCCGACTTCTCTTGCAGAGTCTCATGCTGTTCTTCAGATGATTCGACTACTTCGATCCGCGTAGGTTGTGACGAAGACGAGGAAGTGCTCTGCTGCGCACGCGTAGCGCATGCCATCAGAAGTGCGAGAAATGGGGCAATCGCTGCCGAGTTAAGCGGAACAGCATTCCTCTCTTTGTTTTCGCGGGTCGTCATTCTAAATGACCTTAGGGTTTCTCCGGAGCAGGGGGAGGTTCTCCGGCGTTGGGGTTTTGCCTGCTCTTGAATTTGGCAAGCGATTGTTGAGAGGCCTCGGATGCCGCATCCTTGAGCTTTTGGAACATGGCCAACGCTTTCTGCGCATCGTCAGGGCGATGCAAGCGCCGGTACAGGGTGCCCAGTTGATACCAGGCCTGCTGCAGGATCTCAGGATCTGAATCCGTGGCAGTGGCTCGCTCCAAATGCGCCACAGCGGCTGCATCATTCCCGAGCAGCTTTTCCGCGCGGCCGAGATTGTAGTCCGCATGGAGAAGTCCAGGCTTCTCTTGCAGCGCGCGCTCTATCAGCTCTTTTGCCCTGGGGCCGTCGCCCTTCTCCGTAGCCAGCACGCCAAGCTTATAACGGGCAAGAACATCGTGAGGGTCGATCTCAAGTTCGCGCTGAAACGCTTTTTCGGCTTCGTCCATTTTGTCTGCGTTACGGTATACGGAACCAAGCTCTTCATGCAGCCCCGGCTGCGCCGGGGCGAGCTTGATGGCTTCGAGGTATTCATAGATGGCATCGTTGTAGCGCTCTCCTTCCGCCGCGGTCTGCCCGAGGACCTGATGCACGCGCCAGGACCTCGGATTTTCTTTGAACATCCTCTCGTAACTATTCCTCGAAACCAGCAAATGGGCCTGTCCGCGGTGATAAAGAATGTCCGTATTGTCCGGCGCAAGCTTTGCCGCTTTGTCCAAGGCGTCGGCGGCGTCCTCGGCGTGCTCGAGCGCAAGCTCGACGACACCCAGCCACATCCACGCGATGGCATCCTTGGGATAGGCGGTAGTTTCCTTGCGCAGTACGGGAACGGCCTCGTCCAGCTGGTTTAGGCGATACTTAGCAATGCCTAGGAAGAGATTCGCGCCACGAAGCTTAGGGTTCAGAAGGAGAGCCTTCTGAAGACTGGTGATGGCTTCTTCGTGGCGGCCCTGTTCTTCACGCACCAAGCCAAGGTTAAGATGGGCGGCAGCGAAATCGGGTGCTTCCTTGGCGACGGCAGCGAAACCCTCGCCGGCTGCATCCAGATTCCCGTTGCGCATGGCTTCCGAGGCCCGGCGGAATACGTTGTCAATGTCGGGGGACCTTTGCGCCCGAAGAGGAGCAGCGATGCCGCAGGTTGCGCACAAGGCGAGATACGTAAGCCGCTGGAGCAGGCCTTTGCCGCGAGCATGCCACCTCGTCGCCGGCTTCCGGATTAGATTGAAACAGTGCAATCGCATAAGATTCGCACCGGTAAATTTTATACCCACTTTCACAAAGGGCAGTGAGCAGTTTTTCCCCAACGAAAAACCCTCTGGCTTGGGCGAGTCAGCCAGAGGGTTTGATGTGAGGGCCGAGCCAAGCTTCAGAATTGGTAGCGCAAGGTTAGCTGGATTTGTCGTACGGCATTGATGGTGGCTCGGGGACCCTTGGGCACGCCAAAGGTCGTGTCACCAAAACCAATCTGTCCATCTAACGTCCCGAAGATATGGCGATTGAAGGCGTTGGGGATGTCCGCCTTAAATATCAAGGAATGTCCCTCAGTGAGCGCAGTGCGTTTGATAATCGCAAAATCCTCGCTGAAGTAGTGTTCGCTGCGGACATTGCCAAGCGTCAGGGGTAGATCTCCAAACAGGTAGCCGCGCTGAGCCACAAGGCTATCCGCGTTCTGATCTAAAAAAGCCGCGCAATTGAAGTAGTTATTGGTGGTCACCCTGCTGAAAGTCCCGTCAGCGTTCTCATGACAACCGGTCGGCAGCGCGGGGTTGAAGGACGACTTGTTCGGGCTGTAAATCGGCACGCCCGGTATGCGGCTGTACTTAAAGTTGCCGCCACTGAACGGTGGAGATGGCGCAAAGCTGTTCATGATAACGGGTGATCCGCTTTGGTACCGGTGCACTGCGCTAATTTGCCAACCACCCAGCACTTTACTAGCTGGGCCATGGCTTAGGTATTTTTTTCCTGGACCGGCGGGGAGTTCATAGATATAGCTGAGAACGACGGCATGCGGTGTGTCCTGATAGCTCAGGGCCTTTTCCGTCTTCAGGTTGAAGGGATTTTGCGCACCAAAGTTGTTGGAGGCAAAAGCGGAAAAGAACGGGAACGAGCTATCGGCGTCGGTAAGAGTCTTAGAGAAGGTATAGGCGGCAATGAGGTTTAGCCCGTTGCGGAAGCGCCGCTCGAGCTTCGCCTCGAGAGCGTTAAACGTGGACTGGCCGACGTTTTCGAGGCAGCAATTCGTGCCGATGTCCTGATACTGAGGGAACGGGCGAAGTACCTGCCCGATCGGTTCGCTGCTGCCGTACAGTGGGATGAACCAACTGGGTACGGTAACACCCAGGCTGGCCAAAGTGGCTTGCCCTGCCGGGTCCCCAACAGTCTGCTGGTTCAGTTTTTTCCCCAGAGAATAAAACTTAGGATCAATGCTGTTGGTTTGCACAAGATTCGAGCGCAAGCGGGTAGCATGCGTCCCGACATATCCCACGCTCAAGATAAGATCGGTCGCCAATTGGTGCTGGATTTCCAGACTCCAGTTTTGAACCATACCCGGGCGGCCATATTCCGGCGCCACGTAGGTGGGAAAACTTCCGTTCAGGAACGCGGGATCTTTAAGGTTGGAGGGTGGCGGGTAGCTGGGGAAGCCAGCATCGGGCGATTGCACGGGAGCGAAGCCATTTTGCGATCTGAAGGTCGGAGTCGCGGTCGTTCCGCTTGTGAGCGAATCGCCAAAATCCGAGTAGCTCAGGGCTGCGTAATAGATGCCGTATCCGCCTCGAATCGCTGTATTGCGGACGTGGCCGAACAGTCTTTCCGGAGCGTAGGCGAAGCCCAAGCGCGGGCCGAAGTCCTTGTAGTAGGTCTTGGCGCCCGTGGCGCTCGATCCATAAATCAGAGCGCCGGGCACAGCAGGAGAAATCGGAACAGCAGCATTGCCACTATTGGGAGCCTTGAGGTCCAAGACGGACTGGGCTCCGGTAGCTTCGTGGCGCGGAGTATCCACGTCGTACCGCAAGCCGAGGTTCAGGGTCAGGTCCTTGCGGAATTTGAAGTCGTCCTGGACGAACCCAACGTAGTAGTTTTGATTCCAACGTGGAATATGCGATGAGACCGTCAAACTTTCCCCGTTAGGAACGCCTATCAGAAAACTGGCAAAGGGATCTCCCGTCTTCGTGTTATTGGGCGCGACCGCGGTCTGCAGGTTTTCAAAATCATATGCAGGAGAAGTGTTAATGCCGTCGATCCTAGTGAACTGCGAGTGCCGCCAGTCAAATCCCATTCGTAACGAATGACGGCCCCTGATCCAAGAGACCGTGTCAGCAACGATCAAGCTATTGGGGATAGCGATATCGTTGTTGCCGGCTCCGAACGCTTGATACCCGATGCTAAGTGGACTGCCTCCGAAACTGAATTGCGGAACTGTAATGCCACTGGCGCCGGTGATGCCAAAAGTCTTGTCCCAGTCCTGGCCCGTCACACCAACTCCCTTACTGGGATCATTGAGGCGATTAAAACCAATAGTCAAGTGGTTCAGAAGAGTCGGGCTAATGGTCTTGTCCCAGCCAAAGCGAAGGTAGTGAGAAAAGCGTGATTTGAAAAAATTCGTATCGAGCGGCGGGGGAATCGCGAGAATTCCATTCAACTGCGCCTGATCGCGACTGCTGTAGGAGAAAAAGAACTTGTTTGCGTTACCCCAGTTTTGGTCAATCCGGAAGGTCATGGTGGTGTCCCGAATGGGTCTGTTGGAAAGAAAGAGGAAATTGTTGATGAGCCCGTTCAGGTTAGTCGGAGTTGGGGTGACGTTGGGATGGACTGGCAGGAAGGAGAGCACTTTCTGGGCCACTGCGCTGTTAAGAGGGACCTTGTTGTTGGGGAAAGCGATGCGGCCCCCCACGAAGCCGGTGGGACAAGAAGCGGTCGAAGGATCGAAGATCTGGCCAAGAAGAATGGGTGTGTTGTCGCAGGGATTCGTTGCTCCGGTGGGTGCACCAAGCAGGGCGGAAAAGTCGCCGGTGCGTTCGGCATCCGTGGGCAAAGTCGTGATACTACTATGGCCTTCGTTGTTCCGATACTGTTCCCAAGAGAAAAAGAAAAAGCTCTTGTTGTGGCCGTTGTACAGCTTAGGAACCCATATCGGACCGCCTAGGCTTCCACCAAAATCGTTTTGATGATCTCTTGGCTTGGGCGCGCCGTTCAAATTGTTGAACCAAGAATTTGCGTCCAATTTGTCGTTACGTAGTATGTCGAAAGCTGTTCCGTGAAAAGCGTTTGCTCCCGACTTGGTCGTAAAGCTCTCGACGCCGCCGGAAGTCCTTCCAAATTCCGCGGGGATAGTCGAGGTTGTGACTTTGAATTCATTCAGAGCCTCCACGGAGGGCGCGTTTTCATCGAATGTGGAGCCCAGCTCGGCATGCGTGATGCTGGCGCCATCCAGAATCACTTCCGTGCTGAAGTTCTGTCCGCCAGACAGTTTGGACTCAAAAATACCCGAGGAGGGCGAGTCGCTGTTGGTTCCTGGCCCAGCAGTTCCAGGAGTGAGGAAAACGAAAGATTCGGCGGAGCGCAAGTGGCTCTGGCCCGTTGAGTTGAGAGCTAGAGGCAGCTCCTCGATCTGCCGCTTATCCACAACCGTACCAATGTCGGACGATTCCGTCTGGAGCCCAGGCGCATCAGCAAGAACCGTGAGTGTCTCTTTTACATCACCGGGCTCCAACGAGAAATCAACCGAAGATGTGGTGTTCACCTGCACGACGACCCCCGTCTTTTCCACTTTCTTGAAGCCAGTGGCCGAAACGGAGACGCGATAAACGCTAACGCGCAAGTCGTAGAGGCGATAGCCCCCGGTCGGGCCGGTAGTAGCGTTGTAGACGGTATTGGTCGCGGAGTCCGTCGCGGTGACGGTGGCCCCTTGGACAACGCCGCCGGAACTATCCAGGACCGTGCCCGCAATGGTGCCACGATCTGACTGAGCTCGAGCCGTTATTCCGGAGAATGTAAGGAAAAGACCAAAGGAAAGATACCTCAGCAAGGACAGATTGAATCGCATATCCCCCCCAAGAAGGCACCGATCACCGAACAAACCCTCTGCTGCGCCGGCGACCGAATCACAAACAGCTGTTCGCCTTCCAAGCGAACCATTGAAATTCCTGCCGTCTGGCACATCACAGGGAAAAAAGGCCGATGTGGCCTTTATGGAATCGGTTTCAGAAACCGGTTACCTGCTATCCCTTTATCAATGCTGGCTGAGGCTTGTCAAGTCTCGGACCCACAATTTTGATCTTAGGCGCGTCGAACGAGCGCTGGCTTTGTACGGGCTGTAGGGGACCCCAAATGCTCCGGGATCATAAGCGCCCGCGCTTGGAGGCCTCGTGGTCGCTCTCTTCCTCTCTTATCGCCCCGTTGATTGAATCTTGCATAGTTCGGGTAGTCTGGAGAGATCAGCGTCCCCACGGAGGCGCAGCAAACAGCATCCACTATAGGCACATTTCAGGCACGCCTTGCCTTATGCCCTCGGCGAGAAGCTTTGTATACACCGCAGATACCAGAGAATTAGCAACGGCGAAGCGTGGACTTTCAGTCCCCCGTTCATCGGGGAAGTCTCTGGAACAAACCTCCAAAACTGGCGTAGCCTTTCGGATCATTATCTTTCAGTAACCTCTGCATTCTGAAAGTGTGCAGAACAACGTTTTTGTTGCTCGTGGGCGAGTAGCAAAGAAGTAAAACGGAAGAGAAATCTTCCTATCTTATTGACTCGACGCCTCTTATCGTCAAGTCCTACCTCTTTTCAATCATCAAAAACAGCCTCTAGATGGTCCCAACTTTGGTCCCAACAGACCAGAAAGGATGAAGACATGTCTACTTGCGACTCGCGCATCAAGATGTTGCTCTGGCTGGCCTATCGTTTGTTCCGATGGGTTGCCAGAAACACAAAGAACTCCTAGGAACGTAGTCCCTAAGCGCTCTTCGTTTATATGCCCCCGCGGTCAAATCCTTTGTAGGCGGACCCTCACTGGTATAAGGCTTCGGGCTGGCGGCGAGCCGTTTGAGACCTCGACCTCTTAACATTAGGATGAAACCACGTCGGTGGTTTGAACTGACCTACGGTCCACTTGAGGTCTGTAAGGGGATCCACGTAATTTGCATTGCGTAGGGTCCAGTCGACCATGCTTTTAAGTTCACCTTTAGCTTCATCTGACAAGTCCGCTGTCCCGGCCATTGTAGTTTGCAGCGCGCTGGCGAATTCGCGAAGGAGTTTGCTTTCCGCCAGGGGTGCGCTAGTTCCTTTAGCTAGCAAATCCACACGAGTGTGTCATGTCTGATACTAGTGTCCTTCACTAAACACGGTCTGCGTTTGGCAGGCCGCCAAATGGTCGCCCCTCTATACTTTTGCAGTGTAAGAACGATGGTTAAGGGCCACGGGAGACTTGGTTATCAAGTTGCACGCAGCCTTCTTTAGCCAGTCGTGTGGACGTCGAAGCAACAATTGATCCGGGAAATGGCTTCAAGAAAATGAAATGCGCCCGACTGCTCAAGGTAAGCATTCTTGCTAGCAGCGTGGCCGTGTGTTCCTCGGTGCTACTACACCGGACGATCTCCGGACAAGCCGTGCACGATTCTACTTTTGCTAGGTTTTCAGTTCATCCAGAAAAGTCGAGCGTAAATGCACAGGACAGTTTTGGGGACGGCACCCCAGGCTTCTTGCGCTTGGATTCTGCCCCAGATCAGCAGGCTTTTCGAGAGTGGTTTACGCTCATCGCAGAATACCAAGCGCTGCGCCCAGCTAACGAAGTGCCAGGCGAAGTAAGCGATTGTGCCGCGCTGTTGCGCTACGCGTACCGCAACGCCCTGCGCGAGCATCACGAAGCCTGGATTCACGAAAACCGCATTGAACCTCCAACTGCGTTGCCATCGGTCGAAAAGTATCACTACCCGTTTACACCTCTGCGCGCAGCCGCGTTTCGTGTGCGGCCCGGTCCTTTTCACATGTCCGACCTGGCGGACGGAACGTTTTCGGAGTTTGCCGACGCGAAGACGCTGAAGCAGCTCAATACCTATCTATTGTCTAGAGACGTTCGAATGGCGCGACCGGGAGACCTTCTTTTCTTCCGGCAACTGGAACGGGATTCCCCATTTCACTCGATGGTTTTTGTGGGCCGCAGCCAATGGGTTGACCACGGCACGGAAACTGCAGAGGACATCGTGGTCTATCACACCGGTCCCATCGATAGACATCCCGGAGAAATGCGCCGCTTGCGGTTGGAAGAACTGCTGCGGCACCCGTCGCCACGGTGGCGGCCGGTGGCCGGAAACAGCAATTTTCTCGGCGTCTACCGGTGGAACATTCTGAGGGAGACGAACTAGTGCGGCCGAAACCATTCCTCGCGTTCCTTTTGCTTGTCAGCTCATTGACGCTTCCCGCCGGAGCGCAAAACCCGAAAGCCTATTTTTCTCTCTCGACGAACAAAACTTTCTTGCCCGGCGAGAAAGTCGGCATCCGCGTTTATTCCACGAATGTCGAGGTGCTGGAGTTCCGCGTCTACCGGGTGAACGATCCGGTCCAATTTTTCGAACGCCTCGATAACGTCCATAACTTCGGGCGCGTCTCCCCGAAAGAACAGGTCGAAAATCCGAGTTTCCTCGAGAGCTTCCACGATTGGAAGCACGGACTGTGGATCGAGATTCGCGACTTCTTTCGCTTGCAGTTTTCCGCACACTCCCGGGCTCAGATTCGCGAATCGCAGGCAGAAACACGCAAAACAAGAACGAGCGCGGCCGAAGTTTTTGCGCAAGTGCCCGTGCTGAACAGCTCGCAACTCGTGGCGCGCTGGCGCCAGGAGATGCCGCCGCGTTTCTATTCGGAAACCGCACAGGTGCCCGTGTCCTCACTGGGAAAGGGCGTGTACTTGGTGGAAGCGACCGATGGCACGCTGCGGGCCTACACGGTGGTTATGGTCACCGAGCTTGGCGCGGTGACGAAGACCGCGCCGGGACAGGCCCTTGTTTTCACCGCAGACCGCCGCAGCGGCGCCCCCATCGCGAACGCAGACGTGCGCATTTGGTCCGACAAAAAACAAAACGCGCAACTGAAGAGCAACGCATCCGGCTTGGCCCAGGCTGCTTTGCCGGAAAGCCAATATCAGGACGTGCGGGTCGTCGCCGTGCGAGGCGATGACATGGCCGTCGTGACTCCGTACTCCTACAACCTCAGCAGCAATCCGCAAGACGATTGGACGGGATATGTGTACACGGATCGGCCCGTGTATCGCCCGGGCCATACGGTGCACTTCAAAGTAATCCTGCGGACTCGCAGCGGCGAGAGGTACAAGGTTCCCGCCGGAGAGCAGGTTCAAGTTCTTGTCGAGGACCCCACCAGCAAGCGGGTTTTGCAGAACAACTTCATGGTTTCCTCGTTCGGCACGGTTCACGGAGACGTCGCGCTGCCCGTCGATGCGGCGCTCGGCTACTACTCCCTCGGCGTCAGCAACAAGGGAGGTCAACGCTATCAGGCGACGGGCGGCTTCCACGTGGAGGAATACAAAAAGCCGGAGTACGAAGTGAAGGTGACTCCCACAAGTCCGAGAGTGCTCCAAGGCAACGCCATAGAGGCCACCGTGGAAGCTCAGTACTTCTTCGGAGAGCCAGTTGCAAACGCGAACGTCAAGTACGTAGTGCACACAGCTATTTATTGGTCGCCTTTTATCGAACGGGATGAGGAAGAAGGAAACGAGGGCGCAGAATCCGGTGAGGGAGCAGGCGAAGCCGAGGTCTACGACTACGCTGGCGAACAGATTTCGGAGCAAAGTGGAAAGCTGGACGCCGACGGCAGACTGAAAATTCACATCCCGACCACATTGAACAACCGGCACTATGACGTTCGGTACCGCATCGAGGCGCGGGTCACCGACGAAGGCAATCGAGAAATTGCGGGACACAACTCGGTGATTGCAACTTATGGAAGCTTCCAAGTTGGAGTGTCGACGGAGACTTATTTCTTCCAGAAGGGCGATACGATCCGAGTCACGGTAGTGTCCAAAGACTACGAAGGCAAGCCGGTTCAAACGCCAGTGCGCGTAGACCTGACGAGGAACCGCTACTGGGGCCCGTCGCAGGAGGAAACGGTTCTTAGTTCCCAGAATTCGGAAACGGATGCGAGCGGGACGGTTCAGGTTGAATTGAGCGCCAAAGAAGCCGGAAGTTTAGTACTAAAGGTGACCGCCCGCACGCCGGAAGGACGCGAGGTCATGGGAAGAACATGGCTTTGGATTCCCAGCTCCGATCTCGGCTGGTGGAACGGAGCGAGTCGCGAAATCCGCATTATGGCGGACAAGAAATCCTACAAAGTCGGGGAAACGGCTCATGTTCTAGTGATGACCGGTCTGCCGGAAACCTATTTGATGGTGACCACGGAAGCGCGCACGATTCAAACGAAACGCGTGGTTCACGCTACCAGCCCGACGGCTTCGATTGACATTCCGATTCAGTCGGCCAATCAGCCTAACGTCTACGTTGCGGTGGCGTTCTGGAAAGACAACCATTTCTACCAGTCTAATAAGAACCTGAAAGTTCCGGCAGTTCAACAGAAGCTTCAGATTGAAATTCAGCCGTCGCAAAAGCAATTTCAACCCGGACAAAAAGCGAGCTACGCTCTGCTAGTCCGTGACGCCAATGGAAAACCGGCCGTTGGGGAGTTCAGCATCGGAGTGGTAGACGAGGCGATTTACTCCATTTATCCGGATAGCAGCGGAGACATAAATGAGTTTTTCTACGGTTCCGTGTATGACCGCGTGTCAACGGAATCGTCCCTGGCCTTCTACTTCAGCGGAGAGGCCGGGAAGAGAGAGATGTTTCTCGCCTACCGCGCGCAAACAACTCCCCGAGCGCTGGCACAGTTGAAACCAGAGACGCCGATCCAGCCAAAAGTCCGGAAATTGTTTCCCGATACCGCCCTCTGGCTGGCAGATGTGCACACGGATTCCAGCGGCCATGCCGAAGCGCAGCTTCAGTTCCCCGATTCGCTGACGAGCTGGCGCGCCACCGTGCGCGGCGCAACCCTGGACACCAAAGTGGGAAACACGACGAACAACGTGGTCGTGCGGAAGAACCTGATGGTACGAATGGTCGTGCCACGCTTCTTCCGTCAAGGTGACGAAGTCACGGTTTCGGCGATCGTCCACAACTACCTTTTGAACGGCAAAACGGCGCAAGTTTCTTTGGATACGCAAGGCCTTGATTTGCTGACCCCCGCCAACGGGCAGGTCGAGGTTCCCAGCAAAGGAGAGGCGAAGTTCGACTGGCGGGTCCGCGCAAAGTCCGTCAAGGAATCGATCCTGACCGCAAAGGTGCTTACCAACGAGGAATCCGATGCCATGGAGCTCACGCTGCCGGTGATTCCCTTCGGCGTGAAGCAAACGGATGCGAAGTCGGGCTCGCTGGTGGCGCCGGAACAAGAAGAAAAAACGCAAGTCACGCTGCCAGGCAATTTCGAGCAGACCGCGCCAACTTTGAACATCACGCTGGGTTCCTCTTTCGCGGGCAGTATTTTTTCCGCGCTCGATTACTTGACTAGCTATCCGTATGGCTGCACGGAACAGACCATGTCCAGCTTCCTTCCGAACATCGTGGTTGCCAAAGCACTGAAAGACCTCCGCGTTCCGCAGACGGTGGACACGCCGGAGTTGGAAAAGAAAATCAAAGCCGGCATGGAGCGCCTGAAGGACTTCCAACATGAGGATGGCGGCTGGGGCTGGTGGAAAGACGACGAGAGCCAGGTGTTCATGACGGCGTACGTGGTCAGCGGATTCGCGCAGGCGCACGGCGCGGGCTACGATGTCCAAGCCGCGTCGCTGGAGCGGGCCGAAAAGTGGCTGCACGAGGCGCTGGCACAACACCCGAACATGCGCTACGACCTGCGTTCGTATGTCGTCCACGCGCTGGCCATCAATGGCGTCGCGAAACCGGAAGAACTCAAGGACGCGTGGGAGCAGCGCGCTTCGATGTCTTCCCAGGGTCTGGCGATGCTGGGCCTGGCGCTTCACGCCACCGGCGATACGGACCGTGCGAAGGAGGTCGCGAAGACCATCGAGTCAACTGCTTCGGTGACCGAGCGAGAAGCCTGGTGGCCGTCTAACTACGATTATTTGCTGGAATTTGAGATGAAAGATGACGCGGAGACCACCGCGTACTCCGTCAGACTTCTCAGTTTGGTCGCTCCCGACAGCCCGCTGCTTCCCAAGGCTGCCTTCTGGTTGGTGAATAACCGCAATGGCGGCTACTTCTGGGATAGCACCAAACAAACGGCCATGGTGATTTTCGGCTTGACGGAATATCTCCGCGCGAGCCATGAATTCGAAGCGAACTTCCGCGCCGAGTTGTTCGTCAATGGCAAGCAGGTTGCTTCGAAGGAATTTACGGCAGCCGACGGGCTCAATCCGGTGCAGCCTTCTTTCCGTCTGGACGTCTCGCAGCTCCAGCTGGGCGCCAATCAGATTCGCATTCGTAAGTCTGGAGTCGGACGGCTCTACTGGTCCGCCAGCGCCGCATTCTTTTCCAACGACAAGCACCTGGTTCAGAACAACAAACTCTCCCTCAACATCACACGCGACTATTTCCGCCTGACTTCCGTGCAATCCGGAGCCAAGATCCTGTACCGCCTGGACCCGCTGAGCGGCGACCTCCACGTCGGCGACATCCTTGCCGTGCGCATGACGGTTGCGGGAAGCGAATGGCGGTATCTGCTGATGGAGGACCCGATTCCCGCTGGTGCGGAGTTCATCACGCGCGATGATTTGTATGAGGTCAAGGAAAAGCCGAGTTGGTGGGAGTATTGGTTTACGAGACGCGAATTTCACGACGACCGCGCCGCAATTTTCCAGGAATACTTCAAAGGCCAGCACCAGTACGTCTACCTGCTGAAGATCGTCAATCCCGGCAAATTCCAAGTGAGCCCGGCAATGGTTCAGCCGATGTATCAGCCGTCCGTTTTTGCAACCAGCGATGCAGTCGTACTGGAGGTCAAATGATGGCAAACTTTGCGATAGCCGCGGATGCCTTCAAAAGCTGCTTGCGGAGCTGGCGGCTCTGGCTCATTCAGTTCGTTGCCAACCTGTTGTTGTTTGGCCTGTTCACCGCTTGGCTGCTCATCCCCGTGGCCAACGCAGGGTATCTGGTCTTGAATATTCTCCTTGCTTTGCTTCTCCTCGTTGCCGCTTTGGTCCTGCACGCCGGCACATTGAATTTTTTCCATTCGCAGAGCCGCAAGGAAGGCGCGTTGTTGAAAGACGTGTTCGAATGCGCGCTTCGGAATTCTCTCGCTGTGGTTGTCTGTGCCGGCGCTGTATTTCTGCTATGGCTTGCTGTCAGGAAGGCTGACGCATATCAAGAAACACTGCCGGCCTACCTTCGCTCCATTACCCCGATGTCTTTGAGAAAGCACGCCAGCCTTCCCGCGTTCCAAGGACTCTTTGACGCCATTCTGTTCGCGTTGCGCTGGATTGTGGTTCCGGGTTTGCTCCTGCCCTTTTTGGCTAGCGCTTCCCGCCTCGGCTTTCACGGCTTTGGGCGTCAGGGGCTCACGGCCTGGAAAAAGACCGTGCGAAGCATCCCGTATTGGAGCGTGGTGATTCTTTCTGCGCTTCTAGGCGTGCTGGCGACGGAAAAAATCATGGGCTGGACCCCGGATTTTCGCACCTCGACTTTCGCGGGAGAAACAGCAAGCCTGGTTTTGCGAGCCTTCGTTTCCTATCTACTCGGGCTTTTCTCGTGGCTGCTGGTCTGTTCCGTTGTGGGGCTTGAGGCAGGGGACTTCCGCGGGGTTTCGGAGGACCTCGGTGGGCAAGCCCTCGCTTAGCCACGCAAGCACCGTGGCTTTCCCGTTCCGTTGAATCAAACCAGCGACGATTCTCTGCGCCGCAACGTAAGCCTTCTGTGTATTTTCGCGTGTGTCTCCCTGTTTCAAAATCTGCTCAATCTGTTGGACGGTCTGCGACAACGGGGCTGCGTCAGTGACACTCGGATTTGATAAATAGAGTGTCAGTCCTTCTCGAAACCAGAGCGGTACTTTTCTTGAAGCCCGCGCTTCCACCAAAAGGTGATAGAGCTCATGACGCAGCGTGGATTCCAGGATCGCTCGGCGGCGCAAGTCCGCGAGGGGCTGCAATCGAATCGTCTGGCCGCGGGTCGATGCGGCCACCCATCCTGGTTGACCCGTTGTATTTCGATAGCTGTCCAGACTGGAAAAGACCTGCAGCCTCACGCGAAAGGGTAGGCGCCAGCCGACGTTGCTCTCGGCTTCGCGCAAAAGGCGCTCCGCCACGGGGAAAACCGACGAATCCGACCCGGGCTCCGAGCTGACCAGGTCAAAGCGCTCGTCCGAGCGATTCTGCCAGGTTTCGCTCTCGGACGTTGCCACTTGCGTTCCCGGATAGTAGAAGCTGAGGATTTCCTTGTAAGTTTTGCCCTCCCGCGCCATCTCTTCCGCCCCAGCCTGGCAAAGCCCTACGCCGTGGCCGGCGCCCCGCCCGGAAAACAGAATTTTGCCGGCGGAATTTCGCAGTTCGTACAAGTCACTTCGAATGTGGTTCCACCCGAAAGCGCGATTCACCGCGAAGCGAAGAGAAGATCCGGAAAGGGAAAAACTCGCAGGCTCTCCGCCCAAGAGATTTACCGCGTGCACCCGTCCACTGCTGCTCCGTGAGCTGATTTCCAGCGCTTGCCAGTTCTGCGGTGGTTGCAGGCTGGACGCGCGTAGCGCTTTATCGATCTGCCCGTGCGTCAGCGTCGTTTCCCAATGGAGCCCGCCGCTGGTTAAACAAAAAGGGTCGGCATGGACCGAGAGGTAAGGTTCCGAAATCTGCGCCCATGTTTCGCTGCCGGTGGCTGTGGTTCCCCCGCAATTCTGGTGATAAAACGTTGCCGCTGCTTTCTCCTGATAGGAAAGGTACTCCCCGCGCGTCTCTTCGGCAACGGCGCGAATCCGCTCCGTTATGCTCCTCCAGTAAAAGACCTGGCAGTGCGTCGTGTCACAAAAATCAAATCCTTCCCGTGAATGCTGACCCGTGAACTTGTTTGCGTAACTCCTGGCCGCGACGGCCATGGCTTTTAGCGCTTCCGGATTCTGGAAGACGCCGCTCTCGGCCATCAAGACGTGTTGCACGTACTGCTCGAGGGGCATGGTTACAATGATAATCAAGCCGCCTGGGGGCGTTTTTATGCGCAGGGGAAACGGAGACGAGAAGGTTGGCCCATTCGGCGGCCGCAACTCGTAAACTCCGGTGATCAAGAATTCATTCTGCGCGGCCTTTGCTGCGGGGGCGGTGCCCGCTTTCCCTGACTCGACGGATAATTGTTGCCCCGTCTGCTCCTGGCACGTGGGGCAGGGTTTCCAGTGCAGGTGTCCTCCAATGGCCAGGATCGCAAGAGAGCTGGGAGGATGCGCGGAGTAGATTCGTACTTGGACACCTTGCGCAAACAAGAGGGAGGGAGCAGCGAGCAACAAAAGAACAAATGGGGCGCAGATTCTCACGGCTTCTTCTTCATCTGCCCATATGCTTCCAGCACGGATTGTGCGGCCATTGCGGCATCCAGTCCGCGCCCTTGCGGAACGTAAACCACGATGGCGATCTCCGGGTGGTCCGCGGGAGCATATCCGGCGAAAACGCCATGCGTTCGCGGGTTGTTGGCGGCCGCCGCTGTTCCCGTCTTTCCGGCAATTTTCATCCCTTCCACGTAGACAGCATGCGCCGTGCCATACGTGATTGCGTGCTCCAAGCCTTGAAAAACAGGCTCCTCCGGGGAAATGCTTCCGCTTCGTTTTCTTAGAGCAAGTTTCCGGTAGGCCTCCAGCAACTCCAGGGGAGTGACTTCAATCCCTCGCGCACCCAGCGCCGTGAGCTGGAGTTGCTGATGGCTCGCAGGGCGGTCCATGTGGCCCGCGGACTCGCTCTTTGCCAAACCCGTGAGTGAGTCCAATCCCGCCCGCCGCAAAGCTTCCATCAGTTCGCCCCTGTTCAGGCGCAGAGCAACTTCCGCAACATAGGAATTGCAGGAATAGGCCACGGCATCATCCGCGTCGAGCTGAGTCACGTCAGCGGTGTGGCTGCAATCCAGCCGCAGGCTCCCGATACGAAGAGGCCGCCTGCAGATCAAACGCTCCTTGGGGTCCAGTTTCCCGGAGTCCAGGAGTTCCATCAGGACAAACGGCTTGAGGGTGGAACCTGGGCGGATGAGCTGTTTGCCGGCGAATTCCAGATTTTTCGAGGCTAGGATTTCGTTGGACGCGACATCTATGATGACGATTGCACCTGAATGTCCGCCGAGGGCATGGTCAACCGCATGCTGCAGCCGAGGGTCAAATGAATTGGAAGAGGAGACGGCGGAAAGTAGTAGTAAACCTGCCGGTGAGGTTGCCAGCACCCATCGTCTGAGTGTCACCTTGTAGTGCTCCCCGTTAATTTAGAGGTTCAGGACTTCGTTATGGAGTGCAGTTTTTGACTCCACGATGAGGTCGGTCGTGATTGTACTCCTCAATCCAGCGCGCGACGCTGCTTCTCGCTTCTTCCGTGCTGCCATAGTCTGCCGTCCAGAAGTCGAGCGCGGAAAGTTGGAGGCTGAGCCGTTTGAAAATCACATGTATTTCGGATCGTGAAAAGCTGTCTAACGTGACCCGAAATATCAATCACTTCCAAGTCGACCTGTTCAGGGGTTTTCTGAACGAGAATTTGTCAGCGGGCAGCACAAGGTATCCCACACTTTTCGCGACCCGATTCGAGGGGCAAAACCCACTTGTCCGGTTTCCGCGTTTACAAGGCACTGAGTGGATTTCCCAAGACTTCATCTCCAAGCATTCGATTCAGGCTGTTAGAGCGTTGTTTTAGAGCTTGGCGTTACTTCGAACTGATCGCACGACTTGGCTGATCGCATCGATGACAACATCTGGCCTGTCAACGATGATGAAATGGCCACTGTTCTTCGCAATGATCTGCTTGCTGTTTTGAGAAAGGGACAGCAGATCAGTCTGCAATTTGATGTAATCAGCGCCGAGGGCCTCATCGGTGCTGACATCAACGAGCGGCTTGTTGCCGAGCGGGTGACTATGTTCCTTGCTGATTGCGTCGGCCTTCGCAACGCATTCCGGCATCATTTCATGGTTTGATTGCAGAGCCATCTGATTCCGGGTCTGCGACATAGCCCAAAGATGAAGCTCGCGGTCGCGGGAAGACAACTTATTGAAATTCGGATCGCTCTCAATTCCTCCTCCGCCGCTGGGAGGCAAGGTCATTGGAGGCGGTGCAGGCGGCGGGCCTTTTGCAACGTTGGGGAAAGCCGGGTGGAACGCATGGTCGACAAAAACCATGCCAGCTACTTCATCCAGGTATTGTCCGGCGTAGAGTCGCGCAACCAACGCACCCAGCGAGTGCCCAACGAGCACGTAAGGTCCTTTGATCCCAGCGTTTTTCAATGCCGTGTGAACCTCGCTAACCCTAAGCGAGCACGAATCTTTCGGACCGGAGTCGCTCCAACCGATCCCTGAATGGTCATACGAACACACTTGACTGAATTTTGCGACCTCGGGTTGAACGAGCCCCCAATTGAAAGAGAATCCAGCGCCCACGATGACGACAGTGGGGCTCCCTGTACCAGCGCAATAGAGATGAACTCGATAGCCACCCACATCGACCAACTTGCCTAAAGGCGGGGGCGGGCGCTGATCCGCACCAACTGTTTGCGCCTGGGTCGCGATTGGAAGCACGCAAAGCAGGGCGAGGACAATAATGGGGCGCTTGCAATAAACCATGCTCGACTTTGCGCTCAACGGTGGCTTCTCGGGGGTGGCTAACATGCATTCCTCCCATATTTCCATCAGTAGGATTGCATCCCCCCCCGGTTTCGTTGCCCAACTAGTAGATTTAGCGACACCTTGCACCAACCGGCGTTCGCATCGGCGTGGTAACTCCTGGGTAGCCAGATTATCGGACAAGCGCTTTCGGGCCTATCCACTTGTCCGATAACCGCTGGAGCTGGGGATAAGTTCCGATTGCCGACAATACGGGTGTTGCGGTGGCACTGCTTGGCCAGCTATATTTCGTCAAGGCGCGCAACCAAAATTGATCCGCTGACTGTACTACCCCCGGAATGGAGAGCACTATGAGAAATCCCGGCTTCGTTAGCCGCCCCACCAGACGAATGTCTGTTCGGACCTGTATGCAGGAATAGCAACAATGGAGGAGTGAGATGCCAACAAAAAAATTCTTACAGAGATTCGTTCTAACGATGATGCCATCTGCAATTCTCTGGCTGCATGCCCAATCGAGCCAAAATGTCCCGGGAATAGCTCTTGACCAACTGGAGTTGCACAATGTGAAAGCCGAGGCCGTTAACTATAACGGGAAGCCTGCGGTTCGCGTGGACGCGCTGCCCGAAGCAGCGAATGGCGCGTCTTACGCGATTTTGAAGGGCAGCCGCTTTCACAATGGAACTATTGAGGTCGAATTGGCGGGAAAACCCGGTGCCAATGCCGGGGCCGGGGCTCGCGGATTCATCGGAATCGCCTTCCGGGTCCAGGGCAACCGCTTCGAATACATCTACCTCCGCCCGACGAATGGGCGGGCGGATGACCAGATTCGGCGGAACCACTCAACCCAGTACGCCGCATACCCGGAATTCGATTTCGACCGGCTGCGTAAGGAATCTCCGGAGAAATATGAATCGTATGTGGACCTGGAGCCTGGGGTGTGGACCAAGTACCGGATCGTGATTGATGGGACAAAGGCGCGGCTGTTCGTCCATGGGGTAGCGCAACCTTCTCTGATCGTCAACGATATGAAGCTTGGCGATTCGGAGGGCGCGGTGGCCCTGTTCGTAGGGCCCGGCACGGAAGGCTACTTCGCCAATCTTAAAATTGCGCAGTGACTTGCCTTGGTTCTGCTTCGTGTTCGAGCACGCGCACGGCGCATTAGCAATTCCCCCAGTCTGACGCGCAAACTGGAAATAATCGAACATCCCTGGTGAGTCCGCAGACCGGTAAAGTTCCCTGCGCCCAAATCAACTTCGGCGGTTAGCGCGTTTATCGGGCACTTGAAGTCGTAGGGACTCGCTTCGCTTCAAAATACAGATTGCAGGCGGCGAAAACTATGGTGCCCTTGTTCTTCAGCAATACTTCGTCCCCTGGAATTTCGATTGTTCCGCCAGTAATTTCCGCCGGGGGATGGTGAATCGAAATAATCATTGCCTGCTTTGCTTTGATGCCGAGTTGACGAAACGTAATTTGTGAACTGTTAGAACCCTTGCCGGAATTGCCGTCGTGAAACTGTTCGGCACTTACAATTCTAGTTTCTGCAACTGGATGGGTCGTGACCACATCCTTCCAGCGGAACACCTCTGCGGAATACTCAATTTCTGTGCCGAGTAGAGTTTTCGCCTCTGCCGCGCCCCAACATGAAATCGTCGTCGTAGGGATTTGGCGAGTGACAACCCATTTGCCCCATATCTGCTCAGGAATTGTTTGGCCCTGGTGCGGGTGGGGCGTTACCTTGGAAGCAGCAGAAATAAGGTCAACCACCACAGTCACCCGTTGGAAGAGAGTTCCCAGACCATCAGCAAACCCCTCCAACGAGTGGTTCAACGAACGGAAGACCAAGAGTTCCGAAGAAATTAGGAACGCACCTATACCAACGATGACAAGCACTCTCCGGATGCGAAGCTTGTTATCCAATTGCAGCCTCTCGACACAGTCTATCTCGGAAAGATGTCTCCTGAGTATTGGCCGTTGTGCCTTACCGGACAAATGAAACCACATGTCCGGTTTGCGCGTTGATCAGGAGTAAGCCTCTGCGTGTCTTCGAGGTAAAGTCGCGAGCACGCAGCTCGCGGGTCTCGCTTTCTGGGGTTACACTCAAGACGAATACTCGAAGTCCAGGTGCGACCGCGAAGCGGTCGACGGGGTGAATCATCATGGCACGAATCCGCGGGGCTGACCCAAGCCAGCAAGGGCTACTAAGCGGGCTCTTTACGCGAGTCATCTACTCGTTAGTGAAACGCAAATTGGGGCGGGTCGTCATGCCGGTGCAAATCGTGGCGCATCACTCCAGGATCCTTTGGGGCTACGCCCAGATGGAGCAATCGTTTGTTTCCAGCGACCTGGTGGACACGGGCCTAAAGGACTTAGCGCAGTTACGCGTCGCCACGCTGGTTGGGTGCCCTTTTTGAATTGACATCGGTTCTGCGGTCAGCAGAAATAGCGGAATCTCGACAGAGAAGATCGCAGCGTTGTCCAGCTACCGAAACAGCGGGCTGTTTTCGGAGACGGAGAGGCTGGTCTTGGAATATGCCGACGCCATGACGCAGACTCCCGTTGAGGTTGCAGAAGCGCCGTTTGCAAAGCTGCGGCAGAAGTTCAGCGACGCGCAGCTAGTGGAGCTTACGGCAACGTTGGCATGGGAAAACTACCGGGCACGGTTTGACGATGCGTTTGGCGTGGAGGCGGAGGACTTCACGAAGGGCAGCTACTGCGCGTAGCCGGTGCGCGCGGCAAATCAAACTTGAACCCCTTGTCCGGTTTGCGCTGCGAGCTCAACCGGTCGTTGCAACACCATCTGATATAGGTTTTCTCACCAAAGGTGGTGTTTATGACCCAAGGGAAACGGTTTGGGCTTTCGGCGGCGCAGAAGAGCGACATGTGGTGCCGTTGGAAGGCGGGA
>WNGR01000670.1_pt1 | contig 37971 bp, 36 predicted proteins | sample 5407581 | NCBI WGS metagenome assembly WNGR01 (sample SAMN13153383, study PRJNA577476) | soil metagenome | isolation source: 80 cm soil or saprolite under Garry oak tree replicate 2 | place: USA:California | collected 2016-06-15 | reverse complement strand
CAGGGGGTAGGTCCGGTCGATGACGGGGCGGAGCTTGCCCGCGTCGATGAGGGCGGTGACGGCGGCGAGTTCGGCGCGGTCCTGGCGGGTGGGCAGGACGCGGAGGCGCTGCCGGACGACGGGGTTGACCGCGGCCAGCCGGAGCATCGGGCCGATTGCGCCGATGAGGTGGCCGGGCGTCCCGCCGGCATTGAGCACGAGGGTTCCGGCGGGGGTGAGCAAGCGGCGCAGCACGCGCAACGGGCGGTTGCCGACGTTGTCCAGGATCACGTCGTAGCGGGTGGTCGTGCCGGTGAAGTCCCCGGCCGTGCAGTCGACCACATGCGCGGCGCCGAGCGAGCGCACCAGGTCCTGGTTGCGGGGGCCGCACACGCCGGTGACCGTCGCGCCCAGCGTGGCGGCGATCTGGACCGCGTAGCTGCCGACGCCGCCGGCGGCGCCGTTGACCAGAACCTGCTGGCCGGCTTGTACCTGGCCGACGTCCCTGATGCCGCGCAGCGCGGTCGTGGCCGCCATCGGCAGCGCCGCGGCGTGCTCGAAGCTCAGGCCGTCCGGCATGGGCACGACCAGGTCAGCCCGGGTGCGGGCGTACTCGGCGAAGGCGCCCGGGCAGAAGCCGAGGACGTCCTGGCCGGGGCGCAGGCCGCGCACGCCGGCCCCGGCCGCTTCCACCCGGCCGGCCGCGTCGATCCCGGCCACCCGGGACCTGGGCCTGGTCAGTCCCGTTCCGCCCATGAGCCGCGCGATGTAGGGGTCGCCGCGCAGCATGTGCCAGTCGTAGGGGTTGAGGGCGGCGGCGTGCACCCGGATCAGCACCTCGCCGGGACCGATCCCCGGCGGGTCGATGCCGGCCAGTCGCAGTCGCTCCGGCGGTCCGAACCGGTCCTGGACGATTGCTTTCACGGTTCTCCTCGGTTTCGTCATGGCCTGCGCCGATGCGCCGAGGATGGCTGGCTCGCGTTGAGGAATCGCGGTAAGCCGGTTGAGATACTGTGCGGCTGTGCGGATTCGGCTGCTGGGCGAGGTCGGTGTCATCACCGATCAGGGGATGCCGGTGGACGTCGGGCCCGCGAAGTGCCGGGCGGTGCTCGCGGCGCTCGCCCTGTCGGCCGGCACGGCCGTGCCGGAGTGGCGCCTGGCCGAACTGGTCTGGGGTGAGGACCCGCCGCGGACCGCGGCCAGGACCCTGCAGTCCTACGTGGTCCGCCTGCGCAAGGGCCTGGGCCGTGACGCGATCGTCCGGGTTGGCGCCGCCTACCGGCTGGATGTGCCCGCCGACTCGGTGGACGTCCTGCGCTTCCAGCGGCTGATCGACGCGGGCGAGGTCGAGGCGGCGCTGGCCGAATGGACCGGGCTTCCGCTGGCCGGCCTGGTGGCCCCCGGCCTGGCCGCCATCACGGACGGCCTGGCCGAGCGCTGGCTGGTCGCGGTGGAGGCGGACATGGAACGCCGTGTCGAGGCCGACGCGGCGGCGGCGATCGGCCCGCTGACCGAGCTGACGGCCAGGTACCCGGCCCGCGAGGGCCTGTGGGCGCTGCTGATGACGGCGCTGTACCGGGCCGGGCGCCAGGCCGACGCCCTCACGGCCTACCGGACCGTTCGGCGGTACCTGATCGAGGACCTCGGGGTGGAACCCGGTCCCCGGCTGCGGGAACTGCAGGCGCGGATCCTCGGCCAGGACGACCGGCTGGTGCCCGCCGGGCCCGCGGCGGACGGCCGGGGCGGCAACCTGCCGCCGCGGCTCGGGCGGCTGATCGGGCGGGAGAAGGACCTCGAGGTCGTCGCCGACGCTGCTGCACCTGTCGCTGATGCTGCTCGGCTACTCCGCCTCGGTGCAGGGCCGACCCGGCCGCGCCGACCGGCTCTTCGCCGAAGCCGCCGGGGTCCGGGTGCCCGAGCGCACCCAGTCCCCCGGCCGGTCCATCGAGGCGCGCACCGCGTTCGGCCGCGGCCAGCGCTCCCGGGCCTTCCGGATCCTGTCCTCCTACATCTACGAGCTCATCGGCACCGGCAACATGCAGGCCATCTGCGTAACCTGCGTCGAGTTCGTCAACATGATGGTGCAGGCGGGCCGGCTGCAGGACGCCGCCCTGATGCTCGGCCACCTCGACAAGACCGCTCCCTACTGGGCGCCGCAGGTGACGCAGGCGCGGAGCGCGATCGCGGCGGCCCGGCTCGCACCGGACCAGGAGCACGGCGGCCTCGACGACCACCAGGCCCTCGAATACATGCGCCGGGTCCTGGACCAGCTCGCCGGAGACCGCGCTGGGGTTTACCCTTAACAGGGTTAATCCTTATTAAGGCTTGTCACGCAAACCTTATTAAGATGCCGGCCTTCGGGGTGGTACAGGGCGGGCAGGTTCAGAAGTGCGGGTTTCTCCGTCTGGGCTCGCGAGCTGGCGCTCCAGGTCAGTGAACGCGTTGATGATCGCTGGCGCTTCAAAGGCACGGTTCCTTCGGCCCACGGTGATCTGGGACAGGAGCCCGGCGGATGCTAGGCGCTCGATAGCCGCGTTGGCCTGCGGATAGCTCCGGCCGATGAGCGCAGCGGCTCCGCCGACGGTCAGGACGGGGGCTCCGGCGATCGACTGGACCAGCAGGTCGACCGAGGAATTCTTGCGGACGCTGCCGAGCTGCGTGCGCCATTGGCGCTGGATCTGCTCGATGCGTTCCTCGAAGGATGCCGCGTCCTTGACCGCGCGCTTGCAGGCGCCTGCGAAGCGTCCCACCCACAGGTTCAGGCCCGCCTGGGCATTCTTGCCCGTTGCCGGTCCGCGGTAGCGGGTCGCGGTGAGGCCGTCAACGTAGTCGCCGGCCCAGGTGGCCAGGACCAGGGAGACGGGCGGCAGCACCCGGGTAGCCAGTCCACGGCGTCGGAGCACCAGCTGGATGAGCGCGCGGCCTGTCCTGCCGTTGCCATCGGCAAACGGGTGGATGGTCTCGAACTGAGCATGCGCGATCGCGGCCTGGGCCACCGCAGGCAACGCCTCGCTGGTGCAGAAGGCGCACAGGTCCTCCAACAGGTCCGGCACGAGTTCAGGCGGAGGCGGGATGAATGCCGCCGAGCAGGGGTTGTAGTCGCTGCCCCCGATCCAGTTCTGCTTGTCCCGTAGTCTTCCGGCGAGCGGCGCCTGCCTGGTGTTCCCGAGCAGGCGCTGGTGGAAGGTGAGCAAGGTAGCGACGCTGATCTGATCTCCCGGCCCGACCTCGCCTATGGCCGCGCTCATCGCGTCGATGTTGCTGAGAACCTCAACGGCCATAGCATCACCGGTTCGCTCGCCTAGGTCCCTGGCAGCCTCGGCACGGAGCAGGCGTCTGGCACCGATCTCGAGCCCTTCGATCCGGGAGGACGCGACAGATTCGGCGCGCAGCAGGAGCCTCGCCAGGGCCTCGGTGTCCGCCAAGGCTAGCGCCTCCGCGTTCAGCCTGGCGATGGCGGTCTCCGCCTCTGTCACGTCAGCGGCTACGTCACCGTCGAGGGTGAAGTGCCTGCCGTTCAGCAGGTCAGGAACGTAAGCCTCGTAGTCGCAGGAACCTCTCCCGCGACGCGACGGGGCATCCGGATTGCCTGGCCAATGGCGGTGGATAACCCTAGACATCTCCGCTCCTTATTTAGGTTTATCATACAACCCTAAATAAGGAGCGGGAGATGAGTTTACAGGCCTAGGCGGGGGCGGAGCCAGGAGGCCATCCGGTTGATGGCGTCGTCGGCTTCCGGGGCGCGGCCGGCCGCCATCTGGAAGGTGTGCAGCATGCCGGGGAAGACGTCGAGCCTGGCGTCCAGCCCCGCCTTCCTGGCGTGCTCGTCGAGGCTGCGGGCGTCGTCGAGCAGCGCCTCGTCGCCGCCCACCTGGATATAGACCGGGCCGAGGCCGGTCAGGTCGGCGTGCAGCGGGCTGGCCAGCGGATCGCGGGGGTCGCCCGCCGGGCCGAGAAAGCCCCGCATGAGCCCCTGCACGAAGTCGCGGTGGAACAGGGGATCGGTGCCGACGTCATACGATTCGCCGACGGCCTCCAGGTCGCTGACGGGCGACATGAGCAGGGCCGCGGCGGGCAGCGGGAGGCCCCGGGCCCGGGCGCGGAGCTGGACGGTGATCGCCAGCCAGCCGCCGACGGAATCACCGGCGAAGGCGATGTGGCCGGGCTCGATGCCCTGCTCGAGCAGCCACCGGTAGGCAGCCTCTGCCTCGTCCACCGGGACCGGGTAGCCGCCGCCTTCGGGCAGCAGCCGGTAGCCCACGAGCAGCGCCCGCGTCCCGGCGGCCTTGGCCAGATGGCCGAACATCTTGCGGTGCGTGTAGATCGACCCGCTGACGAAGCCCCCGCCGTGCAGGCAGAGAAGTACCCGGTCCGTTCGGCTCCCCTTCGGCACCAGCCACATCGCGGGCCGGCCGCCCGCCTCGACCTCCAGGTAGTCGACTCCGCGCGGTTCGGCGGTGAGGTCCCCCCACGACTCGTCGTCGGGTGCCTCCCCCTGCCCCGCCATGGCCAGCCCGGCCGCCTCCCAGCGCCTCCGGACCGCCTCGGACTGCTTGCTTGGCATCGCGGTTTCTCCTTTCCTCGTCCTCGGGCATGCAGACCGGCGCGGGCGGGGAAAGGAATCGCGGTGGTCAGGGGCCGAGGCTGCGGCCGCCGTCGACCACGATGCGCTGGCCGGTGACGAAGCCGGCGCCGTCGGAGGCGAGAAAGCTCACCGCGTGGGCGATGTCGCCGGGTGTTCCCATCCGCCCGGCGGGCACCGAGGCGAGATAGGCCTGCCTGATCTCGTCCGGGACGTCCGCGTGGCGTTCCACCGGGACGAAACCCGGGGCGACCGTGTTCACCGTGATGCCGAACGGGGCGAGCTCGCGAGCCCAGCTCAGGGTCAGGCCGATCTGCGCGTTCTTGGCCGCCGCGTAGGCGGACCGTCCCGGTGGCGGCCGGCGGGCGACCTCGGAGTCGATGTTGACGATGCGGCCGTACCGCCGGGCCCGCATCCCGGGCAGCACCGCCCGGCCGAGCAGCACCGGGCTCTTGACGAAGAAGTCCAGCTGGGCGGCGTGGTCGGTCCAGCCCACCTCGGTCACCGGCGCCTCGGGCTGAGGGCCGGTGGCGTTCAGGACCAGTACGTCAATGGGGCCGAACGTGCCGGTGATCGCGGTGACCAGGCCGTTCACCTGGTCCTCGTCGGTGACGTCGGCGCCGAAGCCCGCGGCGGTGCCGCCGTCGCTTTCGATGGTCCGGGCGACGGCCGCCACCCCGTCGTCGCCGGGCCGGCCGTTGACCGCGACGGCGAATCCGTCCCGGGCCAGGCGCCGCGCGATCCCGGCGCCCAGGCCGCGCGAGCTGCCGGTTACCAGGGCGACGCGCCCGTGCGCCACCGGCGCGGGCAGGCTAGCGGGTGCCGGTGATGTAGTCGGTCAGGTGCGCCCGTTCGGTTTCGAGCTCGTCGATGCGGTTCTTGACCACGTCGCCGATGCTCACGATCCCGCGCAGGGCGCCGTCGACCACGACCGGGGCGTGCCGCACCCGCCGCTCGGTCATCATCCGCATGACCTCGTCGAGCGAGGTGTCCGGCGTGATCGTGTGCACTTCGGCCGTGTAGATGGCCGTCACCGGCTCGGACATCACGGCGGCGCCGCGCTTGGCGAACGCCCGCACGATGTCCCGCTCGCTGACGATCCCGCCGACCGAGACGCCGTCCTGCGACACGACGGCGGCGCCGATATGGTGCTCGGCGAGGATCTCCAGCAGGCGGCGCACCTTCGTGTCCGGGGGGACGGTGACTACCTGCGTGCCCTTACCGCGAAGCACATCGGTGATACGCATCTGGCCTCCCTGACGCCGGTACGGTCCTGACGATGTACCCGCTGGCGCCTTCAACTATTACTAGCTATTACTGCGGGCCGGGCGGGGTTGCGGGCTGGGGCGGGCTGTGGTCGGCTGTCGGCTGGGGGCCACCTCGTTCCCGGAGGCAGACAGATGAAGGTCAGCCTGTTCGAGCAGGTGCCGTACCGGTATATGCCCGAAGGCTTCGAGAACCAGCACAACTCCGTGGTGACGGCGCCCTACCAGGTCGTCGAGCCGGCGAGGATGACCGAATCCCTCTTCTCCGCCTACGCCGAGCTGATGGGCGGGGCGCGGGCGGGCTTCGACGGGATCTGCGTGACCGAGCACAGCCAGTCCTCGTACGACATCTCGCCCAACCCGACCCTGCTGGCGTCCGCCGTCGCCTGCGCCGCGCGGGCCGAACAGCTCGACGTGGCGATCATCGTGCTCGGCCGCTCGCTCGGCAAGACCCGCGAGCCGCTGAAGATCGCCGAGGAGTACGCGCTGCTGGACTGCGTCAGCGGCGGCCGGCTCATCGCCGGCTTCCCGGTCGGGCTCAGCTACGACGCGAACCTGAACGCGTCCCTGCCCGCGGTCGAGACCCGCGAGCGCTACCGCGAGCACCGCGAGCTGATCCTGAAGGCGTGGTCCGAGCCGCGGCCCTTCCCGTGGAACGGCCGCTTCGAGAAGTACGGCCAGGTGAACATCTGGCCGCGGCCGGTCCAGCAGCCGCATCCGCCGATCTGGATCCCGGGCACCGGCTCGCCCGGGACGCTGCGGGACATCCTCTCCCAGGACTACGTCTTCGTGTACCTGAGCTGGGACGGGCCGAAGCTCACCGGGCGGCAGGTCTTCGACCGCTACTGGGAACTGGCCGACGAGCTTGGCCGCGACCGCAACCCGTACCGGCTGGCCTTCCTCCAGGTGGTCGCCGTCTCCGAGACCGACGAGCGGGCCGAGCGGGAGTACGCCAGGCACCTCGAGGCGCACTACCGGTCGGGCCTGGGCGCGATCCCGCACACGGCCATGGCGGTGCCGGGTTACGCCGAGCCCGCCGCCATCGAGGGCATGCTGCGCAGCACCGGCCCGGCCGGGATGCTCTCCCGGATGAAGACGGCGACGTACGCCGAGATCGTGGACAGCCAGGTCGCGATCGTGGGCAGCCCGGCCACGGTCGCCGACCAGATCGAGGCGTTCGTGCGCGAGTTCAGGATCGGCAACCTGCTGGTGATGCTGCAGAACGGCTCGATGCCGCGCGACCTGACCGAGAAGAACATCTCGCTGTTCGCCGCGGAGGTGCTGCCGCGGCTTCGGCCGGTCTGGGACGCCGAAGGCTGGGAAAACCACTGGTGGCCGCGTGCCGCGGCGATCGAGGGTGCAGTCTGATGGCGGCGGGGCCGGACGCCGTGCGGGACGAGACGGTCGAGGTCTGGGACAGCCGGCTGAGGCTGCACGTCAAGGTCGCGGGCGACGGGCCGCCGCTGCTGTTCTTCCACCCGCTGGCGGGCCTGGCCTGGCAGCCGCTCCTCGGCCGCCTGGCCCGGCGGCACACGGTGTACGCACCGGAACATCCCGGCACCTCACCCGGCGACCCGCAGGCGATCAGGGAGGTACAGACATACTGGGAGCTGCTGCTCATCTACACCGAACTGGCCGGCAAGCTCGGGCTTGAGCGCCCGGTCGCGATCGGCCAGTCGTTCGGCGGCATGGTCGCGGCCGACCTGGCGGCGTCGTTCCCTCGGCTGTTCTCCGCGCTCGTGCTGCTGTCGCCGCTCGGCCTGTGGCGCGACGATGCCCCGATCCCGCTGATGGAGATGGTGTCCGGGCCGCCTTCCGACGTGCCGAAATACCTGTACGCCCACCCCGGCAGCGACGCGGCGCAGGCCGCGCAGGCGCTGCCCGCCGATCCGGCACAGCAGGCGAAGGCGATCGCGCAGGCCACCTGGAATGTCGGCTGCACCACGAAGTTCGCCTGGCCGATCGCCGACCACGGCCTCGGCCGCCGGCTGCACCGCGTCCAGGTGCCGACGCTCATCGTCTGGGGGCGCGAGGACGCGCTCGTCCCGGTCGGGTACGCGAAGGAGTTCGGCCGCCGGATCGCGGGCAGCCGGGTCGAGGTGCTCGACGACTGCGGGCACGTGGTCCAGGCCGACCAGCCCGAGCGCTCGTGGACCGCGATCAGCCGGTTCCTGGCCAGCTAACGCGCATGCCGGGCCCGGCTGCGCTAGTGGGTGCGGAGGAAGCGGAGGACGCGCTGGGTGAGGAGGGCGGTGGCGTCGGGGTTGTAGGTGGGGAGCGAGCTGTCGGCGAAGTAGTGCTGGTCGCCGGGGTAGAGGAACAGCTCGGCGTCCTTGGCCTGGCTGACGAGCTCGCGGGCGGCGTCGATGTCGCCTTCGCCGACGAAGATCGGGTCGGCGTCCATCCCGTGGATCTGCGCCGGGACCCCCTCGGGCCAGCCGGGGCCGAACTCCGAGACCGGCACGCAGGAGTAGAACAGCAGCGCGCCCCGCGCGCCCGGCCGGGTCTGCGCCAGCATCTGGGCCGGGAGCACGCCGAGCGAGAAGCCCGCGTACACCAGCTCGGCGGGCAGGTCCTCGACGGCACGGGCGCCGCGGGCGAGCACCTCGCCGGGGAAGCCAAGGTCCTGCGCGTAGGCCAGGCCGTCGTCGATCGAGCCGAACGTGCGCCCGTCGAGTAGGTCCGGAGTGTGCACGGTGTGCCCGGCGCGGCGCAGCTCGTCGGCGAACGCGACCACGCCGGAGGTCAGGCCCTGCGCGTGATGAAAGAGAACCACCTCAGCCATGGCGGGACCCTACCCGGTCAGGAGCCGAGGTAACGCAGGACGGCCAGGACCCGGCGGTTGTCGGTTTCCGAAGCGGGCAGGCCCAGCTTGCCGAAGATGCTGGCCACGTGCTTCTCGACCGTGCCGAGGGTGAGGACCAGGGCGGCGGCGACGCCGGCGTTGGACCGCCCCTCGGCCATCAGCGCGAGCACGTCCCGCTCGCGGGGGGTGAGCGGGTCCAGGTCCCCGGCGTGCCGGCTGGCCGCGAGGAGCTGGCTGACCACCTCCCGGTCCAGCGCGGTGCCGCCCGCGGCGATCCGGCCGACCGCGTCGGTGAACTCGGCCACGTCGGCGACCCGGTCCTTGAGCAGGTAGCCCACGCCGGCCGGGCTGCCGTGCAGCAGCTGGGCCGCGTACCTGGTCTCGATGTACTGGGAGAGCACAAGGACCGCGGTGCCCGGGTGGGTCCGGCGCAGCTCGAGCGCGGCGCGCAGGCCCTCGTCGGTGAACGTCGGCGGCATCCTGATGTCGGCGACCACCACGTCGGGCCGCTGGCTCGCCACCGCGGCCAGCAGCGCCTCCCCGTCGGCCACCGCCGCGCACACCTGGTGGCCCTCGTCCTCCAGCAGCCGGACCAGCCCGGCCCGGAACAGCGCGGCGTCCTCGGCGATCACGATGCGCATCAGCGGTGCCCGGCGCGCAGCGGAAGCTCGACGGTGATCTTGGTCGGCCCGCCGGGCGGGCTGGCGATGGCCAGGCGGCCATCCACCACGGCGACCCGCTGGGCGAGGCCGGACAGGCCGCTGCCCCGGGAGGGGTCTGCCCCGCCGAGGCCGTCATCGGTTATCTGGAGGGCGAGAAGCCCGGCCCGTTCGGTAATAAAGATTGCTATATTTTTCGCTTTACTGTGCTTGGCCGCGTTGGCCAGCAGTTCCGCGGCGCAGAAGTAGGCGATCGTCTCGATCGCCGGGGCCGGCCGGACCGGCACGCTCACGGCCAGTTCGGCCGGGATGGCGCTGGTCGCGGCCAGGCTGGCGAGCGCGTCGGCGAGCCCGCTGTCCAGCACCGGCGGGTGGATGCCGCGGGCCAGCTCGCGCAGCTCGGCCAGGGCGTCCTTGGCGTTGCCGTGCGCGGCGCCGACCAGCTCACGGGCGGCCGCGAGGTCAGGGACCGCGCCCGCCTCGCCGAGCTTCTTCCGGGCCATGCCCAGGTTCATGGCCAGGGTGGCCAGCCGGATCTGCGCGCCGTCGTGCAGGTCGCGCTCCAGCCGCCGGAGCCGGGCGGCGGCGTCATCGACCGCCAGCGCCCGGGTCTGCTCCAGGTCCTGCAGCCGCTGGGTGAGGCGGCCCGGGCCGAGCAGGCTCCGGATGAGCCAGCGGTCGGCGGCCACCACGCCCCTGGTCACCCACGGGGCGGCCAGCAGCATGCCCACCCCGGCGCCGAACGCGGCGAACGTGCCGGGGAAGGTCGCGACCCGGAAGTGGCCCGGGCCGGTCCAGTCGAACGGCGTGATCACCGTGACCGGGTTCAGCCGCACGCCCGGGGAGTGATTGCGGAACGACAGCCACCAGAACGGGTAGGTCAGGTTGACGATCCCGGCCACCCAGAAGACGCCGACGACTTACCACTGCACCGCTCCGGCCGGGAGCTTGAGCATCAGGTAGGCCATCGCCCGCCAGCCCGGGCCGTCGCCGAGCCGGGTGCGTGGCGGGGGCGGCGCTGCTATGTGCTCGCCGAGCAGCTTGCCTGCCGCCTGGCGGACGGCCGCGGCCAGCGCGCGGGTGGCGCCGGTGGCCACCATCAGCGCCGCGGTGAGGATGACGACGACGACGGCGGTCAGCACGGCCAGCCACGACGGGTTGCCATCCGCCATCCAGGGCGGGCCGGCCGCCTGCGCGAGCCACATCGTGACGGCGAAGCCGATGACGGGAAGGGGGAAGCTGAGCGGCAGCCCGAGGGCGCAGAACACGATCTCGCGGCGGGCGCGCCCGGTGAACGGCGCGCGGACCGCTGCGGCTGTGACGGCGGCGGCTCCGGCCGCTGGGCCGGTCATGGATCCAACTTAGGCGTCGCGGCGGGTGAGCAGCCAGCCGCCGACGGCGAGCAGGGCGACGGCGTAGGCGGCGATGAGGCCGAGCCCGGCCCACGGCGAGAGGCTGAATCCCTGAAGCGGTATGGTCGCGCCGAGCGAGTTGGCGTAGATGAGCTCGGGGAGGAATTTCCCGGCCGGGGTGGCCGCGAGCCCGGCCAGCGGCGCGACGAACACCAGGCCGACCAGGGCGGTGATGGCGGCGGCGGCGTGCCGGACGATCACGCCGAGGGCCAGCCCGATCAGCCCGATCAGGCACAGGTAGGCGCCGGACAGGGCGACCGCCCGCAGCACGTCGGGCTGGCTGAGCGCGGGGCGGGGCACGCCGCCATGGACGAACGCGGCGCCCGCCAGGAAGCCGGCGAAGGTGACCAGCTCGCCGGCGGCCAGCGCGGTCAGGCCGAACACCGTTGCCTTGGCCGTCAGCACCAGCGGGCGCCTGGGGATCGCGGCCAGCGTGGCCCTGATCGTCCCGGAGGAGTACTCGCTCGTCATCACCAGCACGCCGAGCACCGCGAACAGCACCGACCCGAGGGCCCCGCCGACCAGGATGTTGCTGGTCACGTCGCCGCGCGGGTTCCTGGTGTTGAAGCCCGCGGCAATGCCGATGCCGATCATGCCGGCCAGCGCGAACAGCAGGGTCCAGCGCACCGAGCGCAGGGTGCGGAGCTTGATCCACTCCATCCGGGCGACGTGCCGGAATCTGTAGTGCGTCGTCATTAGTTGCTCCCTGCGGCGCGGAACTCGGCGCTGCCTGAGGTGAGTGCGAGGAACGCGTCCTCGAGGGATGTGTTCCTGGCGGAGAGTTCGGCCACCGTGGTGTCGGCCAGCAGCCGGCCGGCCCCGATGACGATGAGGCGCTCGGCGGTCAGCGCCATCTCGGCGATCAGGTGGCTGGAGACGAACACGGTCCTGCCCTCGGCGGCCAGCGACTTCATCAGGTTCCTGATCCAGCGGATCCCCTCCGGGTCCAGGCCGTTGACCGGCTCGTCGAAGATGAGGATGGGCGGGTCGCCGAGCAGCGCGGCGGCGATGCCCAGTCGCTGGGCCATGCCCAGGGAGAGCTGGCCTGCCTTGCGGCTGGCCGCGGTCTGCAGGCCGACCAGGTGGAGCACCTCGTCCACCCGGGTTGCCGGGATGGCGTTGCTGGCGGCCAGCGCGGTCAGGTGCGCCCTGGCGCTGCGGCCCGGGTGGAAGGCCTTGGCCTCGAGCAGCGCGCCGACCTCGCGGAGCGGGAACGGCAGGTCGTGGTAGCCGCGGCCGGCGATCTTGACCGTGCCGCCGTGGTCGGCCGCGTCCAGGCCCAGGATCAGGCGCATGGTGGTGGACTTGCCGGACCCGTTCGGCCCGAGGAAGCCGGTGACGACGCCGGGGCGGACGTCGAAGCTCAGCTGATCGACCGCCGTTATCTGGCCGTAGCGCTTGGTCAGGCCGTGGGCCTCGATCACCGGGAACCTCCTCGCTGGCTGAGCTGCTCGCTTCAGCTTGCCGAACCCGGGGCGCCGGGCGGAACGCGGGAAACGCCCGTCTTGACCCTGGGGTTTTCCCCGGGGCCCGGTTCCTGACGCCATGAAACCCGGAACTCATGGCATTCGAACGCCATGAATCTGGGGTTTCACGCTCTTTCCAGGCGACTCCGCCGCGAACGGGAGAGGTGGCGGGATTGTCGGTGGGGGGCGGTACGGTCCGGGACATGGCTAACTTCGCGGTGAGGCTGGTGCACGGGCCGAACTGGGATCCGCTGCGCCCGATCGGGGGCAGGACGGGTGGGATGAGCACGCGGCGTTCATGGACGGGCTGGTCGATGACGGGTTCATCATCCTGGGCGGCCCGGTCGGCGACGGGGAGCAGACGCTGCACGCGGTCGAGGCGGCCGACGAGGACGAGGGCAGGACGCGGCTGGGCCTGGATCCGTGGGCTTCGGCCGGACTGCTCCGGGTCGGCCCGGTAGAGCCCTGGGCGTTCTGGCTCGACGGCCGGTCCTGACCGGCGCGCCGGGCCGCGCGCCGCTTAGGCGGCGCAGGAAAGGCGGGCCTGCCGGGCGCCGGGGAGGCACGCCGGCTCGGCGCGGACGACGCCGGACGTACGGGCGACCGCCGCGCGGGCCCAGCGCATCCGCGGCACCGCGGTCTCCGGGTGCTCGCCGTAGGCCTGCGCGACCCGCGCCGCGCAGCCCCGGATGCCGAACGCCGCGACCGCCGCCGCGATGGCCTGGTGCACCTGGGCCGGGCTGGGCTCGTCGGAGCGCTGCAGCGGCGAGGCGAACAGCGCGTCGGCCCGGGCGGAGCTGATGGTGAGGTCGTAAGTCGCTGACCGCATCTTGGGCCTCCTTGACTGAGGACACTTCCGGTATACGCCTTGGGTCTGACATTTCCGGTGCCCGGAAGCCGGCCCTGACGGATCCTCGCGCTACCGGCCGCCGGACCCTGCTGCTACGCTGCCAGGATGGAGGTGCGCGCGGCATGATCGACTACATCGGGGCGGCCGTGCTGTTCATCTTCATCGTGGCGGTGCTGGTGATGCTCTGGAGACGCGAGCACCGCTAGGTCCCGCCGGCTGACGATGCCGTGTCAAGATCGGGTCATGACGAGCCCAGACGATGGCAGCCCAGACGATGGCAGCACTGATGATGGCCGGGTCATCGAGGCCAACGGCATCTCTCTCTACGTCGAGGACCACGGCGACGGCGTCCCGGTCCTGCTGCTGCACGGCTGGCCGGATTCGGCCCGGCTGTGGCGGCATCAGGTCCCGGTCCTTACGGCCAGCGGATACCGGGTCATCACGCCGGACATGCGCGGCTTCGGGCGCTCGGAGCGCCCGGCCGAGGTCCGCTCCTACGGGCTGCGGAACGTAGTCGGCGACGTCCGCGCGCTGCTTGACGGGCTCGGCGTGCAGGCGGCGCACGTAGTCGGGCACGACTGGGGCGCGGCGGTGGCCTGGCTCACCGCCATCCTCTGCCCGGACCGCGTCCGCACGCTTACCGCGATCTCGGTGCCGCACCCGCTCGCGCCGCCCACCGTGCGGCAGTACGAGATGGCCTGGTATCAGCTCTTCTTCCAGTTCTACGGGGTCGCGGAGGCGACCATCCAGCACGACGACTGGGCCTGGCTGCGCACGTTCAGCCGCGGTGCCGGGGACCTCGACCAGGCCATCGCGGACCTGTCCCGGCCAGGAGCGCTGACCGCGTCGCTGAACTGGTACCGGGCGAACCTCGCACCGCGCATGCCCGGGCCCGCGCCTGCGCTGCCGCCGGTCACCGCGCCCACCCTGGCCATCTGGTCGACCGGGGACCATTATCTCGACGGCGAGCGGGTGCGGAAATCGGCAGCATTCGTCCAGGGGCCGTGGCGTTACGAGGAAATTCAGGGGGCGAGTCACTGGATCCCGCTTGACGCACCAGAAAAGCTCAGCGAACTGCTGCTCGACTGGCTGCGCCAGACATAGATCGTATGCCTCCTGGCGCCGCGGATGACGCCAGAAGACACACGATCCGGAATTCGCCACACGGCCTGCTAGGTTACGCGGGCGTTATCAGGGCGGGCGGGTCGGCCACCGGCTGGCACAGGACGAGCAGGACATCGTCGGTCAGTTCGCCGCCCGCGTGCTCGATCAGCAGCCTGGCCACCCGCTTGACCGCGCCGTCCAGATGGGGCAGGGCCAGGTCGGGCAGAGTGAGGTCGGGCGGGGCCAGGTCGGGCAGCGCCAGGGCCGCCGCCACGCGATCGCCGAGGTCAAAGAAGCGGCCGGCCCGGTCCCTGGTCTCGACCAGGCCGTCGGTGTAGAAAAGCAGCCGGTCGCCGGGTTTCAGCGCGATGTCCTGCCGGACCGGGCGCGGGTGCAGGCCGAGCGGCGGCGAGAACCCGTCCGGGGTCATGATCTGCAGGCCGCAGGCGGCGGCCTCTAGCTTGGCCGGCGGATGATGCCCGCAGTTGACGATGCGCACTTCTCCGGCCGCGAATTCGGCCAGGATAACCGTGACGAAATCCTCGACTTCCATATCCCGTGACAGCCTGGCGTCCATCTTCTCAGCCAGTCCGACCAGGTCAGCCTCGCCGAATGCCAGCTCGCGGAAGACGGCCAGGACGGCGGCGCACCGGCCGACCGCGTCCAGCCCTTTGCCCTTTACATCGCCGATGATGAAGCGCGGCCCGAATTGCGTCATCGTGATGTCATAAAGATCACCGCCGACCAGGGCGGCGGCGCTGGCCGACTGATAGTGCGAGGCGAATGCGACGCCGCCGAGTTCGGCCGGCAGCGGGCGCAGGATCGCGTGCTGGACTCTTTCGCTGATCTTGATGAGCGCGCCTTCCCGGCGGCTGCGGATCACCGCGGCGAGCACGGCCAGTGCCCCGGCCACGGCGACCATGCCGATGCGATATCCCTCCATCGCGGTGCGAATCGTGCCGGTCAGCGCGGCCACGATGGCGCACAGGGCCAGCGCATAGCCCGCGACCAGTGCGGTCATCCGGCCATTGCACCGCGCGCAGGCCAGCAGCGGGCCGACCGCGAGGAGGCCGGTCAGGTTGAAACTCGGCCCCACCGCAATCACGGCAACAGCAATAGCGGCGTCCAGTACGAGGGCGATCATGATCCAGACGGGTTGCTGACTCATGGCCCTCGTCGCACGCCGCAGTAGTAGGCGCATGCGTCCCCATCCGAGCTACCGGTGCGATGAAATACAACCTACTTGACCGGTGCGCGGGTTGCCGCATTTACCATGGCGGGCAAAGCGGCGTGTCCGGGGCACGCACGGCCGCCCGTTCGGGATAAAAAAATGATTTTGCCTAACGAACGGCGGTGCTCGTGCAATTTCATGTTTCCGTCGTCGCGGGGGAATGCGCACGGGTACGGCGCGATGACTTCCGGCCGGCCGGGCCGTCTGTACCGGGAGAAACCTGCAGGAGGCCCAGGAGGGCCCAGAAGGAGGACACTGATGAGCAAGATCGTAGCCGGGATCACCACCTCGGTGGACGGGTACATCACCGGACCTGACGACGGCCCGGGGTGCGGCCTGGGCGTGGGCGGCGAGCGGCTGCACTACTGGGTGTTCGGCGGGCCGTGGAGCTACGAATCGCCCGGCCGGGGCGAGGCCACCGGCGAGGATCAGGCGTACCTCGAGGAGACGATGGGGGACAACGGCGCCGTCATCGCCGGGCGCGGCACCTACGAGGCGGCCGGGCACTGGGGCGACGCCAACCCGTGGGGACTGCCGTTCTTCATCGTCACCCACCGGCCCGCCGAGCAGCCGGACGGCGGCGAGTTCACCTTCGCCGGCAGCCTCGAGGAGGCGGTCGAGCGGGCCCGGGCCGCGGCCGGGGACAAGCAGGTGCACCTGATGGGCGGCGCGGACCTCATCCGCCAGGCGCTGGCCGCGGGCTACGTCGACGAGCTGACCGTCATCGTCGCGCCGGTGGTGCTCGGCGCGGGGAAGCGGCTCTTCGACGGGTTCACGCAGTCGCTCGACCTGGAGCACCTCGGGGTCCGCCAGTCCCGCTACGCCACGTTCATCCACTACCGGGTGAAGCGATGACTTAAGCCGCCGACCTTGGCGTTACACGGGGCGGGCGCCGAAGCGGGTGACGACCGTGGCGGCGACCCGCACGGCGAACCTCGCGGCGCCCGCCAGGTCCGCGGCGGGGCTGCTGGCCAGCCACCTGCTCATGAAGGCGCCGCAGAAGGCGTCGCCTGCGCCGGTGGTGTCGGTGGCCCGCGCCAGGGGCGCGGCGATCAGGACCGGAGCCTCGCCGGGGGTGGCCAGCACGCAGCCCGCGCCACCGAGTTTCACCACCACGGCACCGTAATGCCTGGTCAGGCGGGCGGCCATGGCGAGCGGATCGGATTCGCCGGTGAGCACGGCGGCCTCGTCGCGGTTGGGGAAGCAGACGGCGGCGCCTTCGGTCCAGCGCAGGAACGCCTTCGGTTCCATCCGGGCCAGGAAGGCGGCCGAACCCGGGTCGATGGTGACGGCGAGCTCCCGGGCCCGGGCCTCGGCGAGCAGCCAGAGCGCCACCTCGAGCAGCGGCGGCTCGCAGAACGTGTACCCGGTGAGGTGCAGGGCCGCCGCGCCGTCGAGCAGGCCGACCGGCACGTCGGAGCGGCGCAGCCGCAGGTTGGCGCCCCGGTCGGTGAACATGGTCCGCTCGCCGTCCGGCGCCACCATGATCACGATCGAGCCGGTCTCGGCCTCGCGGTCGGCGGCCAGGTGCGCGCGGACGCCCGCGCGGGCCAGTTCCCGCCGGTGGTACCCCGCGTCGCGGGCGCCGGCCCGGCCGGCGAACACGACGTCGGCGCCGAGATGAGCCATCCAGGCGGCCTGGTTGGCCGCGGAGCCGCCCGGCCGGGCGAAAATCCTGGCCGGGGTGTCGCTGTCCGGCGTTACCCCGTCAAGCGGCTTGACCAGCGTGTCGTTGATCACGTCCCCGCAGACCACGACCCGCCGCGGGCTGGCGGGATGGGGGCGGCGCGGTCCGGGCGGGCTGGATCGGGGCGGGGGCTGGCGGGGTTACGGAGCAACAGGCACGACGGATCGTTCGGACCAAGATCTTGAGATGCTGGCGGCGAGATCGATGTTGCCCCGGGCGATGTCGAGGTTGACTCCCACGCTGACCCCGCCGGTGACCCGCTGGATCTCCTCGAGCAGGAAGGGACTGACCGCCTTCCCGCGGATGCCCTGGGCGGCCGCGGCGGCCAGCGCGGCGGCCAGCGCGTCGTCGAGCACCTGCGGGTCGAGTTGCTTGCCGGGCGGCAGCGGGTTGGCGACGAGCAGCGCGGACTGCTCCCCGAACGCCTCCCTGGCCGCCATGATGTCGGCGATCTCCGCCGTGGTGTCGGCGCGCCAGTCCAGGTCACAGCCGGAATCGGTGAGCCAGAAGGCCGGGAACCGCGAGGTGCGGTAGCCGACGACCGCCACGCCGAGGCTCTCCAGCCGTTCCAGCGTGGCCGGGATGTCCAGGATGGACTTCACCCCGGCCGAGACCACCGTAACCGGCGTCCTGGACAGCACGGTCAGGTCCGCCGACTCATCGCAGGTCTCGCTCGCGCCGCGGTGCACGCCGCCGAGGCCGCCGGTCGCGAACACCCGGATGCCCGCCCGGGCGGCCAGCACCGACGTGGCCGCCACGGTGGTGCCTCCGGTCACCTTCCTGGCCATCGCGATGGCGATGTCGCGGCTGCTGATCTTGACCACGGACTCGTCGGCGGCGATGCGGTCGAGCTCGTCCGGTGCCAGGCCGATCTTGGGCACGCCGTCGATGAGCGCGATCGTGGCTGCGGTCACGCCCTGACCGGACAGGATCGCCTCAAACTCCCTGGCGGCGTCCAGGTTGCCCGGGCGCGGCAGGCCGTGCGAGATGATCGTGGACTCGAGCGCGACGACCGGCGAGCCGGCCCGCAGCGCGGCGCTGACCGCCGGGGACACTTCTACCAGGGACGACACGCGAACGATTGTCTCACTGCCGGGCCCGCATCGGGTTCAGTGACCCAACGGGAATCCGCACAGCGGGATTTGGTTACCCTCCGTTACGAACTACCGGGCCGCGCCGGAGCCCTGCAGGGCGTGCTGCCACGACTCGGGCACGTGGTCGGCCGGGGGCGGCGTGACCGCGTCCGCCGTGCCGATGATGACCACCGGGCACCGGGCGGCCCGCAGGCAGACCCGGATGACGGGACCCGCGGCCCGGGACGGGTCGGGGCCGTGCGAGCTGTGGCCGAGGACCAGCATGTCGGCGTCCGCGGCCTGATCGAGCAGCACCCGGGCGGCGAGCCCCTCCGCGATCTCGGTGCGCACGCTGACGCCAGGGAACATGCTCAGCGCCTCGCTGACCGAGCGTCGCAGCACGTCACGGGCACCGCCCCAGCTTCTGCCCGACTGCCTGGGCGCCGGGACGGCATAGCTCGCGACCTGATGACACGCGGACTCAAGAGCCAGGACGGCGAGAACCTCCGCGGCACGCAGGCTCGCCTCCCGGCAGGCCCATCCGAGCGCGGCCACGGACTCCGCCGAGCCATCGACCCCCACAACGATACGCCGGACACCGGAATCTATTGTCATGACGAATCCTTATCCGTTCGCCACCTCTGACCCGCATAGCCGTCCCGCCACAGCCGTCTCGTCAGGGCTTTGTGATCGTTACTGACAGTCTCCGATCCTAGACCGCAAGAAGGTCTCCTGACGAGAGGCGGGAGCCGCTTTTGCCGGCGACACCTGCCTGTTGCCATGAGACCCTGCGGTTATCGTACCGTTAATTGGGTGCCCGGGCGAAAAATAACAACTGGCCGCCTTATCCCACTAGTAACAGCTTTGCGGGGATCTTGGTGAAGGTCCGGAGCGTGCGCAGGTGGGCGGTGGTAGCCGTCGGCCTGGCGGTGCTGTGCGGGCTGCCGGTGATCGCCAGCGCGCTGCCGGTGAGCGTGCCCGCGCTGACCGCCAGCCAGCTCCGCGGGCGCATCCTGGCCTCGGCGGACGAGTCCTACGCGGGGTACGCGGAAAGCAACGCGACGTTCGGGCTGCCTCCGGTGGCCGGCCTGACCGGGCTGACCTCCCTGCTCAACGGCGTGACGAAGATGCGGGTCTGGCAGGCGACGCCGGCCCGGTGGCGGGTCGACGTGCTCTCCGACGCGGGCGAGCGCGACATGTACCAGCTCAGCGGGTGCCGCTCCTACATCTGGGATTCCGGCAGCCAGTTGCTCACCGAGGTCCGCGGGCGGCAGACGTTCCGGCTGCCGCGCCCGGCCGACCTGGTGCCGCCCGCCCTGGCACTGCGACTGCTGTCCGAGGCCGGGCGGCAGGCCAGGTTCGGCGTGATCGCGCCGGTGCGGGTCGCGGGCCGCAGTGCGGCCGGGCTGCGGATGACGCCGGCCGACACGGCGTCCACCGTCGGGCACGTGGACATCTGGGCCGACCCGTCGAGCGGGCTGCCGCTGCTGGTCGAGATCTTCAGCCGCGGCACGGTCCGGCCGGCGCTGAAGAGCCAGTTCTTCCAGGTCAGCCCGTGGCGCCAGGATCCGCGGGTGCTGACGCCTGTGCGCTCGGCCGGCACCGGATTCACCGTGACCCGGGCCGGTAACCTGGCCGGGGCGCTGAGCGACCTGGGCCTGGTGGCACTGCCCGCCCAGCTGGCGGGCCGCAACCGGCTCCCGGTGCAGCCCGGCTTCGAGACGATCGGGACCTACGGGGGCGGGCTGACGACGTTCGTCGTGGTCGGCGTCCGCGGCAGCGCCGGCCGCCACCTGGTCCCGGACGCGGTCTCGGCCGGCGGCACGCCGCTGGCCATCGCGGGCGGCGCGGGGGTCGTCATCGGCGCGCCGCTGATCAACGCGGTCATCGTCCGGCCGCCAGGCTTCTTCGTCACCTTCCTGCTGGCCGGCACGGTCAGCGCCCAGCTGCTCGAGCAGGCGGCGGCCGAGCTGACCCAGCAGGTCACCCTGTCGTGATCACCACCAGGGCTCTGACCAAGCGCTACGGCGCCGTCACCGCGGTGCAGTCGGTGGACCTCGACGTCCGCGCGGGCGACCGGTACGGCCTGCTCGGCCCGAACGGCTCGGGCAAGACCACGCTGGTCCGCATGCTGCTCGGCCTGGTCTACGCCACCAGCGGCGAGATCGAGGTGCTGGGCCAGCCGGTCCCCCGGCGCGCGCGCGAGGTGCTGCCGCAGATCGGCGCGCTGATCGAGGAGCCCGCCGCCTACCCGCACCTGTCCGGCCGGGCGAACCTCGCGCTGCTCGACGCGGCCGGCCCGGGCAGCCTGGCCGCCCGGCGCACCCGGCGGCAGCGGATCGACGAGGCGCTTGAGCAGGTCGGCCTGGCCGGGGTGGGCCGCCGGCCGGTCAAGGCCTACTCGCTGGGCATGCGGCAGCGGCTCGGCCTGGCCGCCGCGCTGATGCGCCGGCCCCGGCTGCTCATCCTGGACGAGCCGGGCAACGGCCTGGACCCGCGCGGGATCAGGGATCTGCGGGACCTCCTCATCGGCCTGAACGAGGGCGGGGTGACCGTCTTCCTGTCCAGCCACCTGCTGGCCGAAGTCGAGCACCTGTGCACCCGGGTCGGGGTCCTGGACGGCGGGCGGCTGGTCCTGCAGGACGAGCTGGCGCAGCTGCGCGCGCCGACGGGCCGGATCCTGGTGGACACCCCCGACGCCGACCAGGTGGCCGCGCTGCTCGACGGGCAGGTGGAGCACCGGGACGGCCAGCAGCTGCTGGTCCGCGACGAGGACGCGGCCGCGCTGAACGCGCGGCTGGTCGGGGCCGGGCTGCGGGTCAGCGCGATCGGCCCGCACCAGCGCAGGCTCGAGGAGATCGTGCTGGCGGTGACCGGCACCGGTTCGGACCACATAGGGGGGCCATCATGATCGCGGTCGAGCTGGTCAAGCTGCTGCGCCGGCCGCGCACCTGGATCAGCGTCGCGCTGACCTGCGCGCTGCCGTTCATGGTGGCGGTCTTCGTCACGATCACGCACCTGGTCCCGCCACCCGGCCAGGGCAGCGCGTTCCTGTCCGCCGTGCTGCAGGACGGCGCGCTCTACCCGGCGGCCGCGCTGGCGCTCGTGCTGCCGGTCTTCCTGCCGGTCGCGGTGGCCGTCGTGGCGGGCGACTCCATCGCGGGCGAGGCCGCCACGGGGACGCTCCGCTACCTGCTGGTGCGCCCGGTCGGGCGGACCCGGCTGCTGGTCGCCAAGCTCATCTCGGTCATCGTGTACGTGCTGCTCGTGGTGCTGGCGGTGACCTTCACCGCCTACGCCACCGGGGTCTTCCTGCTCGGCCCGTCCCAGGCCGCAGCCGTCGGGCAGGCTCCCGGGGGCGGCGCGGCCGGTCCGGGCGGCGCGGCCGGAGGGTCCAGCCCGGGGCTGGCCGGGCAGGCGCCGACCGCGGGGCAGGCGGCGGGCGGGGCCGTCACGTCGCTGTCCGGCGCGCCGCTCAGCCTGCTCCAGCTGACCGAACGGATCGCGGGAGCGATCGCCTTCATCACCGTCTCCATGCTCGGCGTGGCCGCGATCGCGCTGTTCCTGTCCACCGTCACCGATTCGGCCCTCGGCTCGGCGCTCGGCGCGCTGGCCGCGCTGGTGGCCAGCGAGGTCCTGGTCACGCTCAACGCGGCCACCGTGGTCCAGCCGTACCTGCCGACCCGGTACTGGCTGGCCTGGATCGACTTCTTCCGGCAGCCCGTCTTCTGGCGAGATATCCAGCGGGGGTTCGGGATCCAGGCGGTATACGTGGTGGTGTTCCTGGCCGCCGCGTGGGCGAACTTCTCCACCAAGGACATCACCGCGTAAACGGGCGGGCTTTGCTGGCCGGCCTGCCATGGCCGGCTTGTTACAGGCCGCCGAGCATGGTGCTCACCTTGAACGGCTGGGCCAGCATATGGAACTGGTACATCACGGTGGCCACCCGCTGGACGCGCAACCGGTCGATATCCGGGGCGATGGTCAGCGGATAGGATTCGATCGACATGACGGCGGCGATGACGGGCGAAACCGTAAAGGGGGCAGGCAGCTTCTCCATCGCCTGCTCCACGGCGGTCCGGCTCCTGTCGGCGAGCTGCTGGCCGGCCCGGAGCGCGTCGAGGAACGCCGCCAGCGTATGCGGGTACCTCCGCGCCCACGCCTTCGTCACGACGTACCAGCCGACCGGGAAGCCTGCCGTCGCGCCCTGGTCGAGATCACAGAGTTCCTGCAGGCCCATGCTCTGCGCGTCCGCGCTGCCGGTTGGCTCGGGGAGCCAGGCTACATCGATGACGTGCCGCTTCAGGGCCTGCCCCAACGCGGGGAACGGCACCGGGACGAAGTGCACGTCGCGGGCTGACATGCCGTGCTCTTCGAGGACGGAGCTGATCAGCAGAGTGCCGATGTTGTTCAGCACGTTGACGCCGATCCGGCGCCCCTTGAGGCCGGCGATGGTCGTGACCGGCGACCCGGGCAGGGTGTAGAGCGCCTGATTGTTCGGCTGCATCAGCGAGCCCTCAGCGACGATCTCCAGGTCCGACCGGTGGGTCACCTGATCCTGCACGTAGGAGACGGCGTTTCCCGCGGTGATGTCGAACTTGCCGTCGTTCTGCCCCTTGGTGGCGTCGGCGCTGCTGAGGATGGGGTCGATCGTGACGTGCAGGCCCTCGGCCGCGAACAGCCCGTCGTCCTGGGCGATGTACAGGCCAGCCTCGTCGGCGACCGGCACGGCACCGACCGTCAGGTTCGCCTTCTCCAGGCCCGCCACCTTGGGCAGGTCGTTGCTGCTCAGGACGCTGCTGCTCGGACCGCCGCAGCCGGCGCCGAGGATGACCGATAGCCCGACGGTCGTCACGCTAATCGCGCGCAGAAACTGCCGTCTCATATTCCCCCCAAAAACCATCCGTATAAGTAGGAGGCGGGACTCCTTACATGAACAGGACCGAGTTTCCCGTGGGCGGACACGGCCGGATGCCGACCTGGCATCCGTCCGCGATAATAACCGTTTTAGGTGTCGGTCGTGTGGCAACTTGTCATATTTGTCGGGCTATGTGCCGGAACTTTTGTCGGGCTATGTGCCGGAACTGCCGAGGGCCTGCAGCGAATGGCAATCGGAAGGCTGAGGCGGGATGTGAGCGCTGTTGCGCAAGGTACGCAAGACAATGCCGACGACTAGCGGGGCGGTGGGGAGCTGGCCGTGCCCGATTGAGACACCGGGGCAGATCGATTGCAGCGGGACGTTCACCGCGCCGGGCAGGCTGGCGGAGTCGGGGGGCTGGACCACCTGGTCGTCGGTGGTCCACAGGGACAGCCACGGCGGGCGGGCGGCCGAGGCGGTCCCTTGCAGCCGCTCCAGCATGGAACTGCCCGGCACGAGTTCCTCGCACGCGGCCGGGCAGGCGCCGGGCAGGCTGGCCGCGCCGACCGCGGCCAGGTCGGCGCCGTGCAGCGGCGAGCCCAGGGTGATGATCTGGCGGGCCTTGGCCACGCCGTCGTAGTCGACAGCCCAGAGCCAGGCCACCACGCCGCCGGCCGAGTAGCCGATCACGGTCACCGGGCCTGAGCCCGCGGCCAGCGCCTGGTTCACGTACCCGTTCAGCACGTTCGCCTGCAGTTGCAGGTCACCAGTGCCGTCGCCGGCCAGCTTGACCACCACGGCGCGGCCGCCCGCGGCCGCGATCCGGCTGGCCAGCGCGTCGAGCGCGGCGGTGCTGCCGCCGTAGCCGGGCACGAGCAGCACGTCACCCGGACGGCCGGCGTCGGCGGCCGGAACGGCGGGCTGGCCGGCCACCGCGCCCACCGTCCCGGCGGCGGCGCCCGCCGCCACGACCAGGGCCAGCACGGCAACGAGCCTCCTTCGCCTGCGGCTCAGGCCGCGCCACCAGGCGATCGCATGCATGTCCCCATGGTGCGCCGGTCTCGCCGCCGACGTCCAACCGGGCGGCTCAGGGTCGTTTCATGATCATGGCCAGAAACGGCGGTATACGGACCAGAACTGGCCACGATCATGAAACACGCCCCCGCCGAGCAGGGCCGTCCGTCACGACGATCCCTGGTCACGGCGCCGTCGGCTATCCACGCAGGTCCCGCGGGCTGGGTAAGTACGCACGGGCACACGCCAGGCTCGTTCGGGATAAATCTTTCATGCGGTATGGGTGAGGACGGCCAGATGGCTGCCGGCCTGGCCCTTGTGCACCCGGACCTGGGCCGGGATGCGCTGCCTGAGCTCCGCGACGTGACTGACGATGCCGACCATGCGGCCGCCTTCGCGCAGCCCGTCGAGCACGGTCATCACCTCTTCGAGGGTGTCCTCGTCCAGGCTGCCGAAGCCCTCGTCAACGAACAGGGCCTCGATCCTGGCGCCGCCCGCCTCGGCGGTGACGACATCGGCCAGCCCGAGGGCGAGGGCCAGGCTGGCCAGGAACGTCTCGCCGCCGGACAGCGTGCTGGTGTCGCGGTCCACCCCGGTCCAGCCGTCGCAGGCGAGCAGGCCGAGGCCGGACCGGCCCGCGCCGCGGCGGGCGTCGGTGTGCACCAGCGAGTAGCGGCCAGAGGTCATCTTGAGCAGGCGCTCGCTGGCGGCGGCCGCGACCTCCTCCAGCCGGGCCGCGAGGACGAACGAGGACAGGGTCATCCGCAGCGAGTTCGCGCCCAGGCCCGCCGCCAGGTCGGCGAGCCGCTTGGCCCGGCCGGCCTGCTCGGCCAGCGGCTCGAGGTCCGCCAGCCGAGCGGTGAGCTGCGGGGTGAGGTCGGCGAGCTGTTCGACCTTGTGCTGGGCCCGGTCGCAGGCGGCCACGGCGTCGTCGTGGGCCTTGCGCGCCGCCTCGACGGCCGCCTGCGCGCCGGCCTGATCGGCGGGCGGGTCGAGCGGCACGTCCAGGTCGGGGTCGGCGAGCAGCTCGGCGACGGCTCCGGAGGAGGCCTCGTGCTCGCGGATGGCCGCCTCGGCCGCGGCCCGCCAGGCGGCGTCCCGCCGGGCCAGGCGGGCCGCGTCCAGGCCGGCAAATCCGGCTTCTTCGGCGGCCCGGACGGCCACGTCCCCGGCGCGCCTGGCGTCGTTCCCGGCGCGGGCGGCGGCATCGGCTGCGTCGGCGGCGGCGATGAGTGCGTCGGCGGCCTGGCGGGCGGCGCTCAGCGCGGTATCCAGGTCGGCCAGGCCGCCGAGCTGGGCTAGCAGCGCTTCGCGGTGCCGGTCGGCCCGCTGACCGGCGGCGGCCGCCTGGCGGAGGCCCGATCCGCGCTGTTCGGTCAGCTCGGCGAGGCGCGTCTCGGTGGCGGCGATGGCCTGGTCGAGGGTCTCGAGCGCGGCCTGGATCTCGCCGTGCCCGGCTGCGGCGCCGGCCACCCGGGCCGTCTCGGCCTGCCGCTCACGGGCGGCCGTCTCGAGCCTGGCCGCGTCGGCCTGCAGCGAGGCCAGGTCGGCCGCGATGGTGAACCCGGCCGCGGCGAGCCGGGCGGAGAGGTCGGTCACGCGGACGTCGGCGGCGCCCAGCTTGGCGCCGATCATCTCGGCCGTCTCCGAGGCCTGGGCGGCCTCGGCGTCCGCGGCCTCTTCCTGCTCGCGGGTCACCCGCTCGCCGCGGAGTTCGCACAGCTCGGGATGGTCGAGCGAGCCGCAGACCGGACAGGGGGCGCCGTCGACCAGGGTGGCGGCGAGCTCGGCGCGCATGCCGTCGATGCGCGCCCGGCGCAGTCGCGAGGCTTCCTCGAAGAGCTCGAGGTACTCCATTTTCGTGGCGAAGTAAGCCTGCTCCTGGCGGCTGGCGTCGGTCCGGGCCTGGACGAGCGCGGCGGCGTCGTCCGCGGCCCGGCGGTAGCGGTCGGCCTCGGCCTGGGCGGCGGGGAGCTGCTGGCCGGCCTCGGCCGCGTGGTCGCGTTCGCGGCTCAGCTCGGGACGCTGCCGCCGCCGGGCGCCAAGCTCGGCGGTGGCTTCGTCGATCTGGGCGGCCAGTGCCGTCGCGGCGGCACTGGCGGCCGCGGCAGCCTGGTCCTCGTCGGCCGCCTGCCGGGACACCGACCGCAGCGTCTCGAGCCGGCCGAGGTGCGTGACATGCTGCTCGGCGGCCGCCCTCAGCTCGGCCGCGGTAGCGCAGGGAGCGGCGTCGGCGTCCTGCCTGGCCTGCTCCTCGGCGGCGCGGGCCTGGGCCAGCGCGGCGCCGGTCCGCTCGGCCTCGGTGAGCGCGCGGGCGACGTCGGCGGCGCGGATGGCGGCGGCGAGCTCGGCGCGGCGCTCGCCCAGGCCGGCCTCGGCCGCGGCCAGGGTGTCCCTGGTCCTGAGGGCGTCGGCGCGACGCCGCTGCCGGTCGGCCAGGTGCCCGTTCGCGCGCTGCCGGTCGAGCGCCCGGTCGAGGTCCTGGCGGCAGGCGGCAACCTGGCTCCGGCAGGCTGCTGCTTCCGCGGCCGCGGTCTCGGCGAGCCGCGCGGCCCACAGCGCCGGCGGCGGCCCCGCCTCACCGCCCGGACTCGTGTCGTCGCCCGGGCTCGTGTCGTCGCCCGGCAGGGGGGCGCCGGCGGCCTGGGCGACCCGGGCGACCAGCCCGGAGATCCCGAGCTCGGCCTCCCGGACCTCGTCCGCGGTGGCCTTGCGGCGGCAGGCGAGCCACTCCTCGACCGCGTGGAACCGGTCGGTGCCGAACAGCCGCTGCAGCAGCTTGGCCCGGTCGCCGGCGTCGGCGTGCAGGAACCGCGCGAACTCGCCCTGCGGCAGCAGCACGACCTGGAAGAACTGATCGGCGGACATCCCCATCAGGTCGGCGATCTCGGCGTCCGCCTCCCCCACCCGGGTGGAGACGGCGTGCCAGGACCCGCCGGCGAGCTCCTCGAGCAGCACCTTCGCCTGCTCGGTCGTGGTGCCGGCGCCGCGGCGCTTGGCCCGCTCCTGCTCCGGCTTGCGGGTGATCCGCATCCGCCGGCTGCCGAGCGTCGCCTCGAGCTGGACCTCGGTCGGCGTGCCCGGCGCGGCGTGGTCCGAGCGCAGCCGCCTGGCCTTGCCGCGCTCGCCGGGCACCCGGCCGTACAGCGCGAACCCGATGGCGTCCAGCAGGGTCGTCTTGCCCGCCCCGGTCTCGCCGTGCAGCAGGAACAGCCCGGAGAAGGCCAGGTCGTCGAAGCTGACCTCCACGGTCCCGCCGAACGCGCCGAACGCGGTCACGCGCAGCCGGTGCGGGCGCATCAGCCGGCCGCCTCTTCGGCTTCTTGGGTCCGGACGGCGGCGAACGCGCTGGCGAGCAGCCGTTCCTCGGCGGCCGTGGGCGGCGCGTTGCTGACGTGCCTGACGAACTCGGCGGCGATGGACAGATCGTCGCGGCCCGCGGTCCTGGCCCGGTAGCCGCGCCCGTCGGGCCCGGCGCCCTCCGGTTCGAACGCGAGCACCAGCACGTGCGGGAAACGGGCGCGCAGGGCGTCCATCGCCCCCTCGGGGCGGCTCGGGTCGGTAAGCGTGACGGACACGAAGTCGTCCTCGTGCTGGCGGTATGCGGCGGAGCCGAGCAGGTCGGCGAGCCGGCCGCGGAGCATGCTCAGCCGCCGGAACGTGGGCGCGGGCACCCGCTCCGCGTGCGCCGTCCCGGTAGCGTCCAGCTCGACCAGCCAGCTGCCCTTGCGGTGCGACGCCTCGGAGAACGAGTACGGCAGCGGGGAGCCGCTGTACCGCAGGTGCGGGGCGACCGTCTGCTGGCCGTGCAGGTGGCCGAGGGCGGCGTAGCCGAACCCGGCGAACAGCTCCGCGGGCACCTGGCCGACGCCGCCGACGGTGATGTCCCGCTCGGATTCGCTGGCCGCTGCCCCGCTGACCCAGCCGTGCGCCATGACGACACGGCGCTGGATGCCGCGGGCGTCGGCGTCGGCGCGGATGCAGGCGACCGCGTGGCCGAGCACTCCGGTGTGCCCGCGGGGGATCTCCTCGTGGCCGCCGGCTCCGTCCTGGCTGCCGCCCGCTGGGGGCAGTTCACCGCGGACCGCGTCCGGCTCCAGGTACGGCACCCCGTACACGGCCACCGGTCCGTGCGCGTCCTGGAGCACGACCGGCCGGGCCAGCGCGCCTGGCCGGGTGCGCAGGTGCACGCCCGCCTTCTCCAGCAGGCCGCCGCCGAACCCGAGCCGGCGCGCCGAGTCATGGTTGCCGCTGATCAGCACGATGCTCGCGCCGGTGTCGTGCAGCCGGAGCAGGGCGTCCTCGCACAGCTCGACGGCGTCCACCGGCGGCACCGCGCGGTCGTAGATGTCCCCGGCGACCAGGACCGCGTCCACCTTCTCCGCGCGGGCCACGTCCACCAGGTGATCGAGGAATGCCGACTGCGCCGCCCGCAGATCCGCGCGGTGCAGTGACCGGCCGAGGTGCCAGTCCGAGGTGTGCAGCAATCGCATGGGCCGGACCCTAGCCGAGGGCACCGACATTGCGCCGGGATACGTGCGAGCCGGGCAGGATGGGCGAGGATCGCCGGGATAGGCCCCTGGTGAACGAGGGCGTTGTCAGTCCGAGGTGGCGGCCGCGCCGCGCACCCTGCGGCTCTGGGTTCCCGGCAGCGGGAGCGGCCGGCTGTCGACGATGCGTTTCATCACGATCGTCGAGGTGATGCGCCGCACGCCCGGCAAGGTGGCCAGCTTCTGGTCCCGCAGCGTCGCATAGTCATTCAGGTCGGTCGCGACGACGCGCAGCAGGTAGTCGGGGTCGCCGAACAGCCGCTCCGCATGCCGGATCTCCGGCACCGCGACGAGCGCGGCTTCGAAGGCGGCGACGGTGCCGGCGTCCCCGCGATCCAGCGTGACGTTGACGAGCGCTTCGAAGCCGAGGCCGACTGCGGCCGGGTCGAGGACGGCTCGGTAGCCGGTGATGACGCCAGTGCGCTCCAGCTCGCGCAGCCGCCGGTGACAGGGCGCAGCGGTGAGCCGCACCCTGTCGGCCAGCTCCGTCACCGTCAGGCGGCCGTCCTGCTGAAGCTCAGCAAGAATCATGCGGTCAATCTCATCCATACGCACAGAATATTTCAAATATGGCGCTAATAGCGTCAATATTCGCAATAATTTCTGGTCATCGTCGCAATAGGCTTTCATTGCCAGGCTTCCTAACGGGCGACAGGGAGGGATCTTCGGTGCACGCCGTCTTCAGCTTGCTGCCCCTGGTGGCCGCGATCCTTGCCGCGCCGCAGTTCCTGCCCCAGCTGGCACGCCTGGCGCGCACCGGGGAGACGGCCGGCGTGTCCTGGTCGTGGGCCGCGCTGACGAGCATCAACAACGCCGCCTGGGCCGGCTACTTCGCGCTGTCGGGTTTCTGGACTGCGCTCGTGCCCGCCATCTCCGCGACGGTGCTCGCCGGCACACTGGCCGTGATGCTCGCCCGCCGCGGAGCCGGGTTCCCGCGCCGCCCCGCGGCGCTCGCGCTGGCATGGGCCGCGCTGCTCATCACCGCGGCCAGCCTGTTCGGCCGCACGGGTCTGGGCGCGGCCCTGACCGCCGCCTTCCTGCTGCAGGTCACGCCCTCGGTCTGGACGGCGTACCGGGCTGATCACACCGCAGGCATCGCCAAGGGCACGTGGCTGCTCATCCTCGGCGAACTGCTCTGCTGGGGGGTCTTCGGCATCTACGAGTCCGATCCGCGGCTGATCGTGCTCGGGGCGACCGGCGTCGCGGCCAGCCTGCTCGTCCTCGCCCGGGTGGGATCCAGGCCCCGCAGGCCGGTCACTCCCCGGCCGGATGGAAGGCCGAGCGGCCCGCTACCTAAAGCGGGTTAGTGCACCCCAACGAGCTGTACCGCCGTACGCGGCGAGCCGACGCTTCGCGAGGAGGCTGTCCGTCCGCAGCGGCGATCACGGGGAAGGAGGGTACACACTCCTCTCCATTTTCAACCTATAGCGCACCGGGGGGCTTGCCGCAAGACCCGGGTCATGCCGCAGAATGGCTGGCCGAGGCCGGAACATTCGGAAATGGGGGTCGCGAGGTGCGTGTGCTCAGATCGGAGCTGTTGACGTGAACCCGCTGACTGCCAGCGCGTTTGACCTTCCCGGTCGCCTCTCCGCCAAGGCCGACCCGGCGCTGATCGCCGACGACGAGCAGCACTTCGCGGCCCTCGCGGAGAGCCTCGAGCGGTCGATCGCCGACCTGTCCGGCCGCCTCGTTGCCGAGCGCAGGGCGCCCGGCGGCATAGGCCAGGAGGCGATGGACCGGGACATGAAGATCCACCGGCTGACCGCTCGCCTGCGCACCCTGCGCCGCTTCGGCCTGGACCTGTGCCTCGGGCGCATCGTCGGCGCGGACAATCCCGAGCCGGTGTACATCGGACGGCTTGGCCTCACCGACAGCGCGGGTCGCCGGCTGCTGCTCGACTGGCGCTCCCCCGCGGCTGAGCCGTTCTTCGGAGCGACCCACGCGAACCCGATGGGCCTGGCCAGCCGCCGCAGGTATCGCTGGACCCGCGGCCGGATCAGCGACTACTGGGACGAGGTGTTCACCCGGGACGGGCTTGACGGGCACGCCGCGCTCGACGACCAGTCCGCCTTCATCGCCAGCCTGGGCAGCAGCCGGTCGGACCGGATGCGAGACGTGCTCGCCACCATCGCGGCCGACCAGGACGCCATCATCCGCGCGGGATCCCGGGGTGCTCTCGTCGTCGACGGCGGTCCGGGCACGGGCAAGACCGTCGTCGCCCTGCACCGCTCCGCCTACCTCCTCTACTCCGATCCTCGTCTCGGTCACCGCCGGGGCGGCGTGCTGTTCGTCGGCCCGCACCAGCCCTACCTGGCCTACGTCTCCGACGTCCTCCCCAGCCTCGGCGAGGAGGGCGTGCAGACCTGCACCCTGCGGGACCTCGTCCCCGAGGGAGCCGCAGCAGCGATCGAGACCGAGCCGGACGTGGCCCGCCTGAAGTCGTCCGCGGACCTGGTGAAGGCGATCGAGCCGGCCGTCAGGTTCTACGAGAACCAGCCCACCAAGCCGATGACGGTCGAGACCCCCTGGTCTGGCATCGAGCTCAGCGCCGCCGACTGGGCCGAGGCGTTCGAAGCAGCGGAACCCGGCACTCCGCACAACGAGGCCCGCGACCAGATCTGGGAGGAACTGGTCACCATCCTGATGGACAACCACGACGGCGACGCCCCGGCTGACCTGCTCCGCAGGTCGCTGCTGCAGAACCGGGAGCTGCGCACGGCCCTCAACCGCGCGTGGCCGCTGATCGAGGCGGCTGACCTTGTCGCAGACCTGTGGTCGGTACCCGCCTACCTGCGGATGTGCGCTCCCTGGCTCAGCCCTGATGAGGTGCGGCGACTGCAGCGCGGGGACGCCCAGGCCTGGACGGTGTCCGACCTGCCGCTGCTGGACGCGGCACGGCAGCGGCTCGGCGACCCGGAGGCGGCACGGCGTAAGCGCCGGCGTGACGCGGCCGTCGCCGCCGAACGCGAGCGCATGGCCAGCGTCATCGACAACCTGATCGAGGCCGCCGACGACGAATACGGCGTCGGCCTGGTGACGATGCTGCGCGGCGAGGACTTCCAGGACGCCCTGGTCGACGAGGCCGCACTGGCCAGCCCTGACCCGGACCTGCTCGCCGGCCCGTTCGCGCACATCGTCGTGGACGAGGCCCAGGAACTGACCGACGCGGAGTGGCAGATGCTGCTGCTCCGCTGCCCGTCCCGGAGCTTCACCATCGTCGGGGACCGCGCCCAGGCCCGGCACGGGTTCACGGAGTCGTGGCAGGAACGGCTCGAGCGGATCGGGCTCGACCGGATCAACCTGGCCTCCCTGAGCATCAACTACCGGACCCCGGAAGAGGTCATGGCGGAAGCCGAGCCGGTCATCCGGGCGGTGCTCCCGGACGCCAACGTGCCGGCCTCCATCCGCAGCACCGGCGTCCCCGTCGTGCACGGATCCGCTTCGGATCTGGGCCCGGTCCTCGGCACCTGGCTCGCCGCGCATGCCGACGGGATCGCCTGCGTCATCGGCGATCCCACGTTCTTGGAAAGCACTGCCCGGGCGACGTCCCGCGTCCGGTCGCTGACCCCGGAGCTGTCGAAGGGGCTCGAGTTCGACCTGGTCGTCCTCATCGACCCGGAGGGGTTCGGCAGGGGTATCGAAGGAGCGGTCGACCGCTATGTCGCGATGACCCGGGCGACCCAGCAACTCGTCATCCTCACGAGCTCCTGACGCCGGCCAAGACAACGTGATCGCCGCCTGACGAGCATGAGGACCGCCCGCCCCCACCCATAGCGGGCGTCAGGCACGGCGGTACACCTCCAGCCGGGGAGGCACGTGATGGTGATCAGGTTCGGGGCCAGGCGGCGAACCGGGCGCGCAGTTCGGCGACGTCGCCGGGGCCGAGTCCGAACGGGGCGAACACCCGGTCACCCCACTGGTCCAGCCGCTGGACCGCCTCGGCGAAGTCCCGGTCGGTGAGGCCCGGGTCCAGCCGCCGGGCGAAGCCGACGATCTGCTCCATGGTGTAACGCTCGAGCGCGGCCGCCGTGTCGACGTAATCGCGCGGCTCGACCCGGCTGGCCAGCGCGCACACTTTCCCGCCGACCACATCCTCAAGGTCAAGGACGGGGCCGATATCCATGATTACCGGTCTGCGGGCCCGGTCGAAGTAGGCCATCTGCAGCAGCATCTGCTCCCCGCTGGGCGCGGTGATGATCCACTCGGCCAGCCCTTCGTCCATCCCGTAAAAAATGTCCGTGAGACCGCCGGTTTTGTCCCGGCGCTCGGTCCCGAAGCCCGCGTCGCGCAGCGCGGCCTCCACCGCATCGGCGGCAGCCTCCACGCCGCCCTGTTCGTCGCTGAAAACGTCGACGTCCTGGGTGGCCCGGTCGATGATCCCGTGGGCGATCAGGGCGTTACCGCCGCCCAGAGCGAACCCGTGCGGGGCGGCGGCGCGCAGCGCGATAGTGGCCACCTGGCCATGGAACTTGCTGACCGGCATCAGGCGGCGGCGACCGCCGCAGCCCGCAGGGCCGGATGCTGGTCCTCCCACGCCTGCCGCACGCCCTTGGGCAAGTAGAGGTCAGGCCACAGGGCGATCAACGTGTCGCGATCCAGGTAGGTGGTGAGGTCCTCCGGGCGGCTCGCTTCCCGGAGGACGGTCTGGTAAAGCCATATCCGCATGTCCCGGTCACCGAGGTCAAAGATGTGACCGGGGGCGCTCCAGAACAGCCACAGCGGCAACTCGACCGTGCCCTCGGCGGGTCCGCGTAGGTCCGCGAGGCTGGCGATGACCACGGCACGGCGTCCGGGACGTGACTGATACCGGGTCCGAGAAGCGTCGCCTTGCACGGTGACCATAGCTAGAGAATACACCCCCGGCTAATCAGTGTCGAATATACAGTCGATAGTACAGGCGGCGACCTCAGCTGCTCCCGTGGTGCCCGCCCCCTCGCCGGCGGGACGGGAGCGTATTTGTGCGCTGCCGCAGCCATCTGCCACCGGCAGTTGCGCCGGGATGCGTACCCTTGCTGGGCATGAGTGCACAGCGGCGCTACCTGCCGCCCGCCTTCCTGGCCGTGATGCTCGCCGGCGCCCTGCTCAGCGGTTGCAGCAGCTCACCACCCCAGCCGCAGACGACGGCGGGCGCCTACCTGCAGGCGTGGGCGAAGCAGGACTGGGCCGCGATGCGGCAGCTGACCAGCGCCCCGCCGGCCGACTTCACGCCGGTGAACCAGGCGGCGTTCCGCAACCTGGCCGTCCGGCAGGCCACCTTCACGGCCGGCGCCATGCAGAAGAGCAACTCGACGGCGAGCGCGCCGATCACCGAGCGGCTCACGCTGGCCGGGCTGGGCACCATCACCGTCAAGTCCACCTTGCACCTCGTGCTGACGGACGGCAAATGGCTGGTGAAGTGGTCGCCGGCCACGATCGCGCCGCCGCTGCGCGCCGGGGACCAGCTGTCCCTGCGCGTGACCTGGCCGGCCCGCGCGGCCGTCCTCGGCGCCCGCGGCACGCCGCTGACCAGCCAGGGCCAGGTGGTGACGATCGGCCTCGAGGGCGCCCGGATCAAGAACGCGGTCGCGCTGAAGTCCGCGCTGGTCGCCGCGGGCGCCCCGGCCGCGTCGGCCAGCGCCGCGATCACCGCGGCCAAGGCCCATCCGACGTTCTTCGAGCCGGTCTTCACCGTGACCCGGGCACGCTACAACCAGCTCGAGCCGGCCATCTACCCGATCCCCGGCACGGTGTTCCAGTCCAGCACCGCGCTGACCGCGCTCACGCCGGGCCTGACCGCCGGGGTGGTCGGCACTGTCGGCCCGGTCACGGCGCAGGAGTTCAGCCAGCTCGGCGCGCCGTATACCGCGCAGAACTCCGTCGGCCAGACCGGCCTGGAGCAGGCGGACGAGCGTCAGCTGGCCGGCACGCCGGGCGCCACCGTATCGGTGGTGTCCGCCCGCGGCGCGCGCGTCGCGACGCTGGCCACGCTGGCCCCGCGTCCGGGGACGCCGGTCAGCACGACGATCGAGCCGTCCGTGCAGCGGGCGGCCGAGACGGCGCTGGCCGGGCAGAAGAAGAGCGCGGCGCTGGTCGCGGTGAACGCCTCCACCGGGGCGGTGCTCGCCGCGGTGTCGGTCAACGCCGGCGGGTTCGACCAGGCCATCGACGGCGGCTTCCCGCCCGGCTCGACCTTCAAGGTGATCACGTCCACCGCGCTGATCGGCCACGGGCTCACCCCGCGGTCGGCGGCCAGCTGCCCGGGCACGGCCACCGTCGACGGCGAGGTGTTCCACAACGCCGAGAGCGAGTCGCCGGTGAGCAACCTGCTGCAGGCGTTCACCGAGTCGTGCAACACCGCCTTCATCCGGCTGGCCACCCGGCACCTGTCGCCGCCGGATTTCCCGGCCACGGCGGAGATGTTCGGGATCGGCCGCAAGCTGCACCTCGGGGTGGTCGCCTTCGGCGGCTCGGTCCCGCGGCCGAACGACGCGGCTGACCTGGCCGCCACCTCCATCGGGCAGGGGCGGGTGCTGGTCTCGCCGCTGGACATGGCCATGGTCGCCGCGGCCGCCGACACCGGCACCGTGCGCGCCCCGCAGCTGGTGACGGGCGCTGCGGACGGGGACGGGACCGGCGCCGGCTCGCCGGGCCGTCAGCTGTCCGCCTCGCTGGTCAGCGACCTGCACGAGATGATGGCCTCGGTAGTGGCCCGGGGCACCGCGGCCGGCCAGGGCCTGCCGGCCGGCACCTACGCCAAGACGGGGACCGCGCAGTACGGGACGAAGAAGCCGCTGAAGACCGACGCCTGGCTGATGGGCTTCAAGGGCAACATCGCGTTCGCCGCGCTGGTGGTCGACTCGGCCGGCAACGGCGGGCCGACGTGCGGCCCGATCGTGGCGAAGTTCCTGCGGGGGCTCTAGCCGGCAGCGCTGCTAGCCCGCGGTACCGGCCACGGCGGTGCCGCGGGCGGCGAGCCAGCTGTCGACCTCGGCCTGCCACCTCCGCTTGTCCGCCTCGGGCGCGAAGCAGGCGTCGAACGAATTCCGCGCCAGCACGGCGAGCTGCGCGTCGTCGTACCCGAACGCTCCGCGCACCGCGGCCAGGACGTCGTCCACGTACCCGCCGAAGTAGGCCGGGTCGTCGCTGTTCACGGTGGCGAGCAGGCCCTGGTCCAGCATGCCGGGCAGCATGTGGTCGCCGAGCGTGCCGACCACGCCCAGCGCCACGTTGGACAGCGGGCAGACGGTCAGCGCGATCCGCTCGTCGCGCAGCCTGGCGACCAGCGCGGGATCCTCCATGGACCGGACCCCGTGGTCGACGCGTTCCACGTGGAGCTCCTCAAGCGCCTCGCGCACGTAGTCGGGGCCGCCCTCCTCCCCGGCGTGGGCCACCAGCCGCAGCCCCTCGGCCGCCGCCAGCCGGTAGACCTGGGTGAACAGCGCGGGCGGATAGCCGACCTCGGTGGAGTCGAGACCGACGCCGATGAACTGGTCCCGGAAGGGCAGGCTGGCCCGCAGCACCGCGTCGGCGGCGTCCGCGCCCAGGTCCCGCAGGAAGCACAGGATCAGGTCGGCGGAGATCCCGTGGTCTCTGGCGCCGTCGGCCAGCGCGGCCGTCAGCCCGCCGAACACCTCCTCCAGCGGCACCCCGTTGGCCAGGTGCGTCTGCGGGTCGAAGAAGATCTCCGCCCGGCGCACCCCGGCGGCCGCGGCGCGGGTCAGGTAGCCGCTGGCCAGATCGTAGAAGTCCTGCTCGATCTTCAGTACCCGCAGGTTGGCGTAGTGCTGGTCGAGGAAGGACTGCAGGCTGTCGAAACGGTACTTGGCCCGCAGCTCGTCCGCGTCCAGGGTCGGCATCCAGGTGCCGTTGCGCGCCGCGAGCTTGACCAGCAGCTCGGGCTCCAGCGTGCCCTCGATGTGAATGTGCAGCTCAGCGATCGGCAGCATGCCAGTTCTCCCCTCACCCGTTCCGACCCTGGCGAAATTCTGTCCCATCAGGGTGGCAAATGTTATTTCCTATCCCTAACGGACCGGGTGCGTGCCCCGGCGCCCGGCAGGCCGTTCGCTCTCTGGTACGGCCGGCTGGGGTCTCCGGTTCAGCCGGGACCCATGGGACGCCGGGTGGGGACGCTCCGGCCGTCAGCAGCGGCGGCGTCAGCCGCGGCGCCGTCAGTCGCCGGAGCGGATGTCGGTGTCGTCGTCCTTCACGACGTGGACCGCGGCTTCCTCGGCGCTGGCGGCTCCGCCGTCGATGCCGACGTCGCGGGCGACGAGATCGGCCTCGTCGTCGGGATGGGCGCCCTCGTCCTCGGCCACCAGCCGTCCCGCCCGGGGATCTGGTCCGTCGTCGAGCAGGAGCCCGTCGAGGTACTCGTCGGCCTCCTCGTCGTCGTCGCTGTCCTCGGGCAGATCGTCGTCGATGTCGAAAGCGGTGTCGGGCTCCTCCTCGGCGAGCAGCTGATCGAGGGATTCACCCGAGGCCTGCTCGTCGGCCGTCGACCCGAACTTGACTCCGGCCGACCACCGCCCCGGCGCGGCGACCCCCCGGTCGAGCGGGTCGTCCCCCGGGTTTCCCTGCAGCGTGTCCGATGCGTCCTCGACCGAGAAGTCCTCGAGGTCAGCGGATTCATGGCGGGTCTCGTCGGGCATCCTCTGCTCCTCTCCCTGGCGGACGTGTTCAATCATGCCCTACCGTCAGGGGATGCCGGCGGCGGCCGATGATTGCAGGCTGGTTTCCTCGTCTAGTTACCGGAGCGACACGGCGGTATTTGGTTCGCCGGGCCTGTCGCATTGCCGGTAGGTTCGTCGTACGGGGTCCTGAGTGGGCGGTACGGGAGGATAGATGTCACACAGTAACGGGGTCGGCGGTGCGCCTGCGATCCTCGTGGAAGGCTTGACCAAGTCGTTCGGCGAGGTGCATGCGCTGCGCGGTATCGACCTATCGGTGCCACGCGGGACGGTGCTCGGCGTGCTCGGTCCCAACGGGGCGGGCAAGACCACCGCGGTGCGGATCCTGACCACGCTGCTGCTCCCGGACGGAGGGCGGGCGCTGGTCGAGGGCCATGACGTGGTGCGCGAGGCGGCCTCGGTCCGCCGGTCCATCGGGCTGGCCGGCCAGTCGGCCGCCATCCAGGAGGAACTCACCGGCCGGGAGAATCTGGAGATCATCGGGCGGCTGTACCACCTCAGCCGGCCGCGGACCCGCAGCCGCGCCACCGAGCTGCTCGAGCAGTTCGGCCTGAGCGACGCGGCCGACCGGGCGGCCAAGACCTACTCCGCCACCCCGGAAACATCGGCACGGGCCAGGTCCGCCTCCGTGGCGCTGGCCGCGCCGTCCGGCAGGTACTGCTGGTAGAACCAGGCCATGTCGTGCCGGGTCAGGAAGTAGCCCTCGCCGTTCCCGGCGATCGACGCGCTGGTCATCGCGGGATCGGTGGCCGGATACAGCAGCAGCTGG
>WNGR01000669.1_pt1 | contig 37977 bp, 39 predicted proteins | sample 5407581 | NCBI WGS metagenome assembly WNGR01 (sample SAMN13153383, study PRJNA577476) | soil metagenome | isolation source: 80 cm soil or saprolite under Garry oak tree replicate 2 | place: USA:California | collected 2016-06-15 | reverse complement strand
GTTGAGCATGCCGAAGTGATTTCGCGTCAGAAGTGCTATGCTCCTGACGGCACTCAGAACCAACCGATTGAGGATAGTCTTGAACCTCGCAGCCTATTTCCCCGTCTTGTTGTTCCTCGTTGTGGGCACCGGTTTAGGCGTAGCACTGGTCAGTATTGGCAAGATCCTCGGTCCCAACAAGCCCGATACCGAGAAAAACGCACCGTACGAGTGCGGCTTCGAGGCATTCGAAGATGCGCGCATGAAGTTCGATGTGCGCTATTACCTCGTCGCCATTCTCTTCATCATCTTCGATCTTGAAACCGCGTTTCTGTTCCCGTGGGGCGTGGCCCTGCGCGACATCGGCTGGCCGGGCTTCATGGCGATGATGATTTTCCTGCTCGAATTCCTGCTGGGCTTCGCCTATATCTGGAAGAAGGGCGGCCTCGACTGGGAATGATGGATTAATCGCCGGTTTGCGTGGGTGGCCAAGGCTTGCCGCCCTGTCTGGAGTGGAAAGCAAATGAGTATCGAAGGGGTCTTGAAGGAAGGGTTTGTCACCACCACGGCAGACAAACTGATCAACTGGACGCGCACTGGCTCCTTGTGGCCGATGACGTTCGGTCTTGCGTGCTGCGCGGTCGAGATGATGCATGCGGGCGCCGCCCGTTATGACCTCGACCGTTTCGGCGTGGTGTTTCGTCCGAGTCCGCGTCAGTCGGACGTGATGATCGTCGCCGGCACGCTGTGCAACAAGATGGCGCCGGCTCTGCGCAAGGTCTACGACCAGATGGCCGAGCCGCGCTGGGTGATCTCGATGGGCTCGTGCGCGAACGGCGGCGGCTATTACCACTACTCGTATTCGGTAGTGCGCGGCTGCGACCGGATCGTGCCGGTCGACGTCTACGTGCCGGGTTGCCCGCCTACGGCGGAAGCGCTGGTGTACGGCGTGATCCAGCTGCAAGCCAAGATCCGCCGCACCAATACAATCGCCCGTCAATAAGGCCAACGCCTCCCCACAATATGGCAAGCAAACTCGAGACCCTGAAAGCGAACCTCGAGGCGGCCTTTGGCGGCCTCCTGCTGAGCACGACCGAGGCAATCGGTGAGTTGACGATCGTCGTGAAGGCGAGCGATTACCTCAATGTGGCAACGCGTCTGCGCGACGACCGCTCGCTCGGTTTCGAGCAGTGCGTGGATCTGTGCGGCGTCGACTATCAGACTTATGCCGATGGCGCGTACGACGGCCCGCGTTTCGCGGCCGTTCTGCATTTGTTGTCGGTGCAGAACAACTGGCGTCTGCGTCTGCGCGTGTTCGCGCCGGACGACGAAGTGCCGATCATCCCGTCTGTCGTCGATATCTGGAATTCGGTCAACTGGTACGAGCGTGAAGCGTTCGACCTGTACGGCATCGTCTTCGAGGGCCACCCGGATCTGCGCCGCATCCTGACCGATTACGGTTTCATTGGTCACCCGTTCCGTAAAGATTTCCCTGTCTCCGGTTACGTCGAAATGCGTTACGACCCGGAAGAGAAGCGCGTCGTCTATCAGCCTGTGACGATCGAGCCGCGGGAAATCACGCCGCGCGTGATCCGCGAGGATCGCTATGGCGGTCTGAAACACTAAGAGAACGCCATGGCAGAGATCAAGAACTACACGCTCAACTTCGGCCCGCAGCACCCGGCAGCGCACGGTGTGCTGCGTCTCGTGCTCGAACTCGACGGCGAAGTGATTCAGCGCGCCGATCCGCACATCGGTCTGCTGCATCGCGCGACCGAGAAGCTCGCCGAAACCAAAACGTTTATCCAGTCCGTGCCTTACATGGACCGTCTCGACTACGTGTCGATGATGGTCAACGAGCACGGCTATGTGATGGCGATCGAAAAGCTGCTCGGCATCGAAGTGCCGGTGCGCGCGCAATACATTCGCGTGATGTTCGACGAAGTCACGCGCGTGCTGAACCACCTGATGTGGATCGGCGCGCACGCGCTCGACGTCGGCGCGATGGCGGTGTTTCTGTATGCATTCCGCGAACGTGAAGACCTGATGGACGTGTACGAAGCGGTGTCCGGCGCACGGATGCACGCGGCTTACTATCGTCCGGGCGGCGTGTATCGCGATCTGCCGGACGCAATGCCGCAATACAAGGCGTCGAAGATTCGCAATGCGAAGGCATTGTCGAAGATGAACGAAAACCGCCAGGGCTCGCTGCTCGACTTTATCGACGATTTCTTCACGCGTTTCCCGCATTGCGTCGACGAGTACGAAACGCTGCTCACCGATAACCGGATCTGGAAGCAACGTCTGGTCGGCATCGGCGTGGTGAGCCCGGAACGCGCGCTGCAACTCGGCATGACCGGCGCGATGCTGCGCGGCTCGGGTATCGAGTGGGATCTGCGCAAGAAGCAGCCGTATGAAGTCTATGACAAGATGGATTTCGACATTCCGGTCGGTGTGAATGGCGATTGTTATGACCGGTATCTGGTTCGCGTCGAAGAAATGCGCCAATCCACGCGGATTGTGAAACAGTGCATTGAATGGCTGCGTAAGAATCCGGGTCCGGTGATGATCGACAATCACAAGGTTGCGCCGCCGTCGCGTGTCGGCATGAAGTCGAACATGGAAGAGCTGATTCACCACTTCAAGCTCTTTACAGAGGGCTTCCACGTGCCGGAAGGCGAAGCGTACGCCGCCGTCGAGCATCCGAAGGGCGAGTTCGGCATCTACCTGATCTCGGACGGCGCGAACAAGCCGTATCGCCTGAAGATCCGCGCACCGGGTTATGCGCACCTGTCCGCGCTCGACGAAATGGCGCGCGGTCACATGATCGCCGACGCCGTGACGATCATCGGCACGCAGGATATCGTGTTCGGCGAAGTCGATCGCTAGGACGTATTCATCGGCGCGCGCCTTCGGGTTGTAGCGAAGCGCGCGTCAAGCAAAGGAACGCCGGGTCTGTCGCAGCATAATGTGAGCGACGGGTTTTCGTTCGGTAGGAATTGAAAGAGTCGTGTCTGAAAATGATCTCAGCTGAAGGCCTGAAAGAAATCGATCGTGCGATCGCGAAGTATCCCGCCGATCAGAAACAGTCCGCCGTGATGTCGGCGTTGGCCACTGCTCAGGAAGAGCATGGCTGGCTGTCGCCCGAACTCATGCAGTTCGTCGCGGACTATCTCGGCATGCCGGCGGTCGCAGTGCAGGAGGTCGCTACCTTCTACACGATGTACGAGACCTCGCCGGTCGGCAAATACAAGATCACGCTCTGTACGAACCTGCCGTGCCAGCTCGGCCCGGACGGCGGCTCCGACAGCGCCGCTGAATATCTGAAGCAGAAGCTCGGCATCGACTTCGGCGAAACCACGGCCGACGGCAAATTCACCCTGAAAGAAGGTGAGTGCATGGGTTCGTGCGGCGACGCGCCGGTGATGCTGGTGAACAACCATCGCATGTGCAGCTTCATGAGCCGCGAGAAGATCGACCAGCTGCTCGAGGAACTTTCGAAATGACGTCTTTACACGATCGTCACATCAAACCGCTGATTCTCGCCGGCCTGAACGGCGACAACTGGCATCTCGAAGACTACGTGGCGCGCGGCGGTTACGCCCAGCTGCGCCGCATTCTGGAAGAAAAGATTCCGCCCGAGCAGGTGATTGCCGACGTCAAGGCGTCGGGTCTGCGCGGCCGTGGCGGTGCGGGCTTTCCGACCGGCCTGAAGTGGAGCTTCATGCCGCGCCAGTTCCCCGGCCAGAAGTACCTCGTCTGCAATTCGGACGAAGGCGAACCGGGCACGTTCAAGGACCGCGACATCTTGCGCTTCAATCCGCACTCGCTGATTGAAGGCATGGTGATCGGCGCGTACGCGATGGGCATCACGGTCGGCTACAACTATATCCACGGCGAAATCTGGGAAGTGTACAAACGCTTTGAAGAAGCGTTGGAGGAAGCTCGCCGCGCCGGGTTCCTCGGCGAGAACATCATGGGTTCGGGTTTTTCGTTCGAACTGCATGCGCACCACGGTTACGGCGCCTACATCTGCGGCGAGGAAACCGCGCTGCTCGAATCGCTGGAAGGCAAGAAAGGCCAGCCGCGCTTCAAGCCGCCTTTCCCGGCGAGCTTCGGCGTGTACGGCAAGCCCACCACGATCAACAACACCGAGACGTTCGCGGCGGTGCCGTTCCTGCTCGCGGTCGGCCCGCAGAATTACCTCGAAATCGGCAAGCCGAACAACGGCGGCACGAAGATTTTCTCGATCGCAGGCGACGTCGAGCGTCCGGGCAACTATGAGATTCCGCTCGGCACGCCGTTCTCGACGCTGATGGAACTCGCCGGCGGCATGCGCGGCGGCAAGAAGATCAAGGCCGTGATCCCTGGCGGCTCGTCGGCACCGGTGATTCCGGGCGACATCATGATGCAGACCGACATGGACTACGACTCGATCGCCAAGGCCGGCTCGATGCTGGGTTCGGGCGCGGTCATCGTGATGGACGAGACGCGTTGCATGGTGCGCTCGCTGCTGCGTCTGTCGTACTTCTATTACGAAGAGTCGTGCGGTCAGTGCACGCCGTGCCGCGAAGGCACCGGCTGGCTGTATCGCGTCGTGCATCGTATCGAGCATGGGCTCGGCCGTCCGGAAGATCTGGATCTGCTGAACTCGGTCGCTGAAAACATCATGGGCCGCACGATTTGCGCGCTCGGCGATGCGGCGGCCATGCCGGTGCGCGGCATGCTCAAGCACTACTGGGACGAATTCGAATATCACGTCGCCCACAAGCATTGTCTCGTCGGCGGTCATGCCGGCGCGGCAGCGGCGCCGGAAACAGTGGCTGCCTGAGTACGCTGAACAACAGGTACGCACCAGAACACGTCATCCGCGGGATTCATCGCCTGAAACCGGCGATGAACAGGGCGAACGATTGAGCGGTAACAGGTTAAGGAAGATTGACCATCATGGTTGAACTTGAAATAGACGGCAAGAAAGTAGAGGTGCCTGAAGGCAGCATGGTGATCCAGGCTGCGCATAAGGTCGACACGTACATTCCTCACTTCTGCTATCACAAGAAGCTGTCGATCGCTGCCAACTGCCGGATGTGTCTGGTCGACGTCGAAAAGATACCGAAGGCCGTGCCCGCATGCGCCACGCCGGTGTCGGCGGGCATGATCGTGCGCACCAAGTCCGAGAAGGCGGTGAAGGGTCAGCAAGCCGTGATGGAATTCCTGCTGATCAACCACCCGCTGGATTGCCCGATCTGCGATCAGGGCGGCGAGTGTCAGTTGCAGGATCTGGCGGTGGGCTACGGCAAGTCGTCGTCGCGTTATAGCGAAGAGAAGCGTGTCGTGTTCCACAAGAACGTCGGCCCGCTGATCTCGATGGAAGAAATGACGCGTTGCATTCACTGCACGCGGTGTGTGCGTTTCGGCCAGGAAGTGGCCGGCGTGATGGAACTCGGCATGCTGGGCCGCGGCGAGCATGCGGAAATCACGTCGTTCGTCGGCAAGACGGTCGACTCCGAGCTGTCGGGCAACATGATCGATTTGTGCCCGGTCGGCGCGCTGACCAGCAAGCCGTTCCGCTACAGCGCCCGTACGTGGGAGCTGTCGCGCCGCAAGTCGGTGAGCCCGCACGATTCCGTCGGCGCGAACCTCGTGGTGCAAGTGAAGAACAACCGCGTGATGCGTGTTCTGCCGTTCGAAAACGAATCCATCAACGAATGCTGGATCTCGGACAAGGACCGTTTCTCATACGAAGGCCTGAACAGCCCGGAACGTCTGACGCAACCTATGCTCAAGCAAGGCGGCAAGTGGGTCGAAACCGACTGGCAAACCGCGCTCGAGTACGTGGTCAAGGGTCTGAAGGGCATCAAGGGCGACCACGGCGCGAATGCACTGGCCGCGCTTGGCAGCGCTCACAGCACCGTCGAAGAACTGTTCCTGTTGAAGCAGCTGGCGCAAGCGGCCGGCACGCCTAACGTCGACTTCCGTCTGCGTCAGTCGGATTTCTCCGCGCCGGTCAACGGTACGCCGTGGCTTGGTACGGCAATCGCCGATCTGTCCAACGTCGACGCGGCGCTGGTGATCGGTTCGGATCTGCGTCGCGATCATCCGCTGTTTGCAGCGCGTCTGCGTCAAGCAGCGAAGAGCGGCGCGAAGCTCACGCTGGTGCAAGCTACGAACGACGACGCACTGATTCCGCAAGCAAAACGCGTGGTTGCCGCGCCGTCGGCATGGCTCGGCGCGTTGGCCGGTATCGCCGGCGCGGTGTCGGAGGCTAACGGCGCGGCACTGCCGGAAGCGTTCGCCGGCACGCAGCCGACGGACGCCAACAAGCAGGTCGCCAAGTCGCTCGCCGCCGGTGAACGCCGTCTGGTGCTGCTCGGCAACGGCGCGGTCCGTCATCCGGACTTCGCGGCCATTCACGCCGCGGCTCAATGGATCGCGGACGCAACCGGCGCGACGCTGGGCTTCCTTACGGAAGCCGCGAACACAGTCGGCGCGCATCTCGTGAACGCGCTGCCGGGCGAGGGCGGTCTGAACGCCCGCGAAGTGTTCGAGCAACCGCGCAAGGGTTATGTGCTGCTGAACGTCGAGCCGGAATTCGACACCGCCAATCCGGCGCAGGCATTGGCCGCGCTGAAGCAGGCGGAAATGGTTGTGGTGATGTCGCCGTTCCAGACCGGCGCCGAATACGCCGACGTGCTGTTGCCGATCGCTCCGTTCACGGAAACGGCCGGTACGTTCGTCAACGCGGAAGGCACGGTGCAGATGTTCAACGGCGTCGTGCGACCGCTGGGCGACACGCGTCCGGCATGGAAGGTACTGCGCGTGCTGGGCAGCCTGCTCGGCGTGCCGGGTTTCGAATTCGATACGGCGGAAGAAGTGCGCGCCGCAGCCCTCGGCGACGGCGAATTGAAGTCGCGTCTGTCGAACAAGACGGGCGTTGCGGTTGCACGCGGCAAATCGGCGAAGGCAGTGGAAGGCAAGTTCGAGCGCATCGCCGACGTGCCGATCTATCACGCCGACGCGCTGGTGCGTCGCGCGGAATCGCTGCATTTGACGGCGGCGGCGCGCGCGGCGAACTCGGCTGGTCTGCCGGCCGCGTTGTTCGACAAGCTGGGTTTGAAGGAAGGCGACGCAGTGCGCGTGCGCCAGGGCGAGCAATCGGTGCAGTTGCCGGCTGTGCGCGATGCGAATCTTGCGGAGACGGTCGTCCGCGTATCGGCGGCTACGCCTGCCGGTGCGGCGCTGGGCAGCCTGTTCGGTGAACTGGTGGTGGAGAAGGCGTAAATGAGCTTGTTCGATACGATCAACTCGGGCGGCACCCAGCTTCTCGGTGTGGCATGGCCCACGGTGTGGGCACTGGTGCGCATCCTGGTGGTGGCCGTCGCGATCCTGCTGTGCGTGGCTTACCTGATTCTGTGGGAGCGTAAGCTGATCGGCTGGATGCACGTGCGTCTCGGCCCGAACCGCGTCGGCCCCGCAGGTCTGCTGCAGCCTATCGCCGACGTGCTGAAGCTGCTGCTGAAGGAAGTGATTCAGCCGGCGCAGGCAAGCCGCTGGATTTACCTGATTGCGCCGATCATGGTGGTGGTGCCGGCCTTCGCGGTCTGGGCGGTGATTCCGTTCCAGGCGGGCGCGGTGCTCGGCGACATCAACGCCGGCCTGTTGTACGCGATGGCGATTTCGTCGATCGGCGTGTACGGTGTGATTCTGGCGGGTTGGGCGTCGAACTCGAAGTACGCGTTCCTCGGCGCCATGCGCGCCGCCGCCCAGATGGTCTCGTACGAAATCTCGATGGGCTTTGCCCTCGTCGTCGTGCTAATGACGGCCGGCACGCTGAACCTGTCGGGCATCGTCGGTTCGCAGGAACACGGCTTCTTCGCCTCGCACGGCTTGAACTTCCTGTCGTGGAACTGGCTGCCGCTGCTGCCGATGTTCGTCGTCTACTTCATCTCGGGCATCGCCGAAACGAACCGCCACCCGTTCGACGTGGTGGAAGGGGAGTCGGAAATCGTCGCGGGCCACATGATCGATTACTCGGGTATGGCGTTCGCGCTGTTCTTCCTTGCCGAGTACATCAACATGATCGTGATCTCGGCATTGGCTGCAACTCTGTTCCTCGGCGGCTGGAGCGCACCGTTCGGTTTCCTGTCGTTTATCCCGGGCATCGTTTGGCTCGTCGCCAAGGTTTTCTTCCTGTTGTCGGTGTTCATCTGGGCGCGTGCCACGTTCCCGCGCTATCGCTATGACCAGATCATGCGTCTGGGCTGGAAGATTTTCATTCCTGTCTGCGTGGTGTGGCTGGTGGTGGTCGGCTTCTGGATCATGTCGCCGTTGAATATCTGGAAATAAAGGGCGGATGAACCTATGACCGCAATCCAAAACTTTTTCAAGACCTTCTTCCTGACGGAGTTGCTCAAAGGCCTCGCGCTGACCGGACGTTATACGTTCCAGCGCAAGGTGACCGTGCAGTTCCCGGAAGAGAAGACCCCGATTTCGCCGCGTTTTCGCGGCCTGCATGCGCTGCGCCGCTATGAAAACGGCGAAGAGCGCTGCATCGCCTGCAAACTGTGCGAAGCGGTGTGTCCGGCGCTCGCCATCACGATCGAATCGGAAACGCGTGCGGACAACACCCGCCGCACCACGCGCTACGACATCGACCTGACCAAGTGCATCTTCTGCGGTTTCTGTGAAGAGAGCTGCCCGGTCGATTCGATCGTTGAAACGCACATTCTGGAATATCACGGCGAAAAGCGCGGCGATCTGTACTTCACGAAAGACATGCTGCTGGCCGTGGGCGATCGCTACGAAGCGGAGATCGCCGCGAACAAGGCAGCCGACGCACCGTATCGTTGAAGCGGCTTCGGTTGAAGCAGTAAATGCAGCAGTAACACGGCCTGTTGTCGGGCCGAGCGCCGCGGCCTGACCGCCGCGGCACGGCGCACCTGTGCGGCTGTTCTGGCGGGGTATCCGCTTTGCCAGCCACATGTGCCAAAGAACAATGCCTGACGATGGCCTAACGATGAACCGGTAATCATGGAATTCACGACCGTACTGTTCTACATCTTCGCGCTGCTCCTGGTTGTCTCAGGGCTGAAGGTGATCACCTCGCGCAACCCGGTGTCGTCCGCACTGTTTCTCGTGCTGGCGTTCTTCAACGCAGCCGCGATCTGGATGCTGCTCGAGGCCGAGTTCCTCGCAATCCTGCTGGTGCTGGTCTACGTCGGGGCGGTGATGGTGCTGTTCCTGTTCGTCGTGATGATGCTGGACATCAATATCGACGTGCTGCGGCGCGACTTCAAACGCTTCGTGCCGATGGCCACGCTGGTGGGCGCGATCATCGTGATCGAGACCGCGCTGATCCTGTGGCACGGCTATGGCGCCACCGCCACGGCGCTGCGCGACACCACGGCCGCCGCAAACGGCATGGCCGACTGGTCGAACACGCGCCTCATCGGCAAGGTCATTTACACCGACTACATCTTCGCGTTCGAAGTCGCCGGCCTCGTGCTGCTGGTGGCGATCATCGCGGCAATCGCGCTCACCACGAGCCATAAGAAGGACAGCAAGCGCCAGAAGATCAGCGATCAGGTCAAGGTGCGTGCCCAGGATCGCGTTCGCGTCGTGAAGATGGCATCGGAAAAGACCGCGGCGACCGTCGCGGCGGAAGAAGCCGCCGCAGCGGCGGCAGCGGCCGACTCGGCGCCGGCTAAAAACGGCTGAGCGGACAGGAGATAAAAATCATGTTGACCCTTGCCCATTACCTCGTTCTCGGCGCGATCCTGTTTGCGATCAGCGTCGTCGGCATTTTCCTGAACCGTCGCAACGTGATCATCATCCTGATGGCGATCGAATTGATGCTGCTCGCGGTGAACACCAATTTCGTCGCGTTCTCGCACTATCTTGGCGACGTGCATGGCCAGATCTTCGTCTTCTTCGTGCTGACCGTCGCGGCAGCGGAAGCGGCGATCGGCCTCGCGATTCTGGTGACCCTGTTCCGTAGCCTCGACACGATCAATGTCGAGGACCTCGATCAGCTCAAAGGTTAATTTCAGGTAAAGCGGTTATGTCAACGACACTCAATGAAAACCTGCTGCTGGCGATCCCGCTGGCACCGCTGGCCGGCTCCCTGATTGCGGGGTTGTTCGGGAAAGCGGTAGGGCGAGCCGGCGCGCATTCGGTCACGATCCTCGGCGTCGCGATCTCCTTCATCCTCTCGGCCATCGTCTTCTTCCAGGTGATGGACGGCGCGAGTTTCAACGCGACCATCTACGAATGGATGGTGATCGGCAAGACGAAGTTCGAGGTCGGCTTCCTGGTCGACTCGCTGACGGCGATGATGATGTGCGTGGTGACGTTCGTGTCGCTGATGGTGCACATCTACACGATCGGCTACATGGCCGACGACGACGGCTACCAGCGCTTCTTCTCGTACATTGCGCTGTTCACGTTCTCGATGCTGATGCTCGTGATGAGCAACAACTTCCTGCAGCTGTTCTTCGGCTGGGAAGCGGTGGGTCTGGTGTCATACCTGCTGATCGGCTTCTACTTCACCCGTGAGAGCGCGATCTACGCGAACATGAAAGCGTTCATCGTGAACCGCATCGGCGACTTCGGGTTCCTGCTCGGCATCGGTCTGCTGTTCGCTTTCGCCGGTTCGATGAACTACGGCGACGTGTTCGCGAAGCGCACCGAACTCGCGGCATTGAGCTTCCCGGGCACGGACTGGGGCCTGCTGACGGTCGCCTGCATTTGCCTCTTCATCGGCGCGATGGGTAAGTCGGCGCAATTCCCGCTGCACGTCTGGCTGCCGGATTCGATGGAAGGCCCGACGCCGATCTCCGCACTGATTCACGCGGCAACCATGGTGACGGCCGGTATCTTCATGGTCGCGCGCATGTCGCCGTTGTTCGAATTGTCGGATAGCGCGCTGTCGTTCGTGACGGTGATCGGTGCGATTACGGCGCTGTTCATGGGCTTCCTCGGGATTGTTCAGAACGACATCAAGCGCGTGGTCGCGTACTCGACGCTGTCCCAGCTCGGCTACATGACGGTCGCACTCGGCGTATCGGCTTATCCGGTCGCTATCTTCCACCTGATGACGCACGCGTTCTTCAAGGCGCTGCTGTTCCTTGGCGCGGGTTCCGTGATCATCGGCATGCACCACGATCAGGACATGCGCAACATGGGCGGCCTGCGCAAGTACATGCCTATCACGTGGATCACGTCGCTGGTCGGTTCGCTGGCACTGATCGGTACGCCGTTCTTCTCGGGCTTCTACTCGAAAGACTCGATTATCGACGCGGTGAAACTGTCGCATCTGCCGGGTTCGGACTTCGCATACTTCGCCGTGGTGGCGAGCGTGTTCGTTACCGCGCTGTATTCGTTCCGTATGTACTTCATGGTCTTCCACGGCAAGGAGCGCTTCCGCGATCCGAAGCATCCGGATTCGCCGATGGGCGCGGAAGCCGCGGCGCACGGCCATGGCAACGGCCACGACGATGCACACGGCCATGACGATCACGGCCACGCCCACGAGCCGCATGAAACGCCGTGGGTGGTGTGGGTGCCGCTGGTGCTGCTGGCGATCCCGTCGGTGGTGATCGGCGCGATCGCGGTCGGTCCGATGCTGTTCGGCGACTTCTTCCAGCACGGCGTGGCTTTCGAGAAGGTGATCTTCATCGGCGAAAACCATCCGGCGCTGCATGAGATGACTGAAGAGTTCCACGGCTGGGCGGCGATGGGCCTGCATTCCGTTTCGGGCCTGCCGGTCTGGCTGGCGCTCGCGGGTGTGGTGGTCGCGTGGTTCCTGTACCTGGTCCGTCCCGAACTGCCGGCTTTGATCAAGCGCGCATTCGGTCCGATCTACACGCTGCTCGATAACAAGTACTACATGGACAAGATCAATGAAGTCGTGTTCGCGCGGGGCGCCGTGGCAATTGGCCGTGGTCTCTGGAAGGAAGGCGACGTCGTGGTCATCGACGGCATCGTCAACGGCAGCGCACGCTTTATCGGCTGGTTCGCCGGCGTGATCCGCTTCCTCCAATCCGGCTACATCTACCACTACGCGTTCGCCATGATTATTGGCATGTTGGGGCTCCTGACCCTGTTTGTAACGCTCGGCGGCAAATAAGGCGAGGGACACTAATGCACGCTTATCCGATTCTCAGTATTGCGATCTGGTTGCCGATCCTCGTCGGCCTCCTGGTCCTGGCTATCGGTTCCGACCGGAACCCGGCTCCCGCGCGCTGGATTGCGCTGATCGGCTCGGTCGTCAGCTTCATCGTGACGATCCCGCTGATCACCGGTTTTGATTCGAGTACCGCCGATCTGCAGTTCGTCGAAAAGGCCAACTGGATCGAGCGCTTCAACATCACGTACCACCTGGGTGTCGACGGCATCTCCATGTGGTTCGTCGTATTGACCGCATTGATTACGGTGATCGTGGTGATTTCCGCGTGGGAAGTCATCACGAAGAACGTCGCGCAGTATCTCGCCGCGTTCCTGATCCTGTCGGGCATCATGGTAGGCGTGTTCAGCTCGGCCGACGGCATGCTGTTCTATGTGTTCTTCGAAGCGACGCTGATCCCGATGTACATCATCATCGGCGTGTGGGGCGGGGCGAACCGCGTGTATGCGGCGTTCAAGTTCTTCCTGTACACGCTGATGGGCTCGCTGCTGATGCTGGTCGCGTTGCTGTACCTGTACATTCAAACCGGCACGTTCGATCTCGCCACGTGGCAGCACGCGCAGATCGCCATGACGCCGCAGGTGTTGCTGTTCATCGCGTTCTTCCTGGCCTTCGCCGTGAAGGTGCCGATGTGGCCGGTTCACACATGGCTGCCCGACGCCCACGTGGAAGCGCCGACCGGCGGCTCGGTCGTGCTGGCCGCGATCATGCTGAAGCTGGGCGCGTACGGTTTCCTGCGCTTCTCGCTGCCGGTCACGCCGGATGCCAGTCACTTCCTCGCGCCGGTCGTCATCGCGCTGTCGCTGATCGCGGTGATCTACATCGGTCTGGTCGCGATGGTGCAGGCCGACATGAAGAAGCTGGTCGCGTATTCGTCGATCGCGCACATGGGCTTCGTCACGCTCGGCTTTTTCATCTTCAACCAGCTCGGCGTGGAAGGCGCGATCGTGCAGATGATCTCGCACGGCTTCATCTCCGGCGCGATGTTCCTGAGCATCGGCGTGCTGTACGACCGCATGCACTCGCGTCAGATCGCGGATTACGGCGGCGTCGTCAACGTCATGCCGAAGTTCGCCGCGTTCGTGATGCTGTTCTCGATGGCCAATTGCGGCCTGCCGGGCACCTCGGGTTTCGTCGGCGAGTTCATGGTGATTCTGGCCGCCGTCCAGTACAACTTCTGGATCGCGGGCGGTGCGGCGGTCACGCTGATTCTCGGCGCGGCCTACACGCTGTGGATGTACAAGCGCGTGTACTTCGGCGCGATCGCCAACGATCACGTGAAGAGCCTCATCGACATTAACCGTCGCGAGTTTTTCATGCTGGCAGTGCTCGCCGCACTGACGCTGTTCATGGGCCTGTATCCGAAGCCCTTCACCGAAGTGATGCACGTATCCGTGGAAAACCTCCTCTCCCACGTTGCGCAGTCAAAGCTGCCGTTGTCCCAGTAACGCCGAGCGGAGGAATTTAAAGACCATGCAAAACGCCCCTATGACTGCTCTGTTGCCCGACGCGCTGGTGATGCTCGCCGTTGTCGTCGCGTGGCTCAACGACACGTTCGTCGGCCAGGCCGGTCGCCGCACCACGTATTTCATCGCGTTCTTCTCGTCGCTGGTCGCCGGGATCTGGTTCGGGATGAATGCGTTCGACCCGCAAGTGCATTACTTCTTCGGCCACATGTACGTGGTGGACTCGTTCGCCAATGTGATGAAAGCGGTGGTGACGCTCGGCTATGCGGTGTCGATCGTGTATTCGCGCCGCTACCTCGAGGACCGCGACCTGTTCCGCGGCGAATTCTTCCTGTTGGGCATGTTCTCGTTGCTCGGCCAGCTCGTGATGATCTCCGGCAACAACTTCCTGACGCTGTATCTCGGTCTGGAACTGATGTCGCTCTCGCTGTACGGCGTGATCGCACTGCGTCGCGACGCGGCGCAGTCGAACGAAGCCGCGATGAAGTACTACGTGCTCGGCGCGCTGGCTTCTGGTTTCCTGCTGTACGGCATTTCCATGCTGTACGGCGCCACGGGCTCGCTCGACCTGAACGAAGTGTTCAAGGCAATCGGCACGAGCCACTACGATCCTAGCGTGCTGCTGTTCGGCGTGATCTTCATCGTGGCCGGCGTGGCGTTCAAGATGGGCGCGGTGCCGTTCCACATGTGGGTGCCCGACGTGTATCAGGGCGCGCCGACGGCGATGACGCTGCTGGTCGGCGGCGGTCCGAAGGTAGCCGCGTTCGCCTGGGGCTTGCGCTTCCTGGTGATGGGTCTGCTGCCGCTGGCTGTGGAATGGCAGCAAATGCTGGTGATCCTCGCGGCGCTGTCGCTGATTGTCGGCAACATCACCGGTATCGTGCAACGCAACGTCAAGCGGATGCTCGCGTACTCGGCGATCTCGAACATGGGCTTCGTGCTGTTGGGCCTGCTGGCCGGCGTGGTCGATCAAAAGACCACGGGCGCGGCCAACGCTTACGGCTCGGCGATGTACTACAGCATCGTCTACCTGATCACGACGATGGGCACCTTCGGCGTCATCATGCTGCTGGCGCGCCGCGACTTCGAAGCGGACACGCTCGAAGACTTCAAGGGCCTGAATCAGCGCAGCCCGGTGTTCGCGTTCGTCATGATGGTGATGATGTTCTCGCTCGCCGGCATTCCGCCCGCTGTCGGCTTCTACGCCAAGCTCGCGGTGCTGCAGGCAACCATGAACGCCGGTTTGACCTGGCTGACGGTGCTGGCCGTGATCACGTCGCTGTTCGGCGCGTTCTACTACCTGCGTATCGTTAAGCTGATGTATTTCGACGAACCGCAAGACAAGTCGCCGATCCTCGCCGATGCGAGCACGCGTGCCTTGCTCGCGTTCAACGGCGTAGCCGTGCTGGTGCTCGGTATCGTGCCGGATCCGCTGCTCAAGGCCTGCCTGCAGGCGATCCAGCACACGCTGCTGCTCTGATGTCGGCTGCGGGTTGGTTTATCGTGTTGTTGGCGCTGGTCGGCGCCAACCTGCCGTTCCTGAATCAGCGCCTCTTCGCCGCCGTGCCGTTGAAAGCGGCGAAAAAAAGCGCCTGGATCCGGATTGCCGAATTGATCGTGCTGTACTTCGTGGTCGGCGCGCTCGGTTTCCTGCTTGAAGCGCGCGCGGGTAACCGCTTCGAGCAGGGATGGCAGTTCTACGCAATCACGTTCGCTCTGTTCGTCGTGTTCGCATTCCCCGGCTTTACCTTTCAGTATCTCGTCAAACGCCGCTGACGGCGCCTCGCCGTCGCGCACCAAGTTGTCCTGAGGTCCGCTATGGCTGAACTTCCTGATCACGACGCCGCGCTCACCGAGACCTGTCTCGAGAGCAAAACGATGCATCAAGGGCCGTTTCTGACGCTCAAGTGCGATACCGTTCGCTTGCCGGACGGCAAGCACGCCACGCGCGAATATGTTCAGCATCCGGGCGCCGTGATGGTGATTCCCTTATTCGACGACGGCCGCGTGTTGCTGGAAAGCCAGTATCGCTACCCGATGGGCAAGGTCATGGTCGAGTATCCGGCCGGCAAGCTCGACCCGAACGAGGGCGCACTGGCTTGTGCGATTCGTGAATTGCGGGAAGAAACCGGTTACACGGCGCGCGAATACGTTTATCTGACGCGCATTCACCCGATCATTTCCTACTCGACGGAATTCATCGATATTTATCTCGCACGTGGCCTGACTGCCGGCGAGCGCAAACTCGACGATGGCGAATTCCTCGAACTGTTCACGGCAAGCGTTGCCGATGTGTCCGAGTGGGTACGCACCGGCAAGATCACCGACGTGAAGACGGTGATCGGCACGTTCTGGCTTGAGAAGATTTTGTCAGGTGCCTGGCCGATGGCGGAGCCGCAATAGCGCTGTCGGTTCACGATGCGCGCTACGCGCGCCGGTTGGAGAATCCTCGAGAAGCCCCTGTTGGTCGTCGACCAACAGGGGCTTTTGTCATGACGAGCGCGATATCGAGCCAGCGCCTTATCTTGTGTCTGAGAAACGTGTACTCGTCCTATGCCATTCGACAGTCTCGCTTCACGACCGTTGCCACTCTAGTATCGAACTCTGACAAGGTCGCTTGTTATCCGATTTACTTTGGATGACGAAGGGCTTTCGATGTATTCGGTTGTGATTGCATGCGCACATGGTTGTCACTTGACAACCATGTGCGCATGCACTAAATTGGAGGGCATAGATGGTTCGTGGAACCCACTCTAAGAAGGAAATCGAGGCCGCGCTGGCATACGCGGAAAGAAACGGTTGGCGCGTTCAGGGCGGTGGTAAAGGTCACGCTTGGGGAAAAATGTACTGTCCTTACAACGACGCGGAGTGTCGTTGCGGAGAGTTCTGCATATCGAGCGTGTGGAGTACGCCAAAGAATCCCGGCAATCACGCCAGGCACCTGCGGCGCATCGTCGACAACTGCACGGCTCCGCCGCTGGGGAAAAGCGTTCCAAGGGCCAAATCTGAGGCCGAATGAAGGCAGGAGTAATTTATGGAATATGCGTTCACCTTGAAGTTCCGCCTCGCTGCGGAAGATGGCGATCTTGACGCGATCGTTGAGCGCCTGGGCGAAGCTGGATGCGACGACGCCACCATCGGCGTTGGTCAACCGGGCCGCATTGCGCTGGTTTTTTCTCGCGAAGGAACGTCCGCGTTCGAGGCGCTGGTCAGCGCACTGAAAGACGTCAAGCAGGCGGTGCCGTCCGCGCGCCTTGTCGAGGCGGGCCCCGATTTCGTCGGCCTCACCGACGTCGCCGAGATCGCCGGCGTATCACGACAGAACATGCGCAAGCTGATGCTGAGTCACGCGATTGATTTTCCGCCGCCGGTGCACGAGGGCAGTGCATCGGTGTGGCATCTATCGGACATTCTTCACTGGCTGACCGCGCGCGGTGGATACGACATCAAGGCAGACGTGTTCGATGTCGCTAAATCGGCCAAGCAGATTAACCTCGCCAAAGAGGCACGTGAGCTCGAGCCACGGTTTAACCGCCAACTCGAATGCCTGGTGGCGTAGAAGCTGGCAGCGGGCAGTGAGCACACGCACGAACTCCATGTAATCGGCGAGCCCTTCACAAGCTTCCGATCTGTGTGCCGTTCGCGTCGGCTTGGCCGACTTCGGCAGCCCCTTGCGCAAAGCGTTAAAATCGCCCACCGCGTCCGATTTATTAGCGACGCCAAGTGTAAACGCATCGCCCGTAATGAGTTACGAACGACCGTTCACAAAATTCCATTTTGCGCTAAACTGGCACACAAGCCCTGATTCCCCATGAAGGTCCTCGATTTACAGTGTCCGCATGGCCATCGGTTCGAAGGCTGGTTTGCTTCGGCTGATGACTTCGAATCGCAGCAGTCCCGCAAGCTCGTCGAATGTCCAATCTGCGGTGCGAACGAGGTGAGCCGTTTGCCGTCGGCGCCGCGACTGAATCTGTCGGGTGCGACTGAGACGAAAGTCCCCGCGGGCGCGGAGCAAGTGCAGGCGCATGTGATGCGTGCGTTGCGCGAGGTACTGGAAAAGACGGAGAACGTGGGCGACCGCTTCGCCGAGGAAGCGCGGCGCATTCACTACAACGAAGCGCCCGCGCGCAATATTCGCGGTGTCACGACACCGGAAGACGCGAGAGCCTTGGTCGAGGAAGGCATCGAAGTGATGCCGCTGCCGGTTCCGGCCGCCTTGAAGGAACCGCTGCAATAGTGCAGTGGCTTACTGGCGGCAGGCGGTTGCGGCCAGGAGACACTGCGTATGAATCTGAACTATTCCCCCGCTGACGACGCGTTCCGCGCCGACATCCGCACCTGGCTCGAAGCGAATCTGCCTCGCGAGCTGAGCGACAAAGTACTCAACCACAAGCGTCTTTCCCGCGAAGACTTCGCCGGCTGGCACAAGCTGCTCGGCACGCGCGGCTGGTCGGCGGTTGCGTGGCCGAAAGAATACGGCGGCCCGGGCTGGGACGCGACCCAACGGCACATCTGGGACGAAGAGTGCGCGCGCATCGGCGCGCCGACCGTGTTGCCTTTCGGCGTCTCGATGGTGGCGCCCGTGCTGATGAAGTACGGCAGCGAGGCGCAGAAGCGCCACTATTTGCCGCGCATTCTCGACGGCACCGACTGGTGGTGCCAGGGCTATTCCGAGCCTGGCTCCGGCTCGGATCTCGCCTCGCTGCGCACGCGCGCCGAGCGCGTCGGCGACCATTACGTCGTCAACGGCCAGAAAACCTGGACCACGCTCGGCCAGTACGCCGACATGATGTTCTGTCTCGTGCGTACCGATAGCGGCGCCAAAAAGCAGGAGGGCATCTCGTTCCTGCTGATCGACATGAAAACGCCGGGCATCACTGTGCGCCCGATCATCACGCTCGATGAGGACCACGAAGTCAACGAAGTTTTTTTCGAAGACGTGAAGGTGCCGGTCGAGAATCTGGTTGGTGAAGAAAATCGCGGCTGGACTTACGCGAAGTATCTGCTCGGCCACGAGCGCACCGGCATCGCGCGCGTCGGTCAGTCGAAGCGCGAACTCGTATTCCTGAAGCGTCTCGCGCTCAATCAGAAGAAGAACGGCAAGCCGCTGCTGCAAGATCCCGTGTTCGCCGCGAAAGTCGCGAGCCTTGAGATCGAACTGATGGCGCTCGAAGTCACCGTGCAACGCGTGCTCGCCAATGAAACAGGCGGACGCGGGCCGGGTCCGGAAGCGTCGATGCTCAAGATCAAGGGCACGGAGGTACAGCAAGCGCTGACCGAGTTGATGTTCGAAGCCGTCGGGCCGTTCGCCGCACCGTTCGACGTGCCGTTCCTCGAAGGCGAACGCGAACATAGCGTGGCGGGCGACGATGACGCCGCGCCGCTGGCCGCGTACTACTTCAACTTCCGCAAGACGTCGATCTACGGCGGCTCGAACGAAATTCAAAAGAACATCATCGCGCAGATGATTCTTGGACTTTGAGGAGCGGCGCATGGACTTCAATTTCAACGACGAACAACAGCAATTCGCCGACGTGCTGCGCCGCTATCTGGACAGGAGCTACGGCTTCGAGGCGCGTCAGGCGATCGTGCGATCGGAGCGCGGCGTGTCGGACGCGCATTGGACAGCTTTTGCTGAATTGGGCCTGACAGCCTTGCCGGTGCCTGAAGCTCAGGGCGGCTTCAACGGCGGCCCGATCGACATGCTGGTGGTCATGCAGGAGCTCGGCCGCGCGTTGGTGGTCGAGCCGTATTGGGCGACCGCGGTTGGCATCGAGGCGCTGCGCCTCGCGGGCACCGGGCAGGGCGAAGACGCGTTGCTACTGGAGCGCGCGGCTCAGGGGGAGATCAAGCTGGCCGTAGCGTTTCATGACCCGCACGCACGCTACGATCTGTTCGCTGTCGAGACGGTCGCAAGCGGGCAGGGCGAGCAACACACGCTGAGCGGTACGAAGTCGGTCGTGCTGCATGGCGCGCAAGCGGATTACTGGATCGTGCCGGCGCGGCTGAATGGCGAAATCGCGCTCTTCGTCGTGGCGCGCGATGCGGCCGGCGTCACGCTTACTGATTACCGCACGATCGACGGCCAACGCGCCGCGACGCTCGAGTTCAACGGCACGCCCGCGCGCCGGCTCGCCGGCAAACACGCCGGCGCGGCGGCGCTGGAACATATCGCGGACTACGGCACCGTGCTGCTGTGCGCCGAAGCAATCGGCGCGCTCGACGCGCTGAACCTCGCCACCGTCGACTACACCAAAACGCGCCAGCAGTTCGGCCAGCCGATCGCGCGTTTTCAGGCCTTGCAGCACCGCATGGTCGAGATGCTGATTCACGCCGAGCAGGCGCGTTCGATCACGTATCTGGCCGCCATGCACTACGCCAGCGAAGATGCCGACGAGCGCCGCCGCGCCGTCTCCGCGGCGAAGGCGCGGGTCGGCCAGGCCGCGCGTTTCGTCGGCCAGCAGGCGGTTCAGTTGCACGGCGGCATGGGCGTTACGAACGAGGTCGCGGCGGCGCATCTGTTCAAGCGTCTTGCTATCATCGAAACCACATTGGGCGATGTCGATCACCATCTCGCGCGGTTCGCCGCGCTGCCCGGCTTTGTCACCGCCGAAGCTTGATCAGCCGGTCGAATCGGATAAGAAAGAGGTGCGACGATGGGTTTGAGTTTCGAAGACATGGTTGTCGGCACGACCACCGAAATCGGCAAGCACACGTTCACGCGTGAAGAGATCATCGCGTTCGCGGAGAAGTTCGATCCGCAGCCGTTTCACCTGAACGACGCCGCGGCCGCCGAGTCGCCATTCGGCGGATTGGTGGCAAGCGGCTGGCATACCTGCTCGGTCATGATGGGCATGCTGGTGCGCAACGCGATAGCGGGGTCCACGTCGATGGGCTCGCCCGGTATCGACGAGATCCGCTGGCTGAAGCCGGTGCGCGTCGGCGACACGATCACGATGATGAACTCCGTGCTCGACAAGCGTGTCTCGGCGAGCAAGCCGGATCGCGGCATCGTGTCGACGCAGTGGGAAGGTATCAATCAGCATGGCGAAACGGTGATTACCGTGCGCTCGAAGGCGTTGTTCGGGTTGCGTAACCCGGGCGCCGCGTCATGACGGGCAGTGCGGCGTCCGCCGCGACGTTCGGCAACGCTGTAGCCTTGCGCGGGCTGGCGGGCGCCGAGCCGCTCGTGAGCGAGTGGCTGACGGTCGATCAGGCGAGCGTCGATCGTTTCGCCGACGCCACCGGCGATCATCAATGGATTCACGTCGATCCCGAACGGGCGTGGCGCGAGTCGCCGTTCGGCGGTCCGGTCGCGCATGGATTCCTGACGTTGTCGTTGATTCCGGTTCTGCTGGAAAAGACGGTGGCGCTCGAGCAGCGCATGGGCGTCAATTATGGATTGAATCGCGTGCGGTTTACGTCGCCGGTGCCGGTCGGCTCGCAGTTGCGCGCGAAGTTCGCCGTGGCGTCCGTCACCGACGTCGACAGCGACGGCGTGCAAGTCGTGTGGAATGTGACGTTGGAACGGCAGGGCAACGAGCGGCCGGTGTGCGTGGCGGAGTTCATCACGCGGCATTACTTCTAGCTGGCGTTAGGCTCGCCGTTCATGTTCGCAAGAGAAAGCGCGAGCGGCGTGAATGCCGGCTCGCGCTTTTTTACTCACGCCGATAGCGAAATAGCGCCGCTGCCGCAATACTAATGTTTCGCGTATTGCGTCGCGCCAAACAGTATTTCCTTAGCCTTGTCATCCATGAGCGGCTTGCGGGCGGACGCCAGCACTTCGACGCCGCGCACCACCGCCGGACGCGCGGCGATCTCTTCATGCCATCGCTTCACATTCGGAAAGGCATCCAGTTCGATACCCTGGTTTTGCCACGAGCGTGTCCACGGAAACGCGGCGATGTCCGCGATCGTATAGTCGTTGCCGGCGAGGTATTGCGTCTGGCCGAGTTGCGTGTCCATCACGCCGTACAGGCGCCGCGTCTCGTTCGTGTAGCGGTTGATCGCGTATTCGATCGGCTCCGGCGCGTAGATGCGGAAGTGGTGCGTTTGCCCGAGCATCGGACCGAGTCCGCCCATCTGGAACATCAGCCATTGCAGCACTGAGTAGCGCGCGGCCGGATCGGTCGGCATAAACTTACCGGTTTTCTCAGCGAGATAAATCAGGATCGCCCCCGATTCGAACAGCGCGAACGGCTTGCCGTCGGCGCCCTTGGGGCCCTCGGAGTCGACGATCGCCGGGATCTTGTTGTTCGGGCTGATGGCAAGGAATTCGGGCTTGAACTGGTCGCCCGCGCCGATATTCACGCCGTGCACGGTATAGGCGAGGCCCGTCTCCTCGAGCATGATGTGAACCTTGTGGCCGTTCGGGGTCGCCCAGCTATAGACATCGATCATCGTGGCTCCTTTCTATCGTGAAAGCGGCGCCGCAAGGGGCGCCGCTGGTGACGAAAATTAGAGCATAGATCGCACGATGCTGCTGGCGGCGCCGTGAGCAAGCCCCGGCCTCCCGGCGCGAGACTTCAAATTTCAAACCCGCGTAACCGGCGTCTCGACGCGAGACGCCGCGCCGGTATCCGTGTAACGCGCCAGCTCGAGCTTGGCGATCGCATTGCGGTGGACTTCGTCCGGACCATCGGCGAAGCGCAACGTCCGTGCGGATGCATACGCATACGCGAGCGGAAAATCGTCGCTGACACCGCCGCCGCCGTGCGCCTGAATCGCCCAGTCGATCACCTGACACGCCATGTTCGGCGCGACCACCTTGATCATCGCGATTTCGCCGCGTGCGCCCTTGTTGCCGACGGTGTCCATCATGTAGGCGGTTTTTAGCGTCAAGAGGCGTGCCTGTTCGATCAGGCAACGTGCGTCGGCAATGCGTTCCTGGGTGACGCCTTGCGCCGCGACCGGCTTGCCGAACGCAACGCGTTGCAGCGAGCGTTTCGACATCAGTTCAAGGGCGCGCTCGGCAAGGCCGATCAAACGCATGCAGTGATGGATGCGTCCCGGTCCGAGGCGGCCTTGCGCGATCTCGAAGCCGCGGCCTTCGCCGAGCAACATGTTGGTGGCCGGCACGCGCACGTTTTCGAGCGTGATTTCCATGTGGCCGTGCGGCGCGTCGTCGTAGCCGAACACGGTGAGAGGACGGTGCACGGTGATGCCGGTGGCGTCGGCGGGCACGAGGACCATCGACTGTTGCTGGTGGCGCGGCGCGTCGGGGTCGGTCTTGCCCATCACGATATAGATCTTGCAGCGCGGATCGCCGGCACCGGACGACCACCACTTGTGGCCGTTGATCACGTAGTAATCGCCATCGCGCACGATGCTCGTCTGGATATTGGTCGCGTCCGACGATGCCACCTCCGGTTCCGTCATCAGAAACGCTGAACGGATCTGGCCTTGCAGCAACGGTTCGAGCCATTCGCGCTTGTTGTCCTCGCTGCCATAGCGCTCGATCGTTTCCATGTTGCCGGTGTCGGGCGCGTTGCAGTTGAACACTTCGGGCGCCCAGGGCACGCGGCCCATGATCTCGCACAGCGGCGCGTATTCGAGATTCGTGAGACCGGCGCCGCGCACGGATTCAGGCAGGAACAGGTTCCACAAGCCGGCGTCGCGCGCCTTCTGTTTGAGTTGCTCGATCAGTTCGGTCGGCAGCCATGCGTTGCCGCTCTCGCGATTGCGCGCGATCTCCGCGTAGAACGCCTGCTCGTTCGGATAAATGTGCTCGTCGAAGAAAGCGAGCAGTTTCTCGCGCAGCGCCTGAACCTTCGGGGTGTAATCGAAATTCATGTGTGACCTCGCGGATAACGAATGACGTGTGTTCGGAAGCGCAATGCAATGCAACTCGGTATGCGGATTCGCTTAGCGCACTTTCTGCGCGTAGCGCCAGGCGAGTTCGGCCATCGGCTTCGCGCGACGACCGGCATCGAGCGCCTGAGCGCTGGCCGCGGTGCCGTCGACGACGCGCTTCATGATCCCTTGCAGGATCGCGGCGATGCGGAACATGTTGTACGCCAGATAGAAATTCCAGTCGCCGTGAATCTCGAAGCCGGTGCGCCGGCAATAGCGCTCGACATACCGCGCTTCGTCTGGAATGCCGAGCGCGGCCCAATCGAGGCCCGCAATGCCGCGGAATTGCGCCGGATCGACGTGCCACGCCATGCAGTGATAGGCGAAGTCGGCGAGCGGATCGCCGAGCGTCGACAATTCCCAGTCGAGCACGGCGAGCACGCGCGGTTCGTGGGGATGAAAGATCAGATTGTCGAGCCGGTAGTCGCCATGCACGACCGAGGCGCGCTCGCCGGTTTCGGCCGGCATATGTTGCGGCAGCCATTCGATCAGACGCTGCATCGCGTCGATCGGTTCGGTTTCCGACGCAATGTACTGTTTGCTCCAGCGGCCGATCTGGCGCGCGAAGTAGTTGCCAGGTTTGCCGTAATCGGAGAGACCGGCTGCCGCGACATCGACGCTGTGCAACGCGGCGATCACGCGATTCATTTCGTCGTAAATGGCCGCGCGTTCAGCAGGCGTCATGCCGGGCAAGGACTGATCCCACAACACGCGGCCTTCGACGAACTCCATCACGTAGAACGCGCGGCCGATCACGCTTTCGTCCTCGCACAAGGCGAGCATTTTGGCGACCGGCACGTCGGTGCCGGCGAGCGCACGCATCACGCGGTATTCACGCTCGACGGCGTGCGCGGACGGCAACAGCTTCGCAGCGGGGCCGGGCTTCGCACGCATCACGTACGAACGGGACGGCGTGATCAGCTTGAACGTTGGGTTGGACTGGCCGCCGGCGAATTGCTCGAGCGTGAGCGGTCCGGAAAATCCATCGACATGCTGGGCCAGCCACGCGGCGAGCGCGTCGCTGTCGACGCGTTGCCGCTCATTGACCGGGCGCGTGCCCTCGAAGGCCGAGTAATCGGGTTTGCGTTCTGGTTCGCCGCTCTGTGTGGCTTGCACCATATGTCTCCTCCAGTTCGGATTCAGCTACGCTTGTATTGAATGAATTGTGCGTAGAGTATTTCCATCGTCGTATTGCGGATGTCGCGATGCAGCGGCGACGGCGGTGAATAGTTGATCGTGCGTAGCACCCAGTCTCGCGGCGCCGCGCCGACGTCGAGCGCGTTGATGCAGCCGGTGGCCTGCGCGAGATGGCCGAAAAAAGTTCGGCCGCCGGCGGTGAGCGCATGCGACAGAATCGCGCGATTCACGCCACCGTGCAGCACGAGCAGCACGGTATCCCACGACGTGTCCTCGCGCAGCGCAACCACCGCGGGCAAGACGCGATCGAACAGCGCGCCGATGGTCTCGCCTTCGAGAAAGCGCGTGCTTTCCGGCACGATTCCGTCGAACACACCGAGAAAAGCCGCTTCGATATCCTGCAACGGAACGCTGCCGAGCTTGCCGCCGCGAATCTCCTGCCATGCAGGCTCGATGTCGAGTCCGATCTGCTGGCCCGTCTCGGCCAATACGCGCTGCGCCGTTTCGATCGTACGCGGCAAACCGCTGACGATCACCCGATCGAACCGGACCTGCTGCTCCGCGAACACGCGGCCTGCCGCGCTCGCCTGCTCGCGGCCGTTCGCATTCAACGGCACGGTTTCAGGATCGATCGTGCGGCCGGAATCGTCGAAGTAGGTCACGTCGCCGTGACGCATCAGAAAGATGCGGCGGCGTTTGGGCAGTTGATATTCAGGCATTGTCTTCGTTCACTTGTAGACAGGCGCGCGTTTTTCGAGGAACGCCGAAATCCCTTCAAGGCCTTCGCGGTGATGCAGCGACGCGACAAAGCTGTCGCGCTCCGCAACCAGATGTTCGGCGAGCGGTTGCGCGCCGGCCGCGCTGATCAGCCCTTTGATGCGCACAATCGAATTCGGCGAAATCTTGCCGAGTTCGTCGGCCCATGCGACGGCGGCGTCACGCACCGCGCCGGTCTTTGCCAGCTTGTTGACCACGCCGAGTTCATGCAAACGCGCGGCGCCGATCGGCTTGCCTTCGATCAGCACTTCGGTTGCCAACTGACGCGGCAAAGCCTGGGCGAGAAACCACGAGCCGCCGCCATCGGGCGTCAGGCCGACGCGCGCATACGACATCACGAACTTGGCGTCTTCCGCGGCAACGATCAGATCGCACGCGAGCGCGAGCGAGAATCCCGCACCGGCGGCGGCGCCGTCGACCGCGGCGATCACCGGTTTCGACGATAGGCGCAGCGCTGAAATCCATTCGCCCAGAAGATCGATGCTTTCCGCTTGCACGGACGGATCTTTCGCGCGGTTTTCCAGCAAGCGGTTCAGATTGCCGCCCGCGCAAAAAAAGTTATCGGCTCCGGTGATCACGACGGCGCGAATCGACGGATCGCGTTCCACGGAATCGAGCGCCTCGATACCCGCGGCGTACATGTCCGGATGCAGCGCGTTGCGCGCGCCGGGGTTCGACAGCGTGAGGATCAGCGTCGATTCGCTTTCGGTAGGGCGCGAGGTCAGCAGTTCGGCGCTCATTGTTGCGTCTCCGTTTGGATGTCGGCTGCATCGCGTTGTGTCAGCGGCAGGCCAAGTTGCGCGCGCCGTGCGAGCCAGGGCGACGGGCGGTAGCGCGGGTCGCCTAGCACGCTGAAGATGTTGCGCAGGACCGTGAGGATGGTTTGCGCGCCGAGCGCGTCGCCAAGGGCGAGCGGTCCACGCGGATAGCCGAGGCCGAGCATCACGGCGAGATCGATATCTTCGGGCGTGGCGATCTGTTTCTGCGCGATGTCGCAGCCGATGTTGACGATCGTCGCCACCATGCGTTGCGCGACGAAGCCGGTCGAGTCGCGGATCACGGTGACGGGAATGCCGTCGGCGGCGAATAGCGCATGCGCGGTATCACGCGCGCTGCGGCTGGTGGCGGGCGTGGTCATCAGCGTGCGGCGTTGCGCGCCGACGAGCGGGAAGAGGGCGTCGATTGCGACAACGCGGGTTGCGTCGAGCGCTTCGTCGACCGCGGCCGTGGTCGCGTCGTGACCGAACGGCGTGACGACGATCAAGGATTCCGCCGCCGGCGTGGCGGCATCGTCGAGCTTCACGCCCGCTTTGTCCACGAGTTGCACGACGGCTTCATAAGCTTGCGGATAGCGCTTGCTGATCCACACGCTTTGGGGCAGTTCAGTTGGCGCGGGCGCTTCGGCGGGGACTTGCTGCTTGCCGTCTTCGTAGCGATAAAAACCTTCGCCCGTCTTGCGGCCGATCAGTCCGCCCGCGAGCCGTGTGCCTGTGATCGGCGACGGCGTGAAGCGCGGCTCTTCATAGAACTGGTGATAGATCGACTCCATCACCGGATGCGACACGTCGAGCGCCGTCAGATCGAGCAGTTCGAACGGCCCGAGGCGAAAGCCCGCCTGCTCGCGCATGATGCGGTCGATATCGGCGAAGCTCGCCACGCCTTCGCCGGCCACGCGCAGACCCTCGGTGTTCATGCCACGGCCCGCATGGTTCACGATGAAGCCGGGCATGTCTTTCGCGCGCACCGGCGTGTGACCCATGCGGCGCGCGAGATCCATCAGCGCGTCGCCTGCCGCCGGGTCGCTACGCAGACCGTCGATCACTTCGACGACTTTCATCAACGGCACGGGATTGAAGAAGTGGTAACCGACCACGCGCGACGGGTCGATGCAGCCGGCCGCAATCGCCGTGATCGACAGCGACGACGTGTTGGACGCGAGAACGCAACGGCCGCTCACCACGGCTTCGAGTTCGCGGAAAAGGGCCTGCTTCACGTCGAGCTTTTCAACGATCGCCTCGACGACGAGATCGCAATCGACCAGATCGCCGACGGCTTGCGCGCCGCTGACGTTCGCCAGTGCGGCGAGTGAGCGGGCCTGGTCGAGCTTGCCTTTGGCCGTCAATTTGGCGAAAGTCTCGGCAAGGTAGTCGCGCGCGGCGCCGACCGCGGCGGGGTTCGTGTCGTAGAGACGCACGGTAAGGCCCGCCAGCGCGGCAATCTGCGCAATGCCCCGGCCCATTGCGCCGGTTCCGACAATGCCGATAGTCTCGATGCTGAAATTGCGAGAGGTCATTGTGATGCTCGACTCCATGGTTATTTTAGAATAGCACGATCGTGCAATTTACCGGATGATTGGCCGAAGGCCGCCGCTTTGATTTTGACGAGCGGTCTCAAACCACCCGAAGTAAGGAGACACCCGATGATCAAGCTGTGCGGTTTCGCGCTCTCTAACTATTACAACAAAGTGAAGTTCGTGCTGCTCGAATACGGCATTCCGTTCGAGGAGGTCCTCGTGCTGCCCAGCCAGGAAGAGACTATGCTCGAGCATTCGCCGCTCGGCAAAGTGCCTTATCTTCAGACTGAAGGCGGCGATCTGTGCGAGTCGCAATGTATCGTCGAATATCTGGCGGCGCGCTTTCCCGACACGGCGATTTTCTCCGCCGATCCGTGGGAAGCGGCCAAGGAACGGGAGTTGATCACGTTCGTCGACGTGCATCTCGAACTGACCGCGCGCAATCTCTACAAGGAGGCGTTCTTCGGCGGCACGGTGACGGAGGCGACCAAGGGGCGCGTCGAAAAACTGCTCGCGCATCACATCGCGGGCTTCAAGCGGATTGCGAAGTTCGGACCGTATTTGCGCGGCGAGCGTTTCAGTGTCGCGGACGCGGCAGGGTATGTGAGTCTGCCGCTGGTGGGCATGGCCACGCAGACCGTCTACGGCTGCGATTTTCTGCTCGACGCCGGCGTGGATTGGAAAAGCTACGTGAAGGCGATCAACCCCAGGCCGGCCGCGCAGCGCGTGACCGGGGACCGCAAGGCGTACATCGCGGCGTCGGGTTCTGCTTGACGCGCGGTGCCGCCGATGAAATGAGCCAAGGCATGCAACGCACGCCTTGGCCGCTGCGCGCGATGGCGAGGAACGTGGGTTCGTTCGCGGCATCGCGCGGGGCATTTTAGAGCCGCGCCAGCCGGTCGAGCGCGGTGGCGAGGGTGCTTTCCTGCTTGGCAAAGCAGAAGCGCGCCACGCCCGATTCATGCGCCTCGTGATAGAACGCCGAGACAGGAATCGCCGCGACGCCGATCTCGCCGGTTAGCCATTGGGCGAATTCGGCTTCGGGCAAATCGCTGATCGCCGAATAGTCGACGCACTGAAAGTACGTGCCCGTGCAAGGCAGCAGCTTGAAGCGCGAATTCGCGAGGCCAGCGCGGAAGAAGTCGCGCTTCTTCTGGTAAAACGCGGATAGCTCCAGATACGGTGCCGGATCTTTCATGTAATCGGCGAGGCCGATCTGCATCGGCGTGTTGACCGTGAACACGTTGAACTGGTGCACCTTGCGAAACTCCGCGGTGAGCGAGGCAGGCGCGGCCACGTAGCCGACTTTCCACCCCGTCACGTGATAGGTTTTGCCGAAACTCGACACCACGAAACTGCGCTGCGCCAGTTCCGGATAACGCGCGACGCTCTCGTGCGGCGCGCCGTCGTAGACCATGTGTTCATACACTTCATCCGAGAGGATCAGCACGTTGGTGCCGCGCACGATCTCTTCGAGCTTGCGCATGTCCTCGGCGCGCCAAACCGTGCCGGTCGGATTGTGCGGCGTGTTGATCAGCAGCAGTCGCGTTTTCGGCGTGATCGCGGCGGCGAGCTTGTCGAACGGGATCGCGTAGTCGGGCGCGTCGAGCGTGACGAAGACCGGCTTGCCGCCGGCCAGTTCGATCGACGGCAGATAGCTGTCGTAGGTCGGCTCGATCACGATGACTTCGTCGCCCGGATGCACCGTGCAGAGAATCGCGGTCAGCAACGCCTGGGTGGCGCCCGCCGTGACGGTGATTTCCGTGGCGGCGTCGTAGCGGCGGCCGTACAGGTTCGCGATCTTGTCCGCGATCGCCTGACGCAGCGGCGCGGCACCGGCCATCGGCGGGTACTGATTGTGGCCGTCGCGCATCGCGTTCGCGACCGCGTCGACAATGCGCGGATCGCAGCCGAAGTCGGGAAAGCCCTGGCCGAGATTCACCGCGCCTTTTTCGGCGGCGAGCGCGCTCATCACGGTGAAAATCGTCGTGCCGACATCCGGCAGGCGAGACGGAAACGAGGGACTCATGGGCGTGTCGTGCGGTGCATTCATGGCGCTGTCCGAAGCGTGGGCGAGTGAGTGGGCGAAGCCTGATTGTAGGGAATCGCGGCGCCGCGTGCGCGCCAAGCGCCCCACGTTGGCCATTCGGCCAAGGGTCATGCGGGTGCCGGCTCGCCGGCGGCGTCCACTGAAACGCAGACGGAGGCGGCGAACGGCGCCGGCTGAGCAATCTGAAAGCCGAAGTCGCGCGCAATCCGCTTGGCGAGCTTCAACACGGCGCGATCCTTCGAGACCAGCCAGTCGGCCTGCGCGGCGTGCGCGAGTTCGAGAAACTTCTGGTCGTCGCGGTCTTTGCATTTCGGCAAGGGCCTGGCGTTCTCCGCGAGCGCGGCGGGTTCGACCAGTTGCGCGAGCCGTGCGACCACCGCAAGCGCGACGGCCTTATCCACATTCCGATGCACGAATTGCGGATAGTCGAGCACGTAAGTGAGTTCGGCGAGGCAGCGCGCGTCGATCAGCGCGGCCAGCGCACCGTTTTCGAGCGCGGCGCGGATCGGCCGCGTGTGCGGGTCGTCGAACACGAGAATATCGATCCACACGTTGGAATCGAGGACGACGCGCAAAGCGCCGCGTGAGGCATGGGAACCGGGCATTCGTTACAATCTGGCTTTCGTCTTTGACCGCCAGGCACGGCGTGCCTGCAAGCCTCTATGATAATCGTTCTGTCGCCGGCGAAATCTCTCGACTACGAAACGCCGCCGCACGTCAAAAAACACACGATCCCCGATTTCGTCGACGATGCGGCCGAATTGATCGGCGGATTGCGTCGTTTGTCGCCGCAGCAGATCGCCTCGTTGATGGACATTTCCGATCAGCTTGCGCACCTCAATTTCCAGCGCTACGCGCAGTGGTCGCCCAAGTTCGGCACGCACAACGCCAAGCAGGCGGTGCTCGCGTTCAACGGCGACGTGTATGAGGGCTTCAACGCGAAGACGTTGTCGCCGGCCGATCTGGACTACGCGCAGAGTCACGTGCGCGTGCTCTCCGGCCTATATGGCTTGCTGCGCCCGCTCGATCTGCTGCAACCGTACCGGCTCGAAATGGGCACGCGTTTCGCCAACCTGCGCGGCAAGGATCTGTACGCGTTCTGGGGCGAGCGGATCACGCAGGCTTTGAACGCGCAGCTAAAGAAGAACGCCGCGGCGTCGCGCGTGCTGGTGAATTGCGCATCGGGCGAGTACTTCAAGTCGGTCAAACCGAAGCTGCTGGAAGCGCCTGTCGTCACGCCGGTGTTCGAGGACTGGAAGGGCGGCCGCTACAAAATCATCAGCTTCCACGCGAAGCGCGCGCGCGGGCTGATGGCGCGTTATGCGGTGGAAAATCGTCTCAATAAGCCCGAACAGTTGAAGGACTTCGACGCCGAGGGCTACGCGTTCGACGCCGAAGCCTCGAACGATTCCACTTACGTATTCCGCCGCCGCGTCGCCGACTAAGCGACTGCCTCGCACACATGCAGGGAAGAACATCATGACGTTATCGATTACGAGCAACTTCGACGCGGGCGCGATCGAAGTGATGTCCTGCGCAGACGCGGGCAATATCCGTCTGCGCGTGCGGCCGGACAGTCACGCGGAGTTTGCGCAGTGGTTTTACTTCCGGTTGTCCGGCGCGGCAGGCGAGCGCTGCGTGATGACTTTCGAGAATGCCGCTGCGTGCGCCTTCGCCGAAGGCTGGCGCGATTATCAGGCTGTCGCGAGCTATGACCGGGTGAACTGGTTCCGCGTGCCGACCTCCTATGACGGCCGTGTGCTGACGATCGACCACACGCCGGATTTCGACCGCATCTATTACGCGTATTTCGAGCCGTACAGCGAGGAACGCCATTCGGAATTCCTCGGCGCGGTGCAGCAGATGCCGCAGGCAACGCTCACGGAGTTGGGCACGACAGTCGAAGGCCGGCCAATGTCGCTGCTCACGCTCGGCACGCCGCAAACCGGCGATGTGCCCAAGAAGAAAGTCTGGCTGATCGCACGCCAGCACCCGGGCGAGACGATGGCCGAATGGTTTATCGAGGGTCTCGTGAAGCGTCTCGTGGGTTGGGGCGATTGGGCGGGCGATCCGGTCGCGCGCAAGCTCTACGATCATGCCGTGTTCTACATTGTGCCGAACATGAATCCGGACGGCAGTGTGCACGGCAATCTGCGCACCAACGCGGCCGGCGCGAACCTGAATCGCGAGTGGATGGAACCAGACGCAACGCGCAGCCCCGAGGTGCTGGTGGTGCGTGACGCGATTCACGCAACCGGTTGCGACCTGTTCTTCGATATTCACGGCGACGAGGCGCTGCCCTATGTGTTCGTGGCCGGCTCCGAAATGCTGCCGGGCTTCACCGAGCGGCAGGGGCAGGAGCAGAAGGCATTCATTGAGGCATTCAAGCAGGCGAGTCCTGATTTCCAGGACAAGTACGGCTATGCCGCGAGCAAATATCGTGAGGATGCGCTGAAGCTGGCTTCGAAGTACATCGGCAACGAATTCGGCTGCCTGTCGTTGACGCTGGAGATGCCGTTCAAGGACAACGTCAATCTGCCCGACGAACGGGTGGGCTGGAACGGCGAGCGCAGCGCGTCGCTCGGCGCCGCGATGCTGCAGGCGATCTTGCGGCACGTGGAGACGTTCGCTTAAGCCGCGCGCTGCATAAAAAACGAGGCACACACTACTGAGTGTGTGCCTCGTTTTCATTGAGGTGCCTGAATGGCTGGCGGCGCGGGCCCGTTGATTCCGTCGCGGGTTTATTTAGCCCGTTATTGAGACTTTTTCGCCGGTGTTTTCTTCGCCGTCGATTTGCTGGGCGACTTGCTCGACGTGGTTCGCGACGATTTGCTTGTGCTTGTTTTGGAAGACTTCGAGGCTGCTTTCTTCGCGGTCTTGCCGCTTGCCGTGTGCTTGCCTTTCACGTTCTTGTGCTTGCCCGACGAGGCCTGCGATCCCGACGGCCCGGCGCTATGTGCACGAGCCGGAGGCACCGGATCATTCCAGCTGAATGCCAGCATCTGCGCGCCCACATAGCCGCAGCGAAACTTCAGGTCGGCAGGATCGCCGCCGCCAGCCTGGCGGATGCCGAGCCCTTCGACGGTGACGATGTTGTCCACCTTGACGCGCTGCTTACCCTCGTCGAACGAATCGTTCCAGGGCGTGACCGAGGCATGCGCGCTGTCAAAGGAGCTGGGTGGAAATTCGACATGGTCGAAGGCAGTCGAGGTGCTTGCGACAAAGTTGCCATGAGCGGCGCAGTCCGCGACTAGCGGGTCGGCATGCATGTCATTGACAAATTTGTTGACGAGATCGTTGTGCTGTTCGAGTTGATCGGCGAATGCGGGAGCAGTGCATAAGAGCGAGAGACCCGCTGCAAATGTTGCCAACCGGCCGACCAACCGCAGCAATCGGCGCGGTACGTTGGTGCGATCCATCTAGTTCGTTAGACGCTTATGAGACCTGAGGCACGTAAGATGCTCGGCGGAGGGGAGGAGTTCAATCCTGACGCAAATATTTTGTCCTGTCGTGGTACGCGTTCCATGGCTTCATGTGTCCGGGCGACTGATTGCGCCAGGCAAGTTCAGGCGGGCACGTTGATTGTGCCGCGCTTGTCAGATGCGTGGCCCACCCAATCGGTATCGGCGTACATCATAAGTGGTGACCCATGCAGGACGGTAGACCGCGATCAATGCCGTCGACATGCCGGTAAACCAGGCTTCGCCGGTGGCGAGCAAAAGGACGCTGAACGCGTAGCCGGCCGGCACCACGAGCATTGAACCATCGGCGAGCACGATGTGAATGCCGAGCGCCGCGGCTGCCGTGAGCGACACCGCGATGGCTGGCGAGACAAAACCCTGGCCGAGGATGAACATGAAGAGGTTGCGCGGCAGCCAGGCGATGCTGGCGCGCTGGACCAAGGTCGAAATGCCGACCGGCAATGCGCCGAACACGAGGAAAGTTAACGCGATGCCTTGCCAGGGCGCGTCGAAGACGACGGCGGCAAGACCGACGACCACGGCCATTGCGATCAGCGCGAGCGCCCAATCGAATAGCGTGACGACGAGGGTGGCGCCGAGCAGGTGCATGACGGTGCCGTCATCGAGCCAGGCATTACTCGCCCACAGCACCGACACCGCGACGATGATCGCGAGCCAGACGTGCTGCAACGTGCCGTCCTGAAGTCGTTTGAAAGGATTTTTCCACAGCGCGAGCGCGACCACTATCGCAGTGGCGATCCAGCCACCGACAGCGACCCAGAACGGAAGCGGTGTGTAGAGGAAACCCATGTTTCTCATATTACTCGTTGGATGAGAAAAGGTGTGAGCGGATTCCATGCCAGCCGGCGCAAACGCTGCCAGAAACGCGCATGCCGATTGCGGCGCGAGCGCCGGCTGGCGTCATGCCGAGCCTTGCGCCACCGGTTCCGGTGCCGGCCCCGCGGCCGGTGCCTCGCCATACGGCGCGCTCGGTTCCGCTGCCATCGGCAACGAACTGGGCGTGTCGTTAGCGGGCAACGGGTATCGGAAGTGCCGCTGCGTGCGGCGCCGCAATGGCACGACGCCGGCTTGCCCCATTACCGGACGAGTAGAACCTTCTCCACCATTGCGCAGTACTTGCAATTGGGCGGACAGCCAGCCGTTGTACAGCGCGACCGCGGCGGCGCGATTGGGCGCGCCGAGTTGCTGAAATATGCTCGTCAGATGGATCTTGACGGTGCCCTCGCTGATGCCGAGCGTGCGAGCGATCATCTTGTTGGTGCTGCCCATGTGGACGCAACGCATGATCTGCTCCTGACGGGGCGATAGCCCGTTGGAAAGTTTGGCGCGGCGCGGTGGCGGGCTTTTTTCGTCGAACGGCCGGATGGCCACGTCCGGCGGCAGTGGAGGATTCAATGCCAACGCGCCGGGTGGCACATAGTGGCCGCCCAGCAAAACCATTTCAAACGCGCGCACGATCAGGCAAGGGTCGGTTTCGCGCGGCACGACACCGAGCACGCCTTCGTCCATGAGTTCCCGCACGGCAGCCGGCGAGATGTGGTCGATCAGTACTGCAATGCGCAGATCCGGATAGTGGCTAAGCAGGTGGCGAGTATCCGCGACCGACATCCAGTCCTGCCAATCGATCACCAGCAAGTCGGGCCGCTGTCGCTTGAGCGCGCGTTCGACCTGGCGCCAATCTTGTGCTTCGTGAAAGCGCGCCAGCCGGTCGATTTGCCGCAGTAGCGCTTTGAGCCCATCGCGTCGTTCCGCGTCTGAGTTGAGTATCGAGAATCGCATGCCATGTCTCCAGGTGATTCGGGCGAAGTGGCGCGATGCATGCGCCCGGCGAATGAGTCGGACGCGTTGCGATGCGTCGCCGTCCCTATGATGACAAATTCCCTTCAACTTGACGGCCTGTCCAAAAGGCATAGGAGGAATGACGTAAAAAAAGCCCCGCACGCGGCGGGGCTTTCTGATTCGACGGCTGTGCGCTATAGCGCCGACGCCAATGCTCAATGGAAATGGGGCTGCGCGGGTTCCGCGTCCTCCGGCATTTCGGCATGGACGATTTCGCCGAGCGGATCCGCATAGAGCGGGACGCCGCAGTCGTCGCAATATTCAGGCTCGAAGCGGCCCGCATGGCGGCGCACGTCCGTCACGCCGGTTTCCTTGAGCAGCGCGACGATTTCTTCGAGCGGATCATCTGACGCGGCGCTCTCTTGCGGCTCTTCATCGATGCCCGGCTCGCCGTTTTCGCGGCCGTACAGCGGCCATACGACGCCGTAGATCACATCATTGCTGCCCCGGCGCGTGAAGCCGACGCGATATTCGTCGATGCGACGTTCGCCGAAGCCCGCGACAACCGCGCGCAGGTCCTGCGGCGCCGCGCCGATCGTGTCGAACAGATAGCGTACGGCGGTGCGTACCGTGTGGGGGCGCACGCGTTCGTCGGCGTCACGGCAGGCCGAATAATAGGCATCCGGCAACAGGCATTCGAATTCGCAGCCGGGCAACACTAGCGACAGATTGGCGCCGCCTTGCGTGGCCCATTGTTCAAGACATTGCCCGCGTTCGATCCGGCTGCCGTGCTCTTCTTCCTGCCAGCGAAACGTCGCTTCGCCCACCGGCGCGGCAACTACGGCCAGCAGAAAGCGCGGGTCGGCCAGGATCGGCGACGTTTCAGGCAGTTCGCCGAAATTGAGCTTGATGCTGCCGCCGGCCATGGCCGCTTGAGCAAGTTGCTGCGCGATGCGCCACGTTTCCACGTGATGGCGCGGCAGTTGATCGATGCTGTACAGGAACGGCGCCATGGCCACACGCGTATTGGCCGCGAGCACGTGTGCTTGCAGGTGCGCGCGCAGGGCGTCGGCCGCGTCGGTTTTGAGCGGGCCGGACGGAATCATGTAGCGGGTCCAGGCGAGCACCGGCGCGGCGATCAGCAGCGCTTCGTAAGACACGCCTTCATGCTCGACGATGAACGACTCGCTATGGGTTTCCGCCATGTCGGCGAGCGCGCCGTAAGCATCGGGATGATTTTGCTGCAGATGATCGAGCGCGGCGTCCAGCGTGGTCTGATTGGCGTTACGGACGATCCTGGTCAGCAGCGCATCGAGTTTCGCTTCCCAGAAGCGGTCCTCGGTGCGGCTGCCCGACGCGAAAAGCGCGAGCGAGAGACCGACGAGTTTGTCGGCATCGGGGGGAAGACGTTTGGCGATTCGCGAGCGCATAAATCCGGAAGTTGGGAGGTACAGAACCTTATATTCTATTCTTTTCTATGCCGCCATATTGTTTGGCCGGCAATACCGGATGGATTAGGACGTTTCCACATAAAAAATCAGCCCGTTGGGAGCACTCCTGCATGCGTTGCGTGGCGGCCTGGCCGGATGATATAAAACCGTCCCGAGGGGCTGACTCGTTTCTAGCTTCTATACTGACAGGTTTCAGCGGGCGCCTGACAAGGCGTATGTCCATTCGTCGCCGTGGTCTGGCACAACAGGAGGTATTCATTGTGAAATCGGACCAACTGATTGAGCGTCTCGCCGCTGTCTTCGCGCTGATCATTCTGGTGGGCGGCTCGCTCCTGGTGCTGGCGCCTTTTACGACCGCGCTGCTGTGGGGCGCCATCCTCAGTTATAGCTCCTGGGGCTTGTACCGGCGGCTGACCGCGGCAGTCGGCGGGCGGCGTAGGTGGGCCGCCATGTTGATCGTGCTGATCATTCTGATTGTGGTGTTGGGGCCGTTCGTTTATGCGGGTTTTGCGTTCGGTGCGCATGTTCACGACATAGTCGCGCTTGTGCAGCGGCTCTTTGAAGCCGGCTTGCCGGATTTGCCGCCATGGGTGAGCCGGATCCCCCTGGTCGGTTCGAGCATCAATGCCTTCTGGGAGCACCTGACTAGCAGCAATTCGGAACTGATTGCGCAATTGCGTACGCTGGCGGCGCCGGCCGGCAAGTGGATTCTGGCGGCTGCGATTGCTGTTACGCACGGTTTGGGGCTGCTGGCGCTGAGTATCGTGCTCGCTTTCTTTTTTTATACCGGAGGAGAGGGCGCGGCGGCATGGCTGAATGCCGGCATGCGGCGCATCGCCGGCGAGCGTGCCGACTATCTGCTGGCGCTGGCCGGCAGCACGGTGAAGGGCGTGGTTTATGGGATTCTCGGCACCGCGCTCGTGCAAGGGGTTCTGGCTGGTTTCGGTTGCTGGATTGCCGGCGTGCCGGCGCCGGCGCTGCTTGGTCTGGCAACATTTTTCCTGTCGGTGATACCGGGCGGCCCGGTGATCGTGTGGTTGCCCGCGGCGATCTGGCTGTATCACGGCGGCGCGACCGGATGGGCGATCTTTCTGGTCGTGTGGGGCGTGCTGGTCGTCGGCATGTCCGACAATGTCATCAAGCCGATCCTGATCGGCAAGAACAGCGATATGCCGCTGATCCTGGTGATGCTGGGCATCCTTGGCGGCGCGTTCGCTTTCGGTTTCCTCGGCGTTTTCATCGGACCGACTTTGCTGGCGGTTGCATATACCGTTCTGCACGATTGGACGATCGGCGCGCAGGCTGCGCGGCCCTTGGCGCCCGACGTAAAAGCGCCGATTGTTGAGGAGCCGGGCCATATAGAAAAGGCGCCTTGAATAAATTCCTAGATAACGCTTGCAAGGCTGGGTGCGGCTCGCTAGAATCTCGCTCTTTCGTGCTCCGGAGAACGGGGCGCGGGAGGCGGGAGAGCCAGCAATGGCGGGGGTTTGCGGTACGTCGGGCAGGTCCGGAAAGTTGGAAAAACCT
>WNGR01000668.1_pt1 | contig 37984 bp, 36 predicted proteins | sample 5407581 | NCBI WGS metagenome assembly WNGR01 (sample SAMN13153383, study PRJNA577476) | soil metagenome | isolation source: 80 cm soil or saprolite under Garry oak tree replicate 2 | place: USA:California | collected 2016-06-15 | reverse complement strand
CTGCGGCCACCAAACTAGCCGGATACAGCCAGCCAGCAAGCACGGCAATGACGAACAGCAAAAGGCGCGCAGGCTTGAGATGTGCAAAACGGCCTTCGAGACGCAGCTTATTCATTCATGGTCTCCTAGACCACAACTCAGTCGCACCAGGTTTCTACTAGCCGATGGAAATCTGCTCTTTCATTGCAGATCGACCCGACCGCACTTGGCAGCGCAAGCATTGAGCGAAACGCTTATTCATTCGTTGCTGGGCTCTTGCTGCCAAATTTTATGGATTGAGGACGATACTCGAAATAGGAATCTGAATGTTCAACAGCGGTCGAGCAAATCAGATACTCGTGAAGATGTGATCGTACTGCTCGTCTAATGCCTTGCGATAGGCTTCCGTTCTTCGTTCTAGCTGGGGCTTGAGAGTCCCCGCATTTTTCTCGAGTGCCATGAATTGTCGAATCAATTCGTCCACATCAATGTGCTCGATATCCTGGCTGAACTCCTTCAATCCCACTCCGGTCATCAACGCATCTACTTTTTCATGGTACGAAATCGCCACCACAAGCTTGGTGAGCATCAGCGCCAACAGGACATTGTGGAACCGACTCGCAACCACGACGTCGGTCGCGGCTAGTTGTGACAACACCTCGTCGGAGGAAGAGGCGGGCTCATCGATAATTTTTCTGTCCTCATACTTAAATTCGTTCTTTTCCAATAGCCTTCTCAGATCCTGCCTTACGCGCTTGTCATAGACGGCATCGCCGATGATCAGTCGCACGGTGTACTGATGTTCGAGCAACCACATCACAAAGGCGGCTACTTTACCGATGTAATCACTATAGGCGGTTTCGTCGCTCGCTGAAGTATGAGGTTTGTTGTAATACGTCATGATTCCAACGCCGACCACAGTCTCCTGACTGTCACGAACGTGGTTGTCAGGCATAATCGCTTGTGGCAGGCTGAACGCCAAATCGGGGTAGACAGTGTCACCATTCGTCGCGAAGCCAACACTCTCCAGATAATGTTTAGAGAAGCCGTCGCGGTAGGAGCGGTAGTCTGCAAATGATAAAGCAGCCTTAACGAAGCACCCACTCAATAGGTTGCGTATCGGGCCTACTCCGACGCTCACGAAGAGCAGTTTGCAGCGGCATAGTCTTGCAACGATTGCCCATCTGAGTATGTCATAGTGCAAGCCGAAGGGAAGAATGCCAAAATCTCCTAACATGCCTGTTCCCGTCATAACTAGCATGTCGGAGCCCTTCAACATTTTTACTGCTTTGTACCATCGATAGAGCTCTGTAGGAATTCCAATAAAAATCCTTCTTAGTAATCTAATCGCCCCACTGTTCTTCAGCGGCTGCACTCTGAACGGCGTTTCTCTGATCGGAACAGCAGAGATGCCATACCTCGATTCAATTTCTTCAGGACCGGAACAAATACAACTGATTTGCGCATCAGGAAGGCGTCTTCGAATGTTATAAATCATCGCTTGTAGCGTGCATTCATTGCCCAAGTTTCCTATGCCAAAAGCCCCAAAGAGAGCGATTTTTCGCGGTGTCGGATCAGTGCTCATTTGCTGTGGTTCTAACGGATCCTGCAAACAGAAATACTTGCGCTTGCGTTGCCTTCGCGTGCCACCACAGCCCGAAATACTCCGAACACTCACCAGGGTCAGTCGCGTGAAGGTCTTCGCGGAATCATGCCAAGCAAGAGACGATTCACTTAGCAGAACTGTTTCACACCGCGATGTCAGAAGACGTCAATCCAAAATGTCGTGAACTTTCTCCACGGGCGATTTTCCTACCATCTACGACGATCGTCGAACTCCTCTAGCGTCCAGCTGCCTCTGGATGGTCTCAAGAGCAGATGAAGAAGTATTCTATGGCGAACAGCGGACTTAGGAAGGGGACATTCATATTCACGTGCATATGGATAGTTTTCATAAACCCTCGCCTGGGCTCCTCATGGCGCCAGTGGTGAGAAGTCGGGAAGATTTTGTCTATATGAAAGGTGCGCTCCAAGCTCCTTCGAAAATCGCCGAGCGATTGGACGTTGTTATACACCTTATAGATGTCTCTTCTGCGGTGACCAAAGTTGACGTACGACAAAATAAATTTCCCATCTGATTTTAGAAGCTGCCGGATCTCGGAGAATTTTTTAGACTGGTGACTCCCAATGTACTCAAAAACGCCTTGAGCTAGAACGATATCAAATTGTTTGTCACCAAATTTGATCGGGGTTTCCAGGAAGTCCATTTGAACAAGGTTAGGCGCCGGGTTATGAATTGCTAGATCGATCCCGTAGTAATGGACATTTTTAGGAAGGAGGTGCATCAAAGTCGCCGGGCCGCAACCAACATCTAGGAGATCGAGCTCTCTTCCTCGAGCGATCTTGTTCACAATTCGTGCGGACTTTTCAAGTCGAAAATGCGGCTGTGCGTAGTTTAGGTTCTCCTTAATCCAAAAGTCTCTTTTGTAATACTTCTGAGTCGCTTGTTGCACGGCGTACCCGCCTTTGATTAAGTATTTGAGAGTCATGAACAGGGAAGGAGGCATGCAAATTTGCACGCGGCCACTGACTTCACGGCAACGGCTGATTTTTTCTTGTCTCTCAGCCGCATGCCTCACTCCTTTGATCTTCATCGTTATCGACTGATGTGCCCTCAGCGACCCCGGCTAGCCACCTTCGCTCCACTTCTCTCTGAGCCAAATCTCACCACGCATTGCGGCCACAGGCCCGATCAACTTCTGCATCAAAATAAGCTTCATGCTCGCGCGACGCGAGATGGTGAGCACACCCATCGCGATTCCACGTTCGGTCTTTGCTAAGCCGGAATCATTGTTGTCGACTCGACCGCAGGGCGCCTCCTGAGCCCGCGGATAAGGTCAACGTAGAATGCCTTTTGCCCCATGACGTAGAGGAGCATCCCAACATAGGCAGCAAGAAGAACAGTTCCCCCTAGCGTAAGTCTAAGAAGAGGGGACAGCGATGGGCCGTAATAGAATTGCATTCCATAGGCAAGCACGGCTGCCACAACGCCCGAGAGTAGTGGTCGGGTCACAGCCGTCCGTATGTCCCGTAAAGAAACCACTGTTCCATGCACGCCCCAGGCGATATGCGGTACGGCCCACAAAATCATCACTGCGGAAAAGGCGAATGCAACACCTTTGGGGCCGTGGCTCAATCCCAAGGCGTACCCCAGTGTAACCAGCGGCGCGAGAACCAAAGCTACCTTCAAGCTCCGTCCTATCCTGCCAGTCGCGAAAAGCAGCCATCCGAGAGGGTTAATGAGCGCGAAGATGAGAATCGTTGGCGCCAGCAATCGAAGAATTGGGGCCGCGTCACTCCACTTTGCTCCAAGGATTACCGCAATGAGGTCATGAGGAAAAAGGGCGACGGCAAGGGTGATGGGAACGGTAAGCGCCAAGACCAATGAATAACCCTTCAGGAAGTAACTTCGCAGACGGCCCGGATCGTCCTGGACTCGGGACAGCGCCGCGAACGCGACTTCACCTACTGCAGAATTTAGATTCTCTGTTGGCAGATTTATGATCTGATATGACCTGCCATAAATGCCAAGCGCTTCCGCTCCCCAGAACCGGCCCAAGAGAATCTTGTCAAGATTGTAGGCAAAGTAAACGATGAGGCTGTTCAATGTCACCGCACCGCCAAAGCGCATTAGTGGAAAAACCCCAACTTGCTGGCGGGGCATCCTGGGAATCCACCTTGTTGTAAGCCAAAAGCCGATAGTGGAAACAAGCGGGAGTGTGACCGACATTACTACGAGAGCCCAATACCCGAACCCCCCAGCAGCTATGCCGATTCCAAGAACGGTACTCACAACCAGGGAAATAATTTGTATCATCGCTAGGGCCGTGAAGCGCATTTGCCGTTGGAGAAGCGCGGAGTGTTGCACCCCCGCGGCATTGAACAGGAATCCAGCGGCCAAAACAATTGTGACCCAGAAGAGGCGCGGCTCGTGATAAAAATTAGAGATAATCGGAGCCGCACCTGACAGCGAAAGGCCTAGAATCACGCCGGCCAACACATTTATCCAAAACAGCGTAGAGAGTTGCTCGTCGGTTACTGATACACGCTGAACCGTAGCCGTCGAAAGTCCAAAATCACGGAACAAATTCAACACACCAGTGAAGGCCGTGACCATGCCGACCAGTCCGAAGTCTTTGGGGTCGAGTAACCTCGCCAAAACTATCAGGGCTCCGATGCGGAGGACGAAAAATACAACCTGGGCAAAAACTCTCGCCAAACCGCCCCGGATCGCCCTTTCCTTCAGATCTTTCATAGCGAAGTCACGGTCCCGGCATAAAAATCGCCGCACGGCAGGATTCTTTGCACATTCTCATGGTGAGTTGATGTAGCGTCCTCTTCAATTTACAGCACAAGCTTGCGACAGTAGAAAGCCTCAGCGTAGCCACTGGGGGAAACGCATTCCATTCCTCGCAAACGCATAAGTGCCAGAAATGTCTCTGGTTCAAACCAGCGCTTAGAGCGCTGCGTCTCGAAGGCTTCCGTTATGTAGCGAATCTTTTTCCGATACGTGTCCTGTTCAAGCGACAGGAAGAAGTTTGGCTGTCCCAGGTCACCATCATACTTAGGAATCTCGTATTCAAGGATCAGATGATTCCGGAAAGTATTCCAGGTCAGCTCCGCTATCAAGCGGTGGTCTTGATGCGCGTCCTTTTGGTTGTGCGTAAAGATGAGGTCTGGGGACACCCTCTTCAATCCTTCAAAGAAATTCTTGATTTCCGAACCGTGGAACGGAAAGAAGCCATCGCGGAAATCCTTCACGATGATCTCTTTTTGCTTCGCGCCTTTGAGAAATAGCTCTGCGCTAGTGCGGGCTTCCCTTTCGCGCTCCTTACTGGAACTGAAGACAACCCAAACAAATTCCAAATTGGCGTAGCTTGAAAGCAATCGCAGAACGCTTCCGCCGCAGCCAATCTCGATATCATCCGAATGCGACCCGAGACACAAGATTTTCAGGGGTGCGTTGTCGTGGGAAAAATTAAGAGCCAGCATGTGAACGTGTGCGAAATTACAGGGGCCTACCGCGCTCCTCCATTGCCATTGGTCTTCCACACTTCCCACGGCGCAACGCCACCGGTGCACAGGCCTTCCAGCTGTTGCTTATCTTTGAAAGTATCCATGCTCGCCCAGAATCCATCATATGGATAGCCAATCAACTGTCCCGCCTCAACCAGTCTATGGAACGGCTCGATCACGAGTTCTTCTTTTTCGTGGATGTACTCGAATATCTTCTTCTTGAAAATAAAGAATCCGCCGTTGATCCGCACACTGCCATTATTGATTGCGTGAATCTCGGAGACCAGGTTGCCGTTGCCCTGCTGCAACGAAACCAAGTGATAGCTCAGGTTCGGACGCACGCAGAGAAAGCTGGCGACTTTCCCGTGCTCATGAAAGTGATTTAATTGCTGAAGAAGCGGCAGGTCCGTAAGTCCATCGCTATAGTTAGCGAGGAATTCATCTTCGCCTTCCAGATACTTCTCAACTGCCTTCAGGCGTTGACCGATATTGGAGTGGATCCCCGTATCGGCGAAAGTGATTCGCCAATCATGGATATCGCTGTTGAGTAATTCGAGCTTCTTGCCGCCGCCTGACAGAACAAAGTCGTTGGACGCGCACTCGTTGTAATTGAGAAAATAGTTTTTGACGGCTTCGGCCCGGTGTCCCAAACACAAAACAAAATCTTTGTGTCCGAAGTGGGCATAGTACTTCATGACATGCCAAAGGATAGGCCGGGAGCCGATGTGGACCATTGGCTTGGGAATATCCTCTTGATCTCGGATTCGTAATCCCATCCCGCCGCAGAATAGAACTACTTTCATATGGTGTCCTCAACCCTGCGCATGAATTTCAGGCGTGCAAACCCACGAGTTCTTCCAGCCAGGTTTCCCTGCGGAAGTGACGGTATTGCTCAGCCCGTAGTTGGTCGGCCAGCCTGTTCGGAGGAAGAGTGACGTCATCGTAAGTAATGACAGAGTCTCTTGGTATGTCGCGCGTCAGCATGCATCCTTCGACCAGGCCTTCCGGGAGGTAATGATTTCGGCACATCTCATCCGCATTTACCGCTTCGCCGTAGGTCATATACATTCCGTAATCGTCGAGAACTTCGCCGCTTTTCAAATCGCGTTTTGCGACAGCACACACCTCGACCACCGGGCCACCGAGAGGTTTCGCTACGGAGTCCCGGAACAATGCCACGCGCGCAATGGCCGTGGGCACTTCAAAGTGCACCAGGTGGTATGGGACAAAGAACGAGTACAACGGCCCCTCACCCATCTTGTACAGATTAAGATAGTGTTGTTGCTTGGGATCTGGATGTTCGGCGAGAACATACACCTTGGTCAGAGGCGTGCCCACGACGTAATCCACAATGCCGCCCAGCTTGCGGATCTCTTCGACATCATAGATCTTGCCAATTTTCATGACGTCGTCTTTGTATTCTAGACCTCTCGACATGCCTCGCGAGCGGACGACGAATCCAGTTGCGTTGGCGACGATGGCTTGCTCAAAGCTTATCTTGGAGCCGTCCGCAAAGCTGGTTACCATAGCCGGGTTCTGTGCCCATTTTTCCGCGAAACCCTTTTGCGTGGTTGGATTGCGGTACGGATCCTGAAGACCCTTGATGTTGCCAATCACCCGGGGCGTCAATCCCAGTCCCTTCACCCAGCGGTACAGATTGATCTGCACTCCTGGTTCGTCTCCGTCGCACGCAGACAAAATCACGCCATTCTTTTCTGCATAGATTTGCAAGATGGGCCCGATAGTGGCGTCGATTTCTGCGTTCAACAACACGACGTCCTTCTTGTGTCGAAAGGCCTCAAAAGCCAGCCGTGCCCCAAATTCCACTGAACCAGTCACATCCACGAGAACATCCACCTCTGTGGATCGTGCCAGCAGGTAAGCGTCGTCGGTGACCACGACCTTTCCCTCCCTGATGGCGAGATCAACTTCTGTTTGTGTCGTCGGCTCGACCACGTCGGGAACGGCGGCGTATTGACAAAGATCAAAAGCGCGTTGCACGCGCCGATTGAAAACACCGACTAGCCGCATTCCCGGCTTGGTGTGGACGATGTGATTTGCCAACCCTTGGGACATGAAGCCCGCGCCAATGAGCGCGACCCGGATAGGGCGCCCTTCCTTTTCGCGTGCTTGCAGAGCGTTATCAACGATAATCATTTGAAATTCCTCGACGGAATCTTGATCTACTTGGCAATTTCGACGGGCCGGGCACTCATCCTCCGCTTGAACTCTTCTTCCTGTTCATCCAGCTGTTTCCAGGCTTGGTCCTTGTCCGAAATCACGCTGACAGGCAGGGGCCACCTCAGCGCCAATCGAGGGTCGTTAAAGTGCAGACCACCCTCGCAGCCGGGCGTATAGAACTCACCGACCTGATAACTCGTTTCCGTGTCATCTCGGAGCACCTGGTAACCGTGAGCGAACCGTTCAGGCACGTAAAGAGCGCGGCAGCTTTCTCCCGTTAATTCGACCGCGATGTGGTCCAGATAAGTCAGACTCTCCGGTCGCAAGTCGACGATGATGTCAAGGATCGCCCCACGGGTACAACGTACGAGTTTCGTTTCAGCGGCCGGAGGAAATTGGAAATGCATGCCGCGTATGGTCCCCTTTTTGCGGTTATATGCGACATTAGCCTGAGCAATGATGGGCTTCAAGCCGTGCGCCTCAAACTCATGCTGACAAAAGACCCGAGCGAAGAACCCGCGCGCATCCTCCCGGCGCTCCACGTCAATCACGAACGCGCCCGATAGCTTTGTCTCTGTGAAGATCATGGAACTCGCTCTCCTTTTCAATCTCTCGCTGGAGTTTCAGGTTAGTTCGTGCGCCAAGGCAATTTTGTCCGCAGGCGAAGCGGCAGTCCAGTGCAAGGAAGCATCCAACTGCCCGGCTTTTTGCAAACGCTGGATGCTGTTGATTCGAAAGTAGCGACCACCCTGCAGGTCTTCGGCGGTGAGCCCAGCGGCGCGATAGGCGTCATAGAGTTCTTGCGCACCTTTGCGGGCAGTCCACTGCGGTTGGAAGCCCGGCAAAACGCGCCGAATCTTATCGCAATTGACGCGGTAGCAGCGTTTGTCCGGCCCCCCGCCAGGAGCATACTCGATGTGGCAGCCAGGTACGGTTTCCTCGACTATGGCCGCAAGCTCGCTAACGCGGTAGTTTTCGTTCGTCTGTCCCACGTTGAAAGTCGCATTGTGGATCGCGCTCTTCGGGGCCTCGAGTACGCACAGCATGGACGCGATAATGTCGCGAATGTGCACGATCGGGCGCCAGGGCGTACCGTCACTCTTGATATGAATACGGCCAGTGGTGTGAGCCGACGCAACAAAATCGTTCAGCACTAGGTCCAGGCGCAGACGCGGAGAGGCTCCGTAGGCAGTGGCATTTCTCATATAGGTCGGACTGAAGTGTTCGTCAGCTAGCACCGCGACGTCGCGCTCGACGAGAACTTTGGATTCGCCGTAAGGGGTGACAGGGTTGAGCGCAGCCGACTCATCAAGGAATGTATCGCCTGCAGAACCATAGGTGCTGCAAGACGAGGAGAAGACGAAGCGCTTTACGCCCGCCTGTTTCGCTAGTTCCGCCAGTTGCACGGACGCCTTGTGGTTGATCTCGTAGGTGAGGCCAGGATCGAGATTGCTTAACGGGTCGTTGGACAAAGCCGCCAAGTGCACCACGGCGTCGAATCCGTGCAGATCAGTCTTCGTCAGATTCCGTATATCTTTGCGGACTTCGGGCAGCTCCGGGGCCGATTTCCCGAAATCGGAGCCCGCGAATAAGTCGGTGTCGAAGCCAACTACTTCGTGGCCGGCAGAGCGAAACATGGGCACTGCCACCGCTCCTATGTACCCTTTGTGGCCCGTCAACAGTATTCTCATGCTCTTACTACTCCCATTTGCAGCAGATTTGATCTAGATTTCGCGTAGCGGAGCGCGATTCCAATTGTTGACATCCTTCAGTACTCTTTCGAGAATCTCTCTAGTAAGCAGAAACATTTCAATTCGGAAATACAGAGAATCGACGGTCCGATCTGCGATCTAGCTCTTGAGGAGACCCAGGATCGCGGCGGATAGGCGATTCGCTAACCCAGATGTTTGTATAAGAAGCTCCCGGCGTGCCCTCTCTCTCAAGCGGCAACTTTCATCGATCGCGGCTGGTCAATCGCCAAGGCCGGAGGACTAGGTCGTCTGGCCTTCGCCGCTGATGCGGTTTGTCCCGGACGGCAGGGCTACCCCGGTCGTAATTCAAATGACCTTCTGTCTGGACGCGGTGGAACGCTTGCACCACCCTCCGGAGGGGCTACCGCCATTGACGCGGCAAGCGCGTCCAGAGGAAGGCCGGCAATCAGTCTGCCACACTCCTAAACGAGAAGAAGGAAACTAGCCCCCTTGGGCCACCGCTTAGCTGCTGAAAACAAAGTGGTTATTGCAGGGTACATGGGTCGTCAGACGACGTGTCTACTATCGGGGCCTCGGAACGGAGGAACTGAGGGAAAACACTTACTACCATACGCGAACCCGTTTCTTGCATGGTTCTGCGGGCCTCGGTTACGATTCTGCCCTAAGTATCTCTTGGACGGCCTCAAACAGGGATCCTGCAAACAAATCCGCGGTCCCACTCGCGACCTCGCCGGAGTCCAAAATTCTAGCCGTCTTGCATCCCGCATTTTTGCCCGCCTCCACATCGCTGTCGGAATCCCCTATCATCCAGGAAGCAGCTAGATCAATTTCGTGGGCTTGCGCCGCTGACAGAAGCATGCCCGGCTCAGGCTTACGGCAACCGCAAGGAGGATGCTTTTCATGCGGGCAGCAATAAACCTCGTCGATGACTGCCTCGGCCGCTGCCAGCTCGGCGAGCATACGCTGATGGATCAGATCTAGATCGCGCAGACTCAGGAGCCCTTTTGCCACACATCTCTGATTGCTCACCACGATCACGCGAAACCCGGCTCTCTTGAGAGAGGCGATTGCTCTAGCCACTCCCGGGAGGAACTGCATCTCTTCCCAGCGAGTTACGTATTGACCTTCTGGAAGTTTTCGGTTTATGACTCCGTCACGATCCAGAAACGCGCCCCTGTTCATGGAATAATTCATGCTCCACGAGTTCCGAAATAATGTGGCCAACCAGAATATGACATTCCTGAATGCGCGGAGTCTCATCCGACGGTACGCAGATGCAATGATCCACGCACTCCTTGAGCTTCCCGCCGCCACGCCCGGTCAACCCGACTGTGTGCAGGCCGACTTTCCTGGCTGCCGTCACGGCGCGAAGTACGTTTGGTGAGTTGCCACTTGTCGTGATACCGACGGCGACGTCTCCTGGGCGCCCTATTGCTTCGATCTGACGACTGAAAACTTGGTCAAAGCCGTAGTCGTTTCCGATGGCAGTAACGCACGAAGTATTTACCGATAAGGCCAATGCGGGTAAAGCGGGCCGTTCGAATGCGAAGCGCCCCACAAATTCCGCAGCAATGTGCTGGGCATCGGCGGCACTGCCGCCGTTCCCGAACAGAAGAGCTTTGTTTCCTTGTTGCAGGGCCCTGATCAGGACCTCGCTGACTTTTGCTACAACCGACACCAGGGCAGAGCTGTGCAGCAGATCCTGTTTCGTAGCAATCGAGGCTTCCATTAGCTTGATCACACGGGGCTCAAAATCACTTGCTTGTTTCATCCACCCTCCGCGTCAGGGCTCTTTTCACATCAGAGAAGATTTCGATGGCCAAGACTCAAAAATAACTTCGCTGCAAGCATCGCCTTATGTTCCTTCTCTTCTGAGTCTGGGAACAGCTTTAGGGCCGTGCCACTGTAGCTAAACAGATACGGACGACCAATCCGGAAGGAATAGTACGCCTCAACCCGAAGTGTGGGGCCCGTGCTTGCGGGAGGCCGCCTCATAAAGGCGGGCACAAAGCCGTTGTGCCCGGGCGTAATCTTCCGGCGTGCCTATGTCGATGAATACTCCTCGCTGCTCTGATGCGTAGACCCCGCGAGCCAACAACTGTGGAAAGACGTCCTTCTCCAAACTCGCTGGTCCTTCCGGAATATGCTCGAATATCTCTCGATTGAACACATAAACTCCCGCGTTCACGAGCCCGCTAGGCTCACCGCCGGTTTTCTCCGCAAAGCCGTTCACGCGTCCTCCGGCGTCCATTTGAACAGTTCCGTAACGCTTCTCATTTTGCATTCGAAGCACGGCCATGGTTGCTAGGCCGCCAGATTCACGATGAAAGCGGATCAGCAGCGGGAAGTCGATTTCCATAAACGAATCGCCGTTCATCACCAGAAAGTCAGAAACTCCGCGAAGGAGGGGCTCCGCGAACTTCACCGCGCCCGCAGTGCCAAGGGGATGCGGTTCCTTCGAATACTCAATCGCAACATCCCGGGTATGGCCATCGCCCAATTCGCTCTCGATTTCGTGCGAAAGATAGCCCGTGCACATCACTAAATGCCGGATGCCCTGGTAGCTCAGTTGTCGCACAAGCAATTCAAGAAAGGGCCTGTCGCCGACGGTCGCCATGGGTTTCGGCGTGGACGAGATTACGGACTTCAGGCGCGTTCCTTTGCCCCCAACGAGCAGAACAGCCTTCGTATCGCCGCCAATTAGGGCCATATGTGATTTACCACTGTACAGAAATAAGGATGAACAATCGGAGGTTCAAGCACTGTGAGCGGCTCTTAGAAGCAAGAATCGCTCATCCTGAACCGCAAGAGCAAGTGTGCATGTTCCGCGCATATTTCTTCCCGGATTCCCTCAGTGTACCTTCTGCCCTGACAGCGCGAGGCCAGGCCAGCGCGATTTTTGATTTTTCTCGCCCCTGTTGCCGGCGGAGCACGGCACTCGATCCCAATATTCCAGCATGGACGCCAAGGTCTGATCGATGGAGAACATGGGTTTCCAGCCTGTGTCTCTGCGTAACTTCTCTGTATTCCCGAAAATAATCCTTTCGTCGGAGGGTCGCAACAAACGAGAAACCCTTCGGACCTCTGCCTTCACCCCAGACAGTCGCATCGCACTACTCAATAGGTCGCCAATCTGATGAGTCTTGGTTGCGCACAGATTATAGGCTTCGCCGCGCCTTCCCTTGAGAGCGGCGAAGTAGAATCCACGAACTGTGTCGTTCACATCGAGGAATGCCCGGTGTGGCTGCAGGTTACCAACTTCAATTACTGGCGGCTGTAAACCCTTCTTGATTCTGATCAGCTGGCGGACGAAGTCCGATGGCGCATCGTTGGTCTTTCCCGGTCCTGTGGTGTTGAATAGTCGCAGATTGACCGTCGGAATCTTATAATCGAGGAAATATTGACGCGCCAACAGATCTAGACAAACTTTGCTGATTCCGTACGGATGCAAAGGCCGAAGCGGCTGCTCTTCGCTAACGGGAATGGCGGACGCAGGCACGTGTCCGTATTCGGCGCTGGAACATGCCGAAACGACTACTGGCGGGCGCCTCATGTGGCGCATCGCTTCGAACAGGTGTAGCGAGCCCATGATGTTCGACTCGAAGGTGCCTACTGGATCCTCCCACGACAAGGTTGGCAGGCTCTGTGCACCCATGTGAAAGACGTGTGTCGGCTGGTGCTCCGCCAGAATCTGCGCGATTCGATGACCGTTGCGGAGATCGCATCGAGCGAAGCACAAGTTGGGGAGTTCCGGCAGTGATTCAGGGCCCGGCAGGTAGTAGGTGCCGACCACGTTCCAACTCTTCAACTGCAAAAATCTAATCAGATGAGATCCGATGAATCCTTCTGCGCCAGTCACTACTGCAGTTTTTTTCATTCTTTTTTCACGCGGAATTGCGCCCATTGATCAAAACAACCCAGATAAGGATGCCAAGAAGGATGCAATCTCCAATACCCATTGAACTCTGCCAATCGGTCACGCAGGGTTACACCCCAATTGTAATCGAATCGACCCGACAACGATCATTCAAGCGCATCGCATTGAAAGAATCGCCTGGATCTGCCATTCGTCAAAATGACGGGTTCACGTCGGTTTTTTGTGATGGTTCTCTTTCCAAAAAGGCAAAATCCGCTCTTGCGATACCCCGGGGCAGCATTAGACTGGGTTCGCAGACCCTCCCCAAGTACAGGTTCCTTATTGCCCCTCGTCTGTTCGACTTGCCAGTAGATTTCGCCTCAGGTGGAGGGCTATCTTAGGGGAGGACGAGGCCGATCGCGTTGGCAAGGAGCCTGTGCCAAAGATAGCGTGGGTCTTGCTGTTTCCGACAATGACCTCTAGAACGAACGGTCTCATCGATTTTTTGATTGTTGCGAGTTTCCCAACCCGCCCGGGCAAGCGTGCTTTTGCAGTATTCAAGATAATGTTGAGGAGCTCGTTGATGAAACGCAATCGGTTGCTTTTGTTTTCCCTCATCCTGCTTTGCCTCTCCCCCTACTGCCACGCGCAAAGTTGGTCTGGAATCCTTGACCCCAAGCGTGCTATCGACTGGTCAGGAGCAGGCGTCACTGGCGGCATTCCCAATCGAACGACCATCTGTAGCACTTTGAATCCTGGCGCGACAACGGCGCAGATCCAGTCGGCACTCAACTCCTGTCCAAGTGGTCAGGTAGTCTTTTTGAACTCTGGAAATTATGGCTTAAACAGTGGATTGACTGTTCCTAGCAATGTTACGCTTCGCGGCGCAGGGGCGAATCTGACGACCCTTACTTTTACTGGAAGTTCATCCTATTACTGGGGCAGCTATTTGATAGGTTTCTCAGGAAACTACAGCGGATCAGCCGACAATGGTTCACCACCGGGACCGGGTGGTTCGCTTAATTGCTCTGGCTCTCCTGGGCCACCGAGTACTTATACCGGCTGCGCTCAGTTAAGAAGCTGGGTCGGTACAAATGGCTTGACTGGGGTCTATACAAAGGGAGCAACCATATTGAACCTAAGCTCGGCTCCAGCCGGGTTGAACGTCGGAGATATGCTGCAACTAGTCCAGACTGATGACCAGGCCGTGGCGAGTACTGGGCCATTCGTATGTTCCCTGTCAAGCGCTGGATGTTCGCGTGAGGGTGAGGGGCTTTCCTACCACGACACGGCGATGCGGCAAAACGTGAAAGTTGTCGCAATCAATGGGTCAGCCGTTACGGTTTCTCCTGGCATCTACGCCGACTTTTGGCTGAGTAGCAAGAATCCCGTGGCCTACTGGTGGGGCGGTGATACGCGCATGGCCGGAGTGGAGAATCTCACAGCTACGACCGGTTTAGGAGTGTGGGCTGGGCTTCTCAGCCATGAAGCATCCGACTGTTGGTTTTCAGGAGTCGCCTTGCATGTTGGAAACGGATCGCGGCAGGGGTTTCTGATTCATTTGAGCAGGAACATAACTATTCAGAACAGCTTCCTGGATGTAATGGCAGGTGGAGGATTTGGTTCAACTACGAGTTATGGAATAACGAACATCGCATCATCGGCCACCCTAGTTCAGAACAACATTCTGAAAAATGTCGAGTCTCCCATCCTCACGGCGGGAGGATACGCCGGCGACGTATATGCCTACAATTATGACCCAGGGATTTGTACGCCATCGACGGGCTGCACAGGAATTTTTACCGGGCATGACGTGGGAGGGATGTTCATTTTACTCGAAGGCAACATCGGACCGCAGATCCGACCAGACACATACCACGGAAACGCGCTCTTCTGGACGATCTTTCGCAATCGCCTTACGGCCACTGAGCAAAACATGAATCAAGAAGCGGCTATTGACTTGTTGGCGTTCAGCCGCTACTACAATGTCATCGGAAACGTGCTTGGGACCAGCGGAAACTCCAACAATTACGAATGCTCAAATAGCGCCACCTCCAACTGCGGTCGGTTTAGCCCGAATATATTCCGCCTGGGGTACCCAGGAGAAAACGCAACAACAGGTTCCGAAGCTGGCGTTAATCCAGACGGGCAAGTAAAAGCCACGCTGATGCGCTGGGGAAACTACGATGTTGTGAGCGCGGTTAACCGCTTCATATCTTCGGAGGTTCCAACCGGTCTCAGTCAGTACGCAAATCCTCTCCCTGCGAGTCAAATTCTTCCGCCATCGCTCTACCTTTTGTTGAAGCCCTCTTGGTGGCCTGCTTCGAAGCCGTGGCCCGCAATCGGACCTGATGTAGCTGGCGGCAATATCTCAGGATTGGGGGGCCATGCCTACATGATTCCGGCACAAGATTGCTACACGAGCATCAGCGGAAACATGACAAGCTTCAATGCGGCGACCTGCTATGCCTCGGGCACGGCATCCGCGCCTGCTCCACCCACGGGTCTCCAGGCAGTTGTTCAGTGATTTCTCGCTGATCGACCTCCTGTTTATGATCCGTTTCGCAGCCGGTATTTCGTCTTCGGCGGTCAGCGCCGCAGAAGCCCGTGACAAAACGTCAGAGAGCAATAGCACCGCAGGCGTCGTGATCGCGGGACGCGAGTAATTGCAACGTGTGACTCGCCGAGCGTCCAAGCGAGCCAACCGAGTCAAGGCACTTGAAGAATTCCATCCTCCGAGCGATCGCGAGTCTCCCTTAGCCTGCCGGCACGAGACGTATCAACAGTGCTACCTTCCAAGCCGCCGACACACTCTCCTGCGCCGCTATCCTCAATTCCTGGGGTGCGCTAATTGTTTCGGCTAGCACCTGTGAGTTGGCGGAGCAACGCCACATATTTTCTCTTCTCGCCGGTCCAAGAAAAACCCTCACGCAGGGCTACAGAGCGCTCCCGGTAGTGGAGCAGTGCCTCAGGGTTCTCGGCGATGCGGTCCAGAACGGCACTCAGTGAGCAGGGATCGTTCCACTTAAAGAAAATGCAGTCCTCCTCACTGAGGTAATACGAGATCGCGTCGTTCCGGACAGTCATGACTGGCAGTCCCAGCGATATGTACTCGACCAACTTCAAAGGCAGAGCGTAGTTAGTGACAGAAGAAATCTCGAGAGGGACAATCCCGACATTACAGTCGGCGATCCGCTCGGGAATGGAATGCACAGGGTAGCTGTGATTGTCAAAATCAACGATGCCCTCAAGTCCCAACGATTGGATCATCTGCTTTAGCGATTGACTAAAGTCTCCTTCCCCAATGATTCTCAAAGAGATCCGGTCCTTGTGACGGACCCTTGCCAAGCCATCCATCAACATCCGGAGTCCTGAACGCTCGAGGATCGTTCCATGGAAAACAAGTCTTATCTTGCCCTCGATACTGAAGGACTTTTGGAGGCAAAAGAGTTCATCATCCGCAAAGTTGGCGATTACCCCGATTGAATCGGGAGCGAGGCCGTGTTTGATTAGTATGCCTTCCTTGACTGGATGATGCACCGTGATGACCCGGTTGCAATATGCTGCGCTTAGCCGTTCCTGCCAGAGAAGCACTCGATAAAAGAATCCGCCCTCGCCCCCCTTAAATTTCGACGCGAACGTGTTAGGCATCGGATCGTGAATATCCAGAATGACCTTCGCTCCGAACAGTCTGGGAATAATGGTAGCGAACACCAGGAAATCCGGCATGTTGTTGACATGGATGGCCACGTACTTCCGCTTGAAGAAAAGTTTAGTGGTCACTCCTAAGCACTTGAGAAAGAACTTCAGATACTCAATGAGGTATCTGAAATGCCCCCCACCGCGATACTTGGCTTGATTCAGCCGGAATACATGTACGCCACGAACTACCTCCGTCGGGGCGGAACCCTCCTTCCGCAATGCCAAAAAGTCCACATCAAATCCTCCATCAACAGCTGCTTCAGCCTCCCGAATAACCCGCGGATCCTGCTCATAGTAACTGTAAGCGATCATGAGGACTGCTTCCCGCTGATGGGGGGTGCCAGTCACTGAAAGAGTCTCGATTCCAACTTCCTAATTACGCGCTTAAAATCGGCGACCAACCCGGGATCAGCTAGGACGTTTTCAGGGTGCACCAACATAACGATGTCTCGGCATTTGGCGCGATCCAGCAGCCAGTCCACCGTGAACTTCGTGGTGTCCCTCCAAGGTGGCTCGAGCCAAAACGCCGAAGGGAAGACCAACAGGCCGTCGCCGGCATGCGTGGGTTCAATCGATGGGTCTTGCAGATTACCGAGGAACAACCGCATGGATGCGTGCCTAGCCCACTCAACATATCTTTCTGGTTCGTACGGGGAGTAATGATGAAATCCATATTTTGCTCCACCGGAACCATGCTTGGACACAGCTAACACGCTCCTTGCAACGTGGCGCTCAACGATCTGTTTCTCCTTCAGGAAAGTCTCAAGTGAGCGAGAATTTTCCAAATGCAGTCCGATTTCGTGGCCGCCTGCGTCCAGGATGTCAATGGTTGACTTGGAGGGAAGTGTACACCGACGAAAGAAGACATGCGCACGTGCTCCCTCCTGGTTGAGCCAATCCAGCATTGTCCGCAGCTCGGCAAGAAATCCAAATCCAGAGACCTTCGGAAAATAAAGATCCGAGCTCAGCCTGCTGAGGAAATGGCGCGGTAGTGGACGTCTTCCGTACGGCCGGTCAACGTCAATTCGAATGATGAGGGCCATCACTTATTGGAATGTGCTCCTGCCCTGGTGACATATTCCGCGTCGAGGCGCGGACGTGGCCCGACGCGTCTAAGGCAGATCGCCGAACGAGTCTGCGTGCCTACTTCTCGGTCAAAAATCTGCGACACTTCAACAAAGCGAACGTACATCAGTTATCTTGGGCATACGCCGCACAGCGCTCACTGACGAGCGATTCGTCATACACTTCTTCCGGCTCATATACGGCGACATGACTACCCCGATTAGAAAAGCCAAAGGGGACGCATAACAGTTTTTTCAGCCTAATCCTCAATGCTTCCCGCCTGTCGGTTGGCACGAAGAAGAGCATGAAGCCACCTCCCCCAGCGCCGAGCAACTTGCCGCCAAGTGCTCCGGCGCTGAGCCCGGCTTCGTAAATGTCATCGATGTTGGCGTTCGAGATCTTTTGTGTCAACGTTCTCTTTATTTGCCAGCTCTCGTGGAGCAGTCGCCCAAATTCATCCAAGTTGCGGTTAGAGTTCGCAAGAATCGCCTCAGCCTCGTTAACCAGTTGAAGCATCATATCCAACTCTTTCTTCTTATGAGGCGTCATTTTTAACTGCTCGGTGGCAATCTCCGAAGCCGTCCGGGAGAATCCTGTGAAGTAGAGGGCAAAGTGTTTTTCGAGTTCCGCCAGCCTATTTTTTGCGGTAAGTATCCGCCTCACCTCGATTCCGCCATCTGTGGAAAAATTTATTCGGTTAAATCCTCCATATGCCGCACTGACTTGATCTTGCGAGCCTACGGCTTCCTGGAGCAAGTCTTGTTCCACGTGGATGGCATCGGCGGCCAGCGCGTGCTTGTCCCGCATTTGATCCTTGAGCGCGTACAAACCGAGGAGAAGCCCGACGGTAAAAGCCGAACTGGTCCCCAGCCCGGTGCGGGCGGGCAAGTCGGCAACGTGATGGACCTCGACTCCCTCGTTGATTTCCAGGAACTGAAGACATGCGCGAACCGAAGGATGTTCGATTGCAGCGTTGCGACCCACGTTTTCTACTTTTGAATACGATATGCGGCTATGGTATGAAAAGAAAGGTGGAAGACGTCGACAAGTAATGTAGCAACTCTTATTGATTGTGGTCGACAGTACGGCGCCACCGTGCTCACGGTACCATAGAGGATAATCGGTGCCACCGCCAAAGAATGAGACGCGAAGCGGAGTGCGTGTAATTATCATATGGTTATCCTATCATGCGTCGAACTGCGTCCAAACGAAATGTGGCAGCCACTCAACACGATCCGGGAATCTGCCGAAAACTAGCAAGCACTAGTGCGCTCGATTAACAAGTGATGTCGCCTGCGAGAAAAGCCCGGCATTTCGGGTACAAAGGGAATGCCTTCCATTCTGCTTTGATGCCCAGGGCCTGGAGCATCTCTTCCTTGGTCACGACGGGCCCATTTACTCTTGTGCTGCATTTAGCTTTTTTCGTGGCCTTGGTTTCGCAACGTTTTAGCTTCAAATGCCGTCGAGCGCCAGATCCGCCAATTCTCTCAAACGGCGCTCGCGTTCCACCATCCGTGGTGACGGCTCGATGCCAGCCACCTGAAATATCTTCTTCCATCGATAAACCCAATCGTGCCGCAGTAGGGCCTCCGCCCCATTTCGACGACTGATTTTGGAAACGCGTTCTGGCTCTAAATTGAGACCAGCAAGAACGTCCTGGACATCCGACCCATCAGGTTGGACCTGTATAACCACATCTCGCCAGCCAAACATATCTTGAAACTCCTGACAATTTGGTGGTTGTCCGATCATCACTGCGCCTGCGGCTGCACCTTCATAGTAGCGGAAACCGATTGTAACTTGACCTTGGGTTTCTTCAGGGGCATCCATTTTCCCGGGTGCAACCATGAAATACTTGCTTCGCTTCGCCAGATTTGCATAGAAGTCGCGGTGTTGTCGATGATCGTAGACCTCAGTGAAAACGCTTGGGAAGGTGTCATAAACATAAAACATCTCCCTGCTCGCAGCCTGGGCAAGCAGGGCACGGTGAATCCCCTCCCATCTTCTGCCGATACTGTAGACGTCTATGACGCGTGCCGGCGGGCTCGGGTACGGAGAGAATCGGAGGGTGTCAACAGCACCAGGGAGCCAGTGGCAAGACCGATTTATGGCTTTGGACAACGGTGTGACAGTCCCGCTATAGCCGACGAATACATGATCGAAGCGCAAGAGCGCGTGAAGCCAATACTTGTACCGGGGAATCGCAGACGCCCAGAGCTCGTCAATCCAGCACACACAAGTTTTGCAGCGTTCCCGCCATCCGTCGATGGCATTCACGTAAAGAAAATCCCACCAAGTTTGGCAGTGGGCCACGAAAAGGTCATACTCGCCCGTGAGCTGAACTTTGCGGAGACCCGGGTTGGCAAAGATTAATCTCCTTGAAATGTCTCGAAACAGCAGCCTTCTTTGCCAGCTCTCCTTAATCCTAAATCCAGGGCCCGGTTCCAGGCCAATTAAGTCGACGTTATCTATGTCGCAAAGAACATCCTGCGCTTCGTAAAAGCCGCACTGGAAAAGCCTTTTGGTAAAGTTCCTCGCTGTCAGAATGCAAATCCGTGGATTCCGACTAAGCTTCGAAGTCCCGGTGGCGTGTCGCCTGGGAGTATCATTGGTGTTGGAACCCATCTGTCAGAAAGCTGTAACCCTCAACCGTCAGGGTTCGCATGACGGCGAACCCGAGTCTATTCTCGAGGCTGGAGCTTGTCACTGTTCCAGCCCGCGCATTCCGGCCATTCTTGCGCGTTCAACGCAGGGACAAGGATTGATAAAAACGAGCTTTCGCTAAGACGCCGACAGTCGCTTCCCCAGCAATTCTGCATACACATTTCGAGTCATTTGACCCGCGATTTCCCACGAATGCCTTTGGTTCGCGAAATCCAGTATCTCATGGCGTCGAGCATGTAGATCTTTGAACAGATCACTTTCAAAATACCTCTCGATTGTCTTGGCTAAATCAATCGGGTCACATGGCTTACAAAGGAATCCGGTCCTGCCCTCAATGATGTCTTCCTCCAGAGATCCTACGTTCGTTGCGATGACTGGCAGGCCAAAACTATATCCCAAGAAGAGCACGCCGCTTTGAAATACGTGTGTGTAAGGCAGTACCAATACATCGGCAGCCTTAAAATACAACTCGGTCTCCTCATCAGGAATGTACTCGATTTTCTGAATTACTCGTTCACCGTAAGGGCTCTGACGAATCGATTCTTGGATCATGTCCAAGTACTCCTCGGCTCCTCCCCTTGGCTTACCAGCGATAATTAGCCGATAGCACGGATTTCTTGCAACGACTTGTTGAAATCCAGCAACGAGGAATTCAAGACCTTTGTACGGTCCGATGTTGCCGAAGAACAGAATCAACCTCTCATCCTCCAATATGCCAAACTTCTGCCTCGCTTGGGCAGGAGTGAGGTTTGTGTCGGGAACCGAGTTGTTGATCCCAAAAGGGATGACGGTAATCGCTTGTTCGCAGACACCGAACTCCGTTGAAAGCTCCTTCTTCATTTTTTCTGTATGAACGAAGATATGATCCGCGAGCTGGTATTGGATCTTCAACGAAAGTCGGTTGAGGAGAGAGTCGCTCGCGTCTCTCCTGCCTGCATTGACGTTGTGTGCCGTGAAAGCAATTTTTTTCCCTTGCAGTTTATAATACAGCATCAGCAGAGTTCGATCGAAGAAGTGGAACTTGTTGTTCCATAAAATATGAAAAATCCTAGGCTTCGAGACTGAAGCGTAACGGATAAGCCGCGCATAGTAGATCAATACCCTGACTATCTTTTTTCTGAGACTAGCTTGCGGCTGCTGATCCCCTCGCAGATTCAGAAAGTTTAGTCGAGGAGGGGCATGCAACTCAGGGCGGTCCACGTCATCGCCCCCGACTACATCCAGACACACTCCTTTTGACTCAAGCGCCGTTGCCAAGCCGAAGACGTACGGCCTGTCGAAACCGCCCGTAAGCAATCCAACCTCAATCTCAGGCTGCACGATAGGGTCCGCCCATCCGCGAGGGCCCCGGACTTTGTTGTCTGAGGGGTCTTGATGCCGCAGCGCAGGGGCAACGTTCACGAGTGGTCTCCTTTTTTTGCCCCTTCACGTCGACTCCCTGTTGGCCGGAACACAATGACAACGATTCGCGATTCAGCGTAAGGGTGCCTTTCCACAACATCGAAATCGTTTTCGATGTTGTGGACGATGGTTTGATGTTCGTCTTTCATGGTCCAGGTCCTTACGATGAAAACGCCGTCTCGCTTCAAGTACTTGGAGTATCGATTCAGAATCTCTGTAATTCGTTGCCGTGAGAAGTAGTAAATTGAGTCTCCGAAGAAAATAACGTCATAGCATTGCTTCGGTACGTAGCTTAGAATATCTGACTGAAAATAAGCGTTCTTACCGGTTCGACCATTCTCTTCAGCTCTGCTCCTTGCCTTTTCGATTGCCACATCGCAGATGTCCACTCCGTTGTATGAGTGATATGCGGCGGCGTTCAATTCGGTTCCGACGGCTCCGGGGCCGCACCCGAGGTCAAGAATACTGCCCTTTTTGGCATGGTTCTCGATGTGCGTGTACACACAATCGTCGGCCATCGAGTCGAGGCAGTTCCAGCGGCCTCGCCGATACTCGTGATTCCAGAGGCGACGCTTGATGTTCTCGGTTCCGTAACGTTGCAGAAGCCCACGGAGAACATTTCGCACTTTCTCTGTTCCATTCAAGCTGTTACCTTCCGACAGGATAGTCCTCCACCAAAGAGGTGGCATTGCGACAACTGAGCCCAGGCTTTGGGAGAGTCTTGGACACCGTAGTTGCAGGCCGTGACCTGGCGTTCTGACGTTCGGGTTTGAAAACCGCAGAAATCGACAAGAGGAATGCGATCCACACGAGACTAAACATGCGGAATCCTGCCTCCGTCAGGCTGTACACGACGGCGACGACGAAGTAGGCCAGTGCGAGGTTTCCTGTGTCCGGATACAAGCGAACCCGGCTAACGACCCTCCGGTAGCCTGTAATCAAGACGAAGCCCAGCAGACTTAGTCCCATCCACCCCAAGTTCAAGTAAACCTCGATGTAGCCGTTATGAGCCTCGTTCGGGTGCCACACATAGATACTCCAGAGCTTCTTGAGTCTCGGACCCAGCCAAAAACTTTCGAAGCCAGCTCCGAACAAGGGGCTGGGAGACATACTGATAACGGTCTGCCAAACATCAGTTCGACCTGTTAGTGTCGGATCCTTTCCCATCGCTGAAGCAATTCCCACGTCGGGATTCAGTATTGCTGCGTACAAGGCCAGAAAAACCACAGACGCGACAAAAACGTGTAGAAGTGCTGGTTTTCTTGCGGGCCCCCACCGTCTGGCAATAGCGATAAGGACGCCTCCAACAAGGAAGCATGCCATAGACGTGGCAGACTTGGCCGTCCAGATGCACCACACTGCCATCGTGGCGATGGCGCCTCGAGCGATCAGCCGTCTGATACGGTACTTGCGCTCCTCGTCTCGAAGCATCATGAGGAAACGCCACACAGCTGCGAGTCCTAGGATCAAACTGATCATCCCGAACATGTTCTTATCCGTCGTAAGACCAGCGTGATACCCCAGCCCAGAATACCCCCTCCCGATCTCAAACAGGATGGACAGGGGAAAAATAACAAAACCCGCGCGTACGAGGACTCTCTCGGCCGCAACGGACGGGCGAAGATCAGTCAAGACCACCAAGACCATGGCAAGATCTCCCACAGCCCTGACGAACCGCTTGAATGCCACGTCGGGGAAGTCGGACCAGAGGATGCTTACGCCGCAGTAACATAGAAACAGCAGGATGGGTCCGTTCGCTCGCAGCAGTGTTGCTACTCTTCGTCCTCTCGCGAAGAGGACGATCAAGGCGACCACGATGAGCACCGTGATGACGGCTCGGTCGAGGGGACTCCCCTCGAGGAGATCGTCGGCTGACGTGCCTATCATCCTCATATGCAACCAGAAAGATACGGGTCGCGACCCCGCGAGAAACAACCAGACTACCGCAACCCAGAGGGCTTTCGACGTTCGTGTCCGTTTATCACGATCAAGCGCGAAAAGCGCCAAGATCCCGATGATGAAGACAATAGTACCGGCGAGTTGAATCATCTTGGGTCGAGGAAAAGACGATGGAGAAGCTCTAACGACAGCAATTTGTGGATCTCAGTAGTGTGGTTCTTGTCTCCTTTGAAATGGCCGCGCACGACAGCTTCAAGACCCTTCCTCTCGATGTAGGGCCGAGAAAGCGTCAAGGGGTCCAGCAACATTTGCCGAACATAGTTAGAAAGTGAGTCGCGATACCAAACCCGGAAATGTAACAACTTGTGTCTACCGAGGAAGATGCGTTCCAGGCGGAGCGGCGAGAAGAGATGATCAACGCGAGCGACCCACTGCGGCATCCCGTAATCGTACGCGTATTCAGCTTTGCCCAGGAAATCAAGGAAAAATCGGGTCACGCTTGCGGCGAGACGGCCCGAGTTCCCCCCGATGCCCCGGTCGGTTCGGATCTGCCCTAGAGCTGGATTGCCGTCGCGTATCAGGCGCACACGCACGTCTCCACTCAAGTCATCGGACTTCGGTGCCCGATAGACCGTTTGGACGAAGTCGTTGTCGAGGTATGGGGATCGTACCGTGAGCTGACTCCGCTCGAGGCCGAGGATACCACAATGGTACCAGGGAGACTGCCGGAAAGCCGCAAACGTCACCGGGTGCTCACGCCGCACATCGGCATAAGTGTCTCCCGCTCGATTAACATGAGAAAGAAATTCAGGGCGGTACAACCCCGGCAACGGTGCCATCGGTTTGAACATTACGGCTTGGCGGATGATCTCACTTCCGTAAGTCCCAACTACCTTCACAGGCGCGATGTTTCGGGCTTTCTCGCTAACGTAAAGGTCGGAGCAGCGAGATACGTCAATGCCGCCTTCTGTGAGATGTACGCAGCGTTCTGCGTAGCGGGGGAAGCGAGAAAGGAACTCATCTCCAACCGTGATTACATCATGCGATTGCCGGCAAACATTGGCCACTCGCCGCGCAATTTGGACGTCTTGGCATTCGCGGAACATTCCTCCAAACGTGTAACAAGGAAGTGAGCCTGGAATCGGCTTGTGCAAAGCCATGACCACGCGCGTATCCAAGCCCCCGGTTAGAGTCATCCCAACCCGTTCATGACCGTTGAAATAGCGCGGGAGGTTCCGCGAGAAGACTTCCAGGAGTCGCCGGTAGTACGATTCCGGCTCCAGCGGGGCCTGCTCCTCCCACTCTCGTGGTTGGAAGTAGGTCGCCTTTCGCTCAATTGAGCCACTCTGAAAGACCCAGGCCGAAGCCGGCGGAAGGACGTGGATGTCCTTAAAGATTGTGCGATTTTCCAGTACACAGCTGAAGGAAACGAACTCTCCTAAGCCCCTGGGGTCTGCCACTCGGACTTCGGGACACACTTCCAGAATGGCTTTGGCTTCAGCGGCGAAATAGAAGGCTTCCTTTGACTCGTGGTAATAAAGCTGATGCATCCCGTATCGGTCGTTGAAGAGCATCGCCGTACCACGCGTCCGGTCGATCAAGAGGCTGTGGAATACTCCGTTGAGGCCCTTTGGGAAGTTCGGCTCCTCCTCGTAGAGATGTACAAGATATGAGGGCCCCTCCAAATCGAGCGCATGCCCCCGTTCCTTCAGGCGTCGAGAAGTTCCCGGATCGGGGTATTCTTCCCCGGAAAAGACTAGGGCAACATCGCCCCGTTCGTTGCAAAGTGGCATTCCTTCCGAGAAGGAACCCCGCAGCGCTACCCACCCAACATACGCGCCCGAGTGCTCATCAATCCGTGTCCCCGTTACGTAAAAGGATTCATGGCGAAGGACATCAATCATCCGCCCTAGCTGCGGCTCGGCCCATGCGCGAGGCATTTTTGTGATAATGCCGACAATTCCAGGCATGGGCCTTTCTCTCAGGCCTCCGTCGTCTGCTGGATCTTACGACCGTACCAAGCTCTCCTGAACTCGCGAAGCTTGGCGGCTACAGATTCGGGAAGATGGTCAACGAGCCTCCGGTGCAGGCCGAGGCGGAACGCGGCTTTGCCGACCGGAGTTAACGGAACGAAGTAGCGAGGTAGATCGACGCGCTGGAAACCATTCACTTCCTTAAAATGGCTTAAGCTGTCTCCTTGTTTCTTGCCATAGGAAAAGTTCTCATAGACAAGGTAAGCGATCCTCCGTTCAGCGCAGAATCGAACCGCTTGCGCAATCAACGCATTGGTCGGAGCCTTATCTTTGTGCCGCACCATTGAGAGGATATGTACCAGGCATGCGTAAGTTCCTGTTTCGTTAACTACAAGCTTGATAAAACCAATCATGCTGTCACCTAGAAAGGCCCCTATGTAGATGCTACGATCGAGAAAAGTCCCCGCATACTCGCGTGCCCTCTCAATGCTCATTCCGTAGTGGGGAAAGTGCTTTCCCAGGCGGATCGGGCATTCGTTGTAGATTTCACAGATTCCTTTGAGGAGTTCTTCACCAAATGGCACCTCCCGGAACGTTACGCCCTTCTTCTCGGCCTGCCTAGCCCGATTGCGAGGAAAGGAACGGATTTGGTGCGTCCACCAGTGGTCGAAGGTAGACACCGGTAGGGCAGCCAGATTGTCCCATTCCATTGGGTAACGGTATTTCGGCGAGGTCTCGGGTAGTTTCTGCAGGAATGTGAAGAGGTCGATCCGGGTTCCGCAGCTTCTTAGGGCGGTAAGGAGGGCCTCTGGATCATCTGGAAAAGTATATTTGTCTCCGTCAAGATGCGCTATACGGATTAATTTTCCCTCGACTTTAATGTCCTTGCCGCAAACATTTATCATTGCATTCACCATTCAGGGAGTTGATTTTGCCCAATCCGGTTACGCGGACAGTCTCAAAAGACACGCAAGTGCGTTTTCGCCTGACGCCAGAAACAACTTCGATGAGCCAAGTATCCGTATCTCATCTGGTCAGTGTGGCTTGCAAGCCATGGTCGGCCCGGCCCCGCGCCACTTGTTGATCGAGCTGCGCAAAGATGGTGTCCATAATTCTAGCAGTCAGAAGGATTTCCCGGTACGGGATAGGCACCGGCGTTCCTTCCACGATCGAGCGATAGAAAGCCTCAATGAGATATTTCATGCCCGATTTCAGGTGAAAATCCTTCCTGAGAAAAGTACGCAGATTCGTGAGAATGTTCGAGAACTGCTGCCGTCCTAACACAGCCGGGGAAATGAAGTGCTCGGCATAGCTCTTCAATCTGGTTCCGCGGAGCTTGATGAGTGTCTCCTGATCGTGATCAAGAACAAGTCCGTTCTTCGTGCCAAACATGCAAAACTGATGAAGCGAAGGGCGCATCTGCGAGGAAAAAGTGAAATAGGCGGTTGCGCGCTCCTCTTCAGATATGATCACTCTGAGTTCGTCTATGATCTCGCTTTCACCCGTACTCTTGAGAAAGGGACTAATGAACCCATGCGCAATTATGCGAGGCGAATCAGTGGTAAGGTGCTCCGCAATCCGGGCAATCCCGTGGCTAATAATGTTTTGCAGCAGCTTTCCGGGTAATCTGCGGACCCAATGCCGCTTATCCCCGAGAAGCGCGCCAGCATAGCTAGAGCCACCGAGCTCGTAGCAGTAAACGCTCTCCATATGTACCGGCCCATCGCCCAAGAAGCCGCCCTGAACAAGAGCCCGCATCCGCCGCGCTGCATGTCCAAACTGGTCGTCATGTCCCGCGGTGATCTTTAGATTTCTTTCATTTGCCATCGCGATCAGTGCTTGGGCCTCGTCCTCGCAAACCGTGAATGGTTTTTCCACGTATACGTGGCATCCCTGTTCGATACAAAACTTCGCAATATCGAAATGGCTCTCTGGTGGCGTTGTGACGTGAACAACGTCTGGCCGGGCTTCACTCAAGAGTTCTCTCAGATCACCAAAGTATTGCTTGATGGGGAATCTCTCGTAGATCTGGCGCGCCATCAACGGCTCTCTGTCGCAAACTCCAACGATTTCGCATCCTTTGATCCGCCGGATTTGCGAGGCATGCGAATCTGCGATCTTGCCACAGCCTACGATGGCCACCTTAAGCATGTTGTTTTCCGTTCCGACAGCCTTCGAAGTAGCGTTTGAGCCCCTCTGCCATCGGGACCCTTGGTGTCCAGCCCACTAGGGTCTTTAATTTTTCGTTGCTGTAACCCGTTTTTTTCCAATACGTGTACCACTTTCTGCGATTGAAAGCAGGGGGCAACTGTTCGGCGGACCAAGTCGCGTACCGCTCCCACAGGGAACAGAGCGCGTAGCTCACAAAATGGGGAAGATAGAGGGATTTGAACTGTCGCACGTTCCGTTTGTAGAGACGCAAGAACTGGCGGCTGGAAGGCAGATCGTCGTCCACGACATTAAACACCTCGCCATCGACTCCCTTCCTCAATCCCGCCAGCGCAACTGCCTCAGCGCAGTTATCGACATACGTGAACGGTATCGTGTTGGAACCGCCCAAATGCAGAAAGACGCCAAATGTGTCAATACCCACGCGGCCGGTGATGGCCTGCTTGCCGGGGCCATAAACGTATCCGGGCCTGATGATTATGTACGGGATCCCGAGCCGTTTGCCGTAGTCCACGACGATTTCGTCTTGTTTGACTTTTGCGTAGCAATACGCTTCGCCCCGGAGCTCGGGGCGCGTTTCAACTGGGCAAGACTCATCCAGCAAACTCCGCCAAGGTCTCTGTGCATTGGCATAAACAGTGAACGAACTCACGTTGACAAACCGCTTCAGGCATTGGTGACGCAGGCTTGCTTCGAGAAGATTCCGAGTCGTAACAACTGAGTTCATGAACGCATCGGGGAATGACTTCTCTCCTCGGCCCGCAGCGAGGTGAAAGATAACCTTCACGTCCTTCGTGGCGGCGGCACAATCCTCGCCAGACAAGAGATTGCCTCTTTTCACTTCAATTCTTGCAGCACGCCGGCTGCGTTCACCGAAGGCTTCGGCGCCAACTGCTTTACTTGACGCCCTAGCGAAACAGCGCAGGTTGCGGAATCCGAGATTCAACAGGCTTTCAACCACTCTGGCGCCAATGAAACCACTCGCCCCTGTTACCAGGATCAGGTCATCCGTGCCAATAATGGATTGTCCCGGTTCGGTGGAGACTCCGTTCCTCTCAGAATTGGCGAGATCGGATTCGCCTCTCCCGGCCGCATCCGTACGTACGATGGGCATGTTCATAAATACTTGGACGGCTGAATCAAAGACTGGTAAATAGTCCAGCCAAAGAGGAACACGTAGGGTAAAGAGCAGGCGAGGTGGGCGCCAAAATTCGAAGCGTTGGTTGTCCGTCGGGGATGTTCCCCTGTCTTGAGCGGAACATATCGACGCGCAACCCGGACGTTTCCTGCTAAGCGGAAAATCTCGCCTTTCGTTAAGAACCGATATTCTTGAGGGTTGACAGGGTGTGTCTCCACCTCCACCACAAATTGCTGCGCCAAAGAGAAAATCTTCCGCAGACGAGCCGGGGGCTCGAGCGGTGGCAGTGCGAAGAAGAAATCGGTGAGATAGTGCCGCCGTTGTAATATGCTGTCTACGAGTCGGCGGTACATGCGGTTAAAGAAGCCCTTCTCGCCACGCTGAAAAGTAAAATTCCTGCGCACAACGATACCGGATGGAATCAGCTTCGGGAGAATTACGTTGGCACAATGGTGCATATGGTGGTGGCCGTCGACGCGATTCGGTCCCTCGCCGTAAATTCGCCGGAATTCGTCAAGCTGTGCAAACACGACGTATTCGAATGAATTGGTGAGCCCGGGGTGGAACAACACTTGCGCGAGGCGGTACCGTTGGAGAAACCTCGCGAGGCGGTGCTGATGCTCGATGAGCAGCGAAGAAGTGCCATGCCGCGAAAACCGGCTCGTAAAATTAAGATGGAGACCGGCGTCGATTCTTCGCTCCAGCGCAATCGCCGCAGCTCGTTCCGAATCCTCCATGAACACCATCGCGCTCACAGACGAAACGGCTCCGCACAGGACGCAATCCAACGTCCGGTCCGTGTTTTCTGTGTCTCGCCCCCAATCGTCCGCGTTCACGATCAGAAGCCCGGTGTGAGTTGCTAGGGCCGGCTCTCCTTCAGGGCCCATCAACCCATCGGACTTGGCGGAAACATTATTCATGCTCATAAGTTTTTCTGCCAAGAATCCATCTGCCCTTGAACAGCTGCCGCAGCCGCTGCATTTGCTCTTGTCTCTGGAAGGCCACCAGTTCAAGGGATACGGGCCGCTCCGGACGTCGGATCAGCGACCAGACATAGCCGGACAACAGCGCCAAGCCGCCGACGATGTAAGGTCTTCGGGTCATCTGATACACCGCACGGAACAATTCCCAAACCGGGTGGTTGCCGACCGCGTAGCCCTTTGCGCCTCTCCTAAATCTGGCCGTCAGCGCGCCGCTCTGAGCAGTACCGCTCTCCCGATGGTGACGACACAGCTTGTTCGTAAACGCTCTGGTCTCCCAGCCCTTCATCCTCGCGGTCATGACGGCGATAGAATCTATTGTGCCGCCCTTTACCGGCGCATATCCGCCGATCTCCTCGAAGCACTTGCGCCGAAACAGTTGGCATGCGCCCGGCACATGCTCGATGCTGACGAACCGATAGTCGTATTGCGTGTTTCGCTCCTCATACGGTGTGCCACCCACGCCCAATCTGGGGTTATCGGCAAACTTGCTCAGGAGAATCGCAAGGTAGTCTTGATCGAATGTGATGTCGCCATCCAAATTTCCGATGACGTCAAAGTTCAATTGCTTCACTCTGGCGTACCCCGCATTAAAGGCAAGAACCTTTCCCGCGAAATGCCTTTCACTCCGCTGCGGCATCCGAACTAGTTCGATCCACGGATGATCACTTATGTATTTGCTTACGATTTCGTCCGTGCCGTCGGTCGAACCGTCGCTAACGATGATCCATTTCAAAGGTAGTACGGTTTGTGACAGCACGGATCTGATAGTCAGCTCGATGAACTGAGCCTCGTTGCGCGCTGGAGTAATCAAAACATAGGTCGGAAGGGTCGTCATTCCCGTTCCTTTATGCGAGCTGGCCAACGGCGGACTTGAAATTGCTTAACGAAGCTTGACGGACGACCGTGCCCCGCACTTGCGCCGCCAGCAATCGGCAAGTGTTGGAGAACTCTTCAACTGCTTCCGCCTGTCCGCCTTTGCAGATGACTCTGATCACAGGATCAACACCTGGACTGAGGCCCGACCAGCTCTGAGGTTGTCCCCCCGGAGACCCTCGCGCTGTCAAGGCTAGTCTTGACAAAATCGCCGACGGACTCGACCACGTATCGGAGTTGTGCCTCAGAGAGTTCCGGATAGATTGGAAGCGCCAAAGTCTCCTTGGCCGCGCGTTCGCTCTGGGCATATGCACCCACTCCGTGGCCCAGGTAGGCGAAGCACTCCTGAAGATGCATGGGAATCGGATAATAAACTTCAGTGCCGATGCCTCTCTGCTGCAGGAAGGCTTGCAATTGGTCGCGGCGAGATATTCGGATGACGTATTGGTTGAAAATGTGGCGCTCCCTCACGACCTTGGGTAAGCCGATGTTCCCCAAGCCACCACCATCGGTCGCCAATCCGGCCTCGGCAAAGAATTGATCGTACTTCTTGGCGTTTTGTTGACGAGCAGCTGTCCATTCATCCAGGTGTCGCAACTTTGCGTAGACGATAGCTGCTTGAAGTGCGTCGAGCCGGAAATTCCCTCCGATAATCTTGTGGTGGTATTTCGGTTTGGAACCGTGCGCCCGCAGGCACTTCAGCTTTTCTGCCCGCTTTGCATCGTTCGTTACAATCATTCCTCCATCTCCAGCGGCCCCCAGATTCTTGGAGGGGAAAAAGGAAAAGCATCCGTAGTGTCCGATAGAGCCAGCGCGCCGGCCTTTGCTCTCGGCACCAATGGCTTGCGCGGCATCCTCAATGACCACGAAACCGTGTTTCTCGGCGACCGCCATAACGGCATCCATATCCGCCATCTGGCCGTAGAGATGAACGGGAATGATTGCGCGCGTCTTGCTGGTGGCCTTCGACTCGATTTGCGATGCATCGAGGTTGTAAGTCACAGGATCAATGTCCACGAAAACCGGCGTTGCACCCAAGCGGCTGATAGCTCCGACCGTCGCAAAAAAAGTATACGGGGTAGTGATCACCTCGTCGCCGGGCCCGATGTTTTCAGCCGTCAAGCAAGCCAGCAAAGCGTCGCTGCCTGAGGAAACCCCAACTGCGTGCGAGCAGTGGCTATATTCCGCGATTGCCTTCTCGCACTGTTCCACCTTCGGTCCCAGGATGAAATGCTGAGACTCCATCACCTCCGCTAGCGCCGCTTCGACCTCGGCCTTGATCGTTGAATACTGTGCCTTAAGATCGAGTAGTGGCACTTGCATAGCTACTCTCCTCTTTTAGTTGTTTGTAGGACTTGGTGCCCTTGCTCAGATCCGTCGGTAAGGGCGCCTCTTCATGCAGGTCAAGACACCGCAACACACCGGGCTCAACTTCCTGATAACGGTATCCGCTCTCGGGACATAGCATCACTCCGTTGGAGTCCGGGCAAGCGAGCCGATGACCATGGCGGCTCATCCAACCGACTTGCCGCGCTGGATTTCCAACAACCAACGCGAAGTCCGGAACGTTCTTGGTGACCACCGAGCCCGCTCCAACAAACGCATACCGGCCGATTTCAACCCCACAGACAATTGTCGCATTTGCTCCGATCGTACAACCGCGTTTCAGCAGCGTGGATTCGTATAAGGAATGCCTGTTGACCTGCGACCTGGGGTTGGTGACGTTCGTCAGGACGCATGACGGCCCAAGAAACACGTCGTCCTCGATCATTGCACCCGTATAGACGGAAACGTTGTTTTGAATCTTGACGTTGCTCCCGATCACTGTGCCGCCATCCACGTTCACATTCTGACCAATGACGCAGCATACGCCGATTCTGGCCCCTTTCATCACGTGGGAAAAGTGCCATACCTTCGTGCCGGCTCCGATCTCAGCACCTTCGTCAACAAAAGCGGACTCGTGTACAAAGTAAGGCCGTTCCTTTTTCTCTCTCTTGGTATTCTCCGTCTCCAGCACGATCTCCCCGTTGTGCAGCGCGCGCTGGCAGGCATCCAAGACTCTCAGAACTCTCAGGCCTTCTTTTCCATCGCTCACCGGAGCAGTCCGTGATGCGACACAGTCAAGGAAGTGTTGGCATTCCGCCCGCAGCGGCTCCCGACGGTCCAGAGCGACGATTTCGCCATTGGCCTTTACCGCCGTGGGAATTCGATTCTTCCATTCCACCTTGTGGGGATACAAAACGAGCTTGTGATCGGCGGTATCGTCGAAGACAGCCATCTTCTCGGATCCGACAACGACGAGCCGTTGTTCCTTGATCGGATGCAGCCAGCTAACAAAAATGTGTGCCTGAACGCCGCTCGGAAATTCAAAGTGGCTGAGGGTTACGTCAGTGATGTCGTGATTCAAATATGCGCCGCCCTGACAGGTAACACGCGTCGGCATTTCATTCAGGAGAGCCAGCATCACGGAGATGTCGTGTGGAGCAAAGCTCCAGAGAATATTTTCCTCCGTCCGGATTTTCCCAATATTTAGACGGTTGGAATAAAGATAACTGATTTTTCCGAGGGCTCCTTCCTCGATCAGCTGTTGCAATTTCAGCATTGCGGGGTGGTATCTGAGAATGTGTCCCACCATCAGAACTCGGTGTTTGGCCTCTGCCAGTCTGACAAGCTCCTCCCCGTGCTTCACGTCGATTGCCAGTGGTTTTTCGACGAGGACGTCCTTTCCCGCTTCGAGCGCGGCCTTGGCCATTTCATAATGGGCCACCGCTGGGGTAGCCAACGCGACGCCATCGATTGAAGGGTCTGCAAGGACTTCCTTAAACTGCGAATAGAATCTCACACCCGCGTAATTGCGCGCATAGGCTCCTTCCAGAGTTTGATCCGCGTCGCAGAGCGCCTCTAGCACTCCGAGCTCATGGAAGTTTCGCACCAGGTTCTTGCCCCAGTAGCCAACGCCGACGACGGCTATTCTTGCGTTTGGCTTTTTTACTTCATTCTGCATATTCAGCCCTTTCAAAAAAGACGGACAGCGTATTTGCAAGCCCATTCAACAACACCAACTTGTGCCTGCCCGGCCGTTAAGCACTCTTGGATGCTGCGAGAGACCGTCCTTCAATGGATACGAAATTGTGGAGTTCGCTGACTACTCTACTTTGCTGATCCCTTCTCAGATGAGGATAAAGAGGCAGAGAGAGAGCTTCCGAAGCAACCATTTCCGCGATGGGGAAATCGCCCTTCTTGTATCGCAGATTGGCGTATGCCTTCTGTAGGTGAAGAGGAATTGGATAGTGAATCCCGGTGCCAACACCGGCTGAAGCGAGGTGTTTTATGGCTTTGTCGCGGTCCTCTACCCTAACCACGAAGAGGTGATACACGCATCGGCTCCCATCCGGTTCGTAGGGCAGTCGCACCTTCTCGCTGTTCATCTCAGAAAATAATTCGCGGTATCGCGCCGCGGCGGCCTGCCGCATCTCGTTCCACGTGGAGAGATGCCGGAGTTTCACGGCCAGAAATCCTGCCTGAATCGAGTCTAGCCGGCCGTTGTAGCCTTCCATGTCGTGATAGTACTTTTTGGACTGACCGTGATCGCGCAACATCCGGGTTTTCCGGGCGATTTCTTCATCATTCGTTGTGATTGCGCCGGCCTCACCACAGGCACCCAGATTCTTGCCCGGATAAAAGCTGAAAGCAGCGGCCCTCCCGATTGATCCAGCCGTCCGCCAGCTATTCTCCTTTTTCGAGAAATACTGCGCACCGTGCGCCTGGCAGGCGTCTTCAATGATTATCAGGTTGTATTGCTCGGCGATTTCGAGCAGCGAGTCCATGTCCGCCATCTGTCCATAAAGATGGACCGGAACGATTGCCGTAACCGGCTTGCCGCTCTTGTTGTCGACCACCACATCGAGTCGGCTGTCTAACGTGCATTGACTTTCCAGATACTGGCGAACCTTCGACGGATCGATGTTGTAGGTGCGTTCGTCGATGTCCACAAACCTGGGCTCTGCACCCGCCTGTGAAATCGCCTCCGTGGTCGCGATGAACGTGTGGGGGACCGTAATTACAACGTCGCCGGGCCTTACGCCGCCAGCCATCAGTGCAAAACGCAGCGCATCTGTTCCGCTGCCGACTCCCACGCAATATTTGGCATCGCAGAATTTCGCGAACGCATTCTCGAATTGCTCCACCATCGGACCGCCAATGAATCCAGCGGTGTGCAGTGCGCCTTTCAGAATCCCAGTAAGTTCCTCCTCAAGCTCAACGTGCGGTGTAACAAGGTCAAGGAACGGAATATTGTCTTTGCCGCTCACTTTTCTTCTCCCATGACTGCAGTCATTCTGGTATCAACAAACCTTTTAAAACGTGCTGGGTTTCCTGCGACGATGGCGTTCGCCGGAACATCTTTCGTTACCACGCTTCCCGCGCCCACGATGGCGTTCTCGCCGATGGTTACGTTGGCAAGAACGGTCACTCCCGAACCGATCGACGCTCCTTTCTTGACCACTGTTCGTTCGACCCTCCAATCTTTCTCGCACTGTAACTGCCCCTCGGGTGTAGTCGCACGCGGGTAAGAATCGTTGATAAACGTCACGCCGTGACCGACGAACACACCGTCTTCGATGTCCACGCCTTCGCAAATGAAACTATGACTGGAGATCTTGCAGTTTTTTCCAACCGTTGCGTTCTTCTGAATCTCAACAAACGCACCGATCTTCGTGTTGTCGCCGATTTCGCACCCATAGAGATTAATGAACTTGGAAAGCTTGACGCCGCTCCCCAATTTCACGTCAGGAGTAATTGCGCAGAATTCATTCATAGGCGCACCAACTCTCCTCTCTTTTGAATGGAACGCTCGGCCGCTTCCAGCATGCGGACCACGCGGAGGCCCGCTCGTCCGTCATTAAATGGCGTCTTGCTGTTCATGATGCAATCTGCGAAGTAGCCGAGTTCCACACGCAGGGCTTCCGACTGCTCGATCTGCGGAGCCCACATGTCCCCGGAGCGGTAGCTTACGAGAAGATCGCGGATTCCTTCTCCCGAGCTGAGCTGCACGCCCTTGTCGTACACTCGGATCTTTTCGTCCGCCACTATATCGTTCCACACCAGCATCTTCTTCTGTCCTCCGATCAGCGTGGTCCGAATCTTTACAGGTGAAAGCCAGTTCACATTGATGTGCGCGATCACGTTCTGCGGAAAATAGATCGTTATGAACGCGACATCTTCCACTCCGTTTAAATGCTTTTCGCCGGTGGCCACGATGGCTTCGGGTTCCTTCTTTATCAGATGATCCATGATTGAGAGATCGTGTGGGGCCAGATCCCAAATCACGCTTACGTCGTGCTGAAAAAGCCCCAGATTGACGCGCAGTGAGTCGTAATAATACAGATCGCCCAGCACATTGCCTTCGATCAGTTCTCGGATCTTGTTGACCGCGCCGGTGAACAGAAAGGTGTGATCCACCATGAGGGCGAGATTCCCCCGAGCCGCCAGCTCAATGAGTTCTTCGGCTTGGTCTGCATTGGAAGTAAGAGGCTTCTCGACGAATACGTGTTTGCCGTTCTCCAGTGCCGCTTTGGCCAGCTCGTAGTGAGTCCAAACGGGCGTGATCACCGCAACTGCGTCGATTTGCGGTGAGCGCAGGACCTCGTTCGCGTCCGATGTCGTCGAGATGCCCGGATAGGCCTTCCGGACACGCGCCAGCGCCGCTGGACTCTTGTCACAAACCATTTCCACACGGGTGGAATCTAGTCCGTGGAGATTCCGGACGATATTAGGTCCCCAATATCCGTAACCAATGACGCCGATTTTGATCATCTTTGCTCTATAATTTGAAGAAAGAGTTCAACATGGAAGCAGGACGATTGGGATAGGCTACCGCCATAATGTCGCGTTCCGACACTTTGCGATTGGCTTCCTGCGAGTTAAGCCTATTTAATTTCAACAACTTAGATACAAAAGCTGGGTTCCCGATAACGCATAGCAGGGTCGCAATCGGGCTGCCACATGACTAACGACAGGTAACAGCTTATAGCGGGCGGCACTCTGGTTCAATTGTTTGAAAACAATGGGTTTACTGGAAGAAGACATGGACTCCAATCATCCGCCACGCACGTTGAGTCCGTCCCAGTGGCGACTTGACGGAAAACTCTTACCACCATTTGACAAGGGGCTTCCAAGGGGGTTTGTGCATACAATTCTGGAATCATCGCCGATTTGCTCCTTTTGGGACGAAAGGCAGCTCCCGGATAGCTAAGAGCAATCGCGACAGAAGCAGAGCACCCGCTTGGCAGTTTCTAGCGTTTTGTGGAGCTACTTTTTGTCCCGTGAAGATGCAGTCGCGGGGCCCGCGCGGAAACGCAAGAGGGCCGCGCCCAGGCTTTGAATGAATGATTCCGAGTTGTAAATTTCTGCGCTCCTCCGCAAGCTCTCGGGCGAGGTGATCGGTTCGACCTCGTCTAATTGAAACTCCCTTGCCACATCCTCGACGATCTTCGGCTGAATTGGCCGCTGCTGCTTCACGTAAGCGTTAATCAGTGAATGCTGACACAACAGGCTTATCACGCGCGGGATTCCCAGGGAATAGAAGTGCGACCGTTCGTACTGCCCCCGCGATCGCCGAAACTGAACGGCCACGTGGAGCGCTCGCACGGCTCCCACAACGAAGAGTTCTGCGAGGTGACGGCCTCTTCCGACCAACAGCCGACGCTGAACCGCCAGCTCCTGGGGCGGGGAGTATACCTGCAACTGCGTGCGCCCCCCTCAAGTCCTGGGCTACCTCACTCGGTTGGTTCGTGAACCGATGGAAACGATCCGTCCAAAATCAAAGGTGTCATTAATCTACTGGACGAGTACACCCCTTTTCCTCTAGGCCTAATTTCTGGTATCTTCGCTCACCACCGGACTTTTCCCCGCCCTGGAGATCGCCATGAATATCACGGTCACTATCAACGGAAAAAGCCATTCCCACAATGTGGAGCCGAGGCTGCTCCTTATCCATTATCTGCGCGAAGTTGTGGGGCTGACCGGGTCCCACGTGGGTTGCGAGACATCGCTCTGTGGAGCTTGCACGGTCGAGCTGAACGGGAAGGCCGTCAAGAGCTGCACGATGTTCGCGGTGCAAGCCGACGGCGCGAGCATCCTCACGGTTGAAGGCTTGGCCACAGACGGCAAGCTCCATCCCGTGCAAGAAGCGTTCTGGAATGAGCACGGCCTCCAGTGCGGCTTCTGCACGCCCGGGATGATCATGGCATCAAAGCAGATTCTGGACCGCAATGCAAAGCCCACCGAGGAAGAGATCCGCCACGGCCTGGAAG
>WNGR01000667.1_pt1 | contig 38033 bp, 28 predicted proteins | sample 5407581 | NCBI WGS metagenome assembly WNGR01 (sample SAMN13153383, study PRJNA577476) | soil metagenome | isolation source: 80 cm soil or saprolite under Garry oak tree replicate 2 | place: USA:California | collected 2016-06-15 | reverse complement strand
ACTCATGCTTACTCACTACCTACGTCATCATGACTCATTCCTAGGATCCGGATATTAGGATCGCGTCATATGTTTGTTCAACACAAACATCTTGTAACAGTATATAAACCCTAGTCTACCTAGCTTGTACGGTAGACTTAACTTCTTCCAATCCACAACATTCTAGTCTCACCAGATAGGGAACTCTTGGGTTGTTCCAAAGGAGGGCTTTCATCTTTGCCTCTCATCGATGCGGGCCTTCGTTTTGCCTCGCATACCCAACCAGAAGCAGACCTTCGACTTTGTCTCGCACTCGCTAGTCGTATTGACGACTTGGCATTTCCACTCACGCCAGTCTTGAGCGCAGCTCGACTTGGTACTTGTGCATCACCGAACTGAGGCCCTGATACGGCTTCACTCTACAAGGAACTAAGACTTCGAACGCACGTCGCACGATAACGCCAGTTGTGGCGTTACACTCAGGTCGAGCTGCGCTTGTGCTTCCTGTATTGTCTTGCAGGCTGTTCACTTATCTCATGTGCAGTGGCTGACATGTCTGTTTGGTATTTGTTTGGCCATGTGGTTGTATTTGGCAGCTGATGTAAACGGAGTTCTGGTTGAGCTGGCGGCATTGAGGTTGAGAGGGCCGTGTTCAATGTTCAATGTTCTATATTTTAGCAGGTAGGCTATTATGTCTGGTGGGGCATCTTTAATACAAGTGGGATTTGCTCTTAGATTTACTAGTTTTTTTTTTTTTTTGGTTTTTAATGGTGTAAAGGTTTATCCTTGCCCGGGTGTGGGAAGAAACCGCCCATGGTGGTGGTTGCGGTTCAAGGAGCCTCAATTTTTAAAAAGTTTGACCCCTTGTCTATACACGCTTACGTTTCAAAGCACGTGCATCCTTGAGCCACACCATTGTACGTGTGACATTTGTCGTCGACTAAAATCCCCTATATAGCAACAGTCACCGACTTAGTCATCACAGTCGGGTAAAGACGGGACCCGACTATCGACTACGGTCGTCGACTGGCACAACACTGCTCTAGCCCCCTCGCTGCCTTCTTCCTTACCATCTCACCTCATAGTCGCCACCTGTTGCATCCGCCCTCACTTGTGGGTACTCACATGTACTTACAGGCCACCCGCTGCACCCGCCAACACACCTCACCCCCCATATCTGCCACTCCCACTTTGCGTGCACGGTGCACCTAACTGTCGCCGCCTTACCCACTTAGCTCCACAAAACATTTAGATAAGTTTTCTTTTCTTTTCTTTTTTTCTTTTTCCATCTTATCTCTAACCGCAACGGCGGCCACAACACCGCCACTGTCCCATTCCCTCGCGTGCATCCAGGCCACCCCCGCTCGCGGGGCCAGCTGCCACATCACTCGCGGCATGCCACCGCATCGACTCCGTCGCCCACGTATCGACCCACCGACCCCATCGTGCCCAACCGTCGCCACCTCCACACCATGATGACGACGGCCGCCGCGACGACCACCGCGAGGAGACAGCGACAAAGACGATGACGAGACGGCGACGGCGATAACGACCACAACGCGACCACGACTGCGAGGCGACAACCGCGACAAAGACGACCGTGACCACAACGGGGGCCGCGACAAAGTGGCAACAATGTGACTACGACCACGACAACAATGACCACGAGGTGACAAACAGCGACAACGAACCGACGAAGGCGACCGCGGCCAAAAAGGTAACAACCAACCGACAAAGACGACCGCAATCACAACGGCGAATCGGCGATGACAACGACAATGCGACGACAATGGCCATGGTGGCAGCGACAGGGACGGGGCGGCGGCGGCGATGTGGCGGTGGCGGGTGGCGACGGGGACATGAGGTTATCATATATAGACTTGTCTAATAGCTACCTAGTAATATTATAGTCTACTACAATGTATTGAGTGAGAAGCTAGGAAAGCGGTGAAACCCTTGACAGGTATCCAAAAGAGGCCGGGAAGGGATCACAGAAGTCTGCAGAAGGGATGAAAAGGGGAAGGGGAAGGGATTGTAATTTTTCTGATGTATCCCACTGGCACAGCGTTGACGTTCTTTGAGCCACGTGTATTACATACGAATCGCATACGAATCGCATGACCTTCTCGAAGCTCTATTCGACAAGAAGAAGCAGCCCTCTCTGGACCTCTTTCTCAAGTGCTCTTGGGATTCGAGTCTCATAATGCAACTTCACATGGCTTGCCGCATTCCTTTGCCGCAGTCAAACACTCCTCGGCGTCTCTCCTGGACTTTGAGGTGGGGCCCCTGGCTCAAAGCTTTTCCCACCTTTTGCCTTATGGAATTCACTCCCACTGTGATACACTCGTGCGTCTGTGACCGCTTCATGATACTGCTGCCGCTGTCGAAATCCTTTGCAACATAAGCCAACTATTCGCACACTGTCCATCAAGTACAAGCCTTCGAGAACGTGGGACTGGGTCACGTTATCACTACGACTTTCACAAGCTCAGCGCTCAGCGCTCAGCCTCAGTGCGTGGTGCCGTTCTCGGTCTGGGGGTTTGCGACCAGGCACGGCACCTCTTCAGTATGGGCGTCCTCTAATGCTTTGGAGCCGTGGGCCGGGGCCCTCGCAACGAAGGAGGGCAGGTTTGATCACCCTTCGTGGCGTCGACTTCCACAGGGAGTCAGGGACACAAGTTGTCCTGCTTGGCCAATGTCCCTTGTGGCGTCAATCTTGGCGCCATGAGTTATTCACTATTCAATGTGCTTACTTACGACCTTCGAGGTTCATCAGATATTGCTAGGGCGCACTATCCACTCAAAACACCGAGACTTATCTTAGGTGTAGATAGCCTCGCCCTCCCGATATAGACTCTACGTACTAGTACGTAGTCTAGACGCCGGGTTGGCATTTCCTACCCCTGACCTTCTTTAGTAATCTTGATGGTCAATGTCAGATGGTCTATGTCATTCCGACGAGGGAAACGAACAGACGGGATCGTTTCACAGCCGTTGGATTGGCGATTCGAGACTGACGTACTCACGACTTTGCGCTCGAGCTTTCACAAGTACTTAACCTCTACTCTTCTCTAGTGTGTTTTTCACTGAGCCAGAGTCTCAGTTTCGAGCCACCCAGCTTTACAGTCGCAATACTCACGCACGGAACACTTCACTCCTCACTCGTCATACCACATAAACATGCCCGTGCAGACACACCCGCAGGAGTTGCACGTCAAGATTATCGTGATTGGCAACTCGTCGGTAGGGAAAAGCAGTCTTCTCATGCGCTGGTCAGAAAATCAATGGCTTCCTGAAGACGAAGCTAGTGAGACGATCGGCGTCGAGGTTTTGGTGAGTTTTCTGATAGTGTCCCATAAAGATAGCGCGATATTGAATTGATCGGCAGAGACGCAAACTCGACGTTAAAGGCGAAAACGTGAACTTGGCCATCTGGGTGAGTTATCACACTACCGCCCATTGCTACTTCAAACGCACGCTACGCGACAGGATACTGCGGGTGAAGAGCACTTCCGCACTATGCAGTCGGCGCACTACAGGGGTGCCCAAGGCATCATCGTCGGTTCGTCCTTTTCTACCCTGCATGTCCTTAGCGACACAGACTTTGGCCCCATAGTATACGACTCGACAAATCGTCGGACTTTCGAGGAGCTCACACGCTGGTTCAAGGAGATAAGAACCTATGTTAGCGGACCAGTTGACAAGGTTATTGTAGGCAACAAAGTCGATAAGGTAGAGTTCAGCTCGCGCTCGAACTCTATGATGCGATCGGTGCTCACCAGCCTTCTCTCCGCTCAGGATTACCAACGTCAGGTACCTACCGCGGAGGCTGCTGCGTTCGCGAAGAAGATGGGGTGCCAATTTGCCGAGACGTCCGCCAAAACGGCACTCGGCGTGCGCAAGGTGTTTCGCGATATGGTGGAGCGTATCGTCGACAATCACGAGCTTCGCGTATTCTCCAAACCCAGCCCTCCACAGGCATCTTTTACACGATCACCTTTTACACGATCACAGACCCCAAGCTTTCTTAATTATCGATCCGCGTCCTCTGCCTGACCCCAAAACACAATGAGTTCACAACTAGTTCATATACGTAATTTTTTCTTCTCTTCCGAGACTGTTTGAGGCAGGACTGGATGGAAGTAGAAATACTGTAGATGTCGTAACATTTTTCGAGTGCGGCATTATTCTATACACGATCACGAGATTATTTTTACTGTATTATTTTTTTGGTGTCTACATTACGTAACGCGACTTTAGTCTCTTCTTGCCGTCGCTTCGTGTTGTCTCACTTGCGTTCCTAGGGGGTAACCCCCGGTCTGGCCAAGCACCATATGAATGATGGATTTCGAGGAGTTGGAAAATCTACTTCAAAAATCAGATCATACTGAAGAGGAACGCTCAAAGATTCTTGGTCAGTCCCGTTTCACTCATGTTTCAGCAAAAGACTGGACTGCCCTTGAAAGGTCAGACCTCGTTGACAGTAGGATACCGAGCGAGTCTGTGGATGCTGAGCCGCCGTTGAGCGCATTGCTCTATGCGGCCCAGGGCATACTTCACCCCACCCTGTCCTTCAGACACATCCCCGATTTGCTCGACATCTTATCTCAAGTTGAACGCGCCCGCGAGTTCTCCCTAGAGCACGCCAAGTGGGCGCTGATCTGGCAACGTTTCTATGAAACACGTCCTAGTTCCAGAGTGCGCGTTTTGCGAAAGTCTGATAAGGAGGCCATCAAGAAGCTCCTCAAGCCAGAACGTGTCGACGCGACGCGACGTATCTTTATTTGTATTATCGAGCAGGCTATTCGCTTGGTGCGCGTACTTATCCTTTCCGTGCGGGACCCCGAGCTGACCTGTAACAAGCACGTGCTTTACTTATGGACACATGCCGAAGAGTCCTATCGTTTGCATCACTATCTTCGGATTTACTTTCCCTGGGCACATGGCATACACGATAACCAAAGGCTGTACCATGCATCGCTGACTCCAGACGAGCAAGCACGTCTTGCTGAAGCCGGGATGTCATGCTTCCGCTTCATGCGCGACGCAAAGTTTTGGGAGGAACAGCGCCTCCATGAGCTCAGTGTCTCATCGTAGGTTCATGGCTCCAACTATGGTGGTGCTCATTTCTGATCTATGCAGTCTCCCCGAATCGTACTACGACGATGACGAGAGTTTTCAGGTGTTGAAGTTCAAGTTTATAGGGGACCTTGAAGTTATGGATATCGTGGAGTCTATTCCGTTATACCTCAAGAAAGTGCGGAGGTTGACCCAAAAGCTGGAAAGCCTGCTGGCCCATCACGTACCTTGATCACGTTCCAACTCGTGGCTGACGTAGCAGATAACGCCGCCATTTTGACGATGGGCAAAAGATACGCCCCCTTACTCTTCCTCCGTTTCGACTTATTCGGTATCGCCACGCCGCCTAAGCTACATATCTTGCCTCCGCGCCGGCTTGTGGTGCCTCTCTATACTCTCCTTGTTTGGCCAGCCGCGTTTTCTTGACCAATCGTTCCTTCAACTAAGACGAAGTTGTTCTGCCGAGCTTTCCACGATGATTGTCCACGGTAGTCATGTCTGGTTAACTTTCCATTGCAGTTGGGAAGAGTAATCCACCTGCCTCTCCGTGATTGTTCGCGGCGCTTATGAGGCCTCCCGCTTCCGAGGTAAGGGAGACTATTGCCGCGGGTATGTCAGTCCGCATGTCTTGCCATATCTTGGTCATGCTGTACGCCACAACGGACCTACAGTAGGACGTGTCCGTTCTGTCCCATGAGCCTCGTGCTCCAAACTTCGGCTTGGCTTCAATGAGACCTTGAAATGCTCCCGCCTCAGTTTCGAGGCAGGCGTTAGTGTTCCACAGGGACCCTGCAGCGGTCAGGAGATTTTTTTGCAATCATCCTGCGTCTTGGTCTCACTGCCACATGTGGCCCAAGCTTGACCCTTACCCACCAATGAGTAAGCGAATTTTTTTATGGCAGCTCCGAGCGACATGGCGTGGTTGCCATAGATTCGAAGCCAAAGTCGTTAGTGGGTCTATCTCGTTGGCCATAGCTCACAGTAACAGTTAGCACACCTTTTCGAAGCGGCTTTACCACCTCCCCGGACGAAATTTATGATTCTTGTGGCGTCGATCGACTATAATATCGCTATATATTGCGCCTACGGGTCTACCCTCTCCCTGAAAGCACCTAGAAGCACCCAGAAGTTCGCCACAGACCTCATCGTCGTCTAGAACGAATATGACGCGCCTCATGACTGTTCTTTTCCTTCCATGCGGTATTGGAAATAGCTGTGCCTTTTACAGTAACAGGGAAAGAAATTGTCTCGCCCGGGACCTCGAGCTAAACTCTCAAGTTCAAGCCTTGTTCCCCATGTGGTGCTCCGGTTGCACACTACGACGTCTTCCTCACACTGATTCCTTCTTCACACTGATTCAGCCTGTCCGTCGCCTCGCTCTACCGTCTAGTCTTCGGTGCCGAACGTAGTATAACGTGCCAAAGTCCGACTGATCCGGCCTTTCCCTTCCGAGATACCACCGCAAACCAAGCTCATTTCATTGCGGCACACGCCTCAATTATCCTCCATTGCCGCGGATGGTGTTTCACAGCTCCTCGACCTGCTCATCGGAGATGCGTGCTTTCTCGCCGTCTCATGATCTTTTCGTATTTTTTACGACTACATAAACTCGATTCCCGCTTCAAATCCAAGGAGACATATTCCCTCTGTCAATCAACCACATACTGTCAGCTCTCACTACAATGTCAACGGAGTCGTCCACGAGCCAGAACGGCCCAATCAACGTCAAGCTCTTAATGCTCGGCCATGGATCCGTAGGGAAGAGCAGCCTACTCTTGCGCTTTACAGACCAGCAGTGGCTCCCGGAATACGAGACGACAGCAACAATTGGAGTTGATACCTGGGTAAATACCCTAATCAAGCTTTCAACCCCACTTGGAGTCACCCAGTTGGTTCACAGTCACATAAATTGGACGTCAAGGGTAGGAGAGTGAATCTCACCGTATGGGTACGTCCACCATTACGCCCTTCGATTAGCCGCGGCCCGCTGATATGACAATTTTCACGACAGGATACTCCAGGTGTGGAGCGGTTCCGGGTACTCACTTCCTCGTATTACCGCGGGACACTAGGAATCCTGTTGGGTACAACAGATTATCCCCGATTCCATCCGAGCGTTCGACTGATCTCTACGCCGTCGTCACAGTTTACGATATCACGGATCGCGAGTCATACGGAGCGCTTGCCTGGTGGTTCGCTGAGCGATGCACGCACGTCCCTGAATCGACAGTGAAGATCATTATAGGAAACAAGGCAGACAAGGTGTGCTCGAGCTGCGCCCCGTCTCTTCCTATGCTATTTTGGGGCTGATCACTGTCCGGCGCAACGCAGGAGCACGCGCGACAGGTTCCGACGGCGGAGGCAGTAGCATACGCTACGCGTATGGGCTGTCTGTTTGTGGAGACGTCAGCAAAGACTGCGATTGGTGTGTGTGCAGCGTTCCGTGGTGTGGTCGAACGAATCGTAGAAACACCGGAGCTGTGGGCTGGGCAAGAGCCGCGCAATGTTCCACCTTCGAAGATAATGAGCCCAACACGTGAGCCGCAGGCAGATGAGGACCGATCAGTGGAGAACTCGGAGTGGGTTCAGATCATAGGAAGCATCTCCTTCGGTCGGAACCTTTCGATACGGTTCGGAGGACCCCGTCGAGTCCCAGTATAGAGAGATAGCGGTAATCTCGAACAAGTCAGCGACATATAATTTTGGAGATAGAGGTCATTGGCTCAGCTCGGCGTAATGTAATTAACTGCACACTAGCACATATCGTAATAGTTCTGTAAAACACCGTACTTCTGCATCACTTGGACGTCTGGTTCTGCGACTGATATACAAGCACGGCTCTCGTGTCGGTGGTCTAGGCCCGGGTGCCTTCTGCTCAGGCTTCTAGAGATTAATCATTCGCTCCACTGCTCTCCGAGGTTTAAGAAAGGAGGATTCTTCGAATTCGAACAGCAAGAGACCGCACTACTGCCACTGATGCGTGTATCGAAGGGATCATGTGATGTGATTCTTGATGTGATTGCTGAGCTACGATCACCCGGGCCGTACCAACTTATGCCCGATGGCCCGACTCATTCTCGGCGATAGTGTTCCAGAATGTTCCCCCTCCAACGCGCACGGTGCGATCCTTGGGATCGACAACCGCAAAGTTAGAGGCGCAGACCAGGGATGACAGCACACAACAGTATATCTTCGCGGGGCTGCGGTCCAAAGTCACTGCGCCCCGCCGCATCAGTAAAATGGAATGTCACTAGGGGGCACTAGCCAAGATTGGCAGCACTCAATTTAGGTGTGCCCTAGCAACCACCAGTCAAGTTTATTTTGCTAATACACAGCCATAAAGTGAAGAATTCTACGTTGACGATGCCCCACTCCTTACAGCAGGAGCGGCTCGGCTTCATAACATCACCACCAGGTGCTCATGCTTCATGAGGTGGGGTTTCTCCAATGCAATGACTTTATTTTCGGCGTGGCTGACACTGGCAACCGCCAACCGTTCTGGCAAGATGTCACATGCCAGCGTCACATCTTCAGTGGCTCTGACCGATATTCGGCTGTGGGCGATCATCGACAATACTAGGGCATCACTCATGCACTCATGTCCCACCGTGAGTGAAATCCTTACATGTGGACAGATTCTCTGCAGGGACCTTGCATTCACTTTCTGAGGTTCTTTGTCTATCGGAACTAGAGTTTTCATGTCAGCCCCATCACTCGAATTCCCCTGTGCGTCCTGCATTGCCTCGCTGCTTCGCATACAGTCCGCGACGGTAGGGACAGCGTACGTCATGTCTTTCCGAATGAAGTCACTTGCACGTAACGGAATGTGGTTTGCACACCTGTTGCGGAACACGCAGACGCAGACGCGTAGACGCGTGTACTCCAACTGGCCCATCACGTGCCTTGATCACGTGCAACTCATCACCTGACAACGAACGGTTGTGTCAACTTGCCTGAATTAACTTATTCTATACCATCACCTACCCCGGGCCCAAGCTGCGCCTCTTGCCTCGGCCTACTTTCTGTTGCTTCTATACTCTCCTTGTTTGGAAGGTCGCGTTTTCTTGACCAACCACTTCTTCAATGACTTGTCATATCTCGCTCCCTTTGCTCGGTAGCTGAGAAGTCGGATCCACCTGCCGCTCCGTGATCTGGTCTGCGGCATATTGGCTCCAGCTTCTGAGGTAAGGGATCCTTCCTTGCCGCGGCTGTGTCACACGACGTATCCGTTCTGTCCCGTGAACACCTTATGTTCCACACACCGGCCCGACTTCAACGAGACTTTTCAACATTCCCGCTTCGGTTCCAGGATTGACCCCACCCACCAGATAGTAAGCGAATCTTTTTGTGACAGCCCCGAGAGAAATCGCGTCATTCCCAAACATTCAAAGCAAAGGGGTCCTTAATAGGTCTATCTCGTTGACCATAGCTCGGCTAGCATGCGTTTGTGAAGTTGCTTTACCACCTCCCCAACGAAATTTATGACCCTCATGGCGCTAATTGACTTTAACTTTATTCTGACTTTATTCTGACTCGTTGGATTCTCTTACGCCAAAGGGTCCACCTTCCCCTGAAGATACTCATAAGCACCATAAGTTAGTCACAGACCTCGTCGTTATCCAGAACAAACATCATGCGCCCGATGACCTTGTTCTTGAAATTGCCGCGACAGTATTGGAAATAGCCGTCCTTTTTAATGACGACGTTGTCTTGCGGACCTCGAGCAACTAACCTCTCAAGGCTTGTTTCCCCACGCCGTGTCCCAGTTGTACATTACGAGTTCTTGCTCACACTGATTGAGCCTGTCTATACCCTCCTCTACCGTCTGGTATTTATGCCGAACATATCCTACGTGCCAAAGTCCGACTGATCCGGCCTTTCCCTTTTGGGGATACCCTCACAAACCAAGCTCGTGTTAGTGCAGTGCATGCCTCAGTCGCCTTCCATTCCGCAGACGGTGTTTCACACTCCACGACCCTCTGATCGGAGATGCGTAGTTTCTCGCTGTCTCGTGTTCTATTCGTTTATTTTTACGACTACATAAACTCCCCTCTATTCCCTCATCCTCCACATACCGAAAGCCCCCACTATAATGTCAACGAAGTCATCCATGAGCCAGAACGGGTCAATCAACGTCAAGCTCTTAATGCTCGGCCATGGATCTGTAGGGAAGACCAGCTTGCTCTTGCGTGTTAAAGACCAGCAGTGGTTACCGGAACAAGAGACAGCACCAACGATTGGTGTTGACACCTGGGTAAATACATTAATCAAGCTTTCAACTCACTTGCTATGACTCAGTTGGTTCACAGTCTCATAAACTAGATGTCAAGGGAAGGAGAGTGAATATCACCGCATGGGTGCGTCCACCGTACGCCCTCCGATGACCCGCAGCCCGCTGATACAACCTTCTCCATGGTAGGACACTCCAGGTGTAGAGCGGTTTCGGGCACTCACTTCGTCATATTATCGAGGGACACAAGGAATCCTACTGGGTACGACTCAGATTATCCCCGACTCCAGCCGAGCGTTCAACTAATCTCTACGCCGTCGTCACAGTTTACGACATTACGGATCGCGAGTCATACGGAGCGCTTACCTGGTGGTTCGCTGAGCGAAGCACGCACGTCCCTGAATCGACAGTGAAGATCATTATAGGCAACAAGGTAGACAAGGTGTGCTCGAGCTCCTCTCAGTCTTTTCCGTTCTATATCGAAGCTGATCACTGTCCGACCCAACGCAGGAGAACGAGCGACAGGTTCCGGCGGCGGAGGCGGCGGCTTACGCTGCGCGTATGGGCTGTCTGTTTGTGGAGACGTCAGCGAAGACTGCGATTGGTGTGCGTGCGGCGTTCCATGATGTGGTCGAACGGATCGTAGAAACACCGGAGCTGTGGACTGTGCAAGAGCCGCGCAATGTTTCGCCTTCGAGAGCAATGAGCCCAGCAATTGAGCAGCAGGCAGATGAGGACCGATCAGTGGAGAGCTCGGAGCGGGTTAAGATCATAGGAAGCATCTCCTTCAATCGGAACATGATACGCTTCGGAGGACGGCGATAATCTCGAACTACAAGTCAGCTTCATTGGAACGTAATTAATGGAGCGTAATTAATTTGTACACTATAGCACGTGCAGTAATAGTACCGGAAAACGCCGGACGAATAGTACCCTGCCTGACATCTGCATCACTTGTGCGTCTGATTCCCTCAAGATGGCCACTGAAAATCCCTTGTGTTTGTCAACCCTTACAGCTTACAGTACAGAGGAACGATGCCTCTTATATAAGCAATTTTCTACTGGTCTGGGTTCCTTCTGGTCAAGGTGTTGTAAATGAACGATGAATCGATGAAAGTTCGATGGATGGTTGGGTGACTTGGGTCTATACTTTTTCATTTGCTCAACTGCTAACTCCAAAGGTTTGAGGCTTTACGATGGGAAGATTCTTCGAACGGCAATGTTCCGCACTAGCAGTGCGTGTGACTCATTAGTGATGGGAGAAGGGACCATGTGATTGCGGCATTCTGTAGGAGCGTTTACGCGTTTGCGACTCGGAACCCCACTCCTTACAGTAGGAGTGGCTCGGCTGCCACTTCATAACTTTATCACTAGGCGCTCATGCTCCATGAGGTAGGGTTCTTCCAATGCAATATTTTTTATTTCGGCATAACTGACGACCCCTTACCCATACCGACAAGGCATCAAACCTTCGCGACTCCATGCGACATTCGGCCGCGGTGAGGTCGTTGCTAACACGTCCAACTGTCAAGCCCGCCCGTGGCCCGTCGTATTGAATCATGCGAAGCGTGACGAAATATTACCGATACGTCGCATTTCCGACGCGCAGCTCCAGTGGCAGCTATTAATTGCCTCCTCATGTGACACCCGGTGTCTCATACACATACAGAAACTATTTGGACTGGAACTCTTTATCTCGGGAATCTGTGGAGGACTCGCTCCTCCCGTCCGGGAGATCCATCACGTGGTCTCTTTGCGCTATTTGTTTGGTTGTTTGGCATATACTCACGACGCGCTCAGAGTTGTGACTTCCTCACATATGGTGCTCTGCATAACCTACTCATAGCGAATGCCCCTAACCCGCCCGAAGAAAAATGCCTCTCGCTCCCCTGGTATCTCGTCTGCTAGCTACTTCCAATCAAGTTCCACTCCCAAGGGTTTTCACCCACCATCATACTACGCCGCCGCTGCCGGTCTATCATCGTCTCATCTTGATCAAGACAAGTCATCCGATGCACAAACTCATCGTACCACTACCACTGACAGAACCGCCGTCGATTTTGATTATTCATACGTCCCTGCGCCCATGCCAACGGCACAACTTCCAGTTTCGTCATCTGCTTCTTCGACGGAACCCAGTTTGATGTCTCGGATGTCATTTTTGAATAGGCGACTGTCGAAAGGCAACAGGGCGGGCAACAAGTCGTCTTCGAAACGCAGAAGCCAGTTGGCGGATCTTCCCCTTGTCGAGGCTCAATTAGTTCCGTCACTTCGAGACACCATCGACAGAATGACTAATTCTCCCAACAGCCAAATACACTCCCCAGCAATTGGCCCCCACGCGTTCTCACATATCAACCCCCCCGAGGCTCTGCAATCACCCTCCCAACACTTTCAGTACCCTTCCACACCACGGACTCGTCAACACCAGCAGACTGGCCACCTCAGAACAGTGGCCACACCCCCTCCGTCTACCCCGAAGTTTCCAAGTACGCAAGAAAGCAGTCGTATTCCAACCCCCGTGGCGGCAGCTAAAACGAAGCCGGGCTTGAAGCCTGCCCTCAAGAACGCCATGGCGTCCTCGCCTGTGTCGAGCTCGGGACAGGGAAACCAGTCGTCCCCAACGAAGGCTTCCCCAGCAAGATCACTAAGATCGGTTAGGGGTATAATTGGGCGGAAGACGCCACAAATACCTGCAGATACAGCGCCATTAGATATGACCGGTACCCAAGTGCGGGACGTGAGTGCGTTCCTGACTACGTTTTATCGTTCCTGAAGCAAGCGTGCAGATATCTGGTGCAATGACCAGCTCTAAGTATCCGGCACGTGAACGCTCTCGCACGGACCCTGGTCACGTCTCGAAGATACCGTCGTTGTCACCTCATGTCCAGGCTACTCCTCGAATGTCTCCACCCGTCTCCACGGGTTCCACGCCAGGACGAGCGCCACGCGGGATCCCTCTCAACCGTGGATACGATGTTACCAGTGATAGTTCTGGATCAGAATTGAATCTACATGGCGAGCGTGGAAGGGCGCTGTTCGTCACTAACGCTGTGATCGTACCTTCGAGTTCAAGTTCCAGTGAAGAGGTCGAGGCCTCGCGACCCACTCCCATACGTAACTCCCCAGCTTGGCCGTCACGTGTTCATCAGGAAAACTACCCATACGACAGGAGACCTGCACATCAAGGAGTGGGCCTTGGCCTTGGAATGCCGGAGAGAACGCGCGATACCCACTCCCATGTGAGACCTCTCGCGGAAAGTGGGAGGGAATACGCAGACGCAGAGAGCGAATACCACTCTGATCTAGGCGACGAAGATGAAGACCGTCTTGCCGTATCTTCCAGTGCATCATCTGCCCACCTCCGTTCTCTCATACAGAACCGCCAAACCCTTCGCCCTCCAGATTTAACCAGAAACGTCAGCTCCACCTCGGGGGATCCACTGCCGAACCCCTGGGATATGGATTCTGGCGGTAGCGGGCCGAATGAAAGTGACCAGCGGAGGCGAGAGTTAATAGAACTCGTCAAGGGAATGGAGAAAGGTTCCTTGGGTTCCTCGCAGCCCTACGAATATGACAGTATGTCTGACGATGAGTACGTTGGGGAGCATGGCTTAGCTATCAGCCCTTCCGATGACTTCGGTCACAACGCGAATGCAACACTAAGACCAGGGGACGAGGATGGAGGCCACTCGCGACGCCGGTCAGCTGTTGCTGGCCCAAGTCAGACAACTCCGAGACAACCACCTACGCAAGGGGCTTCTGCCGGCGAGCGTACCGAATATCCTTCGACGAGAAAATCGCCTGGTACCTATAGTCGCGTGGGGAATCAAGCAGCGTCGGTCCTTAGAAATGATCAAGAAACAGAATTTTCGCCCTTGTCTCAGTACTCTGGCGATGAGGACGGACAACGTGACCCCGATAACATAAAAAATCCCTCGTCATCGACAAGAAATCATAGGAGCCCGATCACCCAAGATGGTTCTTCGTTCAGAAGTATCCGTGAAGGCGATCGCCCCTTGTCGTCACGAGAATCCCCCGGTCGAACTCCTGGGAGCAATGTCACCCCCCTTACCTCGATGCGCCGGGCCAGCTTTGGTACAGAGGGCTCTTCTCAGAGGACGCATCGCGCGAGCCGTGACGGCCCCGCAACCAGTCCTCCCCAAGCTGGGCTTCCTGGAGCGCATGTAGCAGGCGGGATCCAAAGTTTCTCCCGGGTTCGCGATCGCAAAGTGACTCATCAGCCGCCAGCTCGTGCCCAGGGTATACCGCTCCCTCATTTAGACAGTACATCTTCGATAGAAAGCCTTCGGTGGCATAACGAAGACCAAGACATTAGCGTAGGCGCAGAAGCCATATTCGGGCAACTCAGTACGAGCAACCAATCTATTACGAACGGGAGTTTGCCAGCACTATCGCATCGACAAGAAAGAGGGAAAAAGGTCGCGTCGAATCGTTCATCGAAATCTCCCTTGCCCAGAGAAACCCTAAACCCGCTTCCGCGGCTAGAAGCCGACCAGTATGAGGGTCGTGGCGTTCGCAAAGCTTACGAAGGGGCAAATGCAAACCTATTTCATCACCGTGACGAACGCGACCCGCCAACTCCAGAACACGAACGACGAACTTGGCTCTCTACTATATCCTCCTCTGCCTATCATTCATTACTGGATAGGTATGGTGAAGTTGAGATAAAAAGGCAACAAATTATTTGGGACCTCTGCGAGACTGAGAGAACGTTCGTACGGCGGCTACGGGCGTTTGTACGCCTTTTTATTCGCCCACTGCGCATGAAAGATAGCGTGACATGGCTCGCTGGCGTTCCTCCGGAAGTTGCACGGCTCTTCGACTGGTTGGAAGACCTCATCAACATCCACGCGCAGATATCATCGGCCTTGCGCGCTATTGTTTCTGAGCAATATCCGATCGTTATGCGCATCGCCCGGAGAATACGAAGTTTCGTGTCCCGTCTGGAAGTTCATCAGCCTTACGTTGTCCGACTGGAAAGCACAACACTGTTGATCAAGCGGCTCACCGGGGAATCCGGTAGCGACTTTGGCGAGTTTATCAGAATCCAACAGGAGCAGGACGAGTGTAACGGGTGGAGCGTAGAAGCCTTCTTGGTCGAGCCAGTTAACAGGCTTGTTGACTATCCGATTCACTTCAAGGTAAGAATTAGAACCATCGCTTGCTAATTCTCCTTCCGCACAACTCATTTTCGTCACCTAGCGGCTACTGGATGTAACGCCGAGGGATCACCCAGATCACTTAGCCACTTTTTCGCTCTTGAACTGCACCGAAACCATGATTCGTGTGATGCGCGAGGTCAAACTCCAGGAAGAAGAATACGCGTTAGTTAAGGAACGACTGGGGAAAATCAGTGGGTTGCCTACATCGCTGCAACTCGCTCATCGATCACGGAGGCTGCTAGCCAGAGGAAGGCTGGAGCGCGAATATCCTCGGGACAGAGTGCGCATCTCTGTAAACGGCGGGACAGTTCGAGAGAACGAAAGTTCAGACCCGGCCACTGGAGTCAGACAGTCGAGGCTTATCAGCGCAATCCATTCGAGAGCGATGCGCTCTGATTCAATAGGGACTACTTCAGAGTCGACCACCTCGATGGCATCGCACTTCTCGAGAGATCTTCCAACCACGCCCTATCCGCCGGAATATCCTCAACGTCTGACGTCGGCTTCGTCATCGATACACCCAAATGTATGGGACGGTCAGTATGCCACTCCAAGAAACGCGCGTCAGAGCTTGGGACCGCACGGACAACCCACGCAGACGCTTTATACGCTCGTCTTCAACGACGTCGTCCTCTTGGCATCACCCGCCTTCGACCCGAGTGGCCGCCGTGACTCGGGTCAGGTCACGCAAATAGATTCGTGGTGTCTGCTTGAGGGAATCGGCCTCTCCCGCGTCTTGAGGGTGATAGAAGCCTCAAATCAGATCGTTTTAGACCTGCTCCCGGTAGATCCCGAGAATGTGACAACAGGGGGGATACCCGACAGCGGGCAGGTCATTATGCTTACCCTTTCCATTCCGTCGACGTCGTCTGCAGGAGCGCGACTTGAAATGCCTAGCCTATCTCGCTTACGCCAGAACTGGATATCCGCTTTTCAAGAATGTGCCGAGCACACGCTTCGCGCCTTATCATTTCCAACACAGTCAGGGAAACTCGTCGCACCCACCCCTGGTGTCGCGTGGGACAATGACGCGCAGACATCTGTCTCTGCGATCCTTGCAAGCGGTCTGCCCCTCCCGAAGAGCCCTTCCACACAACTTGCAGAGCAAAGCGCTAACCCCGCCCAACAGGAGCGAGAAGCTCGCGGTTGGTGGGCGCTACGCTTCCAGCAGGTCCTTCGCGAGATGCAGCACGGTTCCAGTAGCGGCGCACTAATCACTATCTTGCCTGGCGCGTCCGCTTCTAGCCGAGACACTGCCGGCAAGCGATTCAGATCCCAGCCTCGCGTTCTCAAGCTTTCGTCACTATCATCGTCTGAGTCCATAGTCAACCGCCCTCCCTGAACTTGAACCACAGCGTGCCTGTCTCGTAACTCCATCTATCTATATTGTTGTACCGTTACCGTCGTACTTTGTTGTCTTCGCAATCAATGCAAACGCTGTCGCAATGAAGGGGCCTGGATCGAGAACTAGGAGAGATGTCATTCACTGGCAAGGGCAATTCCGGTGGGAATTCTGGCCCATGGGCGTCTACCGGATGACCACATACCACATATGAGAATTGATCTTCTGATAGGCTCACTTGTCCACCTTTCTGTCAGATAAGGTGGTCCACATGCGCAATCTTCTTCCTCGATCGTTCTGTTGGCCCTCCACAACTTTTTGACGCAGTTGCCTCTCTTTCTTTGACGCCCATCTATAATGGGATAACCAACTTGGAATGTGGAGCGGGGAAGAGCGGGAAGGAAGAAAGAAGATTCAGATAAACAACGTAACACGACCGATGGTGGTTGTTCTCATGACACGATAACGCTCAAAGCCGCTAGCTAGTCTAGTTGCCTCGCGTCACTTGGGTACAACGTGCGCTGCACAGACGGTGACCAGTTCATACAGCGCTGATAAGAAGACACGTTCTATGTCGTAACTACACCATCCTCTCCCGCACCCACGCATCCGCCCAGGCGAAGGAGGGCGCGATGCGCACCTCCAACTTTGATCGACAGGTGCGGTACCGGTATCTGATACCCTCGCCCATGTGCATGGTATGGCAGTGCAGTACTACCGTTGGGCGATTGCCTCTCGTCATCATGTCGTGCCAGACGCTAGTACTTGAACTTTGTCTAAATATCACCAAGGATGCCAGAAGGGTGTTTCTATGACGTATTTTTTGTCTATTTTCTGAGAGTGTGCGTGTGAGCGAGAGAAAAGGCAAGGCAGCAATATTAGCGGTGGCTAGGTCGTTCTTCGAAAGAAGTCTTCGGCGTCACTGCACGTTCCTGCCCTGGGCATTCTCGGTGGAACATTGCAGCAATACGCCGCGGGTTGTTGCGCCATGGGACTCTAGACTATCCAAGTAAGCTCGCGTCGCAGTTGGGAGCAACTTTGGAAGAGAAGAGGGTTCAATCGAAGCGCCAATACGCGTTGAGTACCCCCGCCCCGGCGCCAGTAACATACCGTGTACACACGCCCACCATCACGTTATGGCATCTGGGAGGAGGAAGGAAGAGGTGCGGGTAGCGCCGATCAAAAGAACTCCATCTTGACTTAAGAGCTCATAGATTAGCAGGCGCCCAGGTACCAGCCACTGTTTGCAAACTAACGAACTGAGGTGCCCGGCGCTTGTATTGGCGCTTGTGTCTGCCTCTTTAGCTTCTGTGCGTTCTAGGCAAGAAAAAGGCTTTAGAAGACAGAACTCTGCGAGATGCTGCGCCCAATTCTTATGAACTTCTAGAGCTCCCTCTAGACCTAGATGAAGCGCGTGTGTGGATGGTTGTACTGTAGGCTAAACCCCGAAAAGACGAGTGGTCACATCACTGGCATGATGCCACTCCCAGCGTGTGCGTAGGTTTGCGCAGCATTTCCAAAGAAAAACGTGGGCAAAGACGTTGCCGTACTGCAAGTGGCGTAACCAGGACTTGGGACTTCGCTGTCATGGGTATCCTGGAGGAGGAAGGGGCAGCACGACTGAACCCGGAGGTGGCTTGGGAAATTCGGCAGACTCCGCGTAACATTACGTAGCTTACGTAGCTTTTATTACACGCCGGTCGACTGAAGATAAGATGTCCCAACACATTCACACGATCAGAAATGCCGTCATTTACTCCCGCGCGTCCCTGGGTCAGCGAATCCGACGACTTTTCGTGCAATGCATAGCGTCCATGACCCGGAAAAACAATCGAGGCCATGGAAACTCCACGGAATCTCAAGTCATCCGCGACCGCGACGCGCAGTATGTGTGACTGACTGAGAACAATGACGCACGGAAACAAGGCCGTAGAAATTCCACGGAAATTCCATGGAAATTCCCACTTCAATGTTCAATTTTTTCCGCGGTGCCACCCATCCCGCCGGATTATCTCGGCCAAGACTCTTACAGTACCGTAACTACCACGAGAGAAGTGGGCCCATGCCGGCGGGGCATACCGCCACGTAAGAGGGTGGCTCTCGACTGCTGAAGCGCTGAAGACCCGTCAAGGCGAGGCTCAATGGGGCTCGGGACATCACGTCCTTGCGTTCTGCGACCGGACCCACATAATGTGTGGCTCGGGCTGAGCACATTGTTCCGTCAGTTTGTCGGCACAATTACACGCGTTCGTGTGCCGTCCTGATCACCTGGTCGACCGGTGGTGCCAGTGGGCGGACCCCGAAAGTCATCGCGAGAATGTTTTGGCACTTTTGTGCACAAGGTTCGTAATGCGCCCCCGGCCTCTCTTCCACCTGCCCATAGCGAAAAAAGCGAACGTCCCAGCAAGTGTGCCGACGATTCCGTCCGCCCGCTCGCCTTCGAGAGGGGTCACAGTATCCTACTGGGGGAGGCTCGGAGTTCGCACCCACTGTCACTTCCACCAGACCAACCAACGAAACGTTTCTCACCTTCGGATTACCAGATGTATGCGACTGTCATGCGGCGTGTGGCATTCGTCGGAGAGACCGTCAAGAGAGGAGCCCTTGCTTGAGCGCGATGTGGAAACACAACACCGCGTTTAGCCTTTTTTGCGTGGTGCGTGATGCATGCGGCTTCTTAACAATTCGCAGGTCCTTGCCAAAGGCGATACAGTACTGTGTTACAGTGAAAAAACCGAGTAACATCAGTCACCAAAAGAAGTCAAAGATGCCCGCCGGCCTTCAAGTGGGCCCACCACTGAACATGCCACGGGCGACAGAGAAGAATGTGTTGTAACAACGTATCTGAGCGGCTGAGCGGTGAGTGCCACCTGCCGATGAGCTGAGCAAGCAGCGATGATTAAATATCAATCAATCAATCAATCAAAGCGGATTTTTGGACAACGGACCTCTTCGGGCCGTGTGAAAACGCCACCCGCGCTCCGTCACGGTAAGTTAGGACCGTGCCGCATCCACCTTAAAAATTAAGTAAACTCAAAGATCTGTGTATGTAGTGGCGTGCCTTGCGATTAGACAGAGCGGAGGGCCGAGCAAGCGTGACGGTAAGCGCAAAGAGTGGGGCCCCTCTCGTAGCAAACTCGTACCAAGTAATCGACGGACCGCATGACCATCGTAATACCTACTAGTACGCCACTTTTCCTCCTCTCTTCTCTTCCCTAGCTGCCCCCACGGGGAATCATCGAAGCCTGAGTGGGCTGTGATGCAGTTACCTGGTATATCTAGACGGAGGAAAAGAAGCGCGAAGATACAGACACGGAGTTATGCGCCGTCATTCGTGATGCGGAGTAGTAAGACGTGTTACAGTAAGTCATCTTGTTTTTCCTCTGCTAACTTACGATTAACTTCCTACCCACCGGCCAGATAACCGCGTGCGGTGCAGGCGTTACGGAGTCCGGGACCGAAAGCCGATATTAGGGCGGTTGAATGAACGCTACGAAACCCGCGGAGGTGTCAACGCACCGAGCGCCGTCCACGCCTTGAATGAATAATGATACAAAGACGAACACACATGCTACAGCCACAATCCCAGGTGCATCAAATCTATGCGCGCGCGGCGTGCATCTCCATGTAGGTGCATAATGCTCAAAGACGGCGACGGCCCCTTTCAAGTTCTCGGTGCTTGCTATATATTACCGACTATTGCGTCCGACAAGAAGGAATTGTAGATGGAAGATGTGGGGGTTTGGATGCGGAGAACCGATCGACGTCTCCGAACACGTCCTCTTGACCCTTCCTCGGTCCGACTTTATTACTACGTACTGCGGTACCTTTCCTTTGAGCGGGACAAGTAGATTCATTGAACAAGCCATGTGGTTCTCCGTTGTTCCGTGGGCACGTCGTACACACAACACACACGGCAGACACCCCTCAAGTTGGCCACTTATGGAAAATAGTTTGCTTGGATAATCAAATTAATCAAACCCTGACGCGGAAGTGGTCGGCGAGCGTGACAAACAGCCATTTTTCCCCGTTCGCAATACAACAGGATTTTTATCAAAAAAAAAAGGTCGGATTTGTTAAGGAAGGGTACTAGGCATTGTATATTTGATTTGGTAGTGATTGGACCAGGATTGAGCGAGAAATTCGAAGTGACAGAAATTTGGGGATTCCTGAGTGTGGGCGACACTGCTATCACGTTTCAAGTCGCATCTGCCTGCCAGAAACCGATGCCATTGCATACAGTATAGTGACGGGGGACCACCTCGCCCGAAGGTTCCCCGGGGCTAAGCGATAGTGCTTCGCGACGAGACGTCGCGCATCATAGTGGACGAAAGGTGGGAAAAAGGGGGAGAAAGCTAGACGCCGAGGACGTGCGCCACGGGCCACTGCGTCCGTTGGACCGTAATTACGAAAGGATGCCCGAGTCAACAACAGACGCTCGGCGGGGGAAATCCCCGGCTGGCTCAGCAAATGGAAGCAGGAACAGATTTGGAGATTTGGGGGAGGATTACGAGGGGGGGCTGAATCTTCGGAATTATTATTATTATTATTGATTGGGATGGAATTGAAGCGCCTTGCGTATCGAGGACTTTGTAGAAAGAAGGAAGGAAGGGTCCTTACTGTAGAGCCTGGCCGGAAATGAAGGACAGACAATGACAATGGAACTGGAGTGGAAAGGACGATCACCGTGATGGCCGGCGAACGAAGCCGTTGCCACATTCGGGCCTTCGGGCCCGATGAGGCACAGGACGGGGGCCAGACCTGTCTCTTTCGACAACTTGCTTTTGGCAACGCCAATACTGTACTGTACTTGTTTTTTTTCTTTTAAATCAGCAACGCCTATACTTAGAGATACAGAGACAGATACGGGACCATGACACGCACCAAATGCAAGTTATCTTCCGCACTCGATCATTCGTGGACCTGATCTTGGAGTGAGGTGTTCGCGAAGCAGCCAATGAGACCACGATAGCATTGGCCTATACTTAGAGATACCGTCAGAGACAAATATGGGACCATGCCACGCGCCAAAACGTAAGTTAATTTCCACACTCGATCATTTGTGGACCTGACCTTCGAGCGAGGAGTTCGCAAATCAGCCACTGAGACCAGTGATAACAGCATCACTTCATTGGAATTCCGGGGGCAGGGAAACAATAAAATTAGGTAGAGGGCACAGCGTCATCTATGATATCGTCTCATCAAAATGTAATGTACAATGGAGCCAACTAAGCTAAGAGGGACCCCGTGACATCGCCGCGGACGTGTAGAAGGGGATGCACGGGTCCCAGCGGGCCCTTCGGAGAAGCGACTAGTCTTGCGGACAGCGCCGGAGAAGGTAAGGCGCAGATGAAACACCTTATCTCGTCGCACGAGTCGGCGTATCCCCACAGCATAGGGGATGGATCGCATTGTTGTACACGGGGCGTATGGAGCAGGAACGGGGGTTGCTGATGATGTGGTGCTTTCCCAGCGCGATCTAGCACCCGTTAAGCTCGCGGCGTAACGCCTCTGCCCAGGCCATGGCAAAGTAGCACACGCCCATTGGGACCCCGCACTTAATCAACACCTCGTTCCAGTCCCAACGTCTCCCGCCCCAGCGCCCACCGAGTTTGAGCCGCCAGCTCTCACCATCGCTGCTGGACTCCCACCAGAGATTGCTTGTCACCCATAATTGGACGGCTCGAGAGCATGACGTGAAACTGCCGATCGCGGCCCAGCAGACCACCGGCCGTTGCTCATATCCGATCAGGGCCAGGCTGAGATGTGTTGCAGGCCAACAAATGGCCTGGAGCGCCAGCAACCGAATTAGGGTGGACAATGGGGGGTAGTAGACTTTCCATCTCTGGAATAGGCCGGTGGTGAGGCTGAGGCACTGGTATCCCGTGAGAGCGGCCTAGTATGATGAACCAAGACGCATGGTATTGTGAGACGCGCATAGAAAGGGAAGGCAAAAAGCAGTGACGTACCCATAAAGCTGACGCGGCGTAATCAATCGGAGTAATTTTTGCATTGATGGGCGCGTAGAAGGCATGATAGAGATTGTAGAGTACCCCAAATACTGCGGGTACGATGGAGAGCAGGCGGGACGCCTCGAATAGGACGGGGGTGATAACCTGTTCGAGGGTATTTGGCGGCACGAGCGGACCGGAGACCGGTACGATACGCGCTGTTGGCAAATGTCTCGGCTAGGTAAGGAGAACACGTTAAAATTTTGATCAGAAAATAGGGGAGCGCGAGGCATCCTTACTGGTTCATCCGCCTCAGTTTCTGTCTCACCGGCACCGAGCTGGCCAGGGGCGGTAGTGATGCCCTTGGAGTGTCGGGGGAGGATGCGCGAGCGAAAGGCGACGCCGTTGCCGAGGTGCTTTGCGGTGTAGATCATGCTGTCCTCGTCTTCGTCGAGGGGGTCTGGATCGGATTCGCTGTCCGAAGATGCGCCCTGCGTGGGACGCATGCGCTGTGGGGAGTACTGCGCGAGGAACGTTGCCGTCGAAATGTTTTGCGAGAGGTGCGACGACGACCGAGACTTGGTCGCGAGTGGGAAGGGCGTGTATGGCGGTGGGGAACCCAGGTTGGAAATGGAGTTGCGGGGACGCACGACGGGCGGCGAGGACGGGGTGAAGAGAAAAGGCTGGGACAGAAAAGGAGAAGGCGCGGCGGTGGCAGATGACGCGCGCTTGCGGGTGGGAGTGCTGGTAACGGAAGAAGAAGTGCGCTTGCGAAGATTATGTGAGGCGGTGGACGGGCCAGGCACTGGAGGAGAAGATGAGGTGTGTTGGTGGTCAGAGACGGTGGTGAAGGTGAGGTCAGCGCCAAAGCCGCCTTGCAGCGTGTGACTCTTGGTTCTTGTTCGCCTAGGGTACGACATGATTCGTGCTCGGGTGAGATGCGAAAACCGTGGCTGAGTGGAATATCCTGACACACCTTTCCCTTGCGTGCGACGCTTTTATAAAGAGACGATTCAATAAGTCAGGCAGTGTGCTTTTGCCTATTTTGAATTGACTAGGACAAATTGACAAATTGGAAAGGAACGACTCCCCCCTTGCCTCAATGGACTAAAGAACCATCTTTCTCGTCATCCTGACCCAATCCCGACAGAAAAGGCAACTCGTTCTGAGCCAGTGACAGGTCCAGCCCGACACCAGCCCTTGTCAACCTTCAGACTCCTGCACCTGCATTTCAAAGTCCTTCCCACATGCCCATGCCCATGCCCACGCCACCTTCTTGCCTCTTCCTTTGACCACCCATCACTGTTCAACTGTGGTATCCTCATGCGCGCTCCCCCGGCCAACTATTTCTCTTCAGCCACACGGCAATCAGATACTGCTATCCATTGTTTCTCGTCCCGTTGGTCCGAGCGCGCGGTCACACGAAACGCACCTTCCAATCTATGTCTGATGGTGATTCCGGCATGCCTCCGCGCTCAACTCGCTCATAGATAACACCTTGAAGCGTTACGAGTCGTTCCAGGGCACCCGCACCTATCAGCGTGTCTACAAAAAAGACGCCAAGCAAATTGCAGCAACGCTTTCCCCGCTTGCATAACCGCTCAGGATAAGATCGTGATCTTGCTTGTTTAATGTCCCTTGCTGTAAGACGATATAATACAGTTTATCCCATTCCGTTCGTCTTCCCGTTCCGAGACGCTGCGGCTCTGGGAGCGAATTTCCGAGGGGCCGGGTTTTGTTTTCCGCCAGAGTCACTGTTTTCTTGCTTGTTGTCTGCCAACTACTCTTCGCGACCGGTGAAAGACCTTGCTTACATCCGTCCATGAACGGCAGTACTGTGGCCGATCTGCTTCTGTTTCAGGTTTGATGGGCTCCCTCGTTCTAGTCTCTGCGGATCTAGATGGGTGGCTTCGGCCGGCCTGGAGTTGTCGTCAGCTTGCCTGCTGTACGACCAACAATTGCAACAACAAGCATCATCACGTACACGGTCCTCTGAACCGAGCGCACGCACGCGGATGGCGCATCACCGGTCCGACTAGAGACCACAACTACCCCGGAGCCCACTGGGGAAAACAAAGTCCGACTGGAAGGAATATACGTCGTTTGAGCGTATTTACTGACGGCACGCTCAGCGCCTCCAAGGACTGCCCAGCGCCTATCAGCACGCAACTTCTCTTCTTCAGAACCATATATCCCCACGGTTTTCCGCCAGGGTCAGGCCAGGAGTTACCGGCACGGTCGCAGGAGAATTGTCTTTACGGGGTAAGAGAGCCTTGCCTACTCACCTACATATGAGGCAAACCCCGGATACGTCAGGGTCGGCCAGTGAGAAGTGAGGGCGATCGGGAATACCGCATCAAACCGTCCCACGATCTCAGGCTGCCAGTTCGATGGCGTCTAAATGTCTTCGCTGGTTGCACAAGGCCGGCCTACAAGGAAGAACGAAAGCGCTTCTCCATCTCCAACAGAACACAAAAAACCAAAGGAGTTAACTGCCTGTCTAGGGCCAAAAGACCTCAAGCGACCCATGTGCCATGTATTGGAATGGAGATGGAGGAAGAAAGACAAGCCGTGTCTTATCAGCAAGTCAGCATGCTCACACGGCCGTCTTGCCCCGCGTCAAAATATCCGCTTCTGTGGGTGGGTGTATCACATTGAGTCACTAATCTGGGGTACTGGCAAGGAGCCAGCGAGGCGCGCTGCGGTTTGATTGTCGGCATCGGCGGTTGTTCTGTTTTTGGTGGACATGGCGCTAAATCTGGGCGGCAAAGTCTGGCAACTGTGGGTGGTAGTAAGTCCCGAGTCATCTCCTCCCAGCCCCCCCCATCCCCTTCCCTATTACTACGCCTGTGGATTTGCGTGGCTCACGAACAGTCAAGGAGAGAACCTTTGATACTGCCAGTGTTCTCTGCAAGACCATTTATCGCCCTCGAGAGCTTGGCGGAGAAACTTCGCAATGAAGAACTTTCGTCGTCATCGTACTTTATGGCGGATGACGGACACGCCTCTCATTGGGAGCAAGGGGGATCGACGTGCGGATCACTGAGTATGTTCTAAAAGGCTCTTTTGTCTCGTACAGATAGAGTACGGATAGAAGATACCACATGAATATCGTGCGTGGGGGAAATAGAACACCAACATCGAGCGGAACGGGACGGCGTTACGGAATTATGAGCGCATCGAAGCGCGAAGGGCAAAACATAACGAAAGCACAGAAAACACAAACTCTGGCCGGACTGTACATGATATGACTATGCTGGTGCTACTGGTGCTACTGGTGCTGATATATACGAGACTTGCGAACGAGAAGACACTACAGATAAAACATGACATCTTGCAAGTTGGGGTGCAGACCGTTACCCCACATGCGCTTGGCGGCATCATACACGCGCTCCTCAGCCGACTCGCGCGCTCTTTTCATCGCCACGCTGCTGGACGTGCCGGCGCCTCCGCCTCCGCCTCCTCCGCCACCCTCCACGCTGGACGCAGTGTCGCTCCCTCCTCCCTGGTTAAGGAATCCTTGTATCCAGAAGCGCGCCTGCTCGCAGACGATGTCGGCGTAGTACGCGGGGGGGACGAGGCTGACGGCCTTGGTGGCGCGTGCGTAGAGGTAACTGGCGGCGTGTACGCCCTGCTGGACGGCGTCGGCAGTGAGGGAGCTCTCGTCGTAGACGACGACGTAGTGCGTCGGGCGGACGGTGCCCTGGAGGCCCGCGTGCGCCTGCAGGTAGAAGTCAAAGTCTACTAGCGACGTCACGCCGCGGTCGACGACGGTGCCCGGGCGCGTGTTGCCGTTCTTGTCCGCGTGATCCGAGTTCGTCGGGTAGAAACGCGCATGGTGCCGCTTCCCGCAGATGAGGATGCTCAGCGTCGGCTGGTACCGCGGGTTCTTGGGGTCGATACGCTTGAACGCCTGGAAAATCTGCGGCAGCTCTTCGTTCACCACCTTGTCGTACTGGCCCTGTGATGGGACCGGTCCGCAGCACGGAGATTCAGTTTGTGGTCGGCGTTTGATGGACCGAAACGTACCTCCGATACACCGTCGCGGAATACGACTATGCGTTTGGGGAGCACTTTCGAGCGCCGGCGGTACGCCTGCAGCCGCTCGGTCATCATTTCTGCGAGCTCCGCGATGCCCTGTTACCACGATGGCAGCCGCTGTGTCAGTCACACGGAGAAACAAACCAAAAAAGATCTCACCTCTTGCTTGCTCTTTTGGAGGCGCAAACTCGCGGGGAATTGCACAAAGTCTTGGTCGACGCTTCCGACGACACCTGCGATCGAGGGCGTGCCCGGAACGCTGGCCGGACCTGGATGGGTGACGTCTATGCCGACCAGCATGGTGGGCTCGCGCGTGAGCCATGAGAGCGCATCGCCGCCGAGGCGGTGGTTTATCCCGCCGAGCTTGGTGTTGACCTTGAGCGCGACGTTGGAGAGGTACTGGTCTTGTCCGCTTTCCTTCAACGCCTTATCGAGTAGCAGGCACTGCGTGCGCACGCCGAACTTGACCGAGCAGAGTTGCTTGATGCCCGGGTAGATGAAATCGTCCCTCTTCTGCAGCAGAACGAGAATGAAGGAGATGGCCTTCGGGTCCCCGAAACCTTCGATCGACTGTTCGATGAGACCGAGCGCCCTTCGGCGCCCCTGATCGTCTCTGACAGGAGGTAGGGCGGCAGTGGGCCGAACCACGGGAGGGCCCGTGCCGATGTCCAGCCCGCTATTCTTGCACTTGTCGGCGAACGCCTTGATAAAGCCGTTCAGCCTCGGGTCGGCGGGGCCATTAAAGCTCAGTGCGTCTACGCCGTCGCGCACGACGAGGACCTTCCAATTCCCCATCTTGGCGCTCTTGTGGAACTTGACGTTCAAGATGTTCCAGCTGCCATTCGCGACGCGAAGGGGACCCTTGAGGTACGTCACGCTGGGTGGCGGCAACTCACGTCCAGGAATGACCATCATTTGGGCGGAGATGTCAAGGCCGAAGTTACCGAGCACCGGTGTGGCGGGGTTGATGCCCAATCGAGGCAATCCAGTCCCCGCGATGAGACCCGCGTTTGCGGCTGGCCTCCGGCTGGCCACTCTCAGCATTTCCGAGGTTTCGTTCGGACCGAGCTTTCCCAAGTGGGGCTCTCCTGGTTCAATAATGCACAGCTCTGCGGGGATATAGCGTGATTTGCCGGGGGCGCCAACGTCGATGAGCGGCATATCGTCCGGATGCTGCAAACGGATGTTGTGCTCTAGGGAATCGATCAGTCAGATTTGCGGATGTTGAGTTACGCGAGTATAACCCACTTCTGAAGAAGTACTCCTCGACGGAGACCATGCCACCCAACTCTTCGCACGAGAAACGATGTTTTCTAGCAGACAAGCCTAGTACAACGCGGCTTATTGTCTTGACGCGTTTGTACCCCAGGTATTGCGTGGACACCTTGACTTTCCTCATGAGCTCCCGAGGCGCTGCATCGAACGAGCCCATGCTAAATGAGCGCAGTGCATCGGAAAGCCTCCCAGGTTTGTGGAATGCGGACATGCATACGTTGACATTGACCATAAGGAGCTTATTGCAAGGGCGAACAGACGAGTAGAAGCCCATGAGGGCTAAAAGGTTTCCACCTATTTGCGCTCCGTTTTCGGGGAAGAAATAACGGTTCTTTCCGAACCGGTAGCCTTGCTGCGCTGCTCGGCGTTGCACGACAAGATTGAATGCTGTTATGACGGGATCTACGTTCTCGTCCTTGTCGATATTCGCCACGTCGCCATTCATAAACCTGCGAAAAAGTGTAACGTATTCGTGGTAAGCGGCGATCACAACAACGGCGAAACCGGTCGGGAACGTAGACTCACTGCCTCAACGGCGCCGTGGATAGCTCTCTCAAAAAGGTAACCTCGACATTGTACCTATCCGCGTTTTTCGTGGGCTGCTTCTCCCCGTCCTCGAAAAATACGACAGTACCCTGCAGCGGCTGGGGCAGCAGCCGCGACGCGACGAGGCGCTGCGCACCGTCGTGCGCAATCTCGTCCACGTAGGGCTGCCCGGCCTCGCTCTGCTCGAACAGGGCGAGCACGCGGCGCTTGACGCGCGCCTTCTGCGACTTGGGCTCCGGTTCGATCTTCACCACGTACTCGAATATCTTGTCTTTAGCAAACTCGAGGGCGAAAAAGTTGGCCCGCAGCGCGATCTCACGCCCCGCGGTGCCATACCCGGGGCGTGCGGGCCGCTCAGGCCCGGGCCGGGCGCCGCGGACACGAACAATGAGCTCCTTGGACGCGCTGGCGTTCGGATCGATCTGCGCAGGCTGACCAGCGTTGAAGATGAGTGGGCCACCCCACCCGCCCATGCCCCCGCCACCGAACCCACCGCGTCCACCACCACGACCGCCACGATCGCCACCGGCACCACGATAGGGGGATCCGCCGCGGTCGCCTCCTCGATAGGGAGACCCGCCGCGGTCACCACCGCGACGACCTCTGTCTCCCCCTCCGCCTCCGGGTGGACCGCCTCTACCACGTCCTCTTGGTTGACTCATGGATGTAGGATGATAGTGTTGAAAAAGTGGAGTATAAGGGAGGTGTTGGTTGTGTGCTGTGCTGCACTGGAACCCGTATTAGGGCAGGAGAGCTATATATGCTGGGCAAGCGCTGCGCAGCCTCTTTGAGAATGCAACGCTGCTCAACGCAGTCCTGTGCGTAAACAACGAGGTCTCAGGATTGACTGCGGTGCACAGAACGGAGGATGGACCCAGAGCAAGCTGCGGCACTAGAACCCAACATCACGTGCACGAGGTGTTTTCGGTATTCAAATTTTTTTTACGGACATACCACAGCGACGATAAGACACTCGAGTCATGCGAAGCAAAACACACTCGGCTTTTATGCCACGTACTAGTACGGAACTCTCGAGCGTCACCAATCTCCACGTCCGTGCTTCGGGTATTGTATACGGCCAACGACTCGAAGAGACGCATCAGGTGCGACGGGCGGCAGAGCGAGAAAGTTCCCTATCCACCGGCTCCTCTTCGCAGCATGCACCAAATTAAAACTCCAGAAGCACGATCACCATGGGGGAGACGCTATATCGAAGTATTTCTCTGAAACGTCTGGACGTCGCACTCGAAGCCAACGTGCTCAAGCGGTTCTGTCGACCTTTCCTTCGCACGTTACTGATGCCGTTATCATCGAAGACGACGATGCAGCTGACATAGGTAGCAGCTCTTCTAAGCCTGATACACTTCTTCCCTGATCCTATGGTCCTCATAACCCCAGAACCTGCACACACTTTCGATCAGAGCAAACCTTCGCCGGTACATGTGTTCAGTCATCTTTCGAAGAGATGCATAGGTTCCAAAGGATGGCGAAGGTACATCGCGCTTGCTCAACCATCAACACCAACTGAAGTAGACGGAAGCATGGGACTCCCCTTCTCATCCAAACGGTGACTCCCAATCGGCGAAGGCTCTTGAGGCGGGCACCATCTCCATACTAATCTCCGAGCACGAAGGAAAAAGAACACCATGATACCAGAGCAGGCAAGTCTATCCCAGTCTGGTGTCCCCCAACTAGGTGAGCTACCAACACCAGCGACCGCTGCCCATTGTGCTGCTAGACGCGCATGCCATGCTACTGTCCGGCTTCGTTGCTGGTTCCGACGAAGCGGCTCGAAGAGATGTCATCTACAGGCTACTCTTAGAAGAATGGTCGATCGGAGTGGACACTCCTCCGCACGAAACACCATGAAAGCCCCGGGCCAATCTCGTATGGGAGCAGGGTCTCCTCCAAGTGCAACATGTGAACCCCAACTCTTTTCGGGCCACATCTCAAGAGAGGTTCTTTTGGAAGTCTCAAGTGCGATGTAATGGTCAGTGACCAGTCAAGGGGACTCCATGTGTGAAGAACATCTATCACCACACGCACCACCTCACAACACATTGAAGCCCCATGAATCGCCGAGCAGTACCACACGCTCACTCAAGACATGAAGAGGACCTTGAACGATGGACTCGAGTTTATTAGGTCGCGACGGAAAGTACTCACCGTACCCGCATCCAAGACTGAAGGCACAAGATGAGGGCGACCTGCACTCCAACCCGTCTTGGCGCACAAGCCCGCTTCAACACCTTCGACACTTGACTCTCCAAAGCCACTCTCATTCGAGAGAGGGGAGGCTACAGTCGAAAAGCAGGGGTGTTTATTTAGGATAGTGGGACTATCGGTAACACCTAATATGAAGTCCAAGGCGTACGGAAAAAAAAGTGGAATGAAAAAAATATTTAAAAAAAAAGGTTTTCAGTAAAAGTGTAAAGGAAGAATCACGTGGCGCCTGTACGTTTTGCCGATGCCCCCTACCTTGATGGCCCCGAGAACCTCCGCCAAGTCTCCAAAGGCCACACGCCCGATATCGTCAACGGCTTCGCCGCCATGACCGGTGCCATGACCGATAATGGCGTGTTCTGCGACGGTAGCGATCCGATCAAGAGCCAGAGTCATCTTACTTCCGGCGATGGTCGTGTCTAAGCTCGCTCATCGAGAAGTGCTTGCGCGGCATTGCCTGTTCTGACAGAAACCCGCGCTCTCGATTACCCCGGATCATTTCGGTAGAAGCGATGACGGTAGCAGCGCAATGTCTGCAGCCGCACATCAGCATGCCACGTTAGCAGGCTTCTGGATTGGATCGCTGGTTTCAACCCCAGAGTATGTTGCTGTTTTGTCGCACGTGTGACAAGAATCTAGGGGTCCACCCGAATTTCTAGCACTCTACTTTGGAACATCTACGCTCGTTTTTGCGCATCGCCCTCCTTTCATCAAAGTTTGCCTCAGCCTCTTTCCTCTTCTTATCCATCTGCCCTTACGACATCCTTCAAATATCTTCCGATTAGTTGGCTCATAGCACGCTATTTGTGTCCCCTCATCTGCACCATCCACCTTTTTCTTTCTTTGAATACATTTTCGTGAGCCTAGGGCAAATTACCTCCGTGGCACTTAACTATTCTAGATGACCGTAGCGTGATACCTTATGGTCCTGCCCTATTATCTTAAGTCCCCTCCACTCCCAAGATTGGAGTGGCTTAGCTTCCTGTCAAACGGGGTTCTTGCCGCCGAACCGGTTGAGCGTCTTGGTGGATGCGATGGCGCTCCTACTTCGATTGAGTGTGCGATTTGAGCCGGCTGCCTACGTCGTCCGCCTTCCTCATCATGTCTTGAGTAGACCGAGGCACGGTCCGGCGACTCGTGGGGATGAATTGCGGTGAGTTGGTGTGAGGTGAGGCCGGTGAGGCGTGAGGCGGGTTCAATGAAGTGGTGGGCGGGCCGCGTAAGGTGAGCGCGTTCTCAAAGTATGTTACTCCGTCTTCTTCTGCTGTTATGTTATCCTACACCATCCACCTCTCTGCCACGTACTAGTACGGAACACTCTCGCCTACACACGAGATGAGCGTCACTCGCGACGACGACATTGTGCTCTGGAGCTTCAAGCGCCTCGCCAACGCGCATTGTACATAATATCTCAGTGACGTCGTATGACTTCGAGTTGTCAACAAGCTCATACCACTTGGGGTCGAGAACGCCGGCGTCCTCGCGCTGGAGCGGATCCAAGGGGTCTATGAGCACGGTACCCATGTATGCGGAGCGAGTCGACATATCGGAGAAGGGAGTTTTTGACACGGTTCTGTAAGGGGCGTGTCATCCAAGTCACCTGGCAGAAATGAGTGCCTAGGACAGATGAGGCGTATATGGTGCTACAGTAGATTCTGCAGAGCCCGTGAGCCTGAGAACAAGCAATTAACTCACAGTCGGGCAATGTGAACTCGCGCGGCCTTTGGAACCCAAAAGATTCGACCTAATAGTTTCCAAGATCTTTCGGAACTGCCGAATGGACGGGCAGAGGCTGGATTAGAGAGGGCATGACATCTACCAGCGCACGTTGGGCGCACGGGATGATTTCCTCGGACACTTTAAAGTGTGAGCCCCGTATGGCAGAAAGGACACCAAGCCACGTCACCGCCGTCCGTCGGAGCGAGAGAGTAACTAGAAAGTAACTAGACTTGATAATATTGGGGTTGTGATCGGTCGGAACATAGTCGCTTGACTCAATGGTTCATCAGCAAAATGGACCTGACCTGTCGTTACTAGGGGCAACTAGCGCCCACTAAAATTGAGTGCTGCCAGTGCTGCCAGTCTCGGCTAGTGCTCTCTAGTAACATTCCCTTTTCCTGATGTTGTCAGCCACCTGGTTTGCTTCCTTGCACGGCAGAAGTGCTCTAATCAACGTTAAATCTGATCCGTTCTCCGTAGATATCCACAACCTAGGTTCTCCCGCTTTACAGTAGTTCCTGTTCTAGCCGGCCCAGAATTTCAGAGTCACACTGCAGTCTTCGGAAGTGACGGCACCCGCCACCACTTACAGTCCGCCACCCATACAGCAGCCTACACAGACTTCCGACTTCCGCTTTAGTACGGCCCAACAAATTGTCTACCATGGGTTCTCTGGAGCGATCATAGAGCCGTCGACAGGATCTCCGACAGTCTTCTAACTGTCAAAGAACTTTATGTACAACGACTCCACAAGGCCGCGATTCTTGTGCAAGCCATACGGCCCAAGTCATTCTCTCCAGGCGAAAACATGACTACGACATATAGTCTTGCCTTTTGAAGGTTATGTATGCAAGTAGCCCACATACAAACGATCGTGACGAAAGATGAAAGGGAGCACGAGTATTTGGAAGGTTCATACATTCATAGGCTAGAGGAGGCTTCGGATTCTCATGTGGTATTTGGACCTCGCCCTTGCTCGACTACCGTAATGTCTCAGCCACTCGTGTTTTCAATCAAGAGCCGCGGGTAACGTATTTTACCATAGAGGCACCCGCGGTTCTGCTTCTACCTCGATTCTGACCCCGAAATGCACGATAAAAGCTCTCTTCCCAGCCCCTTTCTCAGTGTTTCAGTGCTTGAGCTCTCTGGACCTCTAACCTTCGTAACCGCCGTTATCCTCTGTAATCATGGGCTACCACTGGCCCTCTGTGCTCTTCGTCCTCATCCTCGCGCCCTTCGCCGGCCTCGCGACGCCTCTAGCACAACCTTGGCATGACATGCGTGTGAAGCACGCCTGGAAGGTCGTCCCAGCCAACTGGGAGTGCCTTGGTCCCCCTCGCCCCGGCACCACAATTGATCTCCAGGTTGCGCTCCAGCCCCAAAACGAGAACGCCTTAATTGAGGCGCTCTATGAAGTCAGCACTCCCAGGAGTCTAAAGCACGTCCTCTCCAACACTCCTCCGCGCACGACGTACTTATGTGTGCCGCTGCTCCGTTGCAGATATGGCGTACACCTCTCAAAGGAGGAGGTCGCTAAGCTGGTCGAGCCGCACCCAGACACCCTCGAGCTCGTCCACTCCTGGCTTACACACTATGGCGTGCAGTCCTCCTCTGTCTCGACGTCACACGGCGGTAGCTGGCTGACGGTCACTGGGGTGCCCATGTCCCAGGCTAACGAACTTCTCGGTGCATCGTACCAGCTCTACCGGCATGCCGGGACGAACGACACGGCGATCCTCCGCACGGTCAGCTATGCGCTCCCCACAATGCTGCATGCACACGTGCAAACCGTCGTGCCGACGACGTTCTTCGCCTCCATGCGCACGCTGCGGCAGACACCACACAGGCACTCCGTCGGGGCAGCAGCGACGCTGGCGAAGGCTGCACCGAGAGAGCTCGTGACGGTGCTGTCGAGCCGCGATGAGCCTGAGGAGGTTAATCCGGGGTTCCTGCGCTGGCTGTACAAGACGTCCGGGTATTCCCTCGCCGCGACTGGCAAGAATTCACTCGGGATTGCGGGACACAACAATGAGTTCCCGAGCCGGACAGATATGACGATGTTCATGACCGAATTTCGCACCGATGCGGTAGACGCGACCTTCACCGTCGAGCCGGTCAACGGCGGCCCGTCCGACTCGAGCCAGCCTGGTATCGAGGCGAACCTCGACATACAGTACACACAGGCCATAGCGTACCCAACCCCGCACATCTTCTACAGCATCGGTGGCAAGATGACGTGGTTTAACCACAACGGCAAGCCAACCCCAGACGACATGTTTCTCTCGTGGCTCGCCTACGTCCTCAAACAGAAGAACATCCCGCAGACTATCACCTTTTCGTATAGTGCCAACGAGAAGGACGTCGCGCCGGAATATGCAAGGAGCATATGCAGGCTGTTCGCACAGCTCGGTGCGAGTGGCGTCAGCGTCCTCTTCTCGAGCGGCGACGATGGCGTCGGCGCTGGGGACTGCAAAGACAGCTCCGGAAGAGTCCGGTTCGTGCCCAGGTTCCCTGCATCCTGTATGTTCATCTCTCCTTGCAAGCAGTACACAAACGCAGGCACAACTCGCTTACCATATCGCTGTGGGTCCGTAGGTCCCTGGATCACTAGCATCGGCGGCACGATGAACTTTTTCCCCGAGGTCGCGGCGAACTTCTCCGAGGTGAAATTCTCCGGGGGCGGCTTCTCGAACTATTTTCCACGTCCTGATTACCAGAACTTGAACAAAGTCGTGCCTGCTTTCCTCAAGCGTGTTCGCAAAAAGTATAAGGGCTTGTACAAGTGCGTTTTCTGCCGTGACCTGACCCGACCTATACTTACTTTGTAATTTTGTGATTTGTGCAGCGCTGTCGGCCGCGGAATACCCGATATCTCAGCGCAGGCGCACAGGTACTTGATCCTCGTCAACACCAAGCCCATGCACGTGAGCGGCACAAGCTGCTCGGCACCGGTGCGTCTTACGCCTCTCGCCCCTCGCTCCACTCTGCGTTGTCCAGCCTATCCCCGGGCATCCGGCTGATCTCCAGTGTACAGACAGTGGCAGGCATAATCTCGCTGCTTAACGACTTCTTAATCTCGGAAAAGAAGGCCCCGCTTGGGTTCCTCAATCCCTGGTTGTACAGCGACGCAGTCGCAGGCCTCAACGACATCAAATCTGGCTCTAACCCAGGCTGCGGCACCGATGGATTCTCCGCCGTCCCTGGATGGGATCCTGTTCGTCCTGCGAGACTTTGACTTTCAAGGTTGGCTGACTTTGGGTCGGACAGGTCACGGGTCTTGGGACGCCGGACTTTTTCGAACTGCTGCACATACTTATTCGTACAAGAATAAGCCCGGGCAACCAAGGACGAACATTCTCAGAAGGACTACTGAACATCAGCGATACAGCAGTCCCCACTCGAGACGCCTAGGAAATTGACGAGTATTGTCGCATCAATTCCTCAACCAGCGCGATGCCCGCCCACAAACAGAACTAGAAACATTCGTTTCCACCCCTCAACTTCTTTCCGCCAGGATGGGTACTAGGGCACTTTCAAGAGAATGAAGGGACATCCGGATGACATAGGCGAACGTGAGATAGCCCACGACCCCTCCGAGTGACAACGAAATTCGGACCTCATCTGCTGCATGGGCAAGTGCACGTTGACTTGCACGTTGATTCATTTCGGACACCGGTATGCAAGGAGAAAGTCGTTCCTACATAGAGTTCTGTACAAAGACGCATCACGTGCGACGGGCGGGACCAATCGGTGCTCATTCATCTCCTACTCATATGTCTCTGTCGACTGTCTGCTTTCCGAAAGATGATGGCGACTGCCAACGCTGATTAAGTGCGTCCAGCCTTCTCTTGCGCAAGCTTGGTTCTACCGGGCATATAAGAGTCCGTTCAACCGCTCGAAGGGTAACGACGGCAGAGAGTTCGTTCTCTCCTCTTCGTAACACGCGAAAAAATGCCAGAAGCTCGATCACCATGGGGGAGACGCCATATCGAAGTATTTCTCTGAAACGTCTGAACGTCGCACTCGGAGCCAACGTGCTCAAGCAGTTCTGTCTAATTCTCCCTCGCGTACCAGCCACGTTGCTGATACCGCTATCATCGGAGGCGGCGATGCAGCCGACATAAGTGGTAGCCCTTCTAAGTCTGTTCAAAGTCTGTTATACTTCTTCCCCAGATCCTATGGTCCTCATAACCCCCGAACCTGCACACATTTTCGATCAGAGCGAGCCTTCACTAATTCCTCAATTCAGTTCACCTTTCGAAGAGATGCATACGTCTCCAAAGGATGGCGGAAGTAGTACATTGCGCTTCCGAAGTCATCACAAACTGAAGCAGACCGAATCACGGGACTCCCCTTCTCGTCCAAACGGCCACTCCCAGTCAGCGAAGGCTCTTGCTACTCCAAGACTTGTATCGAGTGCACAAGCAGACGGATCACTTGGGTCGAGCAAAGCTAGATTATTCTAGCTTTGAGGTTCATTTTTGAGGCGGGCACCATCCCCCAAGCACGAAGTGTAAAGAACAGCAAAGCGGGCAAGTCTATCCGCTCCCCAGTCTGGTGTCCTGCAACCAAGCGAGCTACAAACACTAGCAACCGTTGCCCATCGCGCTGCTACTAGACGCACACGCCACGCGGCCATCTGGCTTCGTTTCTGGTTCTGGGCCCTCAAAGGTCAAAGCGACTCGAAGAGACGTCGTCTGCAAGCTACCCTAAGTAGAAGAATGGTCTATCGGAGTGGACATCCCACTGCATGAAACATCATCAAAGCCCCGGGCGATCTCATATGAGAGCAGGGTCTCCTCAAAGTGCGACATGTGAACTCCTCAACTCTTTTCGAGCCACATCTCAAGAAAGGTTCTCTTGGAAGCCTCAAGTGCGATGTAAGAGTTAGCGACCGGTCAAAATCCGTGAAGAACGTCTATCACCACACGCGCCACCTGCACCTCACGACACATTAAAGGCTTATGAATCGCAGAGCGGTACCACACGCTCACTCAAGACATGGAGAGGACCCCGAACGATGGACTCAAGTTTATTAGGTCGCGACGGAAAGTACTCATCCACGTAACCGCACCCAAGACTGAAGGCACAAGATGAGGGCGACCTGCACTCCAACCCGTCTTGGCGCACAAGCCCGCTTCAACACCTTCGACACTTGACTCTCCAAAGCCACTCTCATTCGAGAGAGGGGATGGTATAGTCGGAAGGGAAGTGTTTGTCATGGTGAAGGATAGTGGGATTATCGGCAACACCTAATGTGAAGTCCAAGCAAAGCGCACGGAAATGGGATTTAAAAAAAGGAAATAATATCACAAAAAAAGGTTTAGGGCCTGTCCGGCGCACCCGTTGCCCCGCGGCGCACCTGCCAAAAAAAATAAGTTGCCCCTACCATGCGCCGAGGGGCAAACTTGCTGTTCGGTGCACGTTGCTCCGAGGGGTTGGCGAAGAGTTTCCTTGGGGCA
>WNGR01000666.1_pt1 | contig 38037 bp, 26 predicted proteins | sample 5407581 | NCBI WGS metagenome assembly WNGR01 (sample SAMN13153383, study PRJNA577476) | soil metagenome | isolation source: 80 cm soil or saprolite under Garry oak tree replicate 2 | place: USA:California | collected 2016-06-15 | reverse complement strand
ACTTCTCGATCGTGCTCATCAACGGGTTATCAACCACCGCAACCGTGATCGTCCCCGTGCCACCACCACCCCCACCACCACCGCCACCCGACTTACTCGAGCCGCACGCGGTCAGCGCCAGCGTCACGACGGACGCCGCCGCAACGAGCTGGACAACCCGCCGTCGTCTGCCTGGAATCGGAATGAGCCTGGGTCGATTGGCAGCCACGTTCATTGTGATCGATCCCTCCGGGGATGTAGGGGTGACCAGGCCAGTCCGCTCAAATGAGCGGCATCCGGCTCGTATTGACATTGGACGTAATCTCCCTGTGGCGCGAGTCGGTGTCAATGCGGTACGCCAAATTGATACGATCGGCGCTCATATGAGCGCTGGCGGAAGGAGGGCGTGTTGTCCGAGCGACCTTCGGAGACGATCTTGACCGCGCGAGTGGCCCGCATGTACTACATCGAGGACCGATCCAAGTCCGACATTGCGCACGAGGTCGGGATGAGTCGATTCCGGGTCGCCCGACTGCTGGACACCGCCCGACGCGTCGGCGTCGTGAACATCGAGATTCGCCCTGTCGGCAGCCTGGATGCCGAGCTCTCGCTTCAACTGCAGTCCAGCTGGGGATTGAAGCATGCCGTCGTGCTGGACGTTGCCGACGAGGACCATGCACAACTTCGGCGCCAGCTGGGTGAGTCCGCGGCACATCTGCTGCTGGAGATCGTGACGCCCGAGGACGTCCTCGGCATTGCCTGGTCACGATCGGCGAGCGCAGTCGGCGAAGCGCTGCAACGATTCGTCCCGTGTCAGGTAGTGCAACTCAGTGGCGCGATCTCGAGGCCGGACGGCGGCGACGTCCTCGGCCTGGTGCGCAAGATCGCCCGGCTCGGCGGCGGCTCGCCCAACGTCTTCTACGCGCCGATGGTCGTTCCCGACGCGGCCACTGCGAGGGTGCTACGCAAACAACCCGAGGTCGTGCGGGCGATGTCGCTCGTGCCGAAGGTCTCCGTCGCTGTGGTCGGGGTTGGTGCATGGTCGCGGGGCCTGTCGACGATCCATGACAGCGTGGAGCAGGAAGATCGGGATCTGACCGCTCGCTTAGGAGTCGTCGCGGAGATCTCCGGTGTGTTCGTCGATCAACTCGGCGGAGCAGTGCGCCCGCCGCTGAGCCGGCGCATCGTAGGGATATCAGCCGACGAGCTGTCCAAGATCGACAATGTCCTGGCGATTGCCTATGACGAGGCGAAGGCCGACGCGACGCTCGCTGCACTGCGCAGCGGACTCGTTAATGGGCTGATCACGCACTCGGGTCTCGCCCGAAGGCTGGTCGAGCATTCCCCCGTTCATCCGGCAGGCAGTGAAGCCACCGGACGAGGGTGAGCGGCTACGGTCCGTTGAGGGTGACAGTCACGTGCGAGACGCGGCCACCCCAGCCGTCCTGCGGGAAGCTGTCCGAGACGCGGATGTAGACGGTCTTGTCCGTGCCGAGGCACGGCGCGATGTCAACCGTGCGGTCGGCCTTGTTCGACCCGTCATGGATCTCCTGGCTCTCGGTCAGGACCGTCGTCCAGTGCTGGCCGTCCGAGCTGGCCTGCACCAGGAACTCGTTGTCGATCGACAGCGTCACCGTGCCCACAGTCGTGTCGGCCGGCAGCGGGAACCGGTAGACGAAGTAGTGGTCGTTGTCCGCGAAGCGGTTGCCCGGCCCGCTGCTCTGCGAGCCGTCGGCGTCGGACAGCCACGGTTGCTCCGCGGCCGTTCCGGTGTCGAAGTCGATCGCGTGAGCCACCCGTACCGTTGCGACCGCGCGCACCGTCGGCACACCGGACGAGCTGACGATCGCCGTGACGCCGTAATCGCCGTCCGCCGTACCCGCCGGTACGGTCACGCTGAGCGGCACCGTCCCCTCATCCGGAGTGCCGTCGGGGTGCAAGGTGAGCACGGTCGTCGACGGCGTCACGGACCACCCGGACGGCGCCGTCGCGCTGACCTGTACCCGGGCGTCGCCGGGCGCCGTGGCCAGCACGGCCAAGGTCAGCTTCGTCGTCGCCGCAGCGCCAGCCGACGGCATGACCACGCTCTGCTGCGGTGAGAAGGCGGCCGACATCTGCCGCGGCAGCCCGCTCGTCCCGCCGTCGACGGACGGCGGCTGGTCGGTCTTGCCGGTGCCCCACGCGCCCTGCCCCGTCGGCGGCGACGAGGAGAGGGCGAGATCGATCGTGCCGCCGTGCTCGACGGCGTCGTCGGATACCCAGCTCTTCGTCCACTGCTTGCCGGCGACGCTGGCCTTGGTGATGTAGCTCGCGTCGGCGCCGGCGCCGGGCGCGTCGATGACCAGCGCGCCGCCCTGCCGTGGGCCGTCGGCGATGTGCACGACGGCGTGCGGGAACTGTGGGGACGTCATGGTGAAGAACCGCCCCCCCGACATGTAGGGGTAGATGCCGAGCGAGCTGAAGACGTACCAGCTCGACATGGCGCCGAGATCGTCGTTGCCGGTCATGCCGTTGGGCGCGTTGGTGAAGAGCGTCTCCGCGGCGTGCACGACGGTGGCGGTGTGGTCGGGCCGGTCGGTCCACGAATAGGTGTACGGCGCGATCAGATCGGGCTCGTTGTTCGGGTTGTACGTCGTGGCGCCGTAGTAGTCGTACGCCGCGCCGACCCATTTGGTCCGCGCGGTGCCGGCGGGATCGGTAAGCAGGTCGCTGTAGGCGAAGAAGTCGTCGAGCCGCTTCGCCGCGGCAGATGCCCCACCGAGCAAGGCGATGTTGCCGGCCGGATCCTGCGGCACCAGCCACTGGTACTGGTAGGCGTCGCCTTCGTGGAAGCAGCTCGACGCCGTTGCCGGGTCGTACGGCGAGAACCAGATGCCGTCGGCGGTGCGCGGCCGGAAGAAACCGATGCTCTTGTCCCAGACCGAGCGGTAGTTCTGCCCGCGCTGGGCGAACAGCGCGGCATCCTGCTTGTGACCGAGTGCGTTGGCCATCAGCGACATTGCCGCGTCGGCCACCGCATACTCCAGCGTGGCGGACGCGCCGTGCTGCAGGTCGTCGTCGCCACCCTTCGCCGGCACATGATTCGGGATGCACGGGGCGTAGCCCTGGGTCGTGTACCACGGATTGCCGAGGCGGCCGTTCTGCGGCACCGAAGCCGGCGGCACCTCGGACGCGTTCTTGCGCAGCGCCTGGTACGCCTCCTCCTCGTGGCCGGCGAGCAACCCCTGCGACCAGTTCTCCACCAGGAACGGCGTGACCGGATCGCCGGTCATGATGTTGGTCTCGCCGTTGAGCAACTGCCATCGGGGCAGCCAACCGCCCTCGCGTTGGACGGCGAGGATGGAGAGCGCGACATTGCGCGACACGTCCGGGGCGAGCAGCTCGAGTAGCTGGTTCTGCGGGCGATAGGTGTCCCACAGCGAGAGGTTGGCGTACGGGGTGTAGTCCTGCGCCTGGTGCGCCGTGCCGTCGAAACCCATGTACCGGCCGTCGACGTCGCCGACCAGGTTCGGCCCGAGCATCGAGTGGTAGAGCGCGGTGTAGAACGACACCTGCCGATCATGCGTGCTGCCGGAGATCTCGATCTGGCCGAGGCGGGTGTTCCACGCGTCGTGCGCGGCCCGCCGAACGCTGTCGAAGTCGGCGCCGGACGCCTCCGCTGCCATGTTCTTCTCGGCACCGGCGATTCCCGTGTAGGACAAGGCGATCGTGGCGGTCACCGTGCGGTCCGTCGCGGTGTCGAAGCCGACGTACGCTCCGTTGCTCGCCTGTCCGGCTGCCGAATCACGCGACCCGGCGGTGACAGCGTCGCCCTGCCAGGTGCCGTACGACGAGAACGGCCGGTCGAAATGAGCCACGAAATAGAGCGTGTGGTCATCGTGGCCGGCGCAGAAATGCCCGTCGTGGACGTAGCCCTCGACCGTGTCGTTACCCACGACCTTTACGTAGGAGTCGAACACACTCATGTTGGCCTTGCCCGTGTTGAACAGCACGTTGGCCTGCGACCCCGCCGGGAAGGTGTAGCGCTGCCAGCCCGTGCGGTCTGTCGCAGTCAGCTCCGTGCCCACGTCGTACTTCGACAGATGTACCTGGTAGTAGCCGGGTTGCGCCTGCTCGTCGCTGTGCGAGTAGTCAGACGCGTAGGACCGGTAGTCGGTCGTCGTGATCGCGCCCGTGGTCGGCATGAGCGGCAGCTCACCCTCCATGCCGCAACCGACGCCGGAAAGGTGGGTCTGGCTGAAGCCGTAGATCGTGCCGGTGTCGTAGTCGTATCCGGTCGCGCCGCCGTTGTCGGGGCTTTCCTGGACCATGCCGAACGGCATCGACGCACCCGGGAACGTGTTGCCGAAGTTCTGCGTCCCGACGAACGGGTTGACCAGCGAGGTCAGGTCCGGTGCGGGGGCAGCGGCCGCGGAAGGGACGGCGAGGGTCCCGGCGAGGATCACCGCGCCGACGGTGACGACTGCGATCCGACGGGAAATCGTGTGTTCAGGCATGGCCGTGGTCCTCGATGTCAGTTGAAGGTCACGTTGACGTGCGAGACGCGCCCGCCCCAGCCGTCCTGCGGGAAGCTGTCCGCGACGCGGATGTAGACGGTCTTGTCCGTGCCGAGGAACGGCGCGATGTCGACGGTGCGGTCGGCCTTGTTCGACCCGTCGCGGATCTCGCGGGTCTCGGTCAGGACCGTCGTCCAGTGCTGGCCGTCCGAGCTGGCCTGGACGAGGAACTCGTTGTCGATGGACAGCGTCACCGTGCCCGCGGTCGTGTCGGCCGGCAGCGGGAACCGGTAGACGAAGTAGTGGTCGTTGTCCGCGAAGCGGTTGCCCCCGCCGTCGATCTGCGAGCTGTCGGCGTCCCACAACCACGGCAGCTCGGCCGCTGTCCCGGTGTCGAAGTCGATCGTGTGCGCGACGTTCACGGTCGCGACGGCGCGCATGGCCGTAGCACCGGACGCGCTGACAGTCGCGGCCACGGTGTAGTTCCCGTCCGCCGTACCAGCAGGTACGGTCACGCCGAGCGGCACCGTTCCCTCAGCCGGGCTACCGCCGGAGTGCAACGTCAGCACGGTTGACAACGGCGTCACCGTCCACCCGGTCGGCGGCTCGGTGCTCACCTTGACCCGAGCATCGCCGGGCGCGGTGGCCAGCACATCGAGCGTCAACTTCACCGTCGCAGCAGCGTTCGCCGACGGGATCACCACACTCTGCGGCGGCGACAGCGCCGCGGACAGCAACCGCGTGCTGTCCGTCGCCGGAGGCTGGCCGAGCAGTTCGATCTCGGACAGCGAGGTCGTCGATTCGCCGCTGTTAGAAGTAACCCTCAGCCGGTAATAGCGGTATTCCTTCGAGTTCGTTATCGGGAACGCCCTGGTATAGCGGCGCCACCGGAACTTCTCGTTGCTGCGTTGGTCCAACGACGTCCACTGGACGTCGTTCATCGAGCCCTCGAGCACCCAGCTCGCTGGGTCGCCGGCCTGCGAGCCGGACGTGAGCGTGTAGTACGTGGCGGTGCCGGTACCAGCGGCGGCGAAGTCCCAAGTGATCGACGGGGTCTTGCCGGCGAACGTCTTGTCGGTGGCGGAGGTGTTGTCGAACAGCTTCGACGCGTCGGTGTCGTCACTGCTCGACGCCGTGCCGTGGCTCGGCCCCGTCAGGTCCTGCAGCGGGGACGGCGCTGATGTACCGCTCGTGATCGACGGCGGCGCGTCCTGGTCGCCCGTCCCCCATGCCGACGGCTGGGCACCCATCTCGAAGTCCAGGACCGCGCCGTTGGCCAGCTGGCTCTGGGTGAGGTAGGTCTTCGACTGCGCCACCCCGTTGACCTTCAGCCCCCGAACGTAGACGTTGCGCGCGCTGTTGTTGGGGGCGTTGATGACGATGTCCTTGCCGTTCTCCAGGTGGATCGTCGCCTTGGTGTAGAGCGGCGAACCAATCGCGTAGGTCGGTGAGCCCATCTGCAGCGGGTAGAAGCCCAGTGAGCTGAAGATCTGCCACGCCGACATCTCGCCGTTGTCCTCGTCGCCGGGGTAGCCCTCTCCGATGTCACTGCCCACGAACGTCCGCGACAGCGCCTCGCGGACGACGGCCGCCGCCTTCGACGGTTGACCGGCGTAGTCGTACATGTAGGGGATGTGGTGCGAGACCTGGTTGCTCAGTCCCCATTGCCCCAGCCGAACCGCCTTGGCCTCGCGCATCTCGTGGATGACACCGCCGTACGAGCCGGGGAAGGTCGCGGTTTCCGGGGTGCTGAAGAACGCGTCGAGCTTGGCGCCGAGCGCTGCCTTGCCTCCGTAGAGGTTCGCCAGGCCCTGGCCGTCCTGAACTGCGTGGAAGGCGAAGTTCCACCCGTCCGTCTCGGTATATTCGTTGCCCCACACGCGAGGGTCGAAGTCAGCGGTCGACTGCCGCCATGCCCCCGACGAGCTCCTGCCCTCGAAGAATCCCACCGCGGGGTTGAACAGGTTGACGTAGTCCTGCGCCCTGTTCAGGTAGTACCTGTAGTTGTCGGCGTACTCCTGGTGGCGCGGGTCGCTGGTGCCGGTGGTGTCGTAGAGCTTCTTCGACATCTGCGCGATGCCGTAGTCGTTGAGGTAGTCCTCGAGCGACCACGACGCGCTCTCCGGGGTCGAGGTCGGCGTGTAGCCGAGGAAGACCGACTCGCTCAACCCCTTGCGGCCGACGTTCTGGTTAGGCGGAGCTGCCGAGGCATTCCTCAGCGCGGCGTTGTACATCGCCTGGACGTCGATGCCGGGCACGCCCTTGATGTATGCGTCCGCGAAGGCGACGTCAGAGCTCGTACCGGTCATAATGTTTGCATAGCCGGGCGAGGACCACCGCGAGATCCAGCCGCCGTCCTTGTATTGCTGGACGAATCCGTTGATCATCTCGCTCGTCTGCGACGGGTAGAGCAGGGAATCGGCCGGCCACTCGGTGCGATAGGTGTCCCAGAACCCGTTGTTGACGTAGACCTTGCCGTCGACGACGGGCGCACCGGTCTGCGTCGTGGTCGTCCCGGGCGGAGCCGGGTCCGACGAGTCGGTCGACTGCACGACGTGCTTCCACACCGGCGCGGCGGCGGTGCCGGTGTTCTCGTACGCCGAGTTGGGATAGAGGTTGAGCCGGTACAGGTTGGAGTACAGCGTCGTCAGCGCGTCGTCGTTGGCTCCCTCGACCGTGATCACGCCGAGCACCTTGTCCCACAGGGCCTGCGCGCGTGCCTTCACCGAATCGAACGTGTCACTGGCCGAGATCTCCAGGTCCAGGTTGTGCTTGGCCTGGGCGACGCTGATGAGCGACGTCGCGATGCGCATCGTCACGACTTTGGACGCGGTCGTATCGAACTTCACGTACCCGGTGACGTTGCTGCCACCACCGCCGCCAAGCATTCCGTCCGCGACCACGGGCCGGTCGAACGTCGCGTAGACGAACATCCTCGTCATACCGGCGGAGTTGCCGCCCGACGACACGTCGGCGTATCCACTGATGCCGTCGCCGGCCGCGTCGAGGGTCAGCCCGCCGTCATTGTTGATGTTGTCGAAGACCAGGTTGGACGAGTCGCCGGTGAACGTGAACCGGAACATCGCCGCGTGGTCGGTCGGCGTGATCTCGGTCTTCATGCCGTTCTGGAACTTGACGCCGTAGTAGTGCGGCTGGGCGACCTCGTCGGCGTGGTCGAACGCCAATGCGCGCGCAGACCGGTCGGCGGTGGGCGTGCCCGCATCGCTCTCCGGCATGACCTGGAACGTCTGCCGGTCGCCCATCCAGGGACTGGGCTCGTGGCTGAGTGAGAACGCCTGGATTGTCGGCAGGTTCTGGGCGTTGTTCTGCCGCTGGTACTGGTAGAACCACTGGTCCGACCCGGCATCCGTCGCCGGCGCCCAGAAGTTGAAGCCGTGCGGTACCGCGGTCGCCGGGAAGTTGTTGCCTCGCGAGAAGCTGCTGCCGGCGTTGGTGCCCCGGGTCGTGATGACATGATCGGACGGGTGCGTCGAGGTGTTGTGGACGGGTGCGGCGGTGACCGCGATGTCGTCCAGCCAGCCGCTGAAGTCGGCGGGTCCGGTGGGCTTGTCGTAGCCCACGAGGATGCGGTCGATGGTCTTGCCTGCGGCCACCGCGCCGATGCCTGACACCTCGTGGTTCCACTGGTCGACGTACAAGACGTTCGAGGCGCCCTGCCCGCGCGGGCTCAGGGTCTTGCCGTGCTGGTCGACTGCTGCCAGGTCCGACAGGTAGGTGCCGTCGGTGAAGGCCAGGTCCACCGCCGCGTAAGTGCTGGGGTCGCTGCTGTCTCCGGACGTAGCCTCGGGAAACACCATGTACGACAGCTCGGTCGTCGACGTGACCGGGATGTCGACGTCGTAGAGCTTGTCGTAGGCCCAGCCCTCCTGCGCCGTGCTCTGGCGGCCGGCATAGTGCAGAGAGGCGACGCCCGTCCAGCCGACCTGCGGTCTGATGTTGTAGCCATTACTGGGCCCGGAGCCGACGGTGGTCGTCATGGTGACGCCCCACGCCTTCGTGACGCCCTTGCTGTCCGTCTCGAGAGTGCTCGTCCATGTGGGCTGAGGTTGACCGGTCTCGAACGACGACGAGAAGTCGGTCGCCGGCCCGTCGCCCGGGCTCGCCTGCGCCGGCGACACGGACATCTGCGCGGTGGCCAGCCCGAGTGTCGTGACCACGACGACCACTGCCGCCGCGAAGCCCCGGCGCGCACGAGACCATCGCGCCCACGCTGCGCGCGTCACCGTCCGGCTCGAAGCCGCCACCTGGTCGTGCCGGTCGGAAGAATTCACGATCCACTCCAGCCTCGCCGCCGCGGAATTGCCTCAGCCGACAACGTTGTCAGGAGAGCACGCTAGGAGTGAACCCCAATCGCGTCAAGCCGTCAGGTTCCATACGTATACACGTCTTCCTCCCGCGATCTGGACCAGACCTGATCAACAACCACAATCCATGAGGCCCGTATCGGGGTAAACACCCATCCTTGACTGGGCCGCCGGTGTCGGGGAACACTCAGGCTTCTCCCGACAGCGTTGTCATAACTGCTTCAGCCGGTCCCCGAGGGAGAGACAGTGGACGCGTCCCGCCGGACATTTCTGAAGCTGACTGCCGGAACGCTGGCAGGTGCAGCGCTTGCCGGCACGGGCACAGTTCGCGCCGATGTGACGCCGGCCGCGAGCTGGTCCGGGCGCCCGGTGCTGCCGCAGTTCCCCAGGCCAGAGCGGCTCGACGTCGCCGATCTCACGAAGCTCAACGGCAGGGACCAGGCGCTGCTGACCACGTTGCAGGGAATTGTCAACCGGCGCCAACCGCGAATCTGGACGCTGCTCGCCGCCGACGGCACCGATCAGACCTGGCTCGAGACGGTGCGGCTTTCGCAGCGCAGCGTCGAGGATCCACTCAGCCTGCTGGAGCGCTACCGGCAAGAGTTCTCCGGCGCCGTCCTGTACGACATCGACGTACCGGACTCGGTCAATGTTGCCACTACACTGGCCGGCCTGCGCGACGCGGTGATCGCCACACCGGCGCAGGCGGAGTCGCTGCAGCTGACGATCGTCGACGATCTGCGCGGACGATTCTCCGGACCCGTCGACGCGTACACCTGGCAGCTGGCAAACCTCTGGCCACGCTGCAACCACCGGATGCTCACCGGCATACCGGGAGGCCAGACCGTGTCGGTGCCTGGCGTCATCTGGACGACGCTCGGCAAGGTCGACCAGCACGTGCACGACGCGTCCAACAAAGCCACGTACACCTTCGACCTGACCGGACAGCTCGGCGGCGACGCCGTCTATCTCCGCTTCCAGAACGCGTTTTCGAACGACGGCTGGGGGCCGTCGGTGCAGCAGGTGACGGTGATCGCCGACGGTCAGGTCATCGCCTCGTTCCAGCCGACCACGCCGGCCGAACAGCCTTACCTCTTCGACGCCGACGGTTCGAGCATCGCCGACGGCGGTTGGCGGTTCGCGGACGGCACCAGCTACTGGACCTACAAGTTCAGCCCGCCGGCAGGAACCCAGGCACTGTCGGTGCAGATCCTGATGTGGAACCAGTACCTGGTCACGTCGACCGGGACCGCGCCCACCGAGGTCGTGGCGTTCCCCCACTTTCGCGACTACATCGCCGCCAACCGGGCGATGGTCTGCTGGCTCGAGCCGAGCATCGCCGAGCAGGCCGACCTGATGAACGAGATCTTCGCGAAGGTCGAGCCGACGACGCCTTATCTGGGCTGGTTCCCGGGCGGTGTGGCTGGTGGCGAATGGGGCGGCGTCGGCTACGCGTCGCAACACGGGATCGAGGTGCTGGCAGCGGACTTCTTCCACAACGCGACGGTGCTGTCCGGGACGCGGGACCCGATCATGCCGCAGCGCAGTCCCGTCCCGCCCGCGACGCTGGAGAACAAGGTGTACGTCACCTTGACCGTGATGGAGGGTGACAACGTCCAGTACGACCAGCACCGGATGCGACAGATCTGGGACCACGCTGACCGCGGCAAGGTTCCGACCAACTGGACGATCGACCCGCTGCTCGCGGATCTCGCACCGGCGATGTTCAGCTACTACCAGCGGACCGCCAGCGACAACGACCTGCTGATCGCCGGCCCGTCCGGGGGCGGATACACGTACCCGGGCGCCTGGCCGAGCACACAGATCGACGCCTTCACGGAGATGACCGGCGACTACATGCGCCGCACCGGACTGGACGTCATCCACGTCTTCAACAACATCCGGGGAACCTGGACCCCGCTGACGGATGCCATCGGCGCGTCGTACGAGCGCAATACCGGCGCACTCGGCGTGATTCTGTCGTGGGAAACCGGCAGCGCGGTCAGCACGCCGGGTGGTTTGCCGGTCGTCACCGATTTCAGTCCGGGCGGTGACCCGGCCAACTACCAGGCAGCGCTGCTGGCGAAGATCGCCGGCTGGGACGACACGAAACCGCTGTTCATCGCCTGCCAGATCCCGGCCTGGGTGTGGACGCCGGCCGAGATCACCCGGCTGGCCGGACTGCTCGCCGATCCGTTCCGGATCGTGCGCGGCGACACGTTCTTTTCGCTCATCCGGACGAGCCTCGGCTCGCCCTGAATCTGAGAGGTTCGACATGGTCCCTGCGTTACCGACAAGTCCATCCCGAGGACGACGGCGCGGCCGGCTCTGCACCACCGCCGTCACGGTTGTCGCAACCGCAGCAGCCGTGCTCATCGGCGTCACCGCCCCGGCGACGGCGGATCCGGTCTGGCAGAAGGGTATTCCTCCGCTGGCAACGCCCTGGACGGCGCAGGTGTCGCCGACCAACGCACTGCCGGAGTACCCGCGACCACAGATGACCAGGCCGGATTGGCAGAACCTCAACGGCGTGTGGCAATTCAGCGCCGCCCAGGCCGGCGATCCGCCACCGATCGGCAGGGATCTCGGCGAGCGGATCCTGGTGCCCTACCCCGTCGAGTCCGCGCTGTCGGGCATCCAGCGCCACGTCGAGGAGATGTTCTACCGACGCACGTTCACCGTTCCCGACGGCTGGCAGGTCGGTTCCGGCAAGCGGCTGATCCTCAACTTCGGCGCGGTCGACTACAAGACCTCGGTCTGGGTCAACGGAACAAAGGTCGTCGACGCTCACCTGGGCGGCTACGAGGCCTTCAGCGCCGACATCACCGATGCGTTGACAGCGGCCGGCGCGCAGGAACTCATCGTGGGCGTCGAGGATCTCGGCGACAAGACGCTGCAACCGGTGGGCAAGCAGCGCGACGTCCCGGATCGCGGCATCTTCTATACCTCGAGTTCCGGCATCTGGCAGACGGTCTGGATGGAGCCGGTCGCTGCCGGACACATCAACCGGCTGCAGATGACGCCGGACCTGGCATCGAGCACCCTGCGGCTGTCGGCCGAAACCACCGGAGCGGATGGCTTGACGGTGCAGGCCGTGGCCTACGACGGCAAGAAGGTCGTCGGCTCGGTAACCGCCCCCGCTACGGACACCGTGAACGTGCCGGTCCCACATCCGAAGCTGTGGTCGCCCGACTCACCCTTCCTCTACAACCTCAAGGTCACCTTGCTACGCGACAAGACGGTCGTCGACCAGGTCGGTTCGTACTTCGGGATGCGCGAGGTCGGCAAGGCCAAGGGCGCAGACGGCAGGCTGCACCTGACCCTCAACGGCAAGATCCTCTTCCAGGACGCGACGTTGGATCAGGGCTTCTGGCCGGACGGCATCTACACAGCGCCCACGGATGCCGCGCTGCGCTTCGACCTGGTGCAGACGAAGAAACTGGGCTTCAACGCAGTGCGCAAGCACATCAAGGTCGAGCCGGATCGCTGGTACTACGCCGCCGACCAGATCGGCCTGCTGGTATGGCAGGACATGCCGGCGATGCGCACCGGTGACAACCACAACATCCCGGTTGCGGCGCAGGACGAGTTCAAGAGGGAACTGCACACCATCGTCGACCAGCACAAGAGCTGGACGTCGATCGTCGCGTGGGTGCCCTTCAACGAAGGCTGGGGCGAGTGGGATCGCGCGGCGACCGGTGCCATCGCCGACAGCGTGAAGGCCCAGGATCCGAGCCGCCTGGTCAACGCGCACAGTGGCGTGAACTGCTGTGATTCCCTGGGTGATTCGGGACGCGGCGACATCATCGACTCGCACAGCTATCTTGGGCCGGCGAACCCGGTGCCGACCGACACGCGGGTCTCGGTCGACGGCGAGCACGGTGGGCTCGGGCTCAAGACGTCCAACCACATGTGGTTCGGCGACGGCTTCGCCTACGAGATGGAGAACAGCAGTGCGGCGTTGACGAGTCGCTTCGCCGAGGTGCAGTCGAATCTGCTGACGAACGCGAAGCAATGCGGGATCAGCGCGGGCGTCTACACCCAGATCACCGACGTCGAAGGCGAGCTCAACGGCTTCTTCACCTACGACCGCCAGGTCACGAAGATGGACGTGGCGACCGTGCGTGCGGTCAACCGAGCGGTCATCGCGGGTGCCGACGGATCGCCCGGCGACGTCGTGACGCCAGGTCCGGGAACCCCGGGCATCGACGGGATTCACGCCTACAGCTTCGACGAGGGCTCCGGCGACGTCGCGCACGACTCGGTCGGCAGCGCGGACGCGACGCTGATCGGCGGAGCCGGGTGGACGGCGGGGCACAGCGCGACGTCCGGATCGGCGCTGGCCACCAACGGAAGCGGTCAGTTCGCAGATACCGGTGCGACGCTGCTCGACACCACGGGCAATTACAGCGTCGCCGCATGGGTGAAACTGAACGCACCAGGTGGCGGCTTCCAGACCGCCGTCAGCGAGGACGGCGACACGAACAGCGCGTTCTACCTGCAGTACTCGGGTGCTGATCGCCGACTGGCGTTCAGCTTCGTAGGCGTGCGAGCGCTCGCGCCCACAGCTCCGGTGGCCGGCGAGTGGTACCACATGGTGGGTGTCCGCGACGCGGTTGCCAAGACCTTGAAGCTCTACATCGACGGCGCGCTCGTGGCGACGCAGAGCGCGTGCATCGCCGACGCAGGCACCGGACACACCGTGATCGGGCGCGGCAAGTTCGGCGGCGGACCGGTCGACTTCCTCGACGGCGCCGTCGACTCGGTGCACCTGTACGACCGGGCACTGACCGACAGCGAGGTATCCGACCTTTTCGCCAGCGGCGGCTGACAATTCCCAGTCGTAGCAGGGAGTTTGCGGTGATGGTTCGCGGCAGGGCGCTGATCGTCCTGGCGATGGTGGCCGGTGTCATGGTTGCGCCGTCTGTTGCCCGGGCGGTGGACTCGCCACCGGCGGTGTATCCGCCCGTCGGCCCGGGCACGCACTTGATCGACGAGGACCGAAAGCTCTCCGGCTTCAACGACCCGGACTGGTACAAGGCCAACATCCCGTTCCTCGACGTGCCGGACACGCAGATCGAGGACGTCTACTACTACCGCTGGCGGACGTGGAAGGAACACCTGCGCTACACCGATCCGCGCAACGGCTGGATCTCGACCGAATTCCTGGACTGCTGCGGCTACGCGGCGCCGTACCAGGCCATCGACGCCGCGGCGGGCCACCAGCTCAGCGAAGGTCGATGGGTACGCGATCAGACCTACGGCAACGACTATCTGAGGTTCTGGCTGACCGGTCCGGGCGCCGGGGCCAAGCCGGCGGTCGACGGCGTGAACGCCGACACCACCGACTGGGCGCACGAGTACGGCTTCTGGGCGGCCAGCGCTGCCTATGACCGGGCAAAGGTCACCGGCGACGCCAGCATCGTCGAGGCACTGCTACCGGCGCTGGAGAAGCAGTGGCACGGCTGGGACAAGCAGTTCAACCCGAACCTCGGGTTGTACTGGTCGGTGCCGGTGTGGGACGCGATGGAGCTCTCGGCGTCGTCCTACCAATCCAGCGACCCCTATCACGGCGGTGCCGGCTACCGGCCGACGCTGAACTCCTACCAGTACGGCGACGCGGTGGCGATCAGCAAGATCGCCGCGCTGGCCGGCGACGGCAAGCGCGCCCGCGACTATGCCGCCAAGGCCGCCGCACTCAAGGCGAGCATGCAGAAGTACCTGTGGGATCCGCAGCGCCGGTTCTACTACCACGTCGCGCGCGACCAGAACCCGACCGAGGCGAAGCTTGACACGCGCGAGGAGATCGGCTTCATACCCTGGCAGTTCGACGCTGCCGAGCCGGGCGACGCGGCAGCGTGGGCACAGCTCACCGATCCGCAGGGTTTCGCCTCGGCCTACGGCCCGACAACAGCCGAGCGACGCAGCAGCTGGTTCATGCACGAGGCGGCGAACTGCTGCCGGTGGGACGGTCCGAGCTGGCCGTTCTCAACCTCGCAAACCCTTGCCGGCATGGCCAATCTGCTCGACGACTACCCCGCCCAGTCATATGTCACCGCGCAGGACTACTACGACCAGCTGCGCACCTACGCACTCACGCAGTACCGCAACGGCACGCCCTACGTCGCCGAGGCGCACGACCCCGACGAGGCGCGCTGGATCTACGACGGCAACAACCACAGCGAGGACTACAACCACTCGACCTTCACCGACCTGGTCATCAACGGCCTGATCGGCCTGCGTCCGCAGATCGGTGACACGCTCACGATCAAGCCGCTGGTGCCGGCCAGCTGGGACCACTTCGCGTTGGAGAACGTCCCCTACCACGGACACAACATCTCGGTCGCGTATGACCGACCGGGCACCTACTACGGGATCGGGACCGGCCTGCGCATCTTCGTCGACGGCACGCAGGTTGCGAGCCGTGCCGTCGTCGCGCCACTGCAGGTGCAGGTGCCGTCCGCCCAGCCGGCTGCTGCGTCCCCAAGGCTGGTCGACGACGCCGCGAACCCGCTGCGCACGGAATACCCGAAGCCGATCACGTCCTATACCTGGCCGTTCGACAATGCGTGGAACCCACTCGACGGCAAGGTGTGGTTCAACGAGGTGCCCGAGAACACCCGCTGGACGAACTACAGGTCGCCGAATGCCTCGGACTGGTACGGCGTCGACTTCGGTGTGCCGACACCGGTCAGCGACGTCCGCTGGTACGGCTACGACGACGGCGGCGGCGTCCGCTCGGCCGCCGCCTACGACCTGCAGTACTGGACCGGCAGCGAGTGGGCCGACGTCCCCGACCAGACGCGCAACCCGGCCCAACCCGCCGGCAACGGGCTCAACCGGATCACGTTTCCCGAGTTGGTCACCTCCAAGATCCGGATGACGTTCACGAATCCGGCCGGCGCGTTCGTGGGCGTCACCGAGCTGCAGTCGTGGAGCGCGTCGAGTCAGTCCGCGGACGTGACCGTGGGACCGCAGGCGGCTACGGGCAACGTGCTGATCGACGGGGCGACACCGGTGACGGTCACCGTCCGCAACACGAGCACGAGCCCGCTGGCGAACCTGCGCGTCTCACTGGCCGTGCCCGACGGTTGGTCCGGAACGCAGACCGGGCAAGAGGCCACCGCCGTGCAACCGAACAAGGCCGCGCAATGGCAGTACACGCTGACGCCGCCGGCGGGCGAGGCCGGCGGAACCATCGCCGACGTCGTCGCGACAGCCACCTACACCGTCGAGCACCACCCGGAAAGCACGCACGCCCGACAACCGGTCATGGTCCCTTTCCCGAGCGGGCAGGCCGATCCGCTGGCGACGTGGACGATGGACGAAGGGGCCGGGGCGGTCGCGCACGACACGTCCGGCCAGGGCCACGATCTGTCGCTCACCGGCTCCCCGGCGTGGACCACCGGAACGTCCGGCACCGCCGTGCAGTTCGACGGCCAGAGCCAGTACGGCACGACCGACGGTCCGGTCCTGGACACCGTCGGAAACTTCACCGTCGCGGCCTGGGTGAAGCTCGATTCCACAGCCACCTGGGCAACTGCGGTGAGCCAGGACGGCAACCCCAGTAGCGGGTTCTACCTGCAGTACTCGGCGGCGGACACCAGGTTGGCGTTCTCGACCAGTGAAGGCCGCGCGCTTTCCGACGACGTGCCGGTGACCGGACGCTGGTACCACCTCGTCGGCGTGCACGACGCGAATGCGGGCACCTACACGCTCTATGTCGACGGCTCGGCGCAGAAGACCGTTCTGCAGCAGGCGCAGGGGGATCCCGCGGCGGGATCGACAGCGGTCGGGCGCGCGTTCTCCGGCGGACACAACAGCGACTTCTGGCCCGGTGCGATCGACCAGGTGCACGTCTGGAACCGCATGCTGCCGTCCGACGAGGTAAACCGCCTGTACCTGTCCGGGAGCTGAGCGACGCGGTCGCGCGCACAGCCACGAGCGGCTGTTGCGGTTTCGCCTCCGCAGCCACAAGATGAGGCCTCAGGCTGTGGGAAGGCCCCGGTGCACGTCGATCACCGCACTCCTTCGTCGCCGCACCGCGTCGAGCCGCCGACCACAATTCCGGGCTCCGGACTCAGCGATGCAGGGCGGTCTCCCGTTCCATGTGCGACAGCTTCTCGGGATTGCGGACTGCGTAGAGCCCAGTGATGAGGCCGTCGTCGATGCGCACCGCCAGGACGGTGTCGATCTCGCCGTCGAACCGGAGAATCAGCGCCGGGTAGCCGTTGACCTGGGCCGGCTGCAGCGACGCGGCTGTGATCTTGCCCAGCCCGATGGCAAGCACGCGGGCCACCCGGTCTGCCCCCACGACGGGCGCCAGCACGGCCTGCACGATTCCGCCACCGTCACCCAGGAAGACGACATCGGGCGCGAGGATGTCGAGCAGGCTTTGCAGATCGCCCGTATCGGCGGCCCGCCGGAACGCCTCGAGCGCGTCTCGGGTCTCGGCCGGAGAAGCGACCCCGCGCGGTCGGCGCGCCGCGACGTGTGCCCGCGCGCGGTGCGCGATCTGGCGGATCGCGGCCGGGCTCTTGTCGACGGCTTCGGCGATCTCGTCGTATGCCAGATCGAACACCTCGCGCAGCACGAACACCGCCCGCTCGGTCGGCGTGAGCGTCTCCAATACCAGCAGCATCGCCATCGAGACGCTCTCGGCCAACTCGACGTCCTCGGCCACGTCGGGCGCGGTCAACAGTGGCTCGGGCAGCCAGGGGCCGACGTAGGACTCCCTGCGGCGGCCGAGCGTCCGCAGCCGGACGAGCGCCTGGCGGGTGGTGATGCGGACCAGATAGGCACGCTGATTCTCTACGGTGTCGAGGTCGACGCCCGCCCACCGCAGCCAGGTCTCCTGCAGGACGTCCTCCGCGTCGGCGGCCGAGCCGAGCATCTCGTAGGCGACGGTGAACAGCAGATTGCGATGGGCGAGGAACGCCTCGGTGGCGGGGTCCGCGCGGCCGTCCTGGCTCCTGCGCCCGCCGCGATCTTCGGGCGCGGTCTGCGACGTGCCAGCCATCGGTGGCTCCTTTTCGCTCTCGACTGTGCCACCCACCAGACACCGAGCCCCGCCGTTTTGTGACACCGAGACCAGCATGGCGCACGTCACGTAACCCGCGCTGTCACAAGGATCGGGTCGCCGGCATCTCGTGTTCGTCAGTGCAGTCGCACGCAACTCCACGAGTGAGGACGAAGTCATGGAACCCCGTATCGACCTGATCACCAACGAGATCGGCGCCAAGTTCGCCAAGCGGTTCGCCAACGCCAGCCTGGTGATCCAGCAGTCGCCGCTGCCGAAATCCACGCAGGAGCTGGTGTCGCTGCGCACGAGCCAGATCAACGGCTGCGGTTGGTGCGTCGACATCCACACCAAGGAGGCCGCAGGCGCCGGTGAAACCCCGCTCCGGGTCAACCTGGTCGCCGCCTGGCGCGAGTCCACCGTGTTCACCGAGGCCGAGCAGGCCGCGCTGGCGCTCGCCGAAGAGGGCACCCGGCTCGCCGACGCCCACCACGGCGTGTCCGACGAGACCTGGGCCCAGGTACGCAAGCACTACGACGACGACCAGATCGCGGCACTGGTCTCCCTGGTCGCGATGATCAACGCGGCCAACCGACTCGCCGTGATCGTGCACCAGCAGGGAGGTTCCTACGAGCCCGGCATGTTCGCCAGCATGACGAGCTGATCGGCAGACGAAACTCGGTCAGGCGGCTTCCTGCTCGACCTCTGCTTCGGACGAGACATCGACGGCTTCGGTGACTCGGCTCCTGATCCGTAGTGCGATTGCCGCGACGCCGAGCACGGCGGCTACGACCGTGACGAGCAGCCCAGCGTGCAGATTCCCGTGCCCGTCATGGTCGACCAGCCGTTCTGGGCGGACAGGCTGCACCGGCTCGGCGTCGCGCCACATCCACTCCCGGCGCACGATCTGACCGCCGACGCCCTCGCCGGCGCACTGCGCTCATGTGTCAACGAACCGCCCTATCGCCGCCGGGCCGCTGAGCTTGCCCGCCGCATCCGTGCCGAGGACGGCGCTGCGCCCGTACTCGCGCTGATCGCTCGGTTGGCAGCCTGACGTCGGAAGGCGAGTCTTCGATAGCGGGCCAGCCTCGGATGCAGCGTCTGCCGTGACACCCCGACGTTCTGCGCCACCTGCTTGACCGACAACCGTCGGCGATCACCGCCAACACAGCCTGATACCGCTGCTCAACCACCGAAAGCTCCCTCATCGAGGGAGTGTCAAGTATCAGCCGACGTAGCTGTCAACCATCAACCGAAACACCGTCACCCATCAACCGACGACGATCCGTCAAGCATGAGCCGAAGCAATACATAAGGCCTGTGGGGCGGGTGGGACTCGAACCCACGACCCAGGGATTATGAGACCCCTGTTCTACGGGTACATGAACATCAATGGCTGATTCCTCTTGAACTTTCGAGGACTCCGGGAACCGAAAAACGCTCCACAGGACTTCATTTCGCGTCACGTTTGATGTCATGACGCCCGTCCTGACGGCATCGCCGCCGGACGCTACGAGCTCATCCGCAATCTGAAGAATCATTACGCCAGCGGCATGTTCAGCGAACTCGACGTCGGGTGAATCGTCAGACCTGACCGATCGCGTCGTCACGGCGTAGCCATTGGCCGCGGGCGACCAGGAACGTTTCGGTACGGGACATCGAGGCCTGGGGGCTTGGGTTCGCCGCTGGCGCATGCCAGTCGGCGAGCATCACCTGCTGTGCATGCCGCGCATCATCAGGCCCATCATCGCGGTGCACATCAGTGCGGCGAACAGCCAGCTGACGCTGACCGCGCCGGCGGCAACGAGCACGATGGCGATGACCAACATCGGAATGCAGCAGGCGATCATCATCCAGCCGTGACCGCTGTGCCCACCCTGACCCTGTTGCCGGTCAGGAGGAGGGGTTCTGGTGTCATGGTCGAGGCGATCGGTCACGGGGCCTCCCCAGGGATTTCGCCAGGTGGCCGAGCTTCTGGTAGAGCGTGGGGTGTCCGGTGGCGGCGGTGATCATCGTGTCGAGGCCAGCAGCGACGAGCAGCAGCTCCAACACACTGGCCAGTATCGACCCGGCACGGGTGAGCAGGACAACCCCGGCGATGATCGCGGCCAGGCCGATGAGGCCGCGTCCGCCCCGCTCGACAGGGGTGATGTTCACCGCGCGCCAGGTCGGTGTGCGCGCGTGGGTGGTCATGACCGCACGTGTTCACGCAGCGCGGCCAACCGGTCCTGGTATTCGGTCTCGTCGATCTCGCCGCGCGCGAACCGCTCGGCGAGCACCTGCTCAGGTGCGCGCGTGGATGGCGGCTGGTCAGACTGATGCCCGGCCTGGCCGACGTACCGGACGAGCAGCACGACGCCGGTGATCACCAGTCCCCAGAACACGACCATGCCGACGCCCGCTAGCGCCCATCCCCAACCACTCATGTGATCGCCGTAGTACATCACGGTGATCGCCTCCTCGACCGGATCGTCGGGCCGGGATCAGCGTGGTTGCCGGTCGTCGGCTCCCAACAATGCAACCGTCGCGCCGACTGGTTGCGTAGGTACAGAGACCTTCGGCCCAGCGGGCCAGAGGCGAAGGACACCTATGGGCGGCATGGGTATATGCAGTGTGGCGCGATGCTGCCTGGGACCTTCGGCCGTGCTCGATGCGGTCAGAAGGCATTACCCCCGGGGGGTATAGTGCGGGACGCTGGGAGCAGCCACGAGAAGAGAGTTCGTGATGAGTGTCGCCGATGTTGTTGTCCTCACTGTCGCGGTCGTGGCTCTGGTCGGGCTGGGTTGGTTCTTCTTCGGCCCGAGACGGGCGCGCACCGCACATCTGGAAGACGGGGTGCAACGCATCGAGGTGACCGTTCGCGGTGGCTACAGCCCCGACCTGATCCGCGTCCGGCAGGGCGTTCCGGTCGAGTTGACCTTCGACCGGCACGAGTCGGGCGACTGCACATCGCGGGTCGTGTTCGCGGACCTGCAACTGTCGGCGGCGTTGCCGGCGTATGAGCGCACCACCGTCCGGTTCCGTCCAGGCGAGGCAGGCTCATTCGGGTTCGCGTGCGGGATGAACATGATCCACGGCACGCTGCTGGTCGAACCGGCCGCCCACGCGGCCGACGCCGAGGCACCGGCCGGGCAGCACGCCGACGATCGCCGCGATGGCGCCGGCATCGACGACGCGTCAGCGGCCGAAGCCGGGCAGGCCGCGGAACGGCGGGCGGAGATTGCCGACCTCACCCGCCGCGTTCTCATCGGCGCCATCCTGACGCTGCCGGTGCTGTTCGCGGTGATGGCGGACGACGTGTTCAAGGCGGACTGGGTGCCGGGCGCACTGCTGAACCACTGGCCGCAACTCGGCCTGATCACACCGGTAATGCTCTACACCGGCTGGCCGATCCACCGCACCGGCTGGCTCACCCTGCGTCACCGCGCCGCGGACATGAACAGCCTGATCACCCTCGGCACCACCGCCGCGTTCAGCTTCAGCCTGCTCGTCACCGTCGCACCTGGGCTGTTGCCGTCGGACGTGCGCGAGGTCTACTTCGAAGCGGTCGGTGTGATCCTCACCCTGATCCTGCTCGGACGACTCATTGAGGCCCGCGCCAAGGCCGGCACCGGCGAAGCGATCCGGGCCCTGCTCGGCCTACAGGCACGCACGGCGCGGGTAAGCCGCGACGGCGCCGAGGCAGAGACCCCGATCGAGGACGTCGTCGTCGGAGACGAGATCGTGATCCGGCCCGGCGAAAAGATCCCGGTCGACTCGGTCGTGATCTCGGGCAGTTCAGCAGTTGACGAGTCGATGGTCACTGGCGAACCGCTCCCGGTCACCAAGCACACCGGCGACACCGTCGTCGGCGCCACAATCAACGGCACCGGCTCGCTGCGGGTCCGCGCGGCCAGGGTCGGCGCGGACACGATGCTGGCCCAGATCGTCCGCCTGGTGCAGCAGGCCCAGGCATCCAAGGCCCCGATCCAGCGACTGGCCGACGCGGTCTCCGGCTTCTTCGTGCCCGCCGTCATCGGCATCGCGCTGGCGAGCTTCGCGGCCTGGTACATCGCCGGCCCGTCACCCGCGTTCACCCTCGCCCTGGTCTCCGCGGTGGCCGTGCTGATCATCGCCTGCCCCTGCGCGCTCGGCCTGGCCACCCCACTGTCGATCATGGTCGGCACCGGCAAGGGCGCCCGATCAGGCATCCTGATCCGCTCCGCCGAAGCCCTGGAGACCGCGCACAAGCTCGACACCGTCGTCCTGGACAAGACCGGCACCGTCACCGCCGGCAAACCCGCCCTCACCGACATCCAGCCCGTCGGCCGCTGGGACGAGACCGAGCTGTTGACGCTGGTCGCCGCCACCGAGACCGACAGTGAACACCCGCTGGCCGCGGCGATCCTCGCCGGCGCTCGCGCTCGCCAGCTGGATCTGGCGCCCGTGACCGGGTTCGACTCGATCACCGGCAAGGGCGTGCAGGCCACCGTCGCCGGGCACGCCGTCCTCCTCGGCACCGCCCGCCTGCTCACCGACGCCGGCATCGACACCGCCGAACTCGCACCGCTCGCCGCCGACCTGTCCGGTGACGGCAAGACCCTGGTCCTGGCCGCCGTTGACGGTCGGCCAGCCGGCGTCGTCGCGGTCGCCGACACGGTCAAGGACGACTCCGCCGCCGCCATCGCCGCCCTGCACCGCCTCGGCGTCGACGTCGTCATGCTCACCGGCGACAACGCCCGCACCGCCGCCGCCATCGCCGCCCAAGTCGGCATCCGCCGCGTCCTCGCCGAGGTGCTGCCCGACCACAAAGCCGACGAGATCCGCCGCCTGCAACGCGAACACCGCCGCGTCGGCATGGTCGGCGACGGCATCAACGACGCCCCCGCCCTCGCCGCCGCCAACGTCGGCCTCGCTATCGGCACCGGCACCGACGTCGCCATCGAGGCCGCCGACATCACCCTCATCTCCGGCTCCCTCACCGGCGTCGTCACCGCAATCGAGCTGTCCCGAGCCACCATGCGCAACATCCGCCAGAACTTGTTCTTCGCCCTCGCCTACAACGGCATCGGCATCCCCATCGCCGCCGGTGTCCTATATCCATGGCTCGACATCCGGCTCTCACCCATGATCGCCGCCGCCGCCATGGCGCTCTCGTCCCTGTCCGTCGTCAGCAACGCCAACCGGCTGCGCCGCTACCGACCCACACCACTCCCGCCAGTCACAGACGAGACCACCACGAACCCGCTCGTCGAGGTCGCCGCCGAACGTGCGTTGCGTCGCGAAACCTACGTCCCACACCGCGACTGGGCGCCAGACGACGCGGCCATAGATCCGGTGTGCGGCATGCAGATAGACCCGACGACCGCGAAGGAGCGCCGCGACACCAACGCCGGCACGGTCTACTTCTGCTCACCGCATTGCGCGGCCAGCTTCGACGCCGACCTGCACGGCCACCCCGCATCTGCGGCCGGAGGCACGCCGTAGGTAGCGTCCGGAGGCACCGGCGTGGGGGCCGTCGACGAAGCTGAACCCCGCGTCGGGGTCGATGAACCTGCTGATCAGCCAGCCGCAGGCGGCTAGGCCGACCGCGTGGCGGCTGTGTCGCGTTCCGGTCAGGAAGAAGTCCCGTGCCTGGATCCCGGTGCAATTCACGGTGTAGCCGAGCCATGCCATATCGGGCATAACCTTGGTCGGACCTTGACTGCCGGCCTACCGTCTTCACAGGCGGGGTCCACGTCGAGGACCCGCAGGGGCTCCCGGGGGCAGCCATGCACCGTCGTGCTTTCCTATCCGCCGCGTCCGCCGTATGCCTGATCGGCACGCTCGGCGCGTACGGCACTCCGGCCACGGCGGCGCAGGCGTCATCTTCGGTCGGGGCCGCCGGGCGTGCGTTGCTGTTCTCGTCGGACGGCATGCGCCCGGATCTTATGGAGACGTACGCGGCGGCCGGAGCGATGCCGACGTACAAGCAGCTCATGGCCGCTGGTGTGCGTGGCGATAACGGCATGACGCAGGCATTCCCGCCGAACACCGGTGTCGGCTGGTACACGATGGCCACGGGCACGTACCCGGGCGAGCACGGTTCGACGAACAACACGTTCCACCGGGTCGGCGAGGGCAACTTCAACAACCGCACGTCATTCTCCGGCGCGGGCGTGCTGCAGGCCGACACGATCGCGGGCGCAGCAGAGCGGGCAGGCAAGAAGGTCGCGCAGGTCGAGTGGGTCGGCGGCGCGCAGGCCGGCATCGCCGGGCCGACGGTCGACTTCGCCAATTTCTTCTCCACGCGCGGTGTGCTGACCACGCCCGCCGTGCCGGACGAGCAGGCCGGTGCCGCCGCGTTCGGGATCTCCTACCAGGTCGCGTCGTTCGCTGCGGCCAGCGGCTGGAGCAACGTGCCGACCGGTGACCCGGCAGCGCCTGCCATGCAGACCCAGCTGACCGTGGCGACCACGTTCGCATCGCAGAACCCAACGCGCCTCTATGACATCTATGCCTATGACTCGGTGATCGATGGCACCGCCGCGTACAACCACGTGCTGCTCGTCCGCACGGCCGCGGCCAAGGACGGCGCACAGGCTTCCGCCGACCTGGCATCGGGCGACTTCAAGGAGGTCAAGTTGACCGGCGCCGACGGCCTCGTCGGCGCCCGAGCCGGCCAGACAGCCGGCTTCTACACCAAGCTGATCACCATTGCGCCGGACCTGTCGTCGTTCAAGCTGTACTTCACCTCGGTGGAACGGCTGATCGCCACGTGCTCGACGCCGGCGTGCAACGAGCTGCCTGCCGGCGGCGCGGGTGAGAACCGGCTTGAGAAGTACCTGGCCGACAACCTGCCGACCGCCGTCGCGGCCGACTTCGCACCGCTCGAGGCGCGGATCATCGACGAGGACACCTACGTGCAGCAGGGCCGTGACCTCGAGGCCGCGTACGGCGACGCCGTCCTCGACTACATCCTCGGCACGCTGCAACCGGACACCCAGCTCGCGTTGGTCGGCTACCCGGTCACCGACGAGTTCTCGCACCAGTTCATGGGTCTCGTCACGCCGACCGACATGGACGGCGCAGCCAATCCTTACTACGACGACGTCAACAGTGACGGCGTCAAGGACAACCGGTTGGCCATTCGCGAGGGCTACATCCGCAGCGCCTACCACGATGCGGACGCGAAATTGGCACGTGCGCGCCAGTGGCTGGGCGGCAACCCCACAACGATCGCCGGGAGCGACCACGGCTTTGCCCCCCAGTGGTACGCCATTAATGCCGGCAAGGTGCTTGCCGACGCCGGCCTGCAGTCACCGGAGCAGCCGACGAACTGCCGCGCGGCCGCCACGACGAACAAGGCCAAGGCCTGCTGGGCAGGCGGCACGGCGCAGATCTACGTCAATCTCGCCGGGCGCGACCCTGGCGGCACGGTCCCGGCCAACCAGTACGAGACCGTCCGCAACCAGATCATCACCGCCTTCCAGAACCTGACCGACCCGGCCAACCCCGGCAAGCAGGTAATCCTGAAGATCCTGAAGAAGGAGGACCTGCGCAACGTCGACGGCTCGGACTCGCTGCACCCGTCGCGAAGCGGTGACGTCGTGCTGGTGGCGCGCCCGCCGTACCAGTTCGACGCGGCCACGCCAGGGCAGAGGATCGCGTTCAGCCAGTTCTTCGGACAGCACGGCTACCTGCCGAACCTCGTCGACATCGCGCACAACGTCAACATGCACGCCACGTTCGTGGCCGCCGGCCCCGGCATCCGCCACCGCGACCCACTGGCGGGCGTGCGCGCGGTCGACCTCGCGCCGACACTCGCCCTGCTGATGAACATTCCCGGCCCGCAGAACGCTCGCGGTCGCATCCTGTACGACGTCCTGAACCGCCCCGGGTCGCTCAAAGAAGTCACCATCCTCGATATCAGCGATTACCACGGCCAGCTGGTTCCGCTGTCCGAGGCGGCCGACAACGTCACCGGCACCGGGGCGGCCAACCCGTCGTTCGTCATCGGTGGGTCGGCGTTCCTGAAGCCGTGGTTTGATACGTACCGGGCCGAGGCCAGCAACGGATCGATCACCGTCGCCGGTGGTGACTCGGTGGGCGCCACACCACCGATCTCGGCCTTCTTCGGCGACACCCCGGCCATCGAGCTGATGAACGCCATGGGCTTCAACTTCGACGGGTTGGGTAACCACAACTTCGACCACGGCCAGGCGTACCTGCGCAATACGCTAATACCGCTGGCCAATTTCCGATATCTGTCGGCCAACGTCGTCGACGCCAACGGCGGGACTCCCGCCGAGTGGAGCCCGTCCGCTGTCGTGGACGCGTTCGGCGGCGTCAAGATCGGCATCGTTGGGTTCTCCAACGACGACCTCCCTGAGCTCACCTCGCCTGGAGCGTTGACGCCGTTCCACGTCGCCAACTCGCTCGCGGCGGTGAACGCCGAAGCAGCCAGGCTGAAGGCGACGGGCATCACGACCATCGTGGCGCTCGGGCACCTGGGCGCGACGGCAGGCACGCTGACCAGCCCGACCGGTCCGTTGCTCGATTTGGCCGACAACGTCCACAACGTCGACGCCGTCATCGGCGACCACACCGACTTCCAAGTGGTGTCCACGAGGGCGAACGGTGTGCTGGTGACCGAGAACCGCAGCAAGGGCATTCGGTTCACGCGAGCGCGGCTGATCGTCGACACCTCGGCCAAGACCGTCGTCTACAAGACGGCCGACTTCCACAAGCCGTGGGACATCGGTATCACGCCCGACCCGGCGATCCAATCGCGCATCGACGATCTCAACACCCAACTGGCACCGATCCTCGGCACGGTCATCGGGAGCTCGACGCGGTTCATCCCGCGCTCGGACGCCTGCGGCAACTCGGCCGGGCGTACCTGCGAATCCCTCGTAGGCAACGTAACGGCGGACGCGATGCGGACGACCTACGGCGTCGACTTCGCGATCACCAACTCCGGCGGCCTCCGCGCCGACCTGACCTGCCCGACGACGGACAACCCGAGCGACTTCTGCCCGGCGTACACGCCACCGCCGTACCTGATCTCGCGCGGCCAGGTGCTCACCGTGCTGCCGTTCGGCAACGTCGTCACGACGCTCACCGTGAACGGCGCCGAGCTCAAGACCATGCTCGAGAACGGCGTCTCGCAGATGCCCGGTGTCGCTGGACGCTTCCCTGAGCTCAGCGGACTGTGCTTCACATACGACATCTCGGCGCCGGCAGGATCACGTGTCCTCTCGGCCGTGCGGCAGGCCGCAGCCGGCAGCTGCACCGGGCCCGCGGTCGATCTCACCGCCGCCACGACCTACAGCATCGCCGAGAACGATTTCATGGCATCCGGCGGCGACGGCTACCCGATCGTCACCTCACGCGTCACCACGCGCGACGTTATGGACCAGGTGTTGGCCGACTACGTGCAGGCGAACAGCCCGTTGTCACCGGCGATCCAGGGCCGCATCACCTGCACGACGAGCGGGGCCACGGCCTGCCCGGCGGTGACGCCTTAGACGAACTGCGGAACCTCAGCCGCGCAGGGCGATCCATCTGCGCGGCTGCCGTGCGCTGTGGGACGTCAAGCGGGCCGTTCATATCGGTTCGGGCGCGACCCCGTTGGTTGGACGCTTAATGCTGCTGCCCGCCGCGGCAACGGTTGGGGGTTGCGGCTCTGCAGGACGCATCAAGGCACGGGCGCGCGACGAGGCGGTATTTCCATATGCGCGCGTTCGATCTCGGACCTGCTGCGGTGGTCGCCAACGACCCTGTCAGGACGGGCCCAGATCGGTCACGACGGGCCCAGATCGGCGATCAATTTGGCCAGCGCGGCGTCGGCGGTCATGTCGGCCGTGATATAGCTGGTCGCCCCGCCCGCGGCCACGGTCCATGCTGCCACGCCCCAACGGTACGGATCGACGGGATCGGCGGGGATGATGCGGATGTCCAAGTCCAGGCTGCGGCGGTCGACGGCCTCGCGAGCCAGCGCCGCAACGTCGGCGTCAGACAGGGTCACTCGTTCATTGCACCACCGTTGGGCCAACTTTCGCCCGGCTACGTCGGCACGGGTCGACGGAATTCAAAGGGCACCGCTGCGTTGGTCGGCTTCCGTCGGCACGGGAGTCCGGGTTCCTGGCACACTGTCGACGCGCCACTGGGATTACAGATCAGATTATCTGGGCGGGCCGTATCCGTGACTAACCTTTGTGGCGTCGCTGCTTGCGCACAGACCGCTACGGGTCCACGTGCCTCAGGTGACGAGTCGCACGGTCTGTTGCGCTCGGCCGAGGGTGACGGTCTGTCCCCAGGAGAGGGTGAGGCAGTCGGCCTCGATGCCGTCGCCGAAGGCGACCAGACGGTCCGACACTGCTCCGGCGATGACCATGGGGCATGTAACACCCAGATTTGCTGGGCTACGAGGAGCTCCCCCGACTGGACGCGAACTAGTAACCCTCCGATTAACAGCCGGACGCGCCACCCCGACAGGACTATCTGGTAGCGCAAATCCTGACCTGTCGGCTGGGATTGTTGTCTGGAGCGGCAGCAACCGACGGAAGTTCGTGGACAGTTTCATAGATAGACCGTCCACAGTGGACAGTCAGCCTAGCCAGTGGTCGCGCCGACGATCCGACGTCTAGCAACCGCATTGAGAGGCCGGTCTTGCAGGAGATCCAGGGTTTCTGGAGTGTCCTGCAGTCGCAGTTGCCGTATCGGACGGGTCTCCGGTTGCCCCCGCGGTCGCTAGCTCAATGCACGAACCCTTGCACGAGGCGCCCGCCGTCGTGCTCGCCGCCTCGCCAGCATCGGCTGTCTGGCAAGCCGATCGGCGTACGGGGAGTTCTTCCGCCGGACTAGTGATCTTGCAGAGCGCGAGTCGGCTGCACTCAGCGCGAGTCCGGCTCGCGTTTGCTGCCCAGGGTGGGCAGTCCGGCCAGGCCCGTGATGCCGGCGAGCAGCAGCAGGATTCCGCCCAGGAGGTAGACGGCGCGGATACCCAGGCCGTCGGCGGCGATACCGCCGAGAGCGATCGAGGCGAGCCGCCCGGTTTGCCAGAGCAGGTCGAACCCGGCGAATACACGGCCCCGGTTGTGCTCGGCTATCTCGGCTTGCAGCAGCGAATTGTAGGTGACCATGCCGGTGGAGGTGCCCACCCCGTAGAGGGCGAGCGCGGTCATCGCGGTGGGGAGGTTGCGGGTGGTGGCGAGGGTGAGGTCGACCAGCCCGCGAAGCAGATACGGCCCGAAGATAAGTGCTGGTCGACGCGGGTTGCTGGTCAGGCGGGTCAGCAGCACGGGACCGAGGGCGGCACCGACGCCGATGGCGCCTAGCAGCAGCCCGAAGCCGCCCGGACCGGCGCCCAGCTGCCGTTTGGCCAGCACCACGAGCAGCGCGCTGGTGGCGCCGGCTGACAGGGCCGCCAGCAGCTGCACGGACGCCAGCAACCGCAGCAGGCGGTCACCGATGAGCAGCCGGGGCCCGTCCAGGACGCGGGCGATCCACGTGGCGGTGGTGACCGGCGCGGGAGGATGCGGCAGGCGCAGCCGGGTCAGGGTGAGCGCGGAGGCGGCGAACGTGGCGGCGTTGAACCAGAACGCGGGGCTGGTTCCCCAGGCGGCGACCAGCGCGCCGGCGGCGGGAGCGAGCGCGATCTGGGAGGCGACGGCGGCCGACCACAGGCCGCTGTTGGCCGCGACGAGTTCGCCCTCTGCGACGATGCTGGGTAGCGCGGAGGCCGCGGCGGGGTTGAAGAACACCGCCCCGGCCGACAGGCCGAAGGCGATCGCATAGACGGCCACTTGGTGTTGGTCGAGCAGGGGCAGCATCGCGGCCAGCACCATGCGCGCCAGGTCGGCGGCCACCATCACCTGGATACGCGGTAGCTGGTCGACGACCGCCCCGGCGATCGGGGCGAGCAGCAGCACAGGCAGGATCTCGGCGATCACCACGCCGCTGACCCCGAGCCCGGAGCCGGTCAGCTCGAACACGAGCACCACCAGCGCGACCATGTTCACCGTGTCGCCCCAGCGGGAGATGGTCTGCGCAGCGAACAGCCGCCGGTAGCCGGGGTTGCGCAACACGGTCGCCAGTCCTGCTCGTCGGGCGGCGGTCACGTCGTGCTCACGCTGGTGCCCATGGTCCTGCTTGCCACCCGCCCGCCGGATCGGCGTGCGTCGATCTTCGAGCCCGAGCCGGAATCACAGCAACCACGCAGGCCGGCGCGCGGCCGTTTCCCAGCCCGGCTAGTCCGGTCAACTTATCCACGCCGTGCGGAGCATGGCCACCACGCCGTTCCTCACGATCAACATCGCCGCACGCAGAGCCGCATCTGGCGATACGCGAGATCATCGGGCCACGCCTCAGCGTGGCTGCCGGAACGTCGCCCAGCTCGGTTCGACAGTTCAGCTGGTGATGCGGGTGTGCGGTTGGTAGGCAGCCCAGGCGAACCAGAACGTGTCCAGGTACTCGGCTCGCTGCAGCTGGGCGCCTTTGGCGGGCCCTGCGACGGCGCGGCCGAGGATGTTCCACCGTGATCCGGTTTCGGCGTCGACGAAGTCGCTGTCGCGGGCGGTGAAGTGCAGCAGGCGTCCCACCCAGCGGGTGTTGAAGGCGCCGGTGGCGGCGATGGTCCGGCCGGCCTCGAGGTCGGGTAGATCGGGCGCGGAGCGCAGCCCGGGTAGTGCCCTCGCGCACGTTCGTGGACATTCTCAGGAAAGACAGACCGTCCACAGTGGATAGTCGGCCCGCTGAGCGATCTGTCATCGGTGCGGCGAGGCACCGGGTGCTTGTCGAGCAGCCGTTGCTTCGCTGGCTGCTCACTCGTGTGCTGCTCGGTCGGGAGCTTTCGGCGCCGCAGGTAGTCGTACCTGCACGATTAGGCCTCCGCCTTCCCTGGGTGAGGCATGCACGTCGCCGCCGTGGGCGTTGGTGACGGATCGCACGATCGACAGTCCGAGGCCCGCTCCGCGGCTGGTCGAGCTCGTACCTGAGTCGGCGAGTCGTTCGGTGGTGGGCAGGCGGCGGAAGGGTTCGAACAGGCTCGGGACTTCGTAGGGCGGGACCGGCGGCCCTGTGTTCTCGACAATGAGGTGAGCGTTGTCGCCGACCGTGGCGGTGGCGAGGGTGATCGCACCGCGTTCGGGCAGGTTGTAGCGAATGGCGTTGTCGAGCAGGTTCTGGGTGAGCCGCTCGAGTAATACCGGGTCGCCCATGACCGGGGCGGGCCGGAGGTTCGTGCGGATGTCGACGCCGGCGATGTGTGCCGCGGCTCGGGATTCGGTCGTGACGTGGCGGGCGATGTCGGCGAGGTCGACAGGGGTGGGGACGGTGATGCCTTGTTCGCTGCTGGCGAGGGTGAGCAGGCCGTCGATGAGCCGTTCGTGGCGTTGGTTGACGGCGAGCAGGGTGGCGCCGAGCTGGCGAAGAGATTCGTCTGCCTGGGGGTTGTCGAGTGCGACCTCGATGAGGGCACGATTGATCGTCAACGGCGTGCGCAGTTCGTGGGAGGCGTTGGCGACGAACCGTCGCTGGCTGTCGAAGGAGCGGTCTAGCCGTTCCAGCATGGCGTCGAAGGTGTCGGCCAGGTCCTTGATCTCGTCGTAGGGCCCGTCCAGCGCGATGCGTTCGTGCAGGCTGCGGTCGGCGACCCGGCGGGCGGTCGCCGTGACCTGCTGCAGCGGATGCAACGCCCGCCCGGCCAGGAGCCACCCGAATCCCCCGGCGACGACACCTACGACGCCAAGCCCGATGAGCGAGGCGATGAGCATCGTGTTCAGGGTGTCGTCGCGATCCTGCAGGAACTGCGCGCGCAGCGCTTCCTGCGCCGCGTGGGCGGCCTGTGTCGAGCCCGGTGCGGTGGTGCTCGATTCCGGCACGTGTTCGGCGATGCCGACCCGCGCCGTCACCTGACGGTCGAGGGCCGCGCGTAGAACGAAGTACATGACTGCGACGAGCACGGCCCCGGCGAGGAAGAACGCCCCGGCGTAGAGCAGCGTCAGGCGCACCCGGATCGTGGAACGCCACCAGCGGCGCGGGGCGGTCATGGGATGCAGTACCCAGCACCAGGAAGGGTCTCAATGACCGGCGGGTCGCCCAGTTTCCGGCGCAGCGTCATGATGACGAACCGGACGACGCCGGTGAACGGGTCGGCGTGTTCGTCCCACGCCTTCTCCAGCAGATGCTCGGCCGACACCACGCCGCCTTCGGCGAGCAGCAGCTCGGCGAGGACTGCGAACTCCTTGCGGGACAACCCCACGGGGTGGCTGTTCCGGGTGACGGTGCGGCGATGCTGGTCCAGGCGGATGCCGGCGCGTTCGAGCACCGGCGGTGCCGCGGGTCGGGCTCGCCGGCCCAATGCGTCGATGCGGGCGGCCAGCTCGGCGAACGCGAACGGTTTGGTCAGGTAGTCATCCGCTCCGAGGCCAAGCCCGGCGACCCGTTGGGTGATTGCGGTCGCGGCGGTGAGCATCAGGATCCGGGTGCCGGCGCCGGAGTCGACGAGGGTGGTGCAGACTTCGTCGCCGGACACGATGGGCAGGTCGCGGTCGAGCACCACGACGTCGTAGGCGTTGACCGCGAGCCGTTCCAGTGCGGCGTCGCCGTCGTAGGCCACGTCGACGGCCATGGCCTGGCGGCGCAGCCCCTCGGCGATGGCGTCCGCCAGCAGCCGTTCGTCCTCGACGATGAGCACACGCACTCCCCCATCGTGCCTGCCCCAGCTGCTAGAGGGCCGTTAGGGAGTTCCCTAGCGCCGCTCTAATGCCCGATGGCGTAGCACAGCCCCCATGCGAGGACTGCGAACACCGGCGAGCGGTGTACGGACAATGGCGGCCGGAGTGAGACGCCGATCGGCCCGGGCGATGTCGACGTGGCTGCTGGCTGCGCTACTCGCGTTGGCTGCGCTACTCGCGTTGGCCGCGTGCGGTAAGGACGCCGGCAAGGGTGCGACCACGAACTCGACGGCGGTGGAAGCGGGCAGGCGGTACGCGCAGTGCATGCGGGACAACGGCGTGCCCGACTTCCCCGACCCCGACGCCGACGCCGACGGACAGTTCCGCGGCCAGGGCCACGAGCAGCGAAACGACCCGAAGTTCCGTGCCGCGATGGAGAAATGCCGCGACCTGGCCCCAGGCGGCGAACATCAAAACACAGGGGGCCCAGCCTTTGTCGAGCAGATGCGCAAGTACTCGCAATGCATGCGGGACAACGGCGTGCCCGACTTCCCCGACCCGGATGCCGACGGGCAGCTCCGCGGCGCCGGCCACGAGCAGCAAAACGACCCGAAGTTCCGCGCCGCCATGGAGAAATGCCGCGACAAGCTGCCCGGCGGCGGTAACCACGGATGAAGCGCAAGCTCCTGATCACCGGCGCTGCGGCCGTAATCCTTGGCGGCGCGGTTGCCGGCGCGCTGCTGGCCCGGGGGTCGGCCCCAGCGGAACCGTCAGCCAAATTGCCCCCCGCGACCGCGAAAGTCATCAGGACCACGCTCGTGGAAACCAAGACGGTGTCGGGCACGCTCGGCTACGGGGACCCGGTGCCGATCAGCGCGACCGGGACGGGGACACTCACCTGGATCGCGCCGGTCGGGTCGACGGTGCGGCGCGGCACGCCGCTGTTCAAGGTCGATGAGCGGCCGGTTGTCGCGCTCTACGGGTCGCTGCCGCTGTATCGCACGCTGCGCGTCGGTACACGGGGTGCCGATGTGCAACAGCTGGAGCAGAACCTCGCTCGGCTGGGCTACGCCGGACTCACGGTCGATGACGCCTACACCTCGGCCACCGCCAAGGCAGTGCGCTCCTGGCAAGGGCACTTCGGCCTCCCTGATTCCGGAACCGTCGAACCGGGTCAGGTGGTGGTCACGCCAGGGGCCGTACGGATCGCCGAGCACACGGCTCGCGTCGGCGACGCCATCGGGGGCGGCTCGCGCGAAGGCGGTGCCTCGGTGCTCAGCTACACCAGCACCACCCGGCTGGTCACCGTCGACCTCGCGGTGGCCGATCAGGCTCTCGCAGTGCGGGGGCGCGCGGTCACCGTCACGGTCCCCGGCCGGAAAGCCGTGGGAGGGACGATCGCCCAGGTTGGCACCGTCGCCGCGGCACAGGAGCAAGTGAGCGCCGCTCCGGCTAGCACGAGTCCGCCAGCTTCCGCCGTGCGCATCCAAGTGACTGTCACGATCGCCGACCAGCAGGCTCTCGGTCCGCTGGACGCCGCTCCCGTGGATGTCGACCTCGTCAGCGACGAGCGCAAGAACGTGCTGGCGGTACCGGTCGCCGCGCTGCTCGCGCTGCCCGACGGCGGCTTCGGCGTCGAGAACGTCGACGGTGACACGACGCGCATCCGCCCAGTCAAGACTGGCATGTTCGCCGCCGGCCGAGTCGAGGTCAGCGGCGATGGCATCGCCGAGGGCGTGACGGTCGGGGTCGCGAAGTGACCAACTCGGCTAAGGCGATTGTGGCGCTGCGAGGGGTCTGCCGCGAATACCCCGGCGGGGTGACCGCGCTGCGCGATGTCGAACTGAACATCGAGCGCGGTGAGCTGGTGGCAATCGTTGGGCCGTCGGGATCGGGCAAGTCCACGATGCTGAACGTGATGGGCACGCTGGACCGCCCGAGTGCCGGGCAGGTCGTGATTGACGGTTTCGACGTCGCCGAGCTATCCGACCGAGAGCTGTCGGCGCTGCGGGCGCGGCGGGTCGGGTTCGTCTTCCAGCACTTCCACCTGGCGCCGGGCGTGCCCGCCTTGGACAACGTCGCTGACGGCTTGCTCTACACCGGTGCCGGCCGGCGGGAACGACGAGAACGCGCCGAAGCAGCGCTGCGGCAGGTCGGGCTCGGCCGCCGGTTGACCCACCGTCCGCACGAGCTGTCCGGGGGCGAAAAGCAGCGCACCGCGATCGCGCGGGCCGTCGTGCGGGAACCCGCGCTGCTGCTCGCCGACGAACCAACCGGCGCGTTGGACAGCCACTCCGGTGAAGGTGTGATGCGAGTGCTGCTCGATCTCCATGAGACCGGTACGACCATCGTCGTGATCACCCACGAACCTGTGGTCGCATCGCGCCTAGCCCGCCAAGTGTCCATGCTGGACGGCCACGTCGTCGGTGACCAGACCGCGGCGGTGACGTGATACCGACCCCACCGCGACCCGGGCGGTTGAGCCCACGCGACGTCTTGCGGCTGGGAGAATACGGGCTGCGGACCCGCCCAATACGGGTGGTCCTCTCCGCGCTCGGGATTGCGATCGGAATCGCAGCAATGCTTGCCGTCGTCGGGATCTCGACCTCCGGCCGCGCCAAACTGGATCGGCTGCTGGACTCACTCGGCACGAACCTGCTCACGGCAGGGCCGGGCCTCACGCTGTTCGGGGAGAACGCCACCCTGCCTGACGAGTCGGTGGCGATGGTCCGCCGGATCGGGTCGGTCGAGTCCGTCACCGCGATCGGGCAGCTCGCCGACGCGAAGGCCTACCGCACCGACCGGATCCCGACCCCCCAGTCCGGCGGAATCGGCACCTACGCGGTGCGCACCGACTTACTCGACACCGTCGGCGCCACCGTGGCCTCCGGAACCTGGCTCAACGAGGCAACCGTCCGATACCCGGCCGTCGTACTCGGGGCCAAGACGGCCGAGCGCCTCGGCGTCGGCGCGGTCAACGCAGACATCCAGATCTGGCTCGGCGGGCGATGGTTCACGGTCATCGGCATCCTGAACCCCGTCCCGCTCGCACCCGAACTCGACCTTGGCGCGCTGATCGGGTGGCCGGCCGCACAGCGCTACCTCGGCTACGACGGCGACATCACGACCGTGTACGTCAGGACCAATCCTCGCGCCGTCGTAGCCGTTCGCGATCTGCTCGCAAGGACCGCCAACCCGGCGCGGCCCAACGAGGTGGACGTCGCCCGCCCCTCCGATGCGCTCGCCGCCCAGGCCGCCGCCGAAACAACCTTCACCGGCCTGCTGCTCGGCCTCGGCGCCGGCGCGCTGCTCGTCGGCGGCATCGGAGTCGCCAACACCATGGTCATCTCCGTACTCGAGCGCCGCGCCGAAATCGGACTGCGCCGCTCACTGGGCGCCACCCGAGGGCACATCCGCATCCAATTCCTCGCCGAATCCCTCCTACTGTCCGTCCTCGGCGGCGCCGCAGGGGTACTGCTCGGATCCGGTGTGACAGCGGTATACGCCACATTGCAGGACTGGCCCACCGTCGTCCCTGCCTGGGTGATCGCAGGAGGCATAACGGCTGCCCTAATTGTCGGCGGCATAGCCGGCCTCTATCCCGCCATCCGCGCGGCCAGGCTCGCACCCACCGAGGCGCTCGCCGCCGCGTAACCAACAATGTGCGTGCGCCAACGCCGGGGTCGAGGTCACGCCGAGGGCTTTACATCGGCAAGGCAGCAAACCTGCGTTCGCGCACCCGTCGAACTGATGACCCGCCGCTGATCGGGCACCAGGCGGCGACCTGGGTCGGTTCCGTCGCCACCCGGGACGCGACGTCCCCGTCTATCCCGGGTTGACGATGAAGAAGCCGAGCCAGAAGTCGCTGGCGTAGATGTGCCCGTCGGAGCCGAAGTAGGCCCCCCAGGTCTCCCGGCCCTGGAAGAAGCAGTCCTGGATGCAGGCGAGGTTCTTGTTCGCGTTGGGCAGGTAGAACGAAGTCTCGACCGGGTTCGACTTGTCGGTGGTGTCGATCAGCCGGATGCCCATCGTGTAGTTGGCGACGAGCAGCGTGTTCTCGCCCTTGCGGTCGAGGTTGTGCGCGTCCCAGGTGAAGAAGCGCTGGATGACGCCGTGGTAGGAACCGCTGCCCTGCCCGTTGACCGCGGCCGCCTGAACGGGGTGGCCGTTGATGTGCCAGAAGCCGACCTGACGCGGCGCGCAGGTGTGGACGCCGTCGCAGCCGTGGGTGTCGAGCACGTGAACGCCTCCGGTGCCGCCTTCGCCGATCTCGTCCTCGAGATAGACGTAGTTCCCGGAGGGCGTCGGCGCGGTCGAGTGCGCGCAGCAGTTGCCGGGCGCGCCCGGATAATCGAAGGAGCCGATCTCGACCGGACGCGCCGGGTCGGTCACGTCCACGATCCGCATGCCGCTGTCCCAGTAGGCGACATAGTCGAGCATGTGCCCGGCGGGGCTGCGCTGCAGCCACGCGTCATGCGGCGAGTTGAACTGCTGGCAGTCCTCGTCCGAGGGGTAGCACCCCTGGGGCTCGGGCGATTGGTATGTGCCGACGATCGCGCCGGTGAGGATGTTGACGATGAAGACCGCCTCGGTCCCGAACTCGAACGCGTTGGCGTACGCGTACGGCCGGCCCGACCCTGCCTCCGGGTCGAGCTGGACGGTGTGGATGCCGCCGGGAAGGGCGACCCGGCGCAGCAGCGTCGGGTGGTACGGGTCGGCGGCGGTGTCGTAGATGCTGATCCCGGAGAAGCCGCCGTCGGTCCACGGCTGGTGGCTGACGGCCAGGTAGCGGCCGACCAAGTCGAGATCGGCGGAGTCGGAGGTCTGCGTCTCGCTCGTGATGTGGGTCGACAGCACGTCGGTAAGAACCGGGTGCGCCGGATCGGTCGTCCTGATCACGGCGACACCCTGGTCGTCGAACGAACCCAGGTAGCCGACGGCGCGGGAGGCGTCAGCGGCGACGTTGGAGAACTGCCCGTCCTTCCACGGATTCAGGGCGCCGACGAGCGTCATCGGATTGCCGGCCGCATGGGCGGTAGGCGCGCCCGGGGCGAGCCCTGCGACGACCACGGCCAGTGTGAAGGCGCAGACTGCGAGCCGCTTCATCTCTTCCGACCCCCCGCCATCTCGGTAGCATGCGAGTCTTCGCCCGTCGGCGCCGAGGTGTCAACGCCGGTCTTGAATCGTCACGGCATCGGGCATAGCGTCGCCGATATTCGGGGGCCGCCAGAATCCCAGGGGGCTGGCATGCATAACCGACGACTTCTGCCCGCGCTGGCTGCGGGACTCGGCATCGTCCTGACGGCGGCTACCGCCTCAGCGTCTTCTGCGTCGGGACCTTCGTCAGCCGCGCGGTACGCGCTCATCCAGCGGATGGAGCGCGCGGCAGCCGGTCTTGACGCCGGTCCTGCCGGCACGGCCCAGGGCCCCGCCGGGCGCGCCACCCGGGAGCTCGGCGAACTGAACCTCGCGGGCGGGCTCAACGCCGACGTCTGGGCCTACAAGAACTTCGCCTACGTCGGTACCTGGAGCGGGCCCTGCCCGGGCACCGGCGTGAAGATCATCGACGCATCGGATCC
>WNGR01000663.1_pt1 | contig 38103 bp, 32 predicted proteins | sample 5407581 | NCBI WGS metagenome assembly WNGR01 (sample SAMN13153383, study PRJNA577476) | soil metagenome | isolation source: 80 cm soil or saprolite under Garry oak tree replicate 2 | place: USA:California | collected 2016-06-15 | reverse complement strand
CGGCGGGCACCAGGAAGACCTGGCGATGAACGGCGTGGACCTGATCCAGGTAGCGCGCGTCGGCATCCAGAACAAGAACGCCGCCGACATCCGGATGGCGGTCGACGCCATGGAGACGCTGATCGTGCATCCGGAGGTCAGCGTGTTCATCCTGGTCAGCGGCGACGGCGACTACTCGCCGCTGGTGCAGCGGCTGCGGGAGTTCGGCAAGTGGGTGGTCGGAGTCGGGACCGAGGCGAACGCGAGCCGCAAGCTGGTCTCGGTGTGCTCGGAGTACAAATACTGGGGCACGCTGGTGACGGAGGTCGAGCCGGCCGCACGGCCGGTCGCGGCCTTCGACATCACCGACGCCGAGCGGTTGCTGGTACGGGCGCTCGAGGAGTCCGGCGTCGAGACGATGACGGCGGGCGGGCTGAAGAGCAAGATGCTGGCGCTCGACCCGGCCTTCGACGAGCACAACTACGGCGCCCGGAGTTTCCGCGCCTTCCTGGCCATGCTGCCGAAGCGCGTGGAGATCGCGGAGGCAGGCGGTCCGGACCTGACCGTCAAGCTGATCGAGGAAACGCGGAAGACCACGAGGACGAGGACCCGGAAGCCCTGATCCCGCGTTAGTTGGCGATGCCGACCGTCTGCCGGAACGTCTCGGCGTTCTCCAGCGCGCTGAGCATGTAGCGGGCGACGTCGGCGCGCGAGATGAACACGCCGCGGCGGAGGTTCTGCCCGTAGGCCGTTCGGTACCTGCCGGTGGCGGGCTTGTCCGTGAGCCTGGGCGGCCGTACGGCGGTCCAGTCCAGGTCGCCGGCGCGCAGGATGTCCTCCATCCGGGCCAGGTCGGCGTAGTGCTCGCGCAGCGCCCGCTTGACGACGGGGTCAGCCACGTACCGGATGATGAAGCCGTCACCCGGGTCGTGCCGGGGCGGATGCGGGCGCCCCGGCGAGGGGATGGTGCCGATCGGCGCCGCGCTCACCACGATGATGCGCCGGACCCCGGCGGCCCGCATGGCCTGCGTGATGACCTTGGTTCCCCGGGCGGCGACGCCGGCGTCGGCCTTGGTCCGGGGACCGAGCGCGGACAGCACCGCGTCGGCGCCGGCGACCGCGGGCTGGAGGGCGGCCGGGTCAACGGAGGCGAGGTCGGCGGCCACGGCGCGGGCCACGGCCAGGTCCTGCGGCTTCCGCGCCACGGCGGTCACATCATGGCCAGCGGCGATGGCCTGCTCGAGCAACTGGCGGCCGATGCCGCCGGTCGCCGCGACGATGGTGAGTTTCACCAGGCGTCCTTCCCATCCGTGGGCGCGGCCGGGCCTACCCGGCCGCTCGGCTCGCCAGGATGACGGCTACGGGACGCGGAATGTGACAGGCGGCCTCCGGGGTTTACGGTCAGCGCCGGTCATCCACGGCCGGTAAGCGCCGATTCGCGCGAACGATGAGGAGCCGCGGCGGCGGTAACTTCCGTCCCAGCCTTATCGCGCGTCCCGCAGGTAATGCCGCTGGGGAGATGCAACGACATGAAGACCAGGGTTCATGGCGCGGCCCGGGTACCTCGCAGGGATTCCAGACGAGCTTCTGGAGCTGCCCGGAGTCCAGCGGCGCCAGCTTGGTGAAGAATTCTTCCCGGCTCATCCGGTTCGGGACATGACACCCGATCACAGTGGCGATGCCGTGGTGTCAGGGGCGCGCTGGCGGCGTGCCGGCCTTCAGCCGACCGGCGAACTGCCGCCATGCGACCGGCGAGACCGCGAGCACCGGGCCTTCCTCTCGCTTATGTCTCCGCGGCGATCGCGCCCAGCAGGGCGACGGTTTCATCTGGTCGGAGCGCGGCGGCGCGAAGATGCTCGAACATCAGCATATACCGGCGAATGTAGAAAGTAGGGCGGCTTGTCAGGATGTGTTCCGCCAGACAGTAACTTGTAGAATGTAATCGGACGTAGTGCTCGATTGCGAGACGACCTTGACACCAGCAATCTTTCCGCTCTCAAGTACGCAGAACGCCACTCCGAGCGTACCGGTGTATATGTTGTCCGTGAATGCGGTACTATTGGTACACGCATGATACGTCGGCGTGCTGCCGTTTTGTAGCCGAACCATCCGATCGCTACCCAATTCCTGATAAACATCACCCGAATCGTCCAAGTCTCCATTCTGTTGAGAAGAATCGAATTGCGACTGCGTCGGTTTTGAAGCCCCCAAGGGGATCGAATAGCCAGATGGAAGTTCAATTGTATATGAGCCAAGTGCCGCGTCGTTTGACTTTGCGGTTCGTGATGCGTGAGGGCTCTGTTGGGATTGTGTTACCGGGGAGGTTACGGTAGCTGTGGCGGTAGCAGTTACGGTTACCGTGGGTTGCGGCGCAGGGTCGGGTGCCCCAGAGGCGTGACCTGCTGCGTATCCGCCACCCACGAACAGCGCACACAGGCCGACGATGGCTGTGATCCAGGCTGGGCCGAGTTCGCCGATGCGTTCCGACCAGCGCTTTTGCGATGACTCCTTGTCCGCGCTCATCTGTTGGAATACCTCTTGGGAGGGTGCCAGATAGACCTAGGGGGATGAGTCTTGCACATGACTGCACAACCGTGCCGACCGTATGGGCAAATACGGTGACATGCGCATAGAGTCTCCAGCCGATCTGGCGGGCACGCGGGGGATAGCATTCCGTTACGCCGGGACATTTATTATTAAATAGGAGGATGTTTCTATCTCTGCGAGTTGCTCGCTGACTCAGCAGAGATAGCCGGCGCTTCCGCTGGTAATTTCGGTTACCCTGATTTCTGCCGTGTCATGGGTTTGGTTCTCGCTCACTATAACTCTGAGTGTTAACCGTTCTTGTTAACCTCAAACGGGTATGTTACGTACCCCTTGCCCGCGCGGTGCGTCTGTTAGCGTCCGCTCATGATGGGTGCCGTCCGGCCATCAAACTCGGGCGGGCGGGCTGCATGTGCTCTACGCTTGCGGCCATCACGGAGCCAGGCAAGGCGGAGCTGAACGAGATGGTCGCCGAGGCCATCGTCGACGCCCATGACGGAGAGGAGCAGGTAACTGGGTTCTTCGGCATTCTCGAAGAGGAGCTGGCGGTGCCGTTCGAGACGACAGTGCTTGGTGTAGCCGTCACCGTGGAGGGCATCGGCCTAGCGTCGTACGGGATCACGGCGACGTGTGTCCGGGGCAAGCACCGGCAGGCGATTCCCGTTCTCGATCTGCCGCTGCCGGAACCGCCTCCGGCTGGGTGGAAGTGGATCGCCGCTTACCGGCACTGGGCGCGCTGATCGCGAGTTCGTGATGCTAGGACGCTCTTTGGACGGCCTGTCGGCGGACGCCGACTGCGGCTGAAGCGTTTCCGCGGAAACGCTTCAGCCCGCTCCGGACTCTCAGCGGGGTAGGGCGAGGTGGGTGGTCACGTCTGGACGACCGACGCGGCCGCGGCCGCGCGCTCGATCAAGTGAGCAGGCACTTCGGCCTGCTCGCCGTTCCAGCGAATCCATTCCGGAAGCAGTGTCAGCACCATTTCGGTGACCGGATCGTCTCGCCAGTCGGCGATCAGCTCTCGGAAATACTCCGATCGGTGCGGGGAGACCGAGTGCTCGGCGCCGGGCAGCGTTCCCTCCAGCCACTCTTCCGCTGTGGGAGCTGCGGGAGCGTTGTACTCACGGCGCAGGCGCCGTGCGGGTGCCGCCCGGCGATAAGGGGGAGCCTCGCCCGGATATGCCGGCAAGCCCGGCGAGCCAGGCACTGCAACCGGTATCGTACGGTGCCGTGCTGGATGGCGAGCTGGTCTTCGTACCGGGCGAGATTCCCCGTGAGGGCGTGTTCGCGCACTGGGGCCGCGGTGCGGGGGCCGCCAAAGTGGAGCTGGTCTTCCCCGGCGGCAGGTACGGCATACGCAAGCGCCTGGTGTCGGCGGATCTTATCCCGCTCGGTGACGCGCTGCCCGCGTTGCTCGCCGATGGTGCTGGTGCGCGGATGCGGCTGAGTGGCCAGGTCTGGGCCGCTGCCGCGACGGCGGGCGTAGGACTGATCGCCCGGGGCCGCCTCCTGCCGACCGTGGGGGCTGGCAGCACGGACGTGTGGCGGGCGGGGCCGCTCGACCCGGCCGACCTCAGCTGGATACGCCAGCTCGCCGCGGCCTTCCCGCCGACCGCGCATCCACTGGCGGTTCCCGGCTCGCGCCCGATGCGGCTCCGCTCCCCCGAGGCACTGATCCGCGATCTGTGGGACGCGATCGCCGACCTGATCGCACGTTCGCCGGCCGCGTCCCGGATGGCCGCGTCGCCCGCGTTCGCCGCAGCCGAACCGACGCCGGCCGACGATCTGGCGGAGTGGCTCGCCGACACCACCGACGGCCTGGCGGCGGGCGCGCGTCTCGGGCTGCGGGTCGAGGCCGTTCCGCCGTCACCCGCGGATCCTGCGGACCTGGACGATGACGAGGACGAGGGGGCCGACGAGGCGGATGAGGTCGGGATGGATGGGTCCGAGCCCGCGTTCCGGCTGGTGCTGCAGCTGCGCAGCAACGGCGACCCGAGCCTGATCGTCGACGCCGTCGCGCTGTGGAGCCAGCCCGAGACGGTGCTGTCCAGGTTCGGCGCGCAGGCAGAGACGGACCTGCTGCTCGCGCTTCGGCGCGGCGCGGCGGTATGGCCTCCGCTGGCCGAGGCGCTGCGGCAGGCCAGCCCATCGGCGATCGGGCTGAACGACGACGCGATGGCCAGCCTGCTCGGGCCCGCCGCCGAAGGGCTGGCGGGCGCGGGGATCGAGGTGCTATGGCCGTCCAGCCTGCTCGGCGACGGCCTGGAGCTGAGGGCGGTCCCCACGCCTGCGCCGGAGAAGCTGACGGACGCCGGGTTCGGACTCGAGGCGCTGCTGGACTTCCGCTGGCAGCTCACGCTCGGCGGCACACTGCTTGACGCCGACGAAATCGCCGCGCTGGCCGAGGCCAAACGGCCGCTGATCAGGCTCCGGGGTCGCTGGGTGATCCTCGACCCGGCGCTGCTAGACCGGCTGCGCCGCCCGCCGCGTACCCGGATGCGTATGTCGGAGGCGCTCGGCGCGGTACTTGCCGGTTCGGCGGAGGTCGACGGCGAGATGGTGACGGTGGTCGCGGAAGGCCCGCTCGCGGATCTCGCCGCCCGGGTTGCGGGCATAGCGTCCGCTCCGGCGCCCGTCGAAGCGCCGCCGGGACTCACCGCGGTGTTGCGGCCATACCAGCAGCGGGGCCTGGCCTGGCTGGCCGGAATGTGCGAGACCGGGCTAGGCGGCTGCCTGGCCGACGACATGGGACTCGGCAAGACGGTCCAGGTGATCGCGCTGCACCTGCATCGGCGGGACGCGAAAGCTGGCCCCACGCTCGTGGTGTGCCCTGCATCGCTGCTCGGCACCTGGGAGCGCGAGGTACGCAGGTTCGCCCGCGAGATCCCGGTCCGTCGGTACCACGGGGGCGGGCGGCACCTGGAGGACCTGGCCGCCGATGAGATCGTCCTGGTCACCTACGGCGTGGTGCTGCGCGACTCCGCACAGCTCGCCGGCGTCGGCTGGGGCCTGCTCGTCGCGGACGAGGCCCAGCAGGCCAAGAACCCGCTGTCGCGGACAGCCCGGGAACTGCGCGCGCTGTCGGCATCGGCCAGGATCGCGCTGACCGGAACGCCGGTGGAGAACCGCCTGTCGGACCTGTGGGCGATCCTGGACTGGACGACACCGGGGCTGCTGGGGCACCTGGAAGCGTTCACCAGCCGGGTGGCGATACCGGTAGAGCGGTACCGCGACGCGGGGGCAACCGCCAAGTTCGCCACCTTGGTCCGGCCGTTCCTGCTGCGGCGGAAGAAGAGCGACCCCGGCATCGCGCCTGAGCTGCCGCCTAAGACCGAGACGGACCTGTTCGTGCCGCTGACGACCGAACAGGTCACCTTGTACGAGGCGATCGTTCGGGAGACGATGGAGGCGATTGCCACGAAGCAGGGCATCGAGCGGGCGGGCCTGGTGTTCAAGCTGCTCACCGCGCTGAAACAGATCTGCAACCATCCGGCCCAGTACCTCCGGCAACCCGGGCCGCTGGCCGGGCGGTCCGGGAAGCTGGCTGCCTTCGACGAGCTGACCGACCTGATCCTGGCGGGCGGTGAATCCATGCTCGTCTTCACCCAGTACAAGCAGATGGGCACGCTGCTGCAGCAGCATCTCGACGCGCGCGGAATCGGCTCGCTGTTCTTGCACGGCGGGGTTCCCGTGCCGCGCCGGGAGGAGATGGTGGCCAGGTTCCAGGCCGGTCAGGTTCCGGTGTTCCTGCTTTCACTCAAGGCTGGCGGCACCGGCCTGACGCTGACTCGCGCCACGCACGTGATGCACTACGACCGCTGGTGGAACCCGGCTGTGGAGGATCAGGCGACGGACCGGGCGTACCGGATCGGCCAGGACCGTCCCGTCCAGGTACACCGCCTGGTCGCCGAGGGCACGCTCGAAGACCGCATCGCGGCCCTGCTGGAGACCAAGCGCGAGCTCGCCGACGCCGTGATCGGCTCCGGCGAGGGCTGGATCACCGAGCTGTCCGATGCCGAGCTCGCCGAGCTCGTCAGCCTGCGAGCCGCCCGGTGAGCGGGACGGGCCCGGTGAGCGGGACGGGCCCGGTGAGCGGGACGGATCCGGCGGGTTCCGAGCCGCGGGAGTTCGGCCGGACCTGGTGGGGCCGGGCCTGGCTGGAGGCGCTGGAGCAGCGGGCGCGGCTGGACCCCGACCGGCTGCCCCGCGGTCGGCAGTACGCACGCTCCGGCGCTGTCGGCGATCTGACCCTCGCGCCGGGCGAGGCGCGGGCCAGGGTGCGGGGCCGGAAGACCGAGCCGTACGAGGTCAGGATCCGGGTGCGACGGTTCGCCGACGACGAATGGGACCGGGTGCTTGAGGCGATCGCCGCCCGGCTCGGTCACGCGGCAGCACTGCTGGACGGCGAGTTGCCGCCGGAGATCGCCGACGACGCGGCCGGCGCCGGGCTCGACTTGCTTCCCGGCGGCGGCGAGGTCGGGCCGCGGTGCAGCTGCCCCGACGACGCGGACCCGTGCAAGCATTCGGCGGCGGCCTGTTACCTCATCGCCGACGCGCTCGACGCTGATCCGTTCGCCCTCTTCCTCCTGCGCGGCCGGACCCGTGACCAGGTGCTGGCCGGAATCCGGGCGCGCCGGCGCGGCGCGGGACCTGCCGGCGCCAAGCCCAGCGGGCAGCGCGCGGCGGCTGCCAGCACCGAAGCGGGAGCGCCGGCAGCTGATGGTCAGCCGATCGCCGACGAGGGTGTTGATGCCAGGGCGGCGTTCCGCGCGCCGGTGCCATCGGCGCCGATCCCGGCCGTACCGTTGCCGCCGCCGCGGCCAGGCTCTCCGGCCGCACTCCCGGTGGATCCGCCGCCGTGGCGTCCCGGTCTCCGCGAGGACCTGATCGAGCTGGCCGCGGATGCTGCCAGCCGGGCGTGGGAACTGGCGTCGGGACTGTCCGCCGATGCCGGGCTGTCCCTCGCCCCGGAAGCCGACCTGGCCCGCCGGGCCGCCCGGACGCTGGGCACGCCGACATTCGCGACGCTGGCGGCACGGTCCGGGGTGGCACCGCGGGGCCTCGTGCGGCAAGCGCTCGCCTGGCGGCAGGGCGGCCTCGCGGGCCTCGAACTGCTGCAGGCCGAATGGGACCCGGCCGCCGAAGATCCGGAAGCCGCCAGGCTGCTGGAGGCGGCGCGGACCGCACTGCGCGCCAGGACCGGCGCGGCCGAAACCGTCCATGGCAACCGGATCACCGCGGGCCGCCTGCAGCTTCGGCTCGGCCGGGACCTGCGCTGGTACCCGTACGCGCGGTCGGACATGGAATGGGAGCCCAGCGGCCGACCCGAAGTAGATCCGGCCCTAGCCGTGGCGGATCTCTGACGGCCGAGGCCTCCGACCATGTGACTTCTCTCACCTAGAATGACAATTCGATTACATTAGGTGCCGGTATCCGAGTTCTGAGAGTATGTGGACCTGTCGTCTGAGCGGGAGGTTCTCACCGGGCGCGCCGGCGACATGCCGACTGAGCCGAGCCAGGATTGTCGGCCAGCGGGTTTAGAGTCGTGGCGGAAACTCGGCGCAAGGCGCCGGTCTGAAGGAGACAGCAAGTCATGGGGATGCCCGACGTCGATGCCTGGGAGCTTGCCGGGTTCGCGGGACGTCTCGACGTGGCCGCCTACCTGACAGCGGATCAGCACGCAGCCCAGTACCGTGTCCTGGTCGACGTTCTCCTGGATGCACAGGAACAGTCGCTCACCGGGGTGAGCCGTGACGAGCTGCTGGCAAGCGTGCGCGACCGGATCGCTGCCGCTACGGATCCCGCGACGGCCGACCGCCTCACCGCGTCCGGCTCCTTCGATATCGACGCCCGGATGAAGGCCCTGCACCACTGGGGTGTCGTGATCCGGTGGCAGGACAAGGCCAAGACCGAGGCCGACTTCGTCCGCACCCGCGATCGCTACCAGCTGACTAGCGAGGCCGCCGACCTGCACCGCTGGCTCCGGCGGAAGATCGACGAGGATGCCGTCGCCACCAGTGCCGCCGCCTTCGCACCCGCGGTCATCGCGGACCGGCTCGATGACACGCTCCTGGCCCTGGCGGACCGGGATCATGTCGGCGCCGCGCGGGCCTGGGCGCAGGTCCGGACCACGCTCAAGGACATGGCCGAGGCCGCCTCGATCTGGCAGTCGCGAATGGCATCGGCGCTGGCGGGCTCGCCCGACGAGGAGAAGATGCGCCGCCTGCGGGAGACCCTCATGGCCTATGTCACGGTCTGGGGCGCCGGAGTGGATACCTATAGCCCGAGAATCCGCGATGCGGTCCGCAAGCTGGGGCAGATCGCTGACGAAGACTGGCGCGCCATCGCCCTGGCGGGCGTCGACCCGGACGCCGCTGAGGAAATAGTGGCGGCCATCACGCAAGGCCACAAGGACGTGGCACAGACCCTGGACGCCTGGTTCCGGCCCGGCTCCGGTCAGGCGCTGCGGCTCCGGCGGCAGGTCAGGGACGCGGTCACGCCGCTGCTGCGGGGATCCCGGGTGCTGATGGCCACCGGGGGCCGGGTGACGCGTCGCGCCGAACTGCTGCGCATCGCCGCCGCAATCGAGTCGGCCAGAAGCGACGAGGCCGCCTGGCGGGTATGGTGCGCGGCCACCGGACTCTGGAGCGCCCGCCACCTATCCGGCGCGCCAGCCGAACCGGACACACCGGCCCGCACGTCGTTCTGGGAGGCGCCGGCGGTGCCCGTCGATGTGACGCTGCGTAAGCGCGGTACCCAGTCGGTGAAGGGCCGCCCCGCCCACGTGCCAAGCCACCGGGCGGCACGACGGGCCGCCCGGGAAGCGGCCGATGCCCAGCGACTCGCGGCGGAACGTGCCGAGCGCGTCATCGCGGGGCGGTCCGGCTCTCACCTGGCCGACTGGCCGGCGATCTCCAGCGGCCAGGAAGCCGCCATTGTCTGGGATCTTCTCACCGCCGTGCTGCGTACGGCGCCCGATGCCAGCGGTATCCGGACCGCGCTCACCGGAGACGACCGGTGGATCGTGATGGCCTATCCCGCTCCGCCCGCCCGCCCGTCCGCCCTGCTGGCCACCCCCGACGGATTCCTCGCCTGCGAGAACTGGCGAATCGAGGTCAGCCGGGCATGAGCACGATCGGGCGCGACAGCGCGCGGGCCGAAGCCCAGCAGGCATTCGTCGGCCTGCTGGCCTCGCCACTGCTGGCCGCGCGCGTCCAACCGCCCCTGTTCGCCGACGTCCTCCGGCACCGTGCCATCATCAGCGACTGGGTGGCCAGGCTCGGATACCGCCTCGTCCTGACCGGCGGCGTGGCCCGGCTGCACCGCGATCCCGCCGGTCCCGCGAGCACCGCCGCGCCGCCGCCGTGGAGTCCGCCCGCCCGCCGTGACCTGGTCCTGCTGGCGCTAGCCGCGACCGCGTGCGAGGACACCGATTCCAGCACGACCGTGCAGGAACTCTCCGACGAGGTCCGGGCGCTGTCCGCGGGCACCCGTATCACCGCCTACGATCCCGACCGGAGAGCGGAGCGGCAGGCATTCGTACGCGGTCTCGGGCGCCTCACCGAACTCGGCATCCTCATCCGCCGCACGTCCGACGAGACCCTGCTCCGGCAGTGGGAGGAGGAAGGCACCGGCGTAGGAGCGGGTTACGAGCTCGACCGGGACGCGCTGCTGCAGTTCACCGATCCGTACACGGTGGAACTGGCCCTCGCGGCCGGGCAGCCGGATGCCCGCGATTCCGGTGAGGACGAGGCTTCCCGCCTGCACACCCGCAGCCAGCGACTCCTCCGCACCTTGGTCGAGGACACCGCGCTGCTCTACGCCGACCTGCATCCGCTCGACGCCGACTACGCTCGGGCACAACGTTCCTGGCTGGCCGGGCAAGCGGCAGACATGACCGGAGGGGTGGTGGAAGTACGCGCCGAGGGAATGCTGCTCCGGCTGCCGGACGACCGGCCGACAAGTTCCGCGGTCACGCCGATGTTCCCGGCGGCGACCGCCGGCCGCTGGTTCGCCCTCAAGGTTCTCGACGCCGCCGCCGAAGGTACCCCCGACGAGTCCGGCCGGATCACGCTCACTGGGCCGCAGGCCGACGCCGTAGTAGCCCGCGTCTATGCGGAAAACTTCGGCGCGCTGACCAAGGCGCTCGGCGAATCCCCGGCCCGGCTGCGGTCAGGGGTCGAACCCATCCTCACTGGCCTGGGCCTGATCAGAACGGATGACGATGGCTGGATCGTCCTCCCGGTGGCGGGCCGCTACCGCGACCCGAAGGCGGTATGGGAGCTGACGCTGGAGGACATACCGTGACCGCGCCGTTCGACCTGACGTCGTGGCGGGACACGGTCATCCGCGGCGGGCTCCCCGCGCCGGCCAGAGGGGAACGGTGGCAGCCGCTGAGGGCCGGGGTGGTGAACCTATGGGAATATGACGCCGCCGAGGTCTGGTACGCGGACGGACGGCTGCAACTCCAGGGCGCGAACGAGTCGGGCAAGTCGACCCTGATGACGCTGACCACCCTGCTGCTGATCGCGGGTGACATCTCCAGCCACAACATCGACACGCTCGGTCAGAGCGAGAAACGTTTCCGCTACTACGTGGAACCGACCGGTCACGCACTGGACCGGCGCGACGCGACGCAGGCGAAGAACCGGGGCTGGGCGTGGCTTGAGTTCGGCAGCACCGGCGGGGGCGAGGAGTACTTCACCTTGCTCCTGTTCGCGGAATCCCGGCGGGCCGACGGCACGCTGAAGGTGCAATGGTGTACCGCGCATGGCGCGGCGCGGGTCCGGGCCGGGCTTGCGCTGGCCAAGGCCGGGGTGGTGGCCGAGCCGGGACAGTTCCGCGACGTCCCGGGGTTCACCGCGCACCGTTCTGGCACGGCCTACCGCGAGGACCTCGCGCGCACCCTGTACGGGAGCAGCGTGGCCTGGCTGGATCAGGTCATCCGCATCTTGCGAGTGGTGCGTACCCCGCAGATCGGCCACCGGCTCGACCTGAGGTTCCTGACCGACGCGTTCCGGGTGGCCCTGCCGCCGATAGCCGACGACGAGATCAGTCAGCTCGCCGACGGCTGGGAGCAGCTGCAGCGCCTGCGCGACGAGCGTGACACGACCGATCAGGCCCTTACCGCCGTCACCGAATTCACCCGGCAGCGGTGGCGGCCGTGGGCCGACTCCGTCATCCGCGCCGCCGCCGACCCGGTGGCCGCCGTGACCAGCAAGCTCACCCAGATCACCCGCGAGGAGAAGAGCGCGTCAGACGCCGTGCGCGCACTCGAGGGCGAAGTCAGGGTCCTCGATGAGCGCATCGAGGCCGAGGAGAAGGCCGGGCATCTGGCGGCGGCCCAGCGCGAGGCGCTGCGCGACAGCCAGGCCTACCAGGACGCCGTCTCGGCCAGCATGAACGCCCAGCAGCTCGCCGAGCGCGCCGACGCCGCGGAGAAGACCGCTGTGCGGTCCCGCCGGCGGGCCGACGAGGCGCAGCGGGCGATCGGGCCGGCCGAGGCTCACCTCGCCGAGGCCGGGAAGAATCTCGACAAGGCCGAACGGGCGGTAGTGACTGCGGCCGACAACGTGGCTCGCCACGCTGACGACGCCGGCCTGGTGGAGGTCACGGCGCGGTTCCTGGCCGATCGCGACATCGAGCGGATGCGGCAGGCCGCGCGGCTCCGCGGCACGGCCGCCGAAGAGGCGCGGCGCAGGATCGCGGTCCACGCCAAGGCGGTGACCGAGTGCGACGCGGCGACACGACGTGCCGGCGAAGCCCGTGGCCGGGCGGCCAGAGCTCAGCGCCTGGCGGCCGAACGGGAGCGGGCGGTGGAAGGCGCCATCACGGCGGTCGCCGAGCTGCTTTCGGATTGGGCCCGGAGCCTCGACGAGCGGATACGCCCGGCCGCCGAGCTCCTCGAACGCTGGATCCAGCGGGTTTCCAGCCAGGCGGTGGCGGACAAGCCCGCACCGGTGCTCGCGACCTCGGTCAGCCGCGATCACCTGGTACCGGCCCGGCGCCCCTTGGACCAGCGGCGCGCCGAGCTGGATCGGGCTCGGCAGGAGAACGCAGCGGCAACCGCTGACGCCGAGGCGGAACTGGCTCGTGTCGAGTCTGAGCGTGACCCGCGGCCGCGCGAACCGGAGTTCTGGCTACGGCGGGAACGGGCCGAGGGTGCCGGTCTGGCCGGCGCGCCGCTATGGCGCCTAGTCGAGACGGCCGGGCCGGATGTTCCGGTCGCGCGGCTCGAGGCGGCGATGGACGCGGCCGGCCTGCTGCAGGCATGGGTAACCCCGGACGGGGCCTATTCCGCCGGGCGGGACGGAAGCGACGTTATCTGGGCTACGTCCCGCTCCGGCTCGCCTGGCCCCGGTTCACGATCGCTGTCGGCCGTGCTGCGGCCGGCCGACGACGCAGGCGCCCTCGCCGGGGTGGTGAATGAGTTGCTAGGTTCGGTTAAGTACGGTGACGACCTCGGCACTGAGGGCACGGCGATCAGCGCGGACGGCCGGTGGCGGCACGGCGGGCTTACCGGCACAGCGGCACCGCGGCCGGAGGGTGCGCGCCTGCTCGGCGCCGCGGCACGGGCGGCAGACCGGGCCCGCCGTATCGCGGACCTTCGAACCCGCCTGGACGGGCTGGGCGCCGAGCGCGAACAGCTCACCGGCGAACTGGCCGGGCTGGACGGCCTGCTCGGTGCGCTGGACGCGGCCGCGGAACGGCTGCCCGGCGACTCGGAAGTGGTCTCGGCCGTGCTCCGGGCCAGGGACGCCGCCCAGGCTGCCGAGGACGCCGCCGCGGAGGCAGAAGCTGCGGACCAGGACGAGCGCACCGCCCGGTCCGCCGCGGACACGGCCGCGGCGGACGTGGCCGCCCACTGCGACGAGCACGGCCTGCCGCGTAGTTCCGGGGACGTGGAAGAAGTACTGAGGGCGCTGGCCGAATACCAGTCCGCGATCAGCGGCCTGGTCAGCGCGATGAGCCTGGTACCGCCGCTGCGCACGGCCGCCGGGCAGGCGGCCGAGGTGGTCCGGCAACGCCGCGCCGGGTACCAGAGCGCCGCAGAGGATGCGGCCAGTGACGAGGAGGCCGCGCTCGGCCTGCGCGCCAAGGCGGACGCCGCCCGATCCGCCCTTACCAAGGAGGCGCAGGAAGTCATCGAAGAGGTGCGGCGCCTGGGCCGGCGTGCCGAGGAGGCCGCGCAGCTGCTGAAGTCGCTGGCCCGGGACCAGGCCGGGCTGACCGGCCGCAAGACCAAGGCCGAGACGGTCCTGGAGCAGGTCGAACAGCGGCGCGAGGAGGCCGAGGCGGAACGGAAGCGCTGCGTGGATCGGTGGTTCGGCTGTGTCGACTCCGGCCTGCCCCGGTTGCGCGGGCTCGACGATCCGCCGACCCGGGGCGTCACGGCCGCACTCGAATCGGTCCGCGCCACCCGCGCGAAGATCAGCATCCGTGACTGGCCGGATGATCCCGCCGCGGCGGGCCACCGGGTCCAGGGCCAGTGGGTCCGGATGACCGAAGCCGTGGCCATGCTCCGATCCCAGCTGGAATCCCTGGCTGGCCGGACCATCCGCACCGTCACGCCCGGCGACGGTAACGAGGACTTCCCCGGTGCCGTCGAAGTCGTGGTGGACGCCACCGGAGCCGCGCTGGCCCCGCCGGTCGCGGCGGAGACGCTGTCGGCGCTGCTGCTGCGGCTGCAGACCGACTACGACGAGGAGCTCACCAAGACCATCAACGAGCTTCTGGGCAGCACCTTCATCGAGCATCTGCGCGATCGGCTGGCCGAGGCCGAACGACTGCGATCGGACATCAACGCCAAGCTCGCGCAGAACCCCACGTCGGTCTCCGGCCTGACCCTGCGGCTCATCCGGGTCCCGGTGTCGGAGGAACGGACGGCCAACGACGTGCTCGCCGCGCTGGAACGCGACTTCACCCTGCTGCCCGAATCGACGCAGGAGCAGCTGCGCGGTTTCCTGGCCGCCCGGGTCAGCGACGCGCAGGAGAGCGCGCGGGCCGCGGGCGATCCCGACTGGAGGTCCAGGCTGGCGGAAATGCTCGACTACCGCCGCTGGTTCGAGCTGCGGATGGAGTACCGCACGCCGCGTTCGGGCCTGGCAGACGGGCCGGCCGGCGGGTGGCGCACACTCGACCGCGGAGACCACGGCCTGCTGTCCGGCGGTGCCAAGGTCGTCACCCTGATGCAGCCGTTCATCGCGGCGCTGCACGCCATGTACGACCAGTCGGGCATCGGTCCGCGGATGATCTGGCTCGACGAAGCGTTCGGGGGCGTGGACTCGTCGAACAAGGCTGCCATGTTCCGGCTACTGACATCGTGCGACCTGGACTGGCTGATCGCGGGTCCAGCTATCATCGCCAACTCCTCCACCGTTCCGCTGGCCTCGATTTACGAGGTGCGCCGCGCGCCCCAGCCGCTGCCCGGGGTCTCACTCGAGCTCGCGGTGTGGACCGGGAACGAGCTCACCCATATCCCCACGCCGGATCCCGCGGACCTGCCCGACCTGGCGGCGGTATCCAGTGACTGCGCCGAATCCGACGACCTGTTCTCCGCGCTGTGACCGACCCTCGCCTGCTGGATTGGGCCGGCTTGCCCGGGCCGGCGAAAGTGCTCGCGGCGGCCAGGCAGCGCCTCGAGGCCGGGCACGGCATGGCCGGCCGGCCCCTGCGGGTGTCGCTGACCGACGCGGAACGCGATCAGGTCGGCATGCTCCTCGGCACCAGCTGGGTGCTGTCCGGGCGCCAGGTGGGAGCCAGGGCGCTGGCCGAAGCGGTGGCAAGCCTCGGCACTGACCTGGAGACCCTGCTGACCGTCAATGGCGGCCCGGTCCGGGACCGGGCGGCTGAGCGGGCGGCGTCGGTCCGGCAGGCGGAAGATGAGCGGGCTCGCGCTCTCGGCGTCCTGACCGCTGCGGGCGTGCCGGCCGCGTCGGCCGCCGCCTGGGTGGCCCGGCGCGGACTGCCGCGAGCCGGGACCGGGCAGTTGCTGGAGCTCGCGTCGCGCTGTGCCCTGGTCTGGCCGAGACTCCCCGGGCCCACCGTCCTGCTCACCGTGCTCGCGGCCGAAGCGCTCGGCGACCCGCACGCGCTGGACCGGGGCAGCCCGGTAGCAGCCGGCGTGCTGCGGCTGCTCGGGTACGACGTGTCCGCCACCGCCGAGGCCTGGCGGGCCACCTGGGACGAGATCGGGGTGGTCTGCGACCCCGTCTCGTCCCGGGTCCTGGTCCTGAACCTGCGGCTGGACGGCGACGCCGCGGCCTGCCGGCTGACCGCCGCAGCTGGCACCGAACCGCTGTGGCTGACCTGGCGTTCGCTGGCCGGCACGTTCGGACCGGGCGATACGGACGTCTACGCGTGCGAGAACCCGTCCGTGCTCATCGCCGCCGCCGACCGGCTGGGACGTCGGTGTCTGCCACTGGTTTGCACGAACGGCCGCCCGTCCGCAGCGGCGCGGCGGCTGCTGGCGGCGCTCGCGGCCGGCGGGACGGTGCTGCACGTCCGCGCCGACGAGGACAGCGCGGGGCGGCAGATCGTGTCCGGGCTGAACGCCGTGATACCTGGGATGCGCCTATGGCGCTACTCGCTTGATCCGTCCTCGAACCCCAGGTACGAGGAGCAGGACCTAGAGCTCCTCTTGCACGACCTCGACCGCGGCTGAACCCTGTCTGGACACAGCGGCCTCGCCGGCGCCGGCCTCCACCCGCCGCACGGCCCTACGTCCGGGATCCACGTCAGCTTCCCGGACGCGGTTTCCCGGTCACCTCTTCCAGGAGCCGGGGATCGGCGAAGTCGCGGAAGAGCACGATATGACCGTCCCGGATCCGGAGGACCTGGATGGACGTCGCGGTGAGCGGCCGGCCCGTCGTGGTCACGGTCGCCTTCGCCTGCATCTCCGCGATCACCACCTCCGGGTCCTGGGTCTGGTAAAGCTCCGTCACCTCGTAGTCCTCCAGCCGCAGCCGCGACGCCATGACCTGGCGCGAGTACTCGCGGATCACCTCCCGGCCCTCCAGCCGCACGGGCGTGCCCGGCGGGCCGTGGAAGGAGAACTCGATCACCGCATCGGGCGCGAACAGGTCAGCGAGGCCGTCGGCATCGCCGTTCAGCATCAGCTGGCGGCGGCGGGCCAGGACATCGGCGACTCTCGGCTGCGGCCGTTACGACCATGAGGCGAGGATGCGGTCGACGGCCGGCCGTATCAGGTCGCGGGCTTCGGCCCGGCCGACGCCAGACATCAGCAGCGTGTCGTAGTCGCTGTCCTCGTGCCGCACCGAGGCCACTACCGCCATCGTGAGGGCCTCCTCATCGAGTGATCGCCCAGCCGCCGAACGTCCCACCCGCCCGCTGCCCCGCAGGCTGGTGTGCCGGGCGATCGCCTCCGCACGGCCGGCCGGGCAACGCGGGAACAGCCGCCTGATCTCCTTGATCATGGTGGCCTGCAACTCGACGTCAGCGGCGGCACGACGCTCCCGGTCCCGTTCACGGCGCCGCATCCGGGCATCTGAGTCGGCGAGGCACTGCTGTTCCGCTTGCTCAAGCGCGGCGTTCTCCACCAGCAGGCCCTGCCGCTCGTATCGCTTGCGCGTCCGGCTCCACCGCACCACCACGGCAGACAGGCCGCTGGCCTTCTTCGCCCGCCGGGTTAGCGCGGCCTCGCCCGACGGCAGGAAGACCAGATGGTCCATGTCGGCGCAGGCCAGGCACAGCGGACCCGCGTCATCCATGATGAGCAGGTCGCCCGTGCCCTGGCACTGCGCGCAGGTCCAGTCCCTGACCGGCTGGACGACAACCAGGTCGGGCGGCGAGTCCTGGGCCTTCGTGATGCGTTCGCGCTTCTGCGCGGGAAGGTCGCGCGAAACCCAGCGCGTCCGCCACGCTTCCTCCAGCACCTCGGGAGCGCCGGTGAAGAAGCGAAGCGGGCGGCGGCTTCTGGTGGCCGAGACGTACTCCGCCTCGGTTCGCTGCAGGGCGCGTTCCCTGGCCCAGCGGTCCAGGCAGACGATGAGCTCGGTGATCTTGTCGCCGTCCACCGGCAGGTAGCGCTCGAGGTCGTCCACCCGGCCGTGCCGCCAATCGTCTACGTTGCTGGCGTGCAGCCAGCCGAGACCGAGGCATACGTCGACCGGCGTGACGAACCCCTGCCGGGCCAGGGCCTCTGCGGCCGCCGCCGCGACCCTGGACTTCAGGCTCCTGCTGCTCACGACGTCGGCTACTCCGGCCCTCGGCCGAGCGCGGCTAGCTTGCGGTTGACGTCGGCCAGATCGAACGGCTCGGGTTCGGCCGGGTCGTCGTCGTCCTCGGACCAGTACTCGACCGGAGAGTCTCCGTGAAAAGCGACGCAGAGCGGGTAGTCCTGACCGGGGTCACGCGCGAGCGTCTTTTCCAGGGTGATTTCGTGCCGCCATTCTTCGCCGAGATCGTAGGTGTACGTGATCTTCTTCGCGGCGGACGTGGCATCCCGTACCCGGACCTCGTCGTCGTATCCGGTCTCCTCCAGGTGCATGAACGGACCACTGTACTGTTTCTTCCCCACCTGGAACAGGTGCAGATGGTCGCCATCCCAGCCGAACAGGACCTGGATCACCACATGCAGGTCGGCCAGGGTGGCGGTGACCGGGAGCAGTACCCTCCGCCAGATCGGCGGCCGGAAGTCCATGAGCGAGACCTTCAGCTGCGCCACCTGGTCGATGCTGAGCGGCGCACCGGAGGCGGCAAACTGCGCCACCGAGCGGGCCAGCGCATCGGCATCCGGATGACCGGTAGCCCGCACGTGCGCCAGGCGCTTGTCCAGATCGGCCCCTGGCAGGCTTTCCCAGACGCGGCTGAGTGCCTCGTCCGGGCCCCGTTCCTCCAGGGCGGCCGCAGCCGCCTCCACCGCCAGCCATTCCCGGTCCGCCTCACCAAGCTCCGGGCCATTGTCCCAGGCGGCCAGCATGGCGCGAGCGTGCGGGCCAACGTGTGGTCTCACCGCCGCCTCCCGCACGGCGGGCAGCATGTCGTCGTCCAGCCTGGCCAGCAGGCCGACGGCTACGCTGCGCCGCAGCGGCGACATGCTCTCGGCCGCGGCGAGGATCTCGCGGGCGGCCCGGGCGGCGCCGCGCCCGGCCAGCCATTTCCGGGCGGCGCGATGCTGCTGCTCGTCGTCGCCGAACCGGGTAATCTCCGCGATCATCTCGGCGGCGGGCAGGGCCGGATCGGCCGGGCCGGACAGACCGTCCGCCAGGTGCGCGACCGCCCAGCGGCCAAGCGAGGTGATGACGGCCTTGCCGTGATCGCCACCTACCGCGCCGAACCCGGCCAGCAGCGACACCAGGCCAGTCAGCGGCGTTCTGGCATCCAGACCGTGATACCTGTAGGCCGCACTACCCACCTCAGAGAGGTGTTTGTCATATCTGTCGCAAAGGTCATACAGTGCGGCGCTCACCAGGCTCCATGTGCGAACTGTGAGCGGCGCGCCCTTCTGGCCGATCACCATCAGCAGCGCCAGCGCCAGCAGACGCACGCTGTCCTCGTCGTGCGGACGCGACTCCGCCGCGCACACGGCACGCAAGCCCGCCAGCCATCCGGCCAGCAGGTCCGCGTCGCCGGGCGGCCAGTGCTCCAGCGCCGGACCTCCGGTCACCTGCCCGTCGCGGATCTGCAGCAGCCCGGCCCCGACGGCTGCCCACCAGGGCCGGCGCAGCGCCGGAATGTCGGCCATCGTCCGCAGCTTCGACGGCACGTCCACCCCGAGAGCAGCACCCGCAGCGGGCAGGTCAGCCTTGCGCAGCACCTGCCCCGCTGTCACCGGACGCTGGCCTGCCCCGATCCAGCGGGCCAGCGTAACGGCATGTCCCATGACTGCGCAGTCGCGGGCCAGCCGGGCCGCATCGCGAAGCTCATCCGCCGAAAACGCCGTGTCCACATAAGGACCTTACTGCCTGCAATTGGTAGTCAGATCAGGGCCGGGTTGTCGGCGTTGAGGACCGAATCGAGCAGGCCGGGGAAGCGGCGGTCGACGTCTTCCTTGCGCAGCTGGGCGTAGCCCCTGGCGCCTTGGATGCGCTTGGTGACCAGGCCGGCCTCACGCATGATGCGCAGGTGGTGGGAGAAGGTCGACTTGCTCAGCTCGAGCCCGGCCTCCTGCCTGACCTGGGCGCACCACGACTCGCCGTGGCTAGCGAGGAAGCGGACGGTCGCCAGCCGGTGCGGGTCGGCCAGCGCGGCCAGCACCCTCGGCAGCAGCATCTCATCGGCGGCCGGCTCGACGACGTCGTCCATCACGCTCCCAGCATAGGGCAGATTTGCGAGGGGTTCGACATCTGTCGTACAGTTCGATCTATGTCGAACACCTTGTCCGTGACGGATACCGCATCCGAGCCCGACTCGCGGCGCTGGCTGATGCTGCCGGTTGTGCTGCTGGCCATGTTCATGGCGGGCTTCGACATCTGGGTGGTGAACGTGGCCGCCCCCTCGCTGCAGCGTGACCTGCACGTCAGCGACGCGGCCCTGCAGTTGATCGTGGGCGGGTACGCGTTCATGTACGCCAGCGGCATGGTGACCGGCGGCCGGCTGGGCGACCTGGTGGGGTACCGGCGGATGTTCATGATCGGCGTGGCCACCTTCGCCGTCGCCTCCCTGCTGTGCGGCCTGGCCCAGTCCCCCGCCGAACTGGTCGGCGCCCGGCTGCTGCAGGGGCTGACCGGCGCGGCCATGGTGCCGCAGGTGCTGGCGCTGATCACCGCGACGTTCCCGGCACCGGAGCGGAGCCGGGCGCTGGCCTGGTTCGGCGTCACGATGGGGCTGGCCTTCGTGTCCGGCCAGATTCTCGGCGGCCTGCTGCTGCAGGCGGACGTGTTCGGCCTCGGCTGGCGCGCGATCTTCCTGGTGAACGTGCCGGTGGGCGCGGCGGCGCTGGTCGCCGCGGCGCTCGTGGTGCCGCAGGCACGCGGTCACCGCAGGCCCCGGCTTGACCCGCTCGGCGCGGTCGGCGTCTCGGCGTCCGTGGCGCTGGCGCTGGTGCCGCTGACCCTGGGCCACGACGAGGGCTGGCCCGCCTGGACCTGGGTCTGCCTGGCGGCCTGCGTCCCGGTCTTCGCGCTCACGCTGGCCTGGGAGCGCCGGCTGACCCGCCGGGGCGGCGAGCCACTGCTCGACCTGCCGCTATTCCGCGACCGGGCGTTCTCGGCCGGGACCGCGGTGAACTTCGCCCTGGTCTTCTTCTTCGGCAGCTTCATGTTCGTGCTGACGCTGCTGCTGCAGGCGGGCCTGGGCCAGTCGCCGCTGCGCGCGGGCCTGGAAGCCGGGCCGCTGGCCCTGGCCTTCACCACGATGTCGATACTCGGGCCGCGGCTGGCGGCCAGGCTGGGGCCGTGGTCGATCACGCTCGGGGCCGGCCTTGACGTGCTCGGCACGATCGCCCTGGTCCTCACCGGCGTCCGTTACGGCGGGCACCTAACGGGCTGGGATCTCGCCCCCGCGACCGCGCTCATCGGCCTCGGCCAGGGCATGGCGCTGCCGTCGCTGATCGGGGCCGCGCTGTCGCACGTGCCGCCGGAGCGGGCCGGCGCGGCGGCCGGGATCCTCACCACGGCCCAGCAGTTCGGCGTGGCCAGCGGGGTCGCGGTCATCGGCGCGGTGTTCTACACCCGGCTAGGCCCCGCGGGATCCATCCGGGCCAGTTCCGTCTCGGCCATGGAGGTGGCCATGGCGATCAACGCCGCTGTCGTGCTGGCTTCGGCCGCGCTGACCACGCTGCTGCCGCGCCGACCGGGCGGGCAGGCGGCCGCCGGGCGGCCGGCCCCGGCCCGCGAGGAGGCCGCCGTGGAGTACAGCGCCGGGGCGCCCCGCTGACCACGCCTTTCACAGCTGCATCCGCATGCCCGCCGACTGGTGAGGTGAGGCTCCCGGCGGCTCACAGTCAGGACGGGGTGATGACGACCTTGAGGGCGGAGTTCTCGGCGGCGTTGGAGAACACGTCGTAGGCCTCGTCCATCTGGGCGAAGGTGAACGAGTGGGTGCCCATCTTCTCCGCCGGGATGCGGCCGCTGGCCACCATCTTCAGCAGGGTGGGAATGGACACCGTGTCGACCAGGCCCATGGTCAGGGTGACGTTCTGGATCCACATGTCCTGCATCGGCAGGGAGACCGGGACGCCGTGCACGCCGATGTTGGCGATGGTGCCGCCCGGGCGGACCAGGGAGGCGGCGGTCAGCAGGGTCTCGGGGTAGCCGACCGCCTCGATCGACACGTCGACGCCGACCCCGTCGGTCAGGGCCAGGACGTCGGCGGTGGTGTTGTCGCTGGCCTCCACGGTGTCGGTGGCGCCGAAGTCCCGCGCCGTGTCCAGCCGGAACTTGTTCGTGTCGACCGCGATGACCCGGGAGGCGCCCCACAGGCCGGTGGTCAAGATGGCGGACAGGCCCACCGCGCCGGCGCCGACCACCGCGACGGTGTCGCCCGGGCGGACCTTTCCGGCGAGCACGCCGACCTCGTAGCCGGTGGGCAGCGAGTCGGCGAGGAAGATGGCCTGCTCGTTGGTGACGCTGGCCGGCACCGCGTACAGCGAGGTGTCGGCGTAGGGGACGCGGACCGATTCGGCCTGGGTGCCGTCGATCAGGTGGCCGAAGATCCAGCCGATGCCGCCGACCGTCTGGCAGTGCGACGGCATGCTGCGCTGGCAGTACTCGCACCGGCCGCACTTGGTGATGGCGGGGACGAGCACGCGGTCACCGACGCTGAATCCCTTGACGGCGTCGCCGACCTCGGTGACCGTGCCGACGGCCTCGTGGCCGAGGATGCGGCCGTCGGTGACGGCGGGCACGTCACCGTGCAGGATGTGCAGGTCGGTGCCGCAGATCGTGGTGGTGTCGACCTTGACCACGACGTCGGTAGGTTCCCTGATGGCTGCATCGGGGACGTCTTCCCACGCCTTCTGGCCCGGTCCGTGGTATACGAGGGCTTTCATTGAACCGACGTTAGTTATCCCGAGCGCGGTCGGCTGTTTCAATATTGGACTGGGCGCGGGGGTTGCCCTCGGCCAGGTCGGCCAGCGGGATCGCGACCGGCGGCTCGCCGCGCGCGGCGATCACGGCTTCGCCCCCGGTCAGGTCGGCGACGAGCGTGCACAAAGTGGTGAGTCGGGCGAACGCGTTGGCCGGCACGAAGCCGGGATACCAGAAGGCGGTGACGGCCGGGCGGCCGGTTCCGGTCATCGTGAGCAGCGCGCAGCGGCCGACGTCTTCGAGCGCGCCGTCCTCGTTGTGCGCGACGACCGACCGCTCCCCTCGCCACCCCAGGTCGCTGCACCCGATACCGCCGTCGACCAGGCCCAGGTCGCCACGCAGGTTCAGCAGCACCAGGTCGTCGAACTGCACCCCGGCCCCGGCCGCGAACGCGGCCAGTTCGGCCCACTCGGCGGGGAAGGATTCCGCGGTGGCCCGGCGGGCCGCGGCCGCCAGATCGCGGCCGGGCGGGCCGGACACGTGACGGCGCAGCCGGGGCAGCGCCGGCCAGGCTTCGGCCAGCGCGGCCAGTTCCCCTCGCACATGCTCCCCTAGCGCGCCGGACGCCTCGCGGTCCGGGCCGTTCAACACGATCCAGCGCAGGCCGCCTAGCCTGTGCTCGGCAAGTGAGACGCTCACGTCCTGGCTCCCTGCCCGCGCGAAGGGGTGGCCGACCTGAGACCTAGCCTCGGCGGCCAGGGTCTTAGGCGCGCCTGGTTTGCCTGAGCCACTCTGCGGTGCCGTCGCGGCCGAGCGCGGGGATGTAGGGAATGACACCCAGGTCGAAGGCCTGCGCCTGGACCTGCGGCGGAAGCTCGCGGGCGTCCACGATCAGGCCGTCTACCTGGACGAACCAGACCATGGGACTCGCGTCGACCATGTCCTCGCGCAGGAACTCCGGCGTCCCGTAGTCCATCTTCGCCAGGTCACGGACCTGCTTGGCCTTCGCGCCCAGCGTGGACTTGGCGACACCGAACGCCGCGCTCAGATCGTCGGCTGTCGCGTACGGCTTGGTGGAGGAGTCGAACAGGAAGTTGACCTGCCCCAGTGCGTAGACGACCGCGCCCGCCCAGGTCGGGGCCCGGCCGGACTGGATCGGTGGAGGCCGCTTGCGCGCGAGTTTCGCCACCACCTTCCGGGCGAGGCTCGCGTACTCCTCGTCCAGCAGGTCCGCACATACTTCGTCCGTCAGCACGATGATCGCCCCTGCCGCGGCCCGCATCGCCACAGGGATCCTCAGCTCGTCGAGGTCCGCCATGGACGGAGTCTTTCAGATACCGAGGCAAGCAGGGTGGCCGAAGCGGGAACCGCGGCCCGTTCGGCCCGGTCTACGGCGGGATGCGGCGCGGACGGGTGGCTATCGTTACTACGTGCCAGGTTCCGAGGAGTTGCGGCTGCGGCGGGCCGGTCGGGTGATCGTGCTCGATCCGGAGGACCGCGTGCTGCTGTTCCGGTATGACGAAGCGCCGCCGAACGGACGGCATTGGTGCACTCCGGGCGGCGGCCTTGACGACGGGGAGGACTACCCGGCCGGGGCCCGGCGGGAGCTGACCGAGGAGACCGGCTGGACGGACGTGCCGATCGGACCCGAGGTCTACGAGCATGTGCGGATCATGGAGTACGCGGACGCGATGGTACGGCAGCACGAGCGGTTCTACCTGGCCCGGGTGGAAACCGGCCGCCGCGGCCTGGGCGAGGTGGCGGCCATGCACGTCTCGGACGGGATCGCGGCGTGGCACTGGTGGACGCTGGCGGAGCTTGACGCCACCGACGAGCTGGTCTGGCCGGCCAGCCTGGCCGACCTGATCAGGTGGCAAACCGGCTGAAGTCGCAGGGCAGGTGCTTGATGCCGTTGACGAAGCTGGACAGCAGCCGGTCAGGCTCGCCCGCGGTGATGTCCGGGACGCGGGTCAGCAGCTCGCGCAGCATCACCCTGAGCTCGCGGCGGGCCAGGTGGGCGCCGAGGCAGTAGTGCCGCCCGGCCCCGCCGAACCCGACGTGCGGATTGGGCGAGCGGGTGATGTCGAAGCGCTCGGGGTCACCGAACACGTCCTCGTCGCGGTTGGCCGAATAGTAGTACAGCACCACCTTGTCGTCTTTGCGGTAGTCCTGGCCGTTCATGGTGTAGTCCCGGGTGAGGGTCCGCCGCATGAACACGACCGGGGAGGCGTACCTGACGATCTCCTCGACCGCGCCTTCGAGCCGGTTCTCCATGTCGGCCAGGAGCAGGGCCCGCTGATCGGGGTACTCGGTGAGCAGCATCAGCGCGTGCGACAGTGCGGTGCGCGTGGTCTCGTTGCCCGCCACCACCAGCAGGATGAAGAACGAGGCGAGTTCGGCGCTGGTCAGCTGCTCGCCGTCGATGTTGGCGGTCACCAGCGCCGAGACCAGGTCCTCGCGGGGCGCCGCGGCGCGGTCGGCGGCCAGCGCGGTGACCAGGCCGGCGAGCGCCTGGCCGGCGCCGAGGAGCTGGAGCACCGCCTGGTCCATGTCATCGGAGAGGAACTCCGGGTCGGCCCCGGACAAGATGATGTTGCTGTTGGCCAGGACCATGTCGTACTGGTCGCCGGGGATGCCCATCATGTCGCAGATGATCTTGAGCGGCAGCCTGGCCGCGACGTTCGGCACGAAGTCGCACGGCCCGGTGGCCACCAGGTCGTCGACGACCGAGGCGGCCACACGGCGCACGTCCTCTTCGAACTTGGCGATCAGCCGGGGGCTGAACGCCCGGGACACGATCCGGCGAAGCCGGGCGTGCCTGGGATCGTCCATGTTGATCATCGAGCCGAAGTACTCGTTGAACTCGGCCGGCAGGTCCGGGATGTTGGTCGCGCCCTTCCCTGAGCAGAACACCTCGTGATGCTTGCTCGCCTCGACCACGTCCGCGTAGCGGACCAGGGCGTAGTAGCCCGGGCCCTGATCGCTGAACGGGACCTCCGGCTCGGCGAAGAACCGCGGCCGCGGCTCGGACCGGAGCCGGGCGAAGGCAGCCGCCCGCTCGGCCAGCGGCAGCGCCCAGAACTCGTTGGCTGACAGGTCGATATCGTCCGTACCGGCAACCGTCATGACCCCGCCCTTCCCTGGAACGTGTTCTTATTTCATCACGGCCATCCGCACCTGGCGAAGCCGGTGATTTCTCATTGTCCCGTTTGCGGCGATGACGAGGAAGCCGCGCGGCGGTACGAATGACCGTTACGCTGGCGGCGTGAGCTCGCCCTCCATGCCGATGAGCGCCCTGGGCCGCAGTGACCTGCGGGTGAGCAGGCTGGCGCTCGGGTCCTGGCGTACCTACGAGCGGATCAGCCGCGACCAGGGCGTCCGCGTCATGCGGGCCGCGCGCGAGGCCGGCATCAACTTCCTCGACGACGCGCGCTACAACGACGAGACCGGGCACGCGCCGCTGCCGACCGGGTACTCGGAGGTGGTCTTCGGCGAGCTGTTCCGCGCCTCAGCCTGGCGCCGGGACGAGGTAGTCGTGTCCAACAAGCTCTGGTGGGAGTTCTGGCCCGACCAGTCGCCGGGCCAGGAGCTAGCGGGGTCCCTGGCCCGGATGGGCCTGGACCACGTCGACCTGATCTACTCCGACCTGCCGCCGACGGGAGTGGACCTCGACGATGTGGTCGGCATGGTCACCGGGCTGATCCGCGCGGGCGCCGCGCGGGCGTGGGGGACGTTCAACTGGACCCCGGATCAGATGGAGCGGGCCTGGCAGATCGCCGACCGCGAGGGCGTCCCCGGTCCGGTGGCGACCCAGCCGCCGTACAGCCTGGTGCGCCGGGAGATCGTCGACGATCCGGCGATGCGCCGCCTGGCGGCGGATCGCGGCGTGGCCATCGTGGCGTCCTACACGCTGGCGGGCGGCATCCTGACCGGCAAGTACGACGAGGATCCCGGCGCGGGCCGGGCGGCGGGCACGCTCGACCAGCCGCAGTGGGCGTCCGCGGTCGCGGCCGGTCGTGACCTGGCCGCCCTGGCCAGGGAGATCGGTGCCGACCCGGCGAGCCTCGCGATGGCGTTCGCGCTGCTGGATCCCTCGGTGACCACGGTCCTGTTCGGGGCGACGCGTCCGGAGCAGGTCAGCGCCAACCTCGGGGCGCTCGCGCTGGCGGAGCGGCTGACGCCGGACGAACGCGATCGCCTCGCCGCCATCGGCGTCGGCTCCGGCCCGTAGGCTAGGGGCGTGCCCCGGCTCGAAGCATGCCTCGTTGACGCCTACGACACCATCGTGACCTGCGATTTCACCCCGCTCAGGCAGGGCGTCCCGGCCCTGGCCCGGATCCCGCCGGCCGCCTGGGAACAGGAATACACCCTGGTCGGCCCCATGTTGAACGACGGCCGGCTGTCCAAGGCCGAGGCGTTCCGCCAGATCATGGCGAGCTGCGGAGCGCAAGCCACCGATGACCTGATCGCCGAGATGGTACGCCGGGATCAGGAACTACTGCTCGCGAACGCTCGCCTCTACGACGACGTGATCCCGTTCCTGACCAGGCTCTCCGATCGCGGTATCAAGATCGCGATCGTGAGCAACTGCACCGAGAACACCCGCGCGATGCTGGTCGCGACCGGGGTGGACCGGCTGGCCGACGAACTGGTGCTGTCCTGCGAGGTGCGCTCGGCCAAGCCGGAGCCGGAGATATTCCGGCACGCTCTCGGCCGGCTCGGGGTGGGCCCGGAGGCTGCCGTGTTCGTGGATGACCAGGCGCGCTTCTGTGCGGGCAGCGTGGCCGCGGGTATCCGCACCGCGCAGATCGTCCGCGGCCACCTGGACGGCCAGCTTCCCGCGGAGGGCGTCACGCTGGTCCGGTCGCTGGTGGAGGTCGAGGCGCTGTTCGGCGAGTAGCAGGCGCGCGGCCTAGGCTGGGCGCATGGACACCGGCGTAGCGATCTTCCCGACCCACGACGCCATCGTGCCCGCGGACCTGGCGCGGCTCGCCGAGGAGCGCGGCCACGAGTCGCTGTTCTTCCCCGAGCACACGCACATCCCGGCCAGCCGGGAGTCGCCGTGGCCCGGCGGGCGTGAGCTGCCGCGCAAGTACGCGCACACGTTCGACCTGTTCGTCGCCGTGACCGCCGCGGTGGCCGCGACCACGCGGCTGCGGGTCGGCTCCGGTATCTGCCTGATCGTCGAGCGGGATCCGATCACCACGGCCAAGGAGGTGGCCAGCGTCGACTACCTGTCCGGCGGCCGGTTCGAGTTCGGCGTCGGGGCCGGCTGGAACCGGGAGGAGATGGCCAACCATGGCACCGACCCGCGACGGCGGATGGCCGTCATGCGGGAACGGGTCGAGGCCATGAAGGAGATCTGGACGTCCGATGAAGCGAGCTACGCGGGCGAATACGTAAAGTTCGAGCGGATCTGGTCCTGGCCGAAGCCGGCCCAGCGCCCCCATCCGCCGGTGCTGGTCGGCGGGGACGGGCCGGGCGTGCTCGACCGGGTCCTCGCGTTCGGCGACGCATGGTTCCCGAACCACGCGCCGGAAGGCATCCTGGAGCGGGCCGCTGAGCTGCGCTCACGCGCGGACCGGCCGGTCGATCTGATGGTCATGGGCGTTCCGGCCGACGCCCGGGCGCTTGAACGCTATGCCAACGCCGGGTTCCGGCGGGCGCTCCACTGGTTGCCGTCGGCGCCGCGCGGGCCGGTCGAGCGGGCGCTCGACCGGTACGAGACCGCGATCGCGGAGCTCTACGGGGCCTAGGCGACGGGCGGCTTGACGGAGGGCGGCTTGACGGAGGGCGGCTTGACGGCGCGGGTGGCGAAGTACCCGGGCATGTAACGGGCGGTGGCGTCGGCCTGATGCGGCGCCTCGACCAGGTGGGTCAGGACGAAGCCGGCCGCGAGCTGGCCGCCGATCTGCCCGGTCAGCGTGTGACTGTACTCGATCGGGCCGTCGCCGTAGACCCGTCGGCGTTCGGCCTCGGGCAGGTCGAGGGTGGAGAAGGGGACGCGATAGCGGACGACGAACTCCGCCCGCGTTTCCAGCGCCTCGGCGTCGAAGATATACAGGTCCGGATTGAGGAACCCGGTCAGCAGCAGGCCCGCCGGACGCAGCACGCGGAAGCACTCCCGCCAGACCGGAGCCAGGTCGGGACTGAAGACGTTCGACACCGGGTTGAAGACGAGATCGAAGCTGCCGTCGGCGAAGGCGCTCAGGTCCCGCATGTCGCCGGGCACGGTCCTGATGGCCAGGCCGTCCCGGGCGGCCACCTGCTCGTCGCGGGCGAGCTGGCGAGGCGAGTTGTCGAACACGGTGACGTCCGCGCCCGCGGCGGCGAGCACCGGTCCCTGCTGACCGCCACCGGAGGCGAGGCAGAGCACCGCGGTCCCTGTGATGTCGGCGGGGAACCAGTCGCGGGGCACGGGCTCGTACCCGATGAGGACCACCGACCAGTCACCGGTCCGCGCGCGGGCAATGACATCGGGCCCAACCGGCCGGGTCCACTCGTTGCCCCGGTCCACTTCACGGTCCCAGGCAGCCCGGTTGTGCGCGACAGGATCAAGGTTCTCGGTCACAGCAGTCGAGCCTAGACCCTGCCGACCCGCGCGCCGCCGGTGTTAACGGAGTGGATGCCGCGTTCACGCAGTTGGCGCGTACTGCCGGTCAGCTTGCTGCCGCCGTTGAGCGGCACGCCTACGCCACAGGAAGCCCTCCATTCCCTGCAGCACCAGCCGCGCCTGAGCGATACTGCGTGGATGGGGCAGCCATGTCGCTGGAGCTGCATGGCCGGGCGGGTCAGGGGGGGACGCGGACCAGGGTGTCGAAGAGGTGGGTGAGTTCGGCGGCCGGGTCGGCGGTGAGGCCGCTGTGCACCGGGCCGGGCTGGACGATGGTGGACCTGGGCGCGGCGAGCCAGCGGAAGCGCTCGCCGAGGGGCAGGCCGGCCAGCGGGCCCTCGGTGCAGGCCTTCTCGAACGCGGACAGGCCCGCCCGCACCGCGTCGAGGTCGGCCGCCGGGTCGACGGCGAGCAGGCGGGGCTCGTCCAGCTCGATCCGGGCACACAGGTACCGGAAGGTCTGCGAGTAGACGATCACGCCCACGTTGATGGCCTCGCCCCGCTCGACCCGCGGCACCACCCGGACCAGGGCGTACTCAAAGACGTCGGGAGCGGTCACGGGCGGATCACCTCCGGCACGATCGGGGCGCGCTGCAGCAGGTGCTCGGCGTAGGCATCCGCGCCGCGGTCGCCGAACCATTCCGGCGGGACCAACGCGGTCACCTCCGCCAGCAGGCCCGCGGTGATCCGCGGGGCCAGCGCGGCGTGGGCCGCGCCGAGGGCGGCGGCGCGGTCGCGCAGGACGTGCTCGGCCGCGGCAAAGGGGCGCTTGGGGTCGGCGGTGAGCCAGTTGTGGTGGAAGTACAGTGCCGCGCCGTGATCGATGAGCCATATGTTGCGGTGCCAGACCAGGAGGTTCGGGTTGCGCCAGGTGCGGTCGACGTTCTGCACCAGCGCGTCGAACCAGAGCACCTGGCTGGCGAACTCCGGCTCTGCCGTCCAGCCCAGCGGGTCGAAGCCGAACGAGCCGGGCAGGAAGTCCACGCCGAGGTTCATGCCTTCGCTGGCCCGCAGCAGGTCCTGGATCTCGGGGTCGGGCTCGCTGACGGCGATCCTGGGGTCGAGCCCGGCCAGCACCAGCTCGGGCACGCGCAGGCCCAGCCGGCGGGCGAGTTCGCCCGCGATGATCTCGGCGACGAGGGCGAGCGGACCCTGGCCGGCGCCGCGGAACTTCATCACGTAGGTGCCGAGGTTATCCGCCTCGACGATGGCGGGCAGCGACCCGCCCTCGCGCAGCGGGGTCACGTACCGCGTCACCGTGACATGTTCGAGCACGCGGCAAGGTTACAGCTTGAGCTGCAGCCCGAACGCCGGGAACAGGTCCGCGTTGAACGTGGTGATCTCGGCGATCACCGCGCCCTCGACGCGCATCACGTCGAGCTTGAACGCGCGGAACACGCTGTCGCCGGGCCGGCGCAGATAGCTGGCCGCGGCCGGCATCCGGTTGGCGCCCGCCGGGACGAGCCGCCATTCGCCCATCCCGGCCGCGTCGGCCAGCAGCAGCGCAATCGCCTCGGTTCCCTGGAAGCAGTACGGCAGCGGCGGCATCGTCACCCTGATGTCCCGGGCGGCGATGGCGATGACCGCGTCGGCGTCGAGCCGTTCGCGCGCCGCGATGAACTGCCCGACCAGCTCGCGCTCCTCGGCGCTGGGCTCCCGCGCGGACCACTCGGCACGGCTGCCCGGCAGGTGCGACTGCATCGTCGTCCGGGCTCGCTGCAGGGCGCTGTTGGCCGCGGCGACGCTGGTGCCGAGCGCCGCGGCGGTCTCGCTAGCCGGCCAGCCGAGGACGTCGCGGGCGATCAGCGCGGCGCGCTGCCGCGGCGGCAGGACCTGCAGCGCGGCCAGGAACGCCAGCGAGATGGTCTCCCGCGAGATGGCCACCGCCTCGGGCTGCTCGTCGCTGGGCGCGGCCTGGTCGAGCAACCGGTCGGGGTAGGGCTGCAGCCACGGCACCTCGGGATGCGAGTTTGCCGAGGTCCGCCGCGAGCTGCGCCGGAGCATGTCCAGGCAGACGTTGGTCGCGATCCGGTACAGCCAGGCGCGGAACTGCGACCCGCCGTCGAAGCCGGACCGGCCGCGCCAGGCCTTCAGGAACGTCTCCTGCACCGCGTCCTCGGCCTCGTCGAACGAGGCCAGCATCCGGTAGCAGTGGACGTGCAGCTCACGCCGGTGCCGTTCGGCCAGGGCGGCGAACGCGGAATGATCCATCCTCAGCCCTTGCTTCGGTCGACCTCTTGGAGCAGCCAGATGTTGCCGTCCGGGTCGGCGAAGTCGGCGAACGACTGGTAGTTCTCCCGCTCCGGGTGCGGTCCGTCCACCCACTGCCCGGACACCATGTGCCGCACCGGGCCGATCGGCACGCCGCGCCCGGACAGTTCGTCGCGCGCCGCGACGATGTCGGAGACGACCAGGTGCAGGCCCTGCGCCGAGCCGGGCGCGGCCGCGGTGATCCCGGTGCCGAACCCGATCGCGCACTCCGAGCCCGGCGGGACGACCTGGACGACCCGCTGCCCGTCGCCGATCGCGGTGTCGACGATCAGGACGAAGCCCATGTTGTCGAGGTAGAACTTCTTCGCCCGGTCCACGTCGGTGACGGGGATGAGCACCAGTTCGAGTTTGTAGTCCATACGGATGTAACGCGAGTCGTCGCGGAAACTCATCGGAGCCGCGGTGACCGGTTCGCCTTATAGGCCGAACTGTTCGCGGCGGCCGGCCGGGACCAGGTCGGCGTACTCGCGGTGCTCGGTGATCCAGCTCCGCATGAACGGGCAGTAGGGCAGCACCACCAGGTGCCGCGCGCGGGCCTCGTCCAGGCTCTCCCGCACGAGACGGCTGCCCAGGCCGTGGCCGCGGAACCGGTCGTCGGTCTGGGTGTGGGTGAACGCGATCACGCCGTCGCTCAGGTGGTACTGGGCGAACCCGGCCAGCTCGCCGTCCGCGACGATCTCGAACCTGGCCTTGTCCGGGTTGTCGGTGACCTCGACGTTCATGGCGCCTCCGGGATCAGGCTATCCCCGGGACCCGGCGGAATGCCCCTGGTAGCGGACGAAGTCCAGGGCCTCGCGGGCCAGCGGCGGCCAGGCCAGCGCGGAGCCGGGATCCAGGCTGAACCACTCCCTCATCGGCGTGCCCTTGTTGGCGTCGAAACGGTCGCCGTGACCGTCCCCGACGAGCTCGTCCACCCGCGGCGCGGGCAGCTTGACTACTAGCTGGCCGCGGACGAGCATCGCGAAGATCTTCCGGCGGTAGCGCAGCGCGCCGCGGCCGAACCCGCTGCCGCCCATCGGCGGCGTCACCCCGTCCACGCCGGTGAACTCGTCCACCAGGTCCTCGTACCGCTCCTCCGGCGTCATGCTCCTAGCTTCGCACGCAAGCCGTCCTCGCCGGGCCCGCGGGTCAGCGGACCTGGGTGGCGTACACGACGATGTTGCTCAGGTAGTGGTGGGTGGCGCGGTCGAAGGCGCCGCCGCAGGTGATGAGGCGCAACTCCGCGTCGGGCGTGGGACCGTACACCGTCTGGGTCGGGAAGTGATCCTTCAGGTACGTCTGGACCTCTGTGACGCGGAACTCTGCCGTGGTCCCGTCGGCCCGCTTGACGAAGACGTCGTTTCCGCTTCTCAGCTCGGGCAGCCGGTAGAAAACCCCGGGACCGTGGTGGGAGTCGATGTGTCCCACGATGATGGACGAGCCGACGGCTCCCGGCCGCGGGCTTCCGGTGTACCAGCCCGCGACCGTCGTCGAAGACGGCACCTGCATCGAACCGCCGGGCGCCAGGCCCAGGGTGATCAGGTTGGTCTTCACTCCGATCAGCGGGATGGTCAGCGAGATCGGGCTGGGGACCTGGGCCGCCGCGGACGGCGGCGGGGCCACGATCGGCCCGGTGGGCACGGGCAGCGCCGCCACCCCGGCCGCGACCGGCCGCAGGGCCGGCGTCGGATGCCGGGTCAGCAACAGGCCCGCGGTGCCGCCCACGATTACGACCAGGCCGGCCGCGAAAGCGATCGCGGCCGGCCTGCGAAGCGGCATCCCTAGACCCCGGTGTTCATCTGACGCCGCAGCCCGTGACGGCGCAGCCTGAGGCCGCCGCCGACGGCGACCAGCGCGCCGGCCCCGATGACCGCCAGCCACGGCGCCGGTGATCCCGGACCGTGCCCCGCGGTGCCGCCGAACCCGGTGGTGACCCCGCCCGCCGGCGGCTGGCCGGCGCCCGCGGCGTCTTCCAGGTTGACGATCTGGAGGCCGTTGGCCCCGTCGAGGACGACCATCGTGTGCACGGTTCCGGCGGCCATGTTGAAGCGCGCCGTCGCGGTCGAACCGGAGCCGATAGCCTGCATGGTCCACGTGTTCGCCGGGATGGCCTGGTAGGAACTCACCGAGGCGAAGGTCGCCTTGGGCACGATGGCCTGACCGCCGCAGGTGAACTTGACCGTCTGCTGCTTCAGCGAGGCCTGGATCACCCGGACCTCAGACTTACCGGACGGCGTGTTGAGCTGGTCGTTCATCACCCGCAGCCGCAGCCCCGACTCGGGTCCCATGCCCGCAACCGTGTACGCGCGACCGGCCTTGACCGTCACGCTGGTGGACAGGACCGGCTGGCTCGACGCAGCGGCCCCGGCCGAGCGCATGGCCACGCTGTAGTCGCCGGCGGTGACGGCCTCGTAGGGCGACACCGTTCCGTACGCCACATGACGCAGCACGATCTTCGCGTTGGAATTGCCGAACGAATACAGGTACACGTCGACGGCTGGCGTGTTCGGCGACAGGTGCGCCAGCCTGATCCAGCCGGTGCCTGCGGCTGCCGACGACGCCGCCGACGCGGCAGCGGCGGGCACGCCGAGCAGCAAGGTCGACGCCGCCAGCAGCATGGTGATTTTTCTCGTTATTCTCGAAATCCTCACGTTGATCCCTCCCCAAGCTGTTGAATCACTATGAGCCATCCAGGCCCAGAGGACCCGGAGCGTCGTACCGCACGGTGACCACATGTTGCCCGTTAGCGATCTGAGTTATGCTCGCCACCGCGGGTGCGTACTGGTCTTGCTGCGCCTTCAGGAACGTGACCATCGCTGGCAGGCCCGCCGCTGTGGCAGCTCCGATTTCGGCGCCGCGCAACGGTACGTCCGGGCTCGCACCAGGCGAAGGGTCATCGAACGCTACCAGCTGAATCGGCATTAGGCCGGCAAGTGTCCCAAGCGTTACAAGCAGGCGCGGATCGACCCGGCCAGCCAGCAAGGCCTTCCGGGCGTCGGCCGGGGCCTGGACGTGATTGTTGGCGAGCAGCTGCTCCCCCGCTGCGATGCGGGCCTTCCGGTCCGTGGCGAGCTCGGCCTCGAAGGCCTTGGTGCCGTCGGGCGCGACGAAGCGGACGTCAACGCGCTCCGCGCCCGAGCCGAAGCTGGCGATCACCAGCGGGGCGTAGACGCTGGCCAGGCGGGCGCCGAACTGGTTCCTGATCACCGGCGTCGCGACGACCAGCTGCGAGCCGAGCGGATCGGGAGAGGTTGGCTGCAGCTGCATCAGCCGCGCGCCGGGGAAACCGCTCTTCTGCAGCTGGTTGCACATCTGCAGGTCACAGCCCACGACGATGTTGGAGGCCACTTCCCTGGCGATCCAGACCGCGGTCTTCTGCCGGTCGGCCTGCGCCACCTGTATCGCGTTCGGGGCATGCGTGCCGGCGTGGGTACCGGCGGCTTCCCGCTGGGTGAAGGCCAGGGTCACTCCGGCCCCGAACGCCATGGCCACCAGTGCGCTCAGTATTAGGACGAGACTCCGGTGCCCGGCCCGCCGCCCGTAGTGACGGTCGAACCAGAGGCGGATGGTGGTGCTCGCCACCGTCGGCCATGACGGATCGGCACGGGCCACCGTGCCCGGCGTAGGTCGCTGAAGCTCCTGCCCCATCTCCGCTCCCCCACAGCCCCGCGGCGGGTAGACGGGACTGTCTGTCAAGCTGTTCGATCATACGCTGTCCGCTGATTTCCGCCAATATAATCATTTACCAATCTCTATCGTCAGGAACTTCGCGATCATCACCAACGATGACCACGGTGCGCTTTCCGTCTCATATTTATAGGACGGGCGGACAGCAGGGCGAGGCAGCGGGTGACGACGGCGTCAGGCGACGGGCCCGGCCAGCATCTCCTCGCGCACGGCGGCCCACTGGAGCGAGTGGCTGATGCCCTCGGTGAGGCCGTACCGGGCCCGCCAGCCCAGCAGGCGTTCCGCCCGTCCGACGCGGGTGTAGGCGCCCGCGACGTCGCCGGGCCGCCGGGCGGCCTCGCGCGCCTCGACCGGATGGTCGGCGACCTCGTTGAACGCGGCGAGGAGCTCCCGGACCGTGGTGCCGGTGCCGCTGCCGAGGTTGATCGCGGTCACCGGCCCGGGCAGGGCGTCGAACCTCCTCAGCGCGGCGACGTGCGCCGCGGCCAGGTCCCAGACGTGGACGTAGTCCCTGATGCCCGAACCGTCCCTGGTCGGCCAGTCGGTCCCGGTGACCTGGAACGGGACGCCCTCGTCGTGCGCCTGGATCATCTTGCCCAGGGCGTGCGTCGGCCGCCGCAGCTGCAGCCCGGTGCGCATCTTGGGATCGGCGCCGATCGGGTTGAAGTACCGCAGCGACACCACACGGACGGATTGGGCCGCGGCGATGTCGGCGAGCATCGCCTCGCACATCGCCTTGGTCCGCGCGTACGGGCTCTGCGGGTCGATGGCCGAGTCCTCATCGACGCTCAGGTCCTGGCTGGCCCGGTAGATGGCGGCCGAGGAACTGAAGATCAGCCGCGAGCAGCCGTTGCGCAGCAGGTGCGCGGTGAAATCCAGGCTGCCGGCGACGTTGGCCTGGTAGTACCGGATCGGGTCGGCGACCGAGTCCGGGACCACGATCAGGGCCGCGCAGTGGATCACCGCGGCGATATCGGGGTGCTCGGCGAAGATCCGGTCGATCAGCTCGCCGTCGGCGATATCGCCCTGGTAGAAGGCGTGATCCGCGGCGAACTCACGGCGGCCGGTCACCAGGCTGTCCAGGATCACCGGGCTGATCCCCGCGTCCGAGCAGGCGCAGGCGATCGTGCTGCCGATGTATCCCGCCCCTCCGGCGATCATGACCTTCATACCGACGGAGCCTACCGGGGCGCCGCTAGGGGACGTCGAGGCCGAGGATCTCCACCGAGCGCTCGCGCATCTCGACCTTGCGCACCTTGCCTGTCACCGTCATCGGGAACTCGTCGGTGATGTGCACGTACCGCGGGATCTTGTAGTGCGCCAGCCGCCCCGAGCAGAACGCGCGCAGCGCCTCGGCGGTCAGCTCGGGCACTCCCGCGCGCAACCGCACCCAGGCCATGAGCTCCTCGCCGTACTTGGCGTCGGGCACGCCGATGACCTGGGCGTCCAGGATGTCGGGGTGGGTGTAGAGGAACTCCTCGATCTCCCGTGGGTAGATGTTCTCGCCGCCCCGGATCACCATGTCCTTGATCCGCCCGGTGATGGCCAGGTAGCCGTCGGCGTCCATGACCGCGAGGTCCCCGGTGTGCATCCAGTGCGCCGCGTCGACGGCTTCGGCGGTCTTGTCCGGCTGGCTCCAGTAGCCGATCATCACCGAGTACCCGCGGGTGCACAGCTCGCCGGGGGTGCCGCGGGGCACGGTCCGGCCGGTCTCCGGGTCGATGACCTTGACCTCGAGGTGCGGCCCGACCCGGCCCACGGTGGACACCCGGCGGTCGAGCGAGTCGTCGGCGCGGGTCTGGGTGGACACCGGCGAGGTTTCCGTCATGCCGTAGCAGATCCCTACCTCGGCCATGCCCATCCGCTCGATGACCTGCTTCATCACCTCGACCGGGCACGGCGAGCCTGCCATGATGCCGGTGCGCAGGCTGGACACGTCGTAGTCGCCGAAGTCGGGGACGGACAGCTCGGCGATGAACATGGTGGGCACGCCGTACAGCGACGTGCAGCGTTCGGCCTGCACGGCCCGCAGGGTCGCGACCGGGTCGAAGGCCGGAGCCGGGATGACCATGCACGCGCCGTGGCTGGTCGCGGAGAGGTTGCCCATGACCATGCCGAAGCAGTGGTAGAACGGCACCGGGATGCAGATCCGGTCCGCCTCGGTGTAGTTACACAGCTCGCCGACGAAGAACGCGTTGTTGAGGATGTTGTGGTGCGATAGCGTCGCGCCCTTCGGGAATCCGGTGGTACCCGAGGTGTACTGGATGTTGATGGGGTCGTCGGTGTCCAGTTTGATGGCGTCGAGCGCACCGCGGTCCGCCTGGCGCCCGCGTTCCAGCAGCGCGTGCCATTCCGGGCTGCCGAGCAGCACGACGGCGTCCAGTTCCGGGCAGCGCGGGCGCACCTCGGCGATCATCGCGGCGTAATCGGAGGTCTTGAGTCGCTCGGCCGCCACGAGCAGCGTGCTGCCCGACTGGTTGAGCACGAATTCGAGCTCACGGGTGCGGTAGGCCGGGTTGATGTTCACCAGGATCGCGCCGATCTTCGCGGTCGCGTACTGGGTGAGCGTCCACTCGGCGCAGTTCGGCGCCCAGATGCCGACCCGGTCTCCCGTGACGATGCCCATCTCCAGCAACCCGAGGGCGAGCGCTTCCACGTCGGCGGCGAGTTCGGCATAGGTCCACCGCCGGGCCGTACCGTCCGCTGGCGTCCGGTCCACCAGCGCCTCGCGATCGCCGAACGCCCGTACCGTCGCGTCGAAGTTGCCGCCTATCGTGTCGCCTAGCAACGGCGTCGCGGATTCTCCTGACGAGTAACTAAGTGCGACAGACATGCCCCGCCCACCTCCATGGCTGGTTTTACCTGGCATTCCTTGCTCAGTCCAGCATGGCATGCTATTGCCGGTAAACCGTATCTAGAACTTGACATCACACGATCAACTCCAGGGCGGATAATAGGCTCAATACATGGGCGGCCCGGCCATAAGCGCCGGGACCGTTGGAGGGTGAAACATGCAACTCCGGCTGCTAAATGTGGCAGTGGACGGCGGGGACATGCGTGTGCTCCTGTGGGGGACAGGCAAGCGCGTGGCGGTCGCCGTACACG
>WNGR01000945.1_pt1 | contig 38104 bp, 35 predicted proteins | sample 5407581 | NCBI WGS metagenome assembly WNGR01 (sample SAMN13153383, study PRJNA577476) | soil metagenome | isolation source: 80 cm soil or saprolite under Garry oak tree replicate 2 | place: USA:California | collected 2016-06-15 | reverse complement strand
GCGCTAGTTTGGTGCGCGCGGCGACGGCGAGTTCGGCATCGGCGTCGCAGCATCGTCGGATCAGTTCAGCGATGTCGGCCTCGACGTCGGCGACGCTCTCGCCGGGCAGGGTGCGCCGCTCGACGGTCAGCAGGCAGCGGTCGGGAATTGTGGACTCCTCCCGGCCACCAGTGATCAACGAGGTGTGTAGTGTGCCCGGCCCCAAGGTCGGATGGACCCGGCGGGTGGCCAGTTCGCCGTTCAGGGCGTCGAGCGCTAGCAGGATCGGTCCGGTTTTCATGATCGCGTCGATGCCGAGGTGGGGGCGTGAGCCGTGTGCGGAACGGCCGGTCACCTCGATCTCGGTCCAGACGAAACCCTTGTGGGCGGTGGCAATCCGCAGTTCGGTCGGTTCGGTGACGATGGCGGCGTCGGCGCGGACGTGCCGCAGCGTCTCCTGCACTCCTAGGCTGGCGTGCTCCTCGTCGGCGACCGCCGCGACGACGACCTCGCCGGTGATGCCGCTGCGCTGGGCGTCGCGGCAGGCGATCAGCGCGGCGGCGAGCCCGCCCTTCATGTCGTAGGCGCCCCGTCCGTAGAGCCGGTCCCCGTCGACGCGCGGGGTGAACGGGTCGGTGACGCCGTCGACGCCCACCGTGTCGAGGTGCCCGCACAGCAGCAATGTCGGCCCGTTGCCGGAGCCGCCGCGGACGATGACGCTGGGCCGGCCCGCGGTGTGCTCGACGCGGTCCGCGCTCAGGCCGTTCTCGCGCGCCCAGGCCGCCACGTGCTCGGCGATGCGCGTCTCACCGGCGGCGCCGGCGATCAGCGCCGGGTTGACCGAGTCGATCGACACCAGCGCGGTGAGCAGGTCGACGACGTCCTCACTCATGGAGATTCTCCTCTCGGTATGGGTTGGCCGCCCGGCCCTCGGTGCTCAGCAGCACGACTACGGACTTGTCGCTGACGCCGAGCTGACCGGCCCGATGCCGGTCGGTGAGTACCACGCGGGCCGCGGCCAGCGCGGCTGCCGCGCAGGGGCCGGCCGGCACGCCCAGCCGGGCGAGGTCGGCGGCGGCCGTCGCGGCCGCGCGGTCGTTGACGCTGCACGCGGCGTCCAGCCCGGCGCGCAGTACTGGCCAGGCCAGGCGCGAGATGGTGCCGCAGTTCAGCCCGGCCATGATCGTCGCGCCGGTGGCGACGCGGCGCGGCCGGTCGCGCGTCAGGCTCTCCAGCACGCAGGCCGCGCTGTCGGGTTCGACCGTCAGCAACGCCGGGGCCGGCGTCAGCCCAGGGCGTCGATAGTGGGTGACGGCGGCCTGCGCCAGCGAGCCGACGCCTGCCGGGACGATCACCAGGTTGGGGGCAGCGCTGAGCTGGGCATCGAGCTCGGCGAACAGGGTCAGGTAGCCCTCGACGATCCAGGCGGGAACCTCTTCGTACCCGGCCCAGGCAGTGTCCTGGACGAGCACCCCGCCGCCGGCGTCGGCGTCGGCCGCCGCTGCAGCCACCGCGGTGTCGTACGAGCCGGGCACATCGACGACCGTGGCCCCCTCGGCCGCGATCGCCGCCCGGACCGCCCGGTGCACGCCGTCGGGCAGGTAGACCTGCGCATGCAGCCCGCGCTGGGCGGCCACGCGCGCGAGAGCCCAGCCATGGTTGCCGTCGGAGGCGGTCAACACCGCGCGCGGCGTGCCGGTCTTCAGTATCTGATGCACCGCCCACGACACGCCCAGGATCTTGAATGCCGGCAGGCCGAGCCGCTCCGATTCGTCCTTGACCAGCACCCGGCCGACGCCCAGCTCGGCAGCCAGCTCGGGCAGCTCGACCAGGGGCGTCGGCGCGTAGCCGGCGAGCGATGCGTGGAACGCGACCGGCGCGGTGGGGCCGGCCGGGCTGCGCCAGGCCCGGGCCGCGGGGCGGAATGTCCAGGTCACACCGCTACCGTAAGGACGCCACGACCATTCGGTCCAGCGAATGTTTCCGACGATAACCCATCGGACTAGGTGACGTATGTATGACCTGCACAGGCTCCGGTTGCTGCGCGAGCTAAAGGTGCGCGGCACACTCGCCGCGGTCGCCGACGCGCTGTCCTACAGCCCGTCGACGGTGTCACAACAGCTCTCCCAGCTGGAAACCGAGGTGGGCACCCCGCTGCTCGAACGGGTCGGCCGCGGGGTGCAGCTGACGCCGCAGGCCCGGATCCTGGTCGAGCACGTCGAGGCGGTGCTGCGCCAGCTCGACCTCGCGGAATCCGACATCGCGACATCGCTCGGGCAGGTCACCGGCGAGCTGCGGGTAGCCACCTTCCAGACGGCGGCACTCGCGCTCGTCCCAGCCGCCCTGGACGCCATCCGCGCCGCCCATCCGAGCCTGCGAGTACAGGTGCGGCACCGCGAACCCGAACTCGCCCTGCCCGCTCTGGCCGGCCGTGACTTCGACGTCGTGCTCGCCGAGGAGTACCCGGGCAACCCGCTGCCGCGCCAGCCCGGGGTCGAGCTCGTGCCGCTGTGCACCGATCGGCTGCGGCTGGCCGGCGACGGCGAGGCGTCGCTGCGGGCGCTGGCCGCCCGCCCGTGGATCATGGAGCCGCAAGAGTCGCGTGCCCGGCAATGGGCGCTCGCGACATGTCGCGACGCGGGCTTCGAACCCGACGTCCGCTTCGAGTCGATCGACCTGCTGCTACACGCCCGGATGGTCGAGCAGCACCACGCCGTCGCGTTCCTGCCGGACCTGGTCTGGGCCGGCTCGCCGCCGGCGTTCCCGCTCACCAACCTGCCCGCGCGACGCAGCATCCGGCGCATATTCACCGCCTGCCGCGCCGGCGCGCGCCACCATCCGGCCATCACAGCGCTGCGGGCCGCGCTCGCCGACGCGGCCGCATCTGCCGGCGCAACACGATCCCAAGCCAAGCCATCTCCACGGCGACTCAGCAGCCAAAGAGTCGTTCTGAAGTAGCAGAGACAAGGCCCGTCCGCGCCGGACGGCCCTCCTTGCATTTCAGCCGCAGGTGCCGTCGGCGTTGTAGAAGCCGGGGCCGTCGAGACCCGGGCCGGTCAGCTGCGGTCGGTTCGCGCCGCCCCCGGGCGGGTACGCGGTGTCGAACCACTGGGTGAAGAACTGGTCCAGGCGCGCGCTGCACGCCGCACTTTGATTCGGCATCCACGCGTGGAAGCCGGCCTCCAACTGTTTCTCGGTGATGCTGGAGAACCGGTAGTCACGTTGGATCTGCTGCATCGCGCTGGTGAAGTTCGCCTTGCCCAGGATCTGCCGGAGCGCGATGTACGCCGTGCCGGGGCGGGTGTACGTGAAGCGGCCCGAGAACAGCGTGGCCGGTGTCGGGTCTGAGGGCGCGGCGGTCCAGAGGTGGTTGTTCGCGTAATTCGTGTTGAACTGGTCGACCAGGCTCGCATCGAACGCCGCCTGCCCCGCCGGCGTGTCCAGGCCACCCGCGGCGGTTGCCGCATTGCGGGCGTCGAACAGGTACTCGCCGAGCGTGGCCATACCTTCCTTGAAGAAGGTCAGGTTGTAGTTGGCCTCGGTGACGTTGTCGCCCCACCACTGGTGCATGTTCTCGTGATGGAACGTATCCAGGTCGATCTGGCCGCCCTGGAAGGTGATCATGGTTTGCATCTCCTCCTCGAAGCCAGCCTGGGGGATGCCGACGAGGACGCCGTCAGACGTGAACGGGAACGGCCCGTTGAACCGAGTCTGGAAGTCGGTGATGTCCTGCTGCTGGTCCATGATCGCGAGGTTGGCCTGCTTCTGCGCGGCGTCGATCGAACTGCTCTGGGCCTCGTAGTAGCGGATCCCGTCGCTCGCGTCGCGAGAGGTGAGGTCGAACGCCCCGACGCTGTTCTCGACCAGGTAGCTCGCGATCGGGGCGGCCGACTGCCAGTGCCACGCTGTCGATCCGCCGGGGAACTGCGCGTCCGGCGGGTTGTGCACTGTGGACAGCAGCATGCCGTTGGCGATCGCGGTCCGGCCCGCGTTGACCGTGTCGTAGAAGTCGTAGGTCGGCTTCGCGCTTGGATGGTCGTTGAGCGGCATCCAGTCCTCGGTGCCGACCGGCTCGGTCGTGACGAAGCCACCGTCGCCCGGCGGTGAGTCGTTTCGGAACCAGCCCTCGGTCGTGCCGTCGCCATCGGTGTGCACACCGGGACGGCCGGTGTAGAACACCGTGACGGTGAAGCCGGTGCCGGCCGAGATGTGCTGGGACGGCGTGATCACCAGCTTGTTTGCGGGGCATTGATCGCCGTTCTGCGCGTTCACACCGCCTGTCACTTCCGGCGTGCAGGCCGGTGGCAACGGGTTCTTGTGGGGTCCGCCGACCGGGTTGACCTGTGATGCCGCATGGGCGAGTGGGTTGGGGTCGTCCTGCCCGTTCGGATCGCCGGGGTAGGTGGGCTGCACGAACTTGTACGCCGCTGACCGGCCGTTGACGAGGATCGAGTTCACCGTCATGTCCGGGCCGTTCACCGGGTCGACGCTCGTGCGCTCGAAGTCGAGGCTGAGGTCGGTGAGGCATTGCGTCGCGCGCGCACTCAGTACGACGTGGTTGCCCGGCAGGAACTCGTTGCTCGGCGCGTCATAAATGATGTGGACGTCGGTGTGCAGGCTGGTGTACCCGCCGTTTCCCGTTTCCGGGTACACGTGGTCGCCGAAATGCGACAGCGTGTGAGCACCCGAGGCGCAGGTCGGCGGCGCGGCGAGTCCAGGACTCGCGGCGGCGCCCGCCGGAGTGACTGCGAGCGCGGCCAGCGTCAGCCCTGACACGGCTGCGACCCGCACACGACGACCGTTCATGATCGACCTCCTCGGATGCCTCCCAGCGGGGAATCATCTCACCGGGGGCATCACGTCGAGGTGTCGTTCAGGTCTCGGCGAGTGCGGGCATCACGTCGCACGCATATCAGATCGCACGCGGTCGTCACCACTGCCATGGCGGGCAAGATCAGCCCGAGGCTGGCTAGGTAGGCCTGCCGCAGCAGTTCCAACTGGGGCGCGAGTCATCGTTGGCATCTCTGCCACGTGACGACAAGCAACGACGCCGACGGGAGTTTCACGGCGGAGGCTGTGACGGCTTGACGTGAACGCCGCCCTGCACAGCAGCAGCCGAGTGCATGCTCGGCCGCCTGGCCGTTAGTGATCTCGGCGGTCAGCGTCGACCAGTGCGCGCGCGGCGTGCGCCCAGCGGCGACAACCCGGCCCCACCGCGCCAGTAGATTCCCGTACACAGGAGGGTTGCCGAGCAGGGAGGACAGGCCGATGGTCGACGAGACCAGGATCGAGCAGCTACGCCAGCGGCTTCGCGACATTGACGCGGAGATCGCGGAGCTGCGTGGATCGACCGACGGGCTCAAGGGGGACGGCGACGGGGTGGAAGACGCGGAGGAGATCGCCGCGGGTCTCACCAACGTCGAGGAGCGGGAGGCCGTGCTCGGCATTCTCGCGCAGCGCCGTGAGGCGCTGATGGAACAACTGAAACAGCTGAGCCACGACGCCTGACCCGACGGCTCAGCCGGCGTCCGCGGTTGACGATCTGCCGACCACATCTGCGATGTCGCCTCCGACGCTGTCCGGCTGTGGGCCGATCGGGCTCATCACCATCCCGCGGACGCCTGTCTGGCCGCCACCCGAGCGGAGCTGCCTCGATGCCGTGCACGACGCACGGCCGCCAGAGGCCGACTACACGGCAGTGCGCCGCGCGGTCGGGCAGCGGCACGTGACGAAGTCATACAGCACTACTCTGCAGCCCATGACGATCGACCGGTTCATGATCGCGTTGCTGCTGCGCAACCTGGATCAGCCGGCGGCGGAGGCAGCGACCGGGGCCGCGTTGCAGGATCTGCGCATGGCTTGCCCGGACGGCGATGCCTAGAGCGGTGAGTCGATGACGGTCAGTCGCGCCGCCCTGGATGAGGCCGCTGCCGCCCTGCTTCCTGGCTACCTCGAGCTGGTGCCGCTTCCCGGCGAGCGGGATCTGAACGCCCGGGTGCGCCGCGCGGACGGGCGTCTGGTCGTGCTCAAGCTCGCCGCGACGGACGCCGATCGGGCGCGCCTTGACCTCGAAGACGCCGTGCTGGGCCACCTCGCCGCGCGCACGCTCCTAGTGCGGACACCGTCGTCAATTGAGCGCCGCACGATCAGGGTCGCGGGCCAGCTGCGCACTGCCCGCGTGCTGACCTGGATCGACGGTGATGCCTGGACCGACCACGCCATGGACGACATCGACCTGTGGGCCGTGGGCACCGCCGTCGCTGCACTCGATGCCGCGCTGGCTGACTTCGACGATCCCGCGCTGGCCGTGCCGCATCGGTGGAGCATGCCGGCCGCCGGACGGCTCAGCTTCGACCCGATACAGCTGCCGGCGGAGTGCCGCGAGTTCACCGTCGACGCGCTCACCCGGTTTCGCCGCAAGCTGGCCCCGGCGCTGGAGCGGCTTCCGGCGCAGACAATCCACAACGACGCGAACGAACACAACGTGCTCGTCGACGCCGAGGGACGCCCGTCCGGCCTGATCGACTTCGGTGACGTTGATCGAGCTCCGCGGGTCTGTGGGCTGGCAACACTGTGCGCCTACGCGCTGCTGCACGCCGGCGACGACCTGCTCGCACCGGTGCTGCCGCTGGTCGCCGGCTATCACCGCGAGGCTCCGCTGACGGTGGCCGAGTTGGACATCCTGCCAGGCCTAGTCGCCACCAGGCTGGCGATGAGCGTGGTCAACGCGGCGCAGCAAGCCCGCGACGATCCCGCCAACCCTTATCTGATGGTCAGCCAGGGCCCGATCCGGCGGGTCGCCCGGCAGCTAGGCGACCCGCTGGGGCCGCTTGCGGTGTGCCGGCTGCGCGACGCGTGCGGTTACCCGGCGGTGCCCGCGTCCCGCAAGATCGTCACCTGGCTGTCATCGGCGGCTGCCGACCCGGCGCCGGTCGTGGCGGCGGCGCGGCCGGACGCGAAGGTGCTGGTCCTTCCTGCGGACACGGATATCACGGAGGCCGACGCCGTGGCTGCGCTGCTCGGCAGCTCCACGGCGGACCTGGCCGTCGGTCGGTACGGAGAGGACCGCGGCGTCTACACGGCCGACGAGTTCGCCGGGCCAGGCGGTGAGCGACGCACGATCCATTTGGGCCTGGACCTGTTCGTGCCCGCCGGCGAGCCGGTGTACGCGCCGTTCGGCGGCGAGGTGGTGGCGGTCGCGGTCCGCCCTGCACCTCAGGACTACGGCGGGACGGTGATTCTGCGGCACGAGACCGCCGACGGCACGCCGTTCTGGCTGCTGCTTGGCCACTTGGCCCACGACGTCGCGACGAGGGTCAGGCCGGGGCAGCGGGTTGCCCGGGGCGAGCGCGTGGCAACGGTCGGCACCCCGGACGAGAACGGGGGCTGGCAACCGCATCCCCATGTGCAGCTGTTCACCACGCTGCTTGGCCGCTCGCACGACCTGCCGGGTGTCGCGCTGCGGGGCGAACGGGACGTGTGGCTATCGATCTCGCCCGATCCCAACCTTGTGTGCCGGTTACCCATCAGGCCTGCGGTGGCCCAGCGTGTCAGCGACTGGATCGTGCACCACCGCCGTACCAACCTGTCCGCCACGCTCTCGTTGAGCTACGCAAAGCCGCTGCAGATCGTCGCCGGACAGGGTGCGGAGTTGATCGCCGATGACGGGCGCCGCTACCTCGACCTTGTCAACAACGTGGCGCATGTCGGGCACTGCCATCCCCGTGTCACGGCGGCGCTGTGCGAACAGGCCGGCGTCCTGAACACCAACACCAGATACCTGCATCCGGCGATCGTCGAATACGCCCGCCGCCTCGTCGCCCTGTTCCCCGACCCGCTCAACGTGGTCTTCTTCGTCAACTCCGGCAGCGAGGCGAACGACCTGGCGCTGCGCCTGGCTCGAACACACACCGAGCGTGACGTCGTGTTCGCGCTGGAGCAGGCCTATCACGGGCACACCGGCGCGCTCATCGAGGTCAGCCACGCGAAGTTCTCCCGCGCGGGTGGAGCCGGCGCCGGGCCGAGGGTGCGGGTGTGCAGGCTGCCCGATCCGTACCGGGGCGAGCACGGCGACGACGGTGCCGCCTACGCGGACGATGTCGCGCGCCACGTGTACGACCTGGCCGCCACCGGTTCGGCCCCGGCCGCGTTCCTGCACGAGTCGATCCCGGGCGTGGCCGGGCAGATCGAGCTCGCCACCGGCTACCTGGCTGCCGCTTACGCGCACGCTCGTGCCGCGGGCGCCGTGTGCATCGCCGACGAGGTCCAGTGCGGCTTCGGCCGCGTCGGCGACGCGATGTGGGCCTTCGAGCAGCACGGAGTGGTCCCAGACGTCGTCACGCTCGGCAAGCCGATCGGCAACGGGCACCCGCTCGCGGCGGTAGTGACGACGCCGCAGATCGCTAGGTCGTTCGTCACCGGCATGGAGTACTTCAACACCTTCGGCGGCAACCCGGTCAGCTGCACCGTCGGCCTTGCTGTGCTGGACGTGATCCGCGACGAGCGGCTGATCGCCAACGCAGCAGTGGTGGGCAGTTACCTCCGGGCCGGCCTGGATGAGCTGCGTCAGCGCCACGACTGCATCGGGGACGTACGGGGGCGAGGGCTCTTCCTCGGAGTCGACCTCGTCCGCGATCGTTCCTCCCGCGAGCCCGCTACCCAACGTGCCCGCGCCGTCATCGAGGCCGCGGTGGCGCGAGGCGTGCTGCTGTCCGCGGACGGCCCGGGCGCGAACGTCCTCAAGATCAAACCGCCGATCGTGCTGACCAGACAGGCCGCCGACCGGGCGCTGCGGGCCCTGGATGAGGCGCTGGTCGGCTGACCAACCCCGACTCAGCACCACGGTCATGTTGGTGACACTCGGCTGGCTCGCCCACGCGGTGAACTCGAAGACACGACCTCACGGTCAAGCCGACCCAGGGTGCCTTCAGCGGGCGCGAAAGACGTGGGTCCGGGCTTAGGGGGCCTTAGAGCCCCGGAACCTCGGGGCTAGGTGGAATCTGAGGTGATCACGACCCGGATCTAGGTGAGCTTCCCGATGCGGCCGCCCCGGCCTTACTCGGAGTCTTGTTGCATCAGGCCAACCGGGGAGCAAGAAATGAACACCTACCTGAATGCCGCAGTCGCCACCGAGCACCAGCAGCAGCTGAGCGCTGACGCCGCCGAGTTCCGGCGCAGCCGCACCGACCGCAATGTCAAGGCAATCCGGCGGCGCGCGCGCAGCCACCGCGTCTCCGCGTTCCTGAAGGACCTCGCCGCGGCGTCGCTGTGACTCAGACGCAAGCGCCGCCCGGGGAACGAAAAGGCGCGGCGCAGCGACGCTTCTTGTCGAAAGATCAGATCCGCGGTTTCAAGGTTCAGGCGGGCGTCGACCGCACACGCGTCCGAGGAGGCAGCCATGCAGGACGTCGTAACAATCGCAGGCACCCCGCTTGACGGCACGGTCGACTTGCACGAGACGCGGCAGCATTCAATGGACGAAGCCAGGAAGGCGAGCGGCAGCGCCACCGTGCACTCGAACAACATTCGGCCGGAATGGCATGTGAAGGCCCGTGACCTACACCCTGGCGATGTCGTGCAGCAGTGCGACTGGCCATTGCATGTCCGCGAGGTCACGTTCAGCCAGGCCACCGTGGCGATCGCGGTCACCGAGTTCGAGTTCCCACTGCACTACGGGGCGGATGCGCAGGTTCAGCTGGCGGCTTGAGGATGCGCCACGGACGACGATGTCGAACCGTGTTCCACTGCGACCCGCGCGTCGAACCAAGCAGATCAGATGGATATCGAGACGCATGGGTCCGGCGGCAAAAGCGGTTGATGTCGTCGCTGCCGAAGCAGTCCTGCGCGCAGTCAGGTGTGCATGTCAGAAGTTGGCGTCCCGGGTTACGGTGACGAGGCCCGCGAGATCGGTGACGCGCCGGGTCACGGTCGCGGCGTCGTGGCCGGAGTTCTCCCGATCGACCCAGACGCGGCGCAGCCCGAGGATACGAGCTGGTTCCATGTCGTGCCACCAGCTCACGGCGGCATGTACCCAATTGGCCCGGGAAACGCCGGAGCGTTTCTCGAACTCGGTGAAGTGCGCCAGGTCCGGCTTGTAGTTTCCGACCTCTTCCGCGGTGATGACGGTGTCCAGCGGCACCGGGAATGTACGCCTGGTCGCCTCGAACAGGTCGGTGTCGCAGTTGGTCAGCACACCCAACTTCCAGCCGTCGTTACGGAGTTCGGTGAGCGCCGCCTCGGTGTCGGGGAACAGCGGCAGCTCCCCCCAGTGCCGGGCGAGGACGTCGAGGTCGCCCTCGGCGATCGGTACGTCGGCCTGTGCCGCGGCCCGCTCGACGGTGTCGTGCAGCACGGCCTTGTAGGTCGCGTCCGGCATCTCAGCCTGCACTTCGGGCTCGACCGTGTGATACCTGCCAACAAGATCGTCGACGCGGTCACCGACCGCGCGATGCAGGATCTGCCGGAATCCGGTCTGCCAGTCGACCAGCGTGCCGTAGCAGTCGAAAGTGATCCACTTGTCGCTCACGACGGGCTGCCGCCGAGATGCTCGCGCAGCAATGTCGCGTGCCGCGCGAGGATGCCGTCGAGTGCGGCCACCAGATCGGCGCAGTGAGCATCGGTGATTGGGAGGCTGAGTGTGAGCATCGCGCGCCGAGCCGTCCACTGGCCGGCGTCGATCAGCTCGAAGAACAGCAGTTCCCTGGCGAGGGCCTGCGCCCGGGTGAGGCCGTCGCTCGCGATCAGCGCGTGTGTGGCGGGGTGAATGGTCATCAACGACCCGCGCCCTGACGCGTGCAGCGCGACGTCGTGGCGGGCGGCCACCCGGTTGATGTCGCCGCGGAGGGTGTCACCCCGGGCGTTCAACCCGGTGAGCGCGTCGTCGGTCAGCACGCTGGTCAGCCCAGCGATGCCGGCGCTCATCGACAGCACGTTGTTGTTGAACGTCCCGGCATGCATCAGCGAGCCTGGCGAGGACGGGTCGAAGTGCCTCATGAGGTCGCGCCGGCCACCGAACGCGCCGAACGACATGCCGCCCGCCAGGTACTTGCCGACGCTCGTCAGGTCGGGCAGGAGACCTTCGAGTTGCTGCACGCCGCCGGGAGACAGTCGCGAGGTCATCACCTCGTCGAACACGAGCAGCGCACCGCAAGCCGTCGTTTCGTCGCGCAGCATGTGCAGGAACTCAGAGGTGCCCGGCACGCATCCGCCCGACCCGAGCATCGGCTCGACGAGGACTGCGGCGAGGGTGTCCCGGTTCGCGCGGATGAGATCACGCGTGCGGACGACGTCGTTGTAGTCGCCGAGCACGAAGTCATGGGGCACGTTCGTCGGACTCGGTCCGTCCCCGAACGAGAGCACGCTGCCGTGATACGCGCCTCCGAAGACGAGGATGCGCTGCCGCCCGGTGACGTGGACGGCCAGCGAAAGGGCCATCAGGTTGGCCTCGGTGCCGGAGTTGGTGAACCGGACTAGGTCCATGCTCGGGAAGCGCGCGCACAGCAGTTCGGCGAGGCGGTGTTCGAGCCCGTTGCTGCCGCCGAAGCTGATGCCCTGATCGAGCGCCGCGCGTACCGCGTCGAGGACCGTCGCTTCGGAGTGGCCGTAGATGCCCGCGGTGAACTCGCCGAGGAAGTCGGTGTAGCGCGCGTCGTCGATTGACCACAGGTACGGACCCTCGCCGCGGACGAACGTCAGCGGGAACGGGTCGAAGTGCAGGACTGTGCGGGTGTTGCCGCCCGGCATCACCTGCGTCGCGGCCCGGTGCCGGGCCTCGCTCGTCGGGTTCGCGTTGACGTAGCGGGCCTTGGCGTTGTCCACGGCTGCTTGCAGCGGCGTCAGGTCGGTCGTCGTCATCGTCATGCCGTGGCCTCCTGCTTTCGCAATATCTTGCAGAGGTGTTCGCCGTCAGAGGTGTTGTGGCTTCCGCCCAGCCGCTCGGCCTGCTCGATGTCGCCACGACGGATCGCTGCGGCGAGGTCCCGGTGCAGCTTCTCGATCGTCGGAAGTACGTAGTCCACGCTGGCAGTCAGGTTCAGATACAGCCGGGTTCGCGCTTGGAGTAGCCGGTAGTGCTCGCGTAGCCGCGCGTGGCCGGCCAGGTCGACGACCGCGACGTGGAAGTCGTAGTCGGCCGCGACCATCGCGGCACGGTCCTTGGCCTTGGTGGCGGCCCGCATGCGGCTGACGGTCGCATCAAGCTCGGCCGTCCCGAACGCAGAGGCGCGCTCGGCCGCGAGCCGGCAGGCCATCGCCTCCAGCGCGTTGCGCAGCGTGTAGGTCTCGAAGACGTCTTCAGAGCGCGGCAGCGGCACATGCGTGCTCTTGAACTGGTTCTGCACCAGCAGTCCCTCGAAGGTGAGGATCTGCAACGCCGAGCGCAGCGTGTTCCGGCTGACGTCCAGCTCGCCGGCGAGCTCGGCCTCGACGATGCGCACCCCCGGCGCGTAGACGCCGGACAGGATTCGCTCACGTAGCAGGTCAGCGACCTGTTGCGGCAGAGTTCCGGCGAGCATGCGGGTCCCGAATCGATGAGTTGTCGACAATTCAACGATAAGGAGAGTCCGCGACAGGCGTCAAGGGCGCGCACGCCCTCCTCGCGCACCAAAACTCACTGTCAGCGCTGTGGCATCCAGGAGCACTGGTCGGGTTGAGCGCGCCGCTCGCGAGCTACGACAGAGCAGTTGATCCGCGCTTGGGACGAGCGAGTCGCGCATTCGCGTCTGCGTCCGGCGGTCCCATTACATGGAGTAGACCGCGACTAGGTCACGCCCCAGTCTCCCCCGATCATCGTCGGTGAGCCACGATGGTCGTCGTGCGGACCATCGACTGGGTGGACGACCACGTCGTCCTGATCGACCAGACTCGATTGCCGCGCGAGGAGCGGCAACTGCAGGTCACGACGGTCGACGAGCTGGTCGACGCGATCAGCCGCCTGGCCGTCCGCGGCGCCCCGGCACTGGGTGCTGCAGGCGCCCTCGGCGTGCTGCTCGCCGTCGAGGAGTCCGAACGATCGGGCTGGGACGAGGCCGCGCTGCTGGCCACCGTGGAGCGGTTGCGATCCGCACGGCCTACGGCAGTCAACCTCGCGCGTGGCGTCGACCGGGTGCTGGCCCGCCTCCAGGACGGTGCTGCCGCGGTCAAGAACGAGGCACTGCGCGTCCTCGACGAGGACGGCGAGGCGAACCGGGCGATCGGGGAATCCGGAGCCCAGCTGCTCATCGAGCTCACCCGCGCTGAGCACGTTCGGCTCTACACGCATTGCAACGCGGGAGCCCTGGCGACCGTTGAGTGGGGAACCGCACTGGGAGTCGTCCACTCGCTGTCCGAGCTGGGCCGGCTGGGCCTGGTGTACGTCGGCGAGACCAGGCCACTGCTGCAAGGTAGCCGCCTGACCGCCTGGGAGTTGGAGCGCCTCGGAACGGACTACCGGATCGTCGTCGACGGGGCCGGCCCCGGCGTGATCGCGCGCGGCATGGTCGACGCGGTCGTGGTGGGCGCCGACCGGGTGGCTGCCAACGGCGATGTGGTCAACAAGGTCGGCACGTTCGCGCTGGCGCTGGCCGCAGCCCGCGGGGGCGTCCCCTTCGTGGTGGCCGCGCCGGAGTCCACAGTGGACGCCGAAACCCCGAGCGGAGATGCCGTGACGATCGAGCTCAGGTCGCAGGACGAGGTGCTGTCCATCGGCGAGGTGCGGATCGCTCCGGACGGTGCGCGTGGCTTCAACCCGGCCTTCGACGTCACTCCGGCAGAGCTCGTGACCGCGGTGGTGACCGAGCAGCGGGTGATTCGGCCTGCTGCAGGGGAGAGCCCGGCGTGACCGATCGGATCCGCGAGAACGTGGTCGATCTCGGGCGTGCGGTGGCCCGGGCCGGACTCGTAGTAGCCGCGGGCGGCAACATCGCGGCGCGAACGGGTGACGACCAGCTGTGGGTGACGCCGAAGGGCTGGAGTTTTGCCGACCTCGGCGAGGCCGAGCTGGTGCGGGTCTCCCTCGACGGGCGCCGCCTCGAAGGTGCCAACCCCCCGACGAGCGAGCTGCTTCTGCACCTGGCAGCGCTGCGCGCCCGACGGGATGTCGCCTGGAGCGTGCATCTGCACCCGCCCATGGCGACTCTGCTGCACGCGCTCGATATCCAGATCCACACCATCACCACCGACCACGCGTTCTACCTGCGCTCGATCGCGACGGTGCCATACCTCCATCCCGGGTCGGAGCAACTAGCGGACGCGGCCGCCAAGGAACTCGCCGCCGGCGCCGATGTGGTATTGCTTCGCCATCACGGATGCCTCGTCGTGGCTGACACGCCCGACCTTGCGCTCTCCCGCGCGGTGAATCTCGAGGCGGCCGCGACAGCGACCTACCGAGCCCGGCTGCTGGGCGACGACGCGACCGCCTGCCCGCCGGAGTTTCTTGACCACGTCCGCGGCGAGGAGGCACGCGGACGCGGCTACGGCCTGCGCAGCGCACTGGGGTGAACAGAAAGGGGAGCCAGGTGCCACAGATCGCCGTCGTCACCGGAGCGGGAAGCGGCATCGGCGCGGCGGTTGCGCATGGGTTGGCCGGCGAGGGGTGGACTGTCGTGCTCGCCGGGCGCAGGCAGGAGGCGCTCGTTTCGGTCGCTGATCGCGGACGCGGCCTGCCCGGTGCACTCGACCCCGTCGCGACCGACGTCACCGACGAAACGTCCGTGCGCCGGCTCTTCGATCAGGTGGTCGACCGCTACGGCCGCGTCGACCTGCTGTTCAACAACGCCGGCGCCGGCGCACCGGCTCGTGACTTCGATGCGATACCCGTGTCGGAGTGGAACGCCCTCGTCGCGGTGAATCTGACGGGTTCCTTTCTGTGCAGTCGAGAGGCGTTCCGGGTTATGCGCCACCAGCGGCCGCGTGGCGGCAGAATCATCAACAACGGTTCGATCTCGGCGCACGTACCCCGGCCGCAATCGGCCGCGTACACGGCGACGAAGCACGCAATCACCGGATTGACGAAGTCGATATCGCTCGACGGCCGGAGATTCGACATCGCCTGTGGGCAGATCGATGTCGGCAATGCCGCAACCGACATGACCGAGCGCATGACCGACGGCGTCCTGCAGGCCGATGGCATTGTGCGCCCGGAGCCGCGGATCGCTGTCAGCGACGTGGCACGTGCGGTTGTCTACATGGCAAGCCTGCCGTTGGATGCGAACGTCGCGACGATGACGGTCATGGCGACCCAGATGCCGTTCGTCGGCCGCGGTTGAAGCCGGTTCGGCGCACTGCCAGGCCCGGCCGCCGCGGAACACCTGACTACCGAGTTCGGCGGGCGGTATCAACCATGGCTGCTGCCGCCGCTTCAAGAGCTAGCAGCCCGATCCATCCGCAGGCGGAACCGGCGTACGACGGTGCTTTGCGGATTCCACGAAGCCTTCCGCAATGGCGGGCGCTGCTTCACTCGATAGACATGGTGCGCGGCGGGTCCCTACCGTCGCTGCATGACTGCGCCTTCCTGGTTTGGGCCCGCTGCGACCGCGGCGACTGAAGTCGAAGCTTTCTGGTCCGATGTCGACCGCCATCTGGTCCGCTACTCGGGAGCCGGCGGGTTTACCCGGGAGATCATCGAACGGGCCGCGGGCAGTTTCGTGTACACGGCGAGCGGCCGCAAGATACTCGACTTCACGTCGGGGCAGATGAGCTCGATCCTGGGTCACTCGCATCCGGAGATCGTGGCTACGGTACGGCGGCAGATAGCGACTCTCGACCATCTGTTCAGCGGGATGGTCAGCCGACCGGTTGTCGACCTTGCCCGCCGCCTCGCAGACACCCTGCCGGCGCCGCTGGAGAAGGTTCTGCTGTTGACGACCGGGGCCGAGTCGAACGAGGCGGCGATCCGGATGGCCAAGCTCGTAACGGGTAAGCACGAGATCGTGTCGTTCGCGCGGTCTTGGCACGGCATGACGCAGGCTGCCGCGAGTGCCACTTACAGCGCTGGCCGGAAGGGGTATGGCCCGGCAGCTCCCGGCAACTTCGCGATCGCCACGCCGAACAGCTATCGCCCGGACTTCGTCGGGTCAGACGGCCGGCTGGACTGGCAGCGTCAGCTCGACTTCGCATTCGATCTCATCGACGCGCAGTCGGTCGGCAGTCTCGCTGCCTGCATCGTTGAACCGATCCTCAGCTCCGGCGGGATCATCGACCCACCCGCCGGATACCTCGCGGCGCTGCAGCACAAGTGCCGTGAGCGCGGAATGCTCCTCATTCTCGACGAGGCCCAGACCGGGTTATGCCGTACGGGCTCGTGGTACGCATTCGAACGCGACGGCGTGATTCCCGACATCCTGACGCTGTCGAAGACTCTCGGAGCGGGATTGCCGCTCGCCGCAGTGATCACCACTGCCGAGATCGAGCGAGCCGCGCACGAGCGCGGGTTCTTGTTCTTCACCACGCACGTCTCCGATCCCTTCGCTGCGGCGGTCGGGAACACCGTGCTCGACGTGGCACTTCGCGACGGGCTGGACAAGCGCGCTACAGAACTCGGCGCCCACCTTCGTCGCGGCCTGGCCTCGATTGGCGCACGCCAGGAAGTCGTCGGCGATATCCGCGGTCGCGGCCTACTGGTCGGACTGGAGCTCGTCCTCGACCGGACAACGAAGGAGAGCTCCGCCGAACTTTGCGCACAAGTCACCGAGCGCTGCCTCGAACTCGGTCTGCACATGAACATCGTCCAACTACCAGGAATGGGGGGCACGTTCCGGATTGCACCGCCCCTGACGGCCACCCAAGAGGAACTCGACCTCGGTCTCACGATCCTCGACCAAGCGATCGGCGAGGTATCCGGCCGATTCCTTCGCTGACGTGCAGATCAAGCTGAGCGGCGCGCCGACGCTTCTGACAGACATCGTGACGTCACTCGTAATGCGAAGAGACAGGTCTCGGAGTGGATGCTCAGCGCAGACCGCCTCGCGGGTATCCGACGTCGAAGCTTCTCTGCCGTTGTGGGGCTTTTGAACGGTCTGGCCGGCGACGAGCAACGCGCGCAGTGGTGGCCGGCGCACACTGGCGAGCATGGGCCTGCCGGTGATCGGCTCGACGAGGCTGTGGTTGCGGTGGCGTGCGACCGCGGTGGTCGCGGCAGCGCTCGGCTATGCGTGGGTCGGCGGCGGGTTGCGCCCGTTCAGTTGGCCGGCGATGGCGGCGACGACACTCGGTTGTCTGGCGATCTTGATCGCGGCATGGCGACGCGGGCGCGCCACTGCGAGCGTGCGGGCAAGTCGCGAGGGTCTCGTGGCATGGACGCTGTGGCTCGTCGCCGCGACGGGATGGGAGTTGTGGGCGCTGTCCATGCGTCCCCGTTCGACACATCCCACGATCAGCTCGCTACTCGACAGTGTGGTTGAGACCCATCCGGGCCGCTCGGTCGCGGTACTGGCCTGGCTTGCGCTCGGATGGTGGCTGGCTAGGCGATAGCCGATGGTCGTGCAGGCGGCAATCCTCAGCGGCTACGCCGCATTGGTGGTGCTGGCGGTCACGCTCGCCCTGCACGCGCGTGGCACGGGCCGCGCGGGCTCAACCCCGACGGCGTATCTGGCTACGGTGATGAGCCACCCACTCGGACGGTGGCTGGTCCTGTTGCTGTGGATGTGGGTCGGCTGGCACTTCTTCGTCCGCTGAGCAGCTCGCCGCACGCAACCTGGCGCAGCGCGGCGATGTTCGTGACAAGCAGTCGATGCGGGTCAGCGTGACGAACGTGACCGCATCCCTCGCTGGCGACCTCCTCCGCCACGAACTCGGCACGCGTGGTTCACACTCGGACGAATGGAGTTGGTGGCCGTCTGCGAGCAGTACCGGGTCGGCTTCCTCGGCCAGCCCGCCAGCGCGGTTACCAGTGTGGCGTTCGTGGTGGCCGGTGCGGGCATTCTCGTCGCGCGCTCGCGCGGCGTGGCTCGGTGCGCCACATCGGTCCGCGATCGGCAGACGGTCTTTGCGCTGCTCGTAGCGGGGAACGGCGCGGGATCGTTCATCCAGCACGGGCCACACCCGCCTTGGCAGGCCTACGCCCATGATCTCCCACTGGCGGCCGTCCTGGCTTTCGTCGCAACCGAAGCGGTGTCCGACCTCACCGGACGCGAACTGTCGCATGGGTGGTGGCTCGTCCCGTCGGTGGCGATGGTTCCGGTCGTGGCCTCGGGACCGAGGGCATCCACCTTCGTCCAGGCCGTGATGGCGGCGGCCGCCATCGGGCTGAACCTGCTGCGAACTCGACGGCGTCCCGCGTTGCGCAAGATCGCGATCGCGGCGCTGGTGACCGCGGCCGTTGGCGCTGTGATCGGCACGCTCACGGACCGGACCTCGCTGTGTCAGCCCGACAGCCTCATCCAAGGTCACGCACTCTGGCACGTACTCGCCGCTGCGGCGTTGTGGCGGCTGGCCCCGGCGATCGGCGCGCGCCGCCGTCCACCATCACCCACCGCTGAGTCACCCACGCAGCCCGCCCACTCCGCGCTGCGTAAACCCTGACTCAAACGTGACGAGCCGAGCCCGCCCGATTGCGCAGTCATCAGAGCGAAGGTCACAGATCCGTGCTCGTGCCCAGTGCCCGCGACACGCCGCCGCCCCCGCCGCGCCCAGCGCGACAGTGCCGGCGGCACCCTGCAGGAATTGCCTTCTGCTCGTGGACACTTGTGCCTCGTTCCCTCGATCGACCGCCAGTTGAAAGGCTTCATCCGGAGTTCTCCGGCTGGTGCACGCGGCCGACTGCATCGGGTCCGACAGCGTGCACGAGCCGGCGCTACCGCTTGCTTAGTGGACCGACTTGTAGACGAGTTCCGTGTCCACCGGTCGCAGCGTCACTTGTCCGCGCAGACCGTACGGCTGGCTCGCGGTCGACCTCTTGTTGTACGTCGACACCGCATTGCGCAGCGTGGTCCGCACCTCGACGCTCACCGTGTTCTTCCCGGCGTGGAGCAAGTTGGCGATGTCCCAGTCATGCTCGTCTATGACCTGCGACCCGACTGGGGTGCCGTTGACTGTGATACTCGCAGTACCGTCGACTGTGCCTAGGTTCAGCAACATCCCGAGCGCAGCGTCAGGCGTCCAGTCAGCGGGAAGCGTCGTAGTCGCCGTACAGGTTCCTACACCGGACTCTCCGTGCAACGACGTTATGTCGCGCCAGTCCTCCAGGTTGTACTGCTGGAACTGCGAGTCGCCCAGGCCGCTTGGTACCGACACGGTCTTGCTTCCCGCCGGCGTCGCGGTCTGCGCCGTGAGCGACCACGTGCTCCACGGATCGATCAGCGACGGTCGGCTCGACGGCTGACCGGACAGCGGAATGTCCTTGTCGTTGTCGACCATTGCCTCGATGTGGACGGTGTGCCCGTTGGACAACTTGAAGGTCTGCGCGCCGGACCGGGTGGCCTGGAACTGGACACCGCCGTCCGTCACGACCAGCTGGCCGCCCTCCGGCTCTGCGTCACCGACGACGTGCACTCCGGGAGTCGCGTTCTTGTCTATCTGGATGACCCGCGTCTCCTTGCCCTGCAGCGTCATCGGGATCGAGGTGTGATCCTTGCTGATCGTGTACTGGGCGATCGGCGTGATCGAGCCGTCCCAAAGGTCCATCTGCGACGGAACCCCCTCGACGTCGAGCGACGGGTTGAAGGTCACCGGGCTGTCGGACGGGTTGTACAGGTAGACATAGGCACCGCCGTTGACCTGCCGGTACTGGATGAGCACCTGCGTGCCGTTCGAAGCCACCCGTGGCGCGAGTCCGAGCTGGGCCAGGGCCGCAGCGACATCACTCTGAGCGGCGACCCTCGTGGCAGAGTGCTGCCGCAGCGTCTCGGCGACGTCCTTCTGGACCTCGCTGGCGCCGCCGGCACCGGACGCGAAGGTCGTGTCTTGGTCGGGCAGGGTCCCGACAAACACCACCCGGACGCCGGCCTTGGCCGCCTGCAGGATGGTCGCCGCGGCCTGATGCGAGATCGCGCGCTGATCGATCACCAGAGCCCGGTAGCCGCTGGTGCCGGGGAACAGCTCACCGTCGTGGGGGCTGCCCTGCTCAGCAAGGCCCACCGGATCGACGTACTCGACCGAGTAGCCCGACTGCTGCAGGGTCGTCTCGTCGAACGGCGATTGGTTGCCACGAGCGGACAGGAACGAGCCGCTGTAGACGGCGACATCGGCCTTAGCCGTGCCCGTCTCCAGCACGCGGGTTCCGCGAGCGAGGTAGCTGGTGAGCGACGGCCAGTTCGTCCACTGCGGGAAGTTCGTGTCGTTCCAGCTCTCCGTGACGGTCTCACCGAACCGGGTCGTTCCCGGCCAGGTCGCATTGGGGGCCTGCAGCGCGAACCCATGGATGAAGGGCTGGGAGACACCGGCCGCCCACTCCTTCGCCATCAGGTCCTGGTAGTTGCTGAGGTTCATGGTGTACGCGGGCCTGAAGATCGCGCCGAGCTCGGCGCTCAGCAGCGTCCCACCGCCCTGGTGTACGCCGGAGGCGATGGTCTGCTGGAACTGCAGCGAGTTCGCCCAGGACGGGTCGTCGGTTGAGATCGGCAGGTTCTCGCCGCCGTCCAGGGACTCCGTCTCCGACCGAGCACCCATTTCCTGCAGCGAGCGGAAGCTGCGGATCGGCTCGAGATCCTGCCCGTAGGACGCCTGAGCCTTGTAATGCATGCCGTACTTTTCGGCCCAGTCCTGAAATACCTGCAGGTGGTCGTCGACGTAGAGGTCTGTCAGCGTCTCGTAGTAGTCGTGCAGCAGCTTGCTGTTGCTTCCGTCGGAGAGCGAGAAGTCGGGTACCGGCAGCTTGGGCGCGACCGGGAAGTCCGACTCGCCTTGGACGAACATCAGAGGCAGGTACTTGGCCATGTCGTATCCGCGACGGGTCTTGAACTCCTTCTCCATGTTCGGGGTCCCGTAGATGGTCGTGGCATGGAGCTCGAGCGAATCCTCGAACATGTCCTGGCCGGACTTGCGCAGCTTCGCTGCGTTGTCCGGACCGACTTGGATCTGGTCGAGGTCCTGTGTCGCCTTCTGCGCGGCGGCGGCGTCGAACTCACTGGTGTACTCGCCGGTGTTGTCCCGGGACCAGAACCGAAACAGTCGCCAGTCGCCGGGGGAGGGCGCCGTCCAGTTGATCTGACCGTTGGAGACCTGGCTGGTGAGGTCGATCAATGATGTGGGGTCGAGGACGGTCGACGACGTCGGCGGAGTGCCGGGTGTTGTCACGTCTGGTCCGGCCTGCACGACGCGGCCGGCTGTCACGGCAACGAGCGTGGTGGGCTGCGTTCGCGTCGCCGCGTCGATCGGCGGCGGGACCGGCCCCGAGAAATTCTGGCCGGAGGTCAGATGCACGTGCCCGTACTGCAGTTCCTCTGACGCGTACCCCGAGCCTGCGCCGGTGCTGGGAGTCCTGATCGGCCACGCAGGGCCCATCGTCATCGAGACCTTGATGCCGAGCGTCGTGGCCTTGTCGAGCGCGTTGCCCAGGATGGTGCGTTGGTCATCGGTGGCCCAAGCGCCTGAGGAGAAGGCGATCTCCACCTCGCCAAAGCCCGCGTCGGCGATCGACTGCATCTCGCGCAATGCCTCGTCGTTCGTCAGTGGGGCCTGCCACCACCACCGGATCGACGGCTTGTATCGGGTGGCTGGGCTCTTGAAGTCGGAGGGTGAGACCCCGCCGGACAGGGCCGTCACCACGTCGGTGCTTTGTCGCAGGTCGCTCGACAGCAACTGGGTCGCCTGTTGACTTCGATGAATCGCCCTGGAGTCGCCCGGCGGAGCTAAAGCCAGTGCAGCGACGACCAAGGCGATTCCGGTAATGCCCACGGCTTGAGTCGCTGTCGACTGTCGGCGATATCTCGTGGCAAACAGTTTCATGTGGCGACCTCCGAGATGTGACGATTCAAACTGGCATTGCGGAAAGGCTGTGGTGTTACTCGGCCAGGCCCACACGGACCTCGCCGAGCCTCCCGGCACGCTCCGATCCGAAGGGCCGGAAGAGCCGGAACTCTGGCCCTCGACGCGGGGCTGGTCCCGGCCCACTACCGCCAGGCAGTTGTCAACAGCCTCGTAGCCGCTGTCCACGCCTTCGGCGACCGCATCGGCACCGGGTCGGTCGCCCTTGGCCCGCTGTTCCGGACGTTGCGCGACGCCGGCCAGGACGACCTGATCTACCAGATGGTCACCAATCCGACCGCGCCCAGCTACGCCGCCCTCGTGAACGAAGGTGCCACCACGCTCTGGGAGAGCCTCACCGGATCAGGCGGTTCGAAGGACCACCAGTTCCTCGGCGACGTCGCGGCATGGTTCGTGCACGACGTGGTCGGAATCGACCAGGTCCCCGGATCGAGGGAATACCGGCAGCTCCTGATCCGGCCGGCCATCGTCGGCGACTTGACTCACGCGGCGGGTTCCTACAAAACGCCAGCCGGACGTGCGGCAGTCAACTGGGCGCGAACCTCGCACGGGGGAGTGGCCATGAGCGTCACCGTCCCGCGAACACGACGGCGGAGATCTGGGTTCCCACGCTCGGTCATCGTGTGACGGCACCGCGCGGAGCGTCGTTCTCCCGGCTCGACACATTCGACGGCACCCAGTACGCCGTCTATGACGCTGGCCCAGGCAGCTACGGATTTACAGCGACGGGGTGACGCCCGGCAGCAGCGGCTTTCGCCGACAGCAACGCCGGGCCCGCCGTCAAGTATGAACATCACCTTGTCACCCTCGTTCGGGTGCGGAGCGCAGTCGACCACGAGTAGCCGGCCGATCGGCAGTTCGATGCCGTCTTTGTAGGAGCGTCTACGACCCGGCGCGGTAGGCGTCGCATGGGTGCGGTCGCCGATGGCTTGGTGGGGGTCGGGTTCGATCCGTGGCGTTGGATCTCACCGCAGCCAACCCGGACCTCGAGCTCTACGACCGGTACTCCCGGCACGAACGATGCGTACGTGCTCCCATCATTGCTTGGGCGGCCTGCGGTACGAGGGGCGAGTGGGCAGCGATGCCAGAGCAGCTGGTCGGCCTGGTTGTCTCGCTGACTCGACACCGCCATTCTGAACGGGCGGTCGTCGGCCCAAGGCAAGGAGGAGGTCGCCATGGCAGCTCCGAACCAGCCGTTCGTCGGCCATATCGTCCTCGATGTGCCGGCGGAGAACCCCACCCTGCGCTTCGATCAGATCGCGCACGCGCTCGCGACCATTGTGCAGACCAGCCCGCCCCGCTTCGCCATTGGCGTCTTCGGCGGCTGGGGCTCTGGAAAGAGCACGCTGATGGACGAGATCCAGCGCCTGCTCGTAGGCCGCGGCACCATCGTCGTCCAGTTCAACGCGTGGCGCTACGAGCGCGAGCCGCACCTGATCGTGCCGCTGCTGGACACGATCCGCGCCGGCCTGGCCGCATGGGCGAATCGTCACGGCGCCGGCGCGAACGCCGAGAAGATACGAGCCATCGCGCGTCGCGTTGGGCGAGTGGTCCGCGCCCTCGTGCGCGCGACGTCGGTGGACATCGGCGTCCCGGGTGCGGTGTCGATCTCGGTCGATCCGGGCAAGGCGCTCGACGAGATGACGGCCGCTGCCGCCGACCCGGCGACATCGCCGCAGTCCCTCTACTACGGGGCGTTCGAGGAGTTGACGTCTGCGTTCGCCGGCGTCCACGACGCCGGCGTTGAGCGCATCGTCGTGATGGTCGACGACCTCGACAGATGCCTGCCGCAGCAGGCGCTAACCGTCCTGGAATCCATGAAGCTGTTCTTCGACATGCCCGGCTTCGTTTTCGTGGTCGGCTTGGACGAGCACGTGGTCGAATCCGCCGTCCGCACGAAGTTCGCACTGTCACCTGCCGCGTCGGACGGCTCGCGCGAGGCGCAACTGGAGCGCGACTACCTCAAGAAGATCTTCCAAGTGCCTTACACGCTGCCGGCGATGGTGCCGGGCCAGCTCGAGGAGCTGCTCGACTGGCTCTACGAGTACGGCGAGCTCAGCCCGCAGCAGCAGGATGACCTGCGCGTAAGAGTCTCGCGCTATCTCGGCTACGTCGCGCAAGACGGTCGGCTCAACCCCCGTGAAGTCAAGCGCTTCATCAACGCCTACACGCTATCCCGGATGATTCGTATGGACCTCGACGCGGACACGTTGCTCGCGCTGCAGACGATGGACTTCCGCACCGACTGGGAAGTGCTCTACGACAGCGTTGTTGTGGGCGAGCCGGAGATCTTCAGTGCAGCCTTGGGCAGGTTCGTCAGCGGCGACGACCACGCGTTCGAGGATCTGTGGCCCGAGATCGGTGTGCTGCCCCGCGAACTGTCGTCATTCCTCCGCTCCCCGGAAGCTGAGGCCCTGCAGCGCCCGGATCTGGGGCGCTACGTCACCTTCCTCGAGACGACCAGAACCGCGCAGAGCTGGGTCAACGAGGCGATGCGCGAGGTCGGGTCGCTGCGCGCCCAACTGCGTGCGGTAGGACCTGACACGCGGTTCGGCGGCCAGGCGGCGCGCGACATCGCCACCACGATGACGGACGCCGTGTCTCGGCTCAGCGGCTACCAGACGACGGTTGTGAGCCTGGCCGCCCCGCTGGATCGGCTGCGCACGCTCGCCGCCGAGCTTGCTCCGGCGGTGCCGCCCGGCGGCGATGCCGGCGACGCCGAGCCGTCACCAGCTCGCGTCGAGCGGTGGCGAACTGAGGCCGCAGCGCAGACCGACACGATCCAGCAGGAACTGCGACTCGTCCGCCGCGCCACCCGCTTCGCGGCCTAGTCCGTCAGGCCTCTGGCGAAGGCACGACGGTCGCCTGTTCGGTGACGCCGCGATGACGTTCCCGTGACGCGCCCGTCTCGCGAGCAGTAGGCGTTCGAGCTGAACCCGGAACGGAGCGTCGCGATGGCCGCTGCCCCGGTCGACATGGTCAGCTCGTCGCTGAGCAACAGGCATCTGCTCGATGTCCTCGAGAACAGCGTCGAGCGCGAACTGGACACATTGATCAACTTCAGCGATCGAGGCGGAGCACCGGAGGGCCCAGAATCATTGGCCTGTGTGCTGCCGCGCGCAGGCGTTCAATGACAGACTCATTGACAGCCGTCTGTCCACTGTGGACAGTCGGACCACCGCCAAGCACAACGTGGATAGTTGGAGAGCGGATCGGAGATCCGAGCGGATTGGGCCAGGTCTTGGCCGGTACCTACGGGGAGCGGGAAGCCGGCGTGAAGCTGATGTCGGCAGGAGCCCGGAGCGGTGCCGGCCGAAGCCATTTTCGGGGCGTCGTCAGGACGGGACGCCGGATCGAGGGTGAGCTCGCGGTCGGCACCGGTCGCGAACAGAGCGCTTGGGGATCAGCTCTGCGGGACTTCGCACTCCTTCGGATCAATCTGACCGAGGTTCTTGACCACCTTGAACCGGCCAGCCTCGGCTTGCGCGATGTACATGTTCATGCGGACGTGGTGCTGACCCGGGACCATCGCCGCGGGACCGCCTGGCCCTTCGGGAATCACCGCGTGGTCGAGCGCCGCGATGACGTCGTCCTGATTCAACGAACCCGCCTCGTTGACGGCGGCCTCCCAGAACTTGAGCGCCCGATACGTTCCTGAGCACGCGCTGCCGGCGGTGAACATCGCGCTGCCGGGGTAGAGCGCCTCGTATCGGTTGAGCAGCTGGATGCTGAACCGATCCTGAACGGATCGGTAATAGTCCAGGCATCCGTACAACCCCTCGACGTGCTCAGCGGGCGCAAGGTTGAGGAAGTTCTCGTCGAAGTAGGTGCAGACGAGGCGACCGCCCCGGGCCATGTAGCCGGCGTTGTGCAGCTGCTCGAGGAAGGGCGTGAGCCCCGGTGGGACAATAGTGTTGAACACGACCTCGGCGCCCGTCGACATGATGTCGGCGACGACGCGGTCGTAGCCGGTGTGATCGAGCGGGAAGTACTCTTCGCCGACGATCTCACCGCCGCCGGCCGAGACGACCTCACGGACCTTCTTGTTGAGCGTGTGCGGCCAGATGTAGTCGGCGGACGGCAGGTAGAACTTTCGCGCTCCCGTCTGCTGCATCAGCCAGGGAATGAAGGGATCGATCTGTTGCGCGGGCACCGGGCCGGTGCAGAAGATCAGTGGGTTGCATTCTTGCCCCTCGTACTGCTCAGGGTAGATGTAGAGCCGGCCGGCCCGATCGACCACCGGGCCCTTGATCGCCTGCCGGGTCGAGCTGTAGATGCCGCCGATGACGACGTCGACCTGCGCCTCTTCGATGAGCCTCGCGGCGGCGATCCGCGCGGTGTCGTCGTCGGTGGCGCTGTCTTCGATGAACAGCGAGATTGTTCGACCGAGCAGGCCGCCGCGCGCGTTGATGTCGTGGACGACCATTTTGGCGACGTTCGCGTTGGCGATCCCCATGAACGAGAGGGCGCCGCTCTGATCGGTGATGACGCCGATCCGAGCGGGGCGGTTGATCGCGGTTGTCATGACTCTGATCCGTTCCTACGCGCGGTAGCCGGCGAGTAGGTGCGCAGCCTGCGGTTTGCCGAGGTGGCCCGCCTCTCTCAGGATCGGTGGAACCTCGGGGTCGGAGACGAAGTTCGCCCAGCCCTGCTCGTCCCAGTCGAACAGCGCCCAGACCCGGTTCTGCTCGGTGGGGTCGCGGAACACCGTCGAGCCCTTGCAGCCGTGGTGGGCGCGCTTGTCGGCGCCCTTCGTGCCGAACACCTCGAGGAATCGGTCGACGTTCTCGACGGTCGTCGTTGCCAGAATCATCGTGGTTCTCCTTTGCCTGTGGACGTCCTTGCGATCGCCCGTCCTCGCCTGCCGGTGTCGACTGACGTGGCGCAATACTCGAAGCCTGCCGCGTGAGCGGCATCGGTAGACCTACCTATTTAGCCGGAGTCAGCGGTGCGGGGGTCTCGGCCGGGCCGCCGGACGTCAACGCCTGGCGGTGACGTCGACTACCTGATGCTCGATGGCCCAGCGGGTCGCCGCGGCGCGACTGGAGACGTCGATCTTGGTGTAGATGTGCTGGATGTGGTGCTCGGCGGTCCTTGATGAGATGAACAGTTGCGTGGCGATCTCGGTCGCGGTTCGGCCGTCGGCGACCAGGCGCAGCACCTCGAGCTCACGCCGGCTCAGGCCGCCGGGATGGGCTCGGCGGGCTGTTGGCATCGGATCGCGGCGAGCGGAGCCGATCTGCTGCCGGGCGTAGTGCGCGGCGTCGTTGAGGTCGAGTTCTGCCCCGTCCGAGGTCAATTCGCGCAGACGGCTCTTGCCGAGCTTCACGGCGAGCCGATCGCCGACGTCGTTGAGCTCGGGGACGTGGTGGAAGCTGGACGGCTGTCGGCTGATCGCGCCGAGCAGCGTCGCCGCCGGAGCGAGGCGGTCGAGCCGTTCGAACAACGCGGGCACGCTGGCCAGGGTGATGATCAGCTGGGGGACGTTTCCCGCCCGGTGGAAGCCGGCAATGGCCTCGTCGAACAGTGCCAGCGCCGCCGCGGGCTCGCCGTCGGACGTGTGCAGGCGCGCTGCGTCGCGGGCGAGGAAGCCGTCGAAGAAGTGGACGCGATGCTCGCGCACGAAGGCGATGCCCTCGTCCCAGGCCGCGAGCGCACGCCGGGCATCGGCCTTGGACAGCGCCAGACCGGCGATCCAGAGCGCGTAGGAAATCCAGTACGGATTGCCGAGTTCCCGCGCAGCGGCGACCGATTCCTCGGTCAGTGCGAGCGCCTCGTCTGCCCGTCCGGCCGACTGGAGGCCGTCGACGTAGGCCGCCAGACCGTAGCCGCGCTCGCGTCCGTATCGGTTCGCGACAGCGCCGGTCAGCTCCACGTAGCGGTCGAGGTCACCGCAGTAGACCTGTCCGAGGGCCTCGATGAAGGTGGCGTATCCGGGCTCGCATGCGTCATAGCGGGGTTCGGCTTCCAGCTCGGTGGCCCGGTGTGCGTTGGCGCGGGCCGCCTCCGCCCGACCGGCGAAGCAGGCGAGGCCGGCTGCCGTGTACAGGCGAGGGAGTCGGCGGACGTCGGCTGCGGCCGCGGCCTCGAGTAGCTCCTCGGCCCAGGCGATGGTTTCGAACAGCTGCACCGAGAAGCCCATCAGCGCCGCATGGGCGGCGATGTCCGTCGCCACCTCGAGATCGCCTTGGTGGGCGCTCCAGCGGGATCCGGAGCGAAGGTTGTCCAACTCCGTCTCCACCCAGTCGACGGCATCGCGCCACCCGGGCCCGTTCCAGTGCTCCCACCGGGCGGCAGCTGTCCGTGCGAAGTGCGCCGCGTGCCGGTCGCGTGCCTGGTCCTGCCGGGCTGCCTCGGCAAGGCGGTCCTCGGCGAACTGGCGGATGGTCTCGTACATCGTGTACCGCGTGCGCGGGGCCGCGTGGTCGGCGACCACCAGGGATTTGCGGACCAGCGAGTCGAGATGTCCGAGGACCTCGACATCGTCCGAAGCCCCGACAACGGCGCAGATGCCGGCGAGGTCGAAGCCGCCGGCGAACACGGAGGCAGCGCGGAGCAGGTGCTGCTCGTCCAGGCTCAACAAGGTGTACGACCAGTCCACCGCGTGGCGCAGCGTGTGCTGGCGCAGCGGTCCTGCGGTCGAGACCTTGAGCAGCCGGAATCGATCGGAGAGCCGGTCACGCACCTCGACTGCGCTCATCGCCGCCATCCGGGCCGCGGCCAGCTCGATCCCAAGCGGAAGCCCGTCGAGGGTCTCGCAGATCTTCATCACCGCCGCGGCGGTCCCCGGATCATCAAGTCCAAAGCCCGGTCGGACGGTTCGCGCCCGGTCGACGAACAGGGTGACCGCGTCAGAGGTCACCCCGCCGTCCAGCGCCAGCGGTTGCACCGCCAGCGTCGCCTCACCGTCCACCCGGAGGCGCTCGCGTGACGTGGCGAGCAGCCTGACGCTCTCGGAGCGGGCGAGGATCGCCTCGACTGCCGACGCCACCGCCGCGAGAACGTGCTCGCAGTTGTCGAAGACCAGCAACAGCCGCCTGCCGGCCAGCGCTTCGGAGACTGCGTCGATGAGCGGCGTGTCGCCCTGCGGGGTGATGCCTAGCACGGTCGCGATCGCGGCCGGGACCGACGCCGCGTCGCCGACCCCGGCCAGCTCGACCATCCACGCACCCTCGGGGAACTCGCCCGACAGCTCGGCGCCCACTTCGAGAGCGAGGCGAGTCTTGCCGACGCCTGCCACCCCGCTCAGCGTGACCAGGCGGGTGGACCGCACCTGTTCGGCCACCTCGCGAACCAGGTCCTCGCGTCCGATGAGGGAGCTGAGCTGCTGCGGCAGGTTTCCGTTGTAGCAATCCACGCTGCGCAGAACCGGAAATTCCGTTGGCAGTCCCGCGGCGACGATCTGGTGCACCGACATCCGTCCGCGCAGCCCCCGGAGCCGGTGCTCTCCCAGAGGCCGCAGCGCGACCGCCCTCCGGAGCAGGATCTCGGTCGTCTCCGACACGAGAATCTGACCACCATGCGCGAGCGCGAGCAGCCGTGCCGCACGGTTCACGTCGCTGCCCAGGTAGTCCTGGTCCCGGTGGACAACCTCACCGGTGTGTAGCCCCATCCGGACTGCAAACGTGATGCGAGTGTCCTGGGTCAGCTGCCGCTGAGCGTCGATCGCGGCCGCGGCGGCGTTCGCGGCAGTCGAGAACGCGGTCCGGAAGCCATCATCGCCGGTGGCGAGAACGTAACCGCCGTGGCGCTCGATCGCGTCGCGCAGGATGGCGTCATGCGCACGGACCGCGTCTGCGGTCTCCGCCGGGGCTTCCTCCCACAGCCGCGCGGACTCCTCGACCTCGGTGAACAGAAGTGTCACCGTGCCCTCGGGAGCCGTCCGCGACATGCCCGAACCGTAGCTGCAGGCGCGCGACATTTGCCATCGCCGTCGTGCCCGCCGGCGAGCTGAAATGACTGCCACGCAAGGCGATTCCGGCCATCCCGCACGCAGCGCGTCTCAGTTGTCCGCTTCGGCCATTCGCTTGAGGTTTTTCAGGGTCTTTTCCATGCCGGCCCGGATCACGCTGCCGCGCACGTTGTCGAAGTCCTCTCGCAGGCTGATCAGCAACGGGTCGTGAAGCTCACCGATGTCGAGTTCCACCTCGTGCGTCACCCTCGTTGCGCTGCCCTCGGGGACAAGATGGAACCACCACTGCACCCGGCGGAACCGGTCGGGTAGGGCGGGGCTGACAATCCACGAGAGCGTGGTGGGCGGGTGGCAGCTCACCACAACGGAATCGGAGGTCACGTCCAGACTGCTGCCGTCGGCGAGCATGAGCGTTTCCTCGGCATGTAGCCGGGTGCCCGGCCAGATCTGACCTGGCGGGTCTTGCTCTAGCGTGTTGAGCTCACCGCTTCCGGCCAGCTCAACATGTCGTGACGGATCGCTGATGATGTCGAACACGACTTGCGGTGAGGCGTCGATCAACACGTCGGTCTTGCAGGCGAAATCGAGCATCGCGGCCGCCCTTCGGCACGGACTGCGGCATTTTGTGACTGGCGGCCGCCAGGCGTGGGGCTTCTCGTTATCCGCAGATTGCGAGACCGTTCGTCGCCAGGTCGCCGAGACTACAGCCCACGTGCCGGGTCGGCGTCCTTTCAAGAAGCCCCCGTCGACACAGCGGGGCATCTGACCCGCTGTGCAGGCGCGCCGACCGAATACCCTGACCGGACTCCCCGGATGGGGGCAGCTTGGGGCAGTGGGCCGTTACTCCGCGTGCGCGTCGCGCTGGACGGCGGTGGAGTTCGAGTCGTCGATCCGAAAGTCGCTCGGCGAAGACGCAGCACGACGCCGGCACGCTGGCTTGGCCGAGGGCCAGCTGCGGCTGACAATCAGGATGGGTGCGAATGCGCGAAGCACCGCACGCGGTCGCCGGCGCAACCACGCCGCACGTGGTGACCCTGTCCAGTCGGCACTGCGCCCCCTTACACCGGGATGCCGTCGACCCGGCGAAGGTCTTGTCGGAGGTTCCTCTGGCATGCCACCACAGGCGCCGATAGACGCGCATGACGCGTTCAGCGAATGTAACGGTGTCAATGAACTGTACCGAGTAATAATCAACTGTAGCGATCTTGAAGGCGCTGGAGGCACAGGATCATTGGCTAGAGCGTGGTGCGCCGCCAGGGACTCGAACCCCGAACCCGCTGATGAAGAGAGCGCTGACCCGACCCAGCTCCACTGTCAACCCTGGCAATGCTGACCCTACGACTGCCTACGTATTCCGTCCTGCCTGCCGCGTGCAGGTGTTCAATGACAGATTCATTGACAGCAGTCCGTCCACTGTGGACAGTCGAACGTCCGCCGAGCATGGCATCGCACCGGGCGCGGCCTGCCCGGCGCAGTTACTAGCAACAGGTGAGGACGGCCTGGTTGCTGTAATTCCGCCAGGGCGGGCCCTGGCGGATCGCACTTGGCCGACGTGTGTCGGCGCCCGCCGTGCCTATGCCAGCCCGCGCCGTCTCGCGGAGCCTCAGTCACTGTCCACTGTGGCCGCCTAGCCGCGAGTATGACCCGGAGCTGCAGAGCCGCCGAACCGGCTTCGGTTCACAGGCATACCCGAGTGCGCGGCGTTGTGCCTCGTCGTTCTTACCGGTTCGTCGCGGCCGTGTCGCTGCCAGTGGGTGCCGCGTGAGTCGGTCCACGCGATGACGGCGACGAGGGACAGCGTGAAGTAGTGCGGCGGAGGTAGGGCGTTGCCGTCCGGGTCGTACTCGGCATGTAGGTCCGCGGACTGCGACCAGTGCCCGCCGGCGTTCCAGGTGCCGCCGGCGCGGAGCAGCGTTGAGTGCGAGTGGCCGTAGCCGTCTGCAGGTACCCAGCTCCACGGAGCGCACCCGCCGCTGACCAGTAGCACGTCGAGGATGGGCTGATCGCTGGCGTTGACGATCTCGATGCCGCCGTATTGGGCGGCATGGCCGCACAGGGTAAGCACGGTCCGCGCAGAGCGGTCCTGGTCAGCTCGCGCGTCTTGTCGGCGATTGCGCTCGCTCCACAGTGCGATGCCGAGCGCGAGTACGGATGCCGTGACGGCGCCGATCGCGGTGAGCATCGTCCAGGCACCGTGAACGACCTCGACTGTCAGCGCGGCCACGCCCCGGATTCTGAGCCGCTGCGGTCACTGAAAGACGCTGCCACGCCGCAAGACGATGAGCGATGTCGGCGGCTCGTTGCGCGATCGGCAGGATCAGCGCAGTGAGTAGTCAGGTAGGGCGATTCTCGTAGTAATTCCGTGCTGGAAGTCTCAACTTCTGGTTTCGAGGCGAGAAACCGTTCGACGCTGCGCTCGGGTTTCGCCGTCGCCAGGAACTAGCCGACGATGCGTGTGGTCGAGGTTTCGGTCACTGTGGAAATGGTCGCAGTCTGCGCGAGTGCGATCATGGTCGTCGGCTGTGTGGGCAGCCGATGACCGATCACCGATCCGGGAGGGTAATTCGTGCGTAGCAGGGTGCAGACGATCACGCCGGCGAGGGCGGCGGAGTTGCTGGAGGCGAATACCACCAACCGGCCGCTGTCGCGCCCGGTGGTGCGCTCGTTCGCCGAGGCGATGCGGCGCGGGGAGTGGCTGGTCACCCATCAGGGGATCGCGTTCGACGTCACGCGGGGAGTGGCTGGTCACCCATCAGGGGATCGCGTTCGACGTCAACGGGGTGTTGGTGGATGGTCAGCATCGGCTGGCGGCGATCATTGAGGCGGACCTGCCGGTGGAGTTGACGGTGTTCAGCGAGGTGGCCGAGGGCACCTTCGACGTACTGGACACGGGCAAGCGGCGCACCGCGGCGGACGTGCTGGCCATCGAGGGGGAGAAGAACAGCACGATGCTCGCCGCGATGGTGCGCACCGTGTGGCTCTACCGCAACCGGGCCGACTTGAACTGGTCGGGCGGGGCGGCCGCGGTCACCAACCACCAGATCGTGCAGACCTTGGATGAGCACCCCAAGCTGCGGGACTTCCTCGGGGTGGGCGAGCAGATCGCCACCGCCACCGGAATGATCAAAAGCGCCGCCGGGGCGGCGTCCTACCTCGTCGAGCAGGCCAAAGGTGATCCGCGGCTATTGTTTCGCCGGGTGATGTTCAACATGGCCCGCAAACACGTTGGGCAAGCGTTGCGCCGCCGCGACACCCGCGAACACCTCGCCCTCTACCTCAAAGCCTTCAACGCCTGGCACACCGGCGAGCCGCTACCCCAACTGCGGTTCACCCCCCGCGAGAGCATGCCCCGCATCGCCACAACCCGCTGAGCTCGGCTGAACTACTGGACCGCGACATGCAGCGACCCTGCAGCGCGCCAGGCCGTGCCCTGCTGGGAAGGTGTCTACGAACCGCTCCTGGTCGCTGATCGCTGCGATTAGTTACACACTCGTAGTTCCGGAGCATCATTATGTGGAGACGTGGCGGGGAGCGTCCACCCCCCGGGACTGCGAAGATCCGCCACGCCTCCATCGCATGCCCGTTCAGGACATCCAGGAAGGATCCCGGTCACGGGCGACGGTCGGTAGGAGCTACGCAGCCCAAGGGCCCGCGTCCTGCCTGCCGCGTCTCGAAGGTTCCCACCCTGGCCCGGCGAGGGCAACGGTATCCGCTCGGCGCCTCGAACCCGCGCCAACGGCGTCCGTCTCGGTGAACCCTCGTGCCCGGCGCCTCGGCGGTCGATGCGTACCGCGCCCATTGCCGGGCGTCATCGACCGGATGGCGTAGCGAGACTTGTACAACCATCAGCCCGATCGCGCCGCCGGGAGGCGCAGATAGGGCTACTGTCGGTAAAGCCAGAGCAGAGCGCACCGCGCACGAGGGTAAGCCGGCGTTCCGCGGCTGGGAGAGCGCCCGCACCGCCCGCCAAGACCGGGAGATGCGGGCGCGTTTTGTCGCGATCTATGACGATCGGCGACACCCAAACGTCATAGATCATTGCGGCAAACGTGGACGCCGCAGAATCGCCCGCGACCTGCGGTGACCCGAGGCTGGCCCGCGGCGCATCGCCCGCGCCGGGCACTGCCTAATCTGCCGTAGCCGTCGGGATGAACGGCTGCCGAGCGGCCGAGGTTGGGCGCACAATTAAGTGGTCTTCTCCCCACAGGAGGTGGGCGTCATGACATCGGAGAGGGCCCCATCAGAACAGTTGTCGATAGCGCAGCACCCGGACATCATGGCCCTCCGGGAGCGCTACGAACGGGCTGCTGAGACGCCGCAGGCGTGGATGGTCGACGGACTGACCTTCATGGCGGGCGTGTATGCCGCGATCTCGTCGTGGGTACTCGGCTTCAACGGGAGCGCGCCGTCCCTCGTCGTCTCCAACCTCGTCGTCGGTATCGCCATCACGATGCTGGCGTTCGGGTTTGCCGGCTTCTACGGACGAACCCACGGGCTGGCCTGGGTGCTCCCGCTGCTAGGCGTCTGGCTCATCGTCGCGCCATGGGTTATTCGGGGAATTGACCGCACGACCTCGATGATCCTGAGCAACGTCATCGTCGGTGGTTGCGTCGTCCTGCTCGGCCTGGGCGTGACGGCAATCGCCAGGGTCCGGCCGCGCATGAACGCACGCTCGCCGGCCTGACCGCGGCAACACCAAACGGCCCCACCCACGCGGGTGGGGCCGTGTTCCGCTAGCCCCGTTTCTTCTGGCGGCGGCGATTGTGCGGATATCTCTGACCATCGAGTCAAGGCGACATCAGCGCCGGTACGTGCAGGTGAGCCTGCCCTGCGCCGTGGCGGCCTCGGCGATCGCGTCGAGCGCGCTGTGCAGGGATGCCCGAGGTGGCAGTGCCAGTCGCCGAGACAGCGCGTACACCGTGAACCGGTAGTGGTGAACGCCCGACGGCGGGCACGGACCCATGTAGGAGGCTCTTCCCGCGCTGTTGACGATCTGCTGCGCGCCCGGTGGCGACTGGTCCCGAGCAACGGACTTCGCGGCTGGATCGATGTCCACGACGACCCAGTGCGTATAAGTCCCCCCGGGGGCATCCGGGTCGTCCACGACCAGGGCCAGTGCTGCGGCGTCGGACGGGACACCGCTCCACCGAAGCGGCGGTGACACGCCCTGCCCGTCGCAGGTGTAGCGCGTGGGGATGCGCCCGCCTTCGGTCATATCCGGACTGTCAACAGTGATGCTTGCAGGTACGTGCACGGTTGGCTCCTGCCTCGCCGGCGAGCGGCAGCCCGCCAGCACAACGCATGAGGCGACATCGGCGGCGGCTACTCTAAACCTGAATCGTGCATGCCAGGACGTTTGCGGCCATGATCGCGACCGCGCATCCTGCCGTGGAAGATGCCGAACCGGTTGCCGTCCGGGTCGATCAGCAGCGTCCACTCGCCGACATCGGAGCTGCCGGAGCTGTCGGCCTCGGCCGTGCCGCCGCCGAGTTCGATGGCGCGGCGGGTGCTGGCAGGGACGTCGTCCACGCCCACGGTGACGCGTACGCCGTCGCGCCCCGAGGGCCTGCCGACGGTGATGCGGCCCATCGGCCCGCTGCGTCCGGTGGTGAAGAACCATCCGTCGGCGTCGTCGTGCTCGAAGGACCAGCCGAACAGGCCGGCGTAGAAATCGGCGGCCCGCTTCAGGTCTCGAACCGGGATCTCGACGAACAGGATCGAACCCGCGTCCATTGCAGCATCCGGTCAGCTGTGTTGATGCCGGCGATCGTCGCGTGCGTGCCGGCGCTCCTGGGCAACGAGCTCGCGGGCGTGACGAACATCCGTGCGGACCCGTTCGCTCGCGTTGCGGGTCTCGAGCCAGCCGAGCTGCGCTGCGTGCCTGATCTCCATCCATGCGTGCTCCGCGGCGTGCCGCGCGCTCAGCCTTGTCTTGTCTTTGGTGGCCGCATGCGCCGCTGTCGCGCGGTCGGCAGCGTGCCGCTCCGCGAGCACAGTGTGCTCATCGCCGTGCCGGGAGTAGATGTCCTCGTGCGCTGCTAGATGCCTCCGCGACATCTCGGCGTGATCGGCCGCGTGGCGTCGTTCGACGTCTGCGTGATCGGCCGAATGCTTGGCGGCGACGTCCTCAGGTGTGTCCTGCTGCGCCATGATGGTCACCTCCTTGCGGGATGACATCGACCCGAACGCTACTCCGCTACGCACGACGTAGACGGTCCGTCGATCTCATTGGCGTCCACTCGATATCCCTGGGATGGACTGGCAGTGCGCGGCGTCGGCGTCGAGACACCGATACTCGCCTGTCCAGGAACCTGATGGAAGAGGCACGCCGCCTCGCTCCTCACCGAGCGGCTTGTTGGGCCCGAATCGGTGAGGCGGCAAGGCGCTGATCGGCGTGCTCGTCTGCGCTCTGCTGCGAATTCCGAACGCTCCCCGCGCTTCGTCAGTAGGTCATCGGCTGCACGCAAAGCTGATGGCCATGATCGCGCTCGTGCAACTCATGCGGTGGCGAGGTGTGGGCGGCGGGCGGAGCGGGTTGACTGGCCGCGTGGTCGGTGATGGGCTGAGTACAACGTCACCGAGAGATGACGCTGGGCTGTCGACCCGACATCCCTCCCCACGGAACTCGCCAGCATGGATCACCGCGTCAGCATCGTCGAAACCGGCGAGGGCCGGGTGCAGGCGGTGTGTTCGTGCGGCTGGCGCAGCCCGATCTTCGGCGCGGACAAGACCGGTGGCACCATGGACGCGCTGCAGCGCGGGGTCGACGCCGGCGATCTGCACCAGTGGGAGGCATCGCTGCGATAGATCCAGGCTGCTCGCCACCTGGATGCTGTGGCATACGGACGCGCGTCCTGCTCCGGGATTGCTGCCCACGCATGCGCATCTGTCCAGCCGACCTCGCGAGGTGCGCCGGGCTCACGCTGCCCAGACTGGTCGTGCGCCGCCTGTGTTCCAACTGGCGCTCTCGGCCCGCCGACTGGGCCGGGTGACCCGCACAGGGTGCAGACTGGTACCCAACGCGCCCGCGAATGGGGTGGTTGGAATGCCGACCGAGCGTGCGTATTCGACCGAGTTTCTCCCGCTCCTGTCTCGCGGAAAGCACCGCAGACCGCGCAAGGGCGCATGCTTTATGGAGTTCGCGTCCTACCTCGCCGGCGAACGCTGGAGCGACCATCCGGCCTGCACGCACCCGCTGCTCGCCCTGCTCGCTCGGCACGTGAACGACTACATCTCCGACGACGCACGGCAGGCGTTGGTCGGGCTCGTTCCCGACGTGATCGGGCTGACCGGCTCCGATCTGCGCATCGACGTCCGGATCGCGCTGCGGGCGGCGAGGACCGCGCTGCCCGTCGTGGCCGAGGAGCGGCAATGGGCTATGGCCACAGCGGTGTTGACGTGCGAGCGGCTGATGGCTGATCTCCACAGCCGCCCGGGTACGCCAATGAGCCAGCAGAGCCAGGACGCCTTGGCCCAAGTTCCGGGTGCCGCCGCGTGGGCGCGGCGTTGCACCCGCAACGTCGCCATTTCCCGCCGGGCGTTCCGTCGGCAGACTGCCCCGGCGATCGTCGGTCACGCCGTCCAAGGCATTGCGTGGGCCTGCGTTCCGGACCCTGATCCACTGCTGCACGACCTCCTGGTGGGGGCGATCGAAGACTGCCGAGCGTGGGACGCCCCAGACTGGACCCGCTCGGCCGCTGACCTACGCGGTGAGGCGCCCGGACCGCGCCGTACAGCGACGCCGCAGCCGACGCAGTCTCATCCGGAGCTCGCGAGCGACGCGCAGCGGTCGTGGTCTCTCAGAGGCACGCCGCCGTGACCCGATTCGTGACCCGACCTACATGGGATCAGAGCGCTCAGAGTGCTCATGTGGCTTGACTCTGTGCCCACATGGCCTGGGATACGCAGCAGGTAGCCGTTGAGGAAGGCTTTCGTATGCGCGGGTCATGAGCTGCCGAGAGAATGCGCTGACGCGCCGCCCGACTGTCCACTGTGGACGGTCTGTCCATGAGTCTGTCCATGAACGCCTGCTGTCCGCTGCCATATGCCAGCGATGACAGCGGTCAGGTCAGCAGGTGGGGCCCGGACAACTGAGTTGGTGGGAGTCACCCTCGTTGTAATCGGGCGGGTCGCGGTTCGAGTCCGCGCGTCGGCCCCGCCTCTGGCCCAGTGTTTCTGGCTCTACTGACTGATCCGTGGGTTGGGTCGGCCTGGGAGGGTGGGTCGATGGCCGCCGAGGCTGAGCATCGCGAGTGCGATCAGTGCCGGCGCCGACCGGAAGCCGAACGCGATCCGGGTGAGTAGGCGGATCTTCGT